>Ga0335075_10001614_pt1 | contig 36961 bp, 25 predicted proteins | sample Lox_Sample_24_FD_206723 | JGI IMG/M metagenome (GOLD analysis project Ga0335075, IMG submission 206723) | Soil microbial communities from Loxahatchee National Wildlife Refuge, Florida, United States - Lox_Sample_2.4 | ecosystem: Environmental > Terrestrial > Soil > Wetlands | place: USA... | reverse complement strand
TATTCTCGGTGGGATTTTTGTGGAATAAGCCTGGTCATGTCGAACGAGAGGAGAGCCGAATTGTTGCGACGGCGCCCCATCGTGTGATCAGTGTTTATCTGACCGGCAAAGACTCTCACGATGTATACAACAACCTCAAAACGCCATATCTTTCAGCCACGCTCGATCAGACGATTGGGATCAGCACTGGGAAACCTCGAAGTATCGAAGAAATCAAACAGGCTCTCAGTCAGCAGCTTGCTGAATTCAGACAATCACACCAGAAGAATCCTCAAGTCGCTCCTGTTTTAGAGGCAATCGAAACGACGATCGGCTGGGACACCATATACGAACCAGGTCACGATCGAGTCATCTCTCCTGTAAGCCGGCGCTGGAACGAATCGTGGGGCGGATACGTCCTGTTTGACTGGGACACTTTCTTCGCGTCCTCGCTCGCCGCAGTCGGTTCCCGAGATCTGGCCTACGCCAATGCGCTGGAAATCCTGAACGAAATGACGCCTGCCGGATTCGTCCCGAATTACGGACGCGCCGGTAACTGGCGCAGCTTCGATCGGTCCGAGCCGCCGGTTGGTGCGATTACCGTCTTGGCATTGTATCGTCAATATCATGATCGCTGGCTGTTAGAAGACACCTTCGATCGGCTGCTGCGGTGGAACCGATGGTGGACCGAGCACCGCGACATGCAGGGGTACCTTGTATGGGGAAGCGATGGGGAAAATAAGCCGGTTAATCCGGAAGCTCTGGGCGGCACACTACAGGCCGCGAAATGGGAGTCCGGTATCGATAATGGTCCAGTATTTGACGATGCATATTTCAATGAGCAGACACATCAGATGGAACTCGCGGATACGGGTCTGATGGGTATGTATATCGCTGACGCCAATGCCTTGGCGGAAATGGCGCACATACTTGGGCGGAAACAGGATGCAGAATGGTTGCGCGGAAGCGCCCGGAAATACAGTGAAAAACTGGCAACACTCTGGAATCCCACCGTTGGCATTTTTCTCGACAAAGATCTGCACACAGGAAAATTCGATCCACGCCTCGCTCCGACGAGTTTCTATCCAATGCTTTCCAAGACTGCAACGCCTGATCAAGTCGACGAGATGCTGAACAAGCATTTTTTCAATCCAGATGAATTTTGGGGAGATCGAATACTTCCTTCGATCGCACGGAACGATCCTGCTTTCAAGGATCAGAATTATTGGCGTGGGCGTATCTGGGGTCCAATGAACTATCTTGTCTACCTGGGGCTGCGGAACTACTCGACCCCCACCGCGATTCGAGCGCGGCAGGAACTGGCGCGCAAGTCGCTCGATCTATTTCTTATCGAATGGAAATCCAAGGGACATGTTCACGAAAACTATAGCGCAACGATGGATGACAGTGACGCCGTAGAGAATAGCGATGCCTTCTATCATTGGGGTGCGCTGATGGGACTCATGGAATACGACGAATTGAATGGACACTGAGTTCCGAGAGGAGCCGATTTTTTCTCCGCAACCAGATGGCAGCCAAAGCAGTACTGGAGTGTATTCGATGAACCGTAAGGAGTGTCTTTCGGAATCAGTTTCGGACTCTCATTCTTCTGAGAATCAATCTCAAGGCGAACCCAATCGCCGCGAGTTTCTAGCCGGATTGACAGGAATGGTTGCCCTGACCGCTCTTACGGGGACGAAAGGAATGACGCAAGAGGTCAGCCGCGCTCTTAATATCGCCCGGGTCGCCGTTCCTTCAAGCCTTACTCCCCTCAGCGAGAACAAGATTTCTGCGCTGAACGATGGCTTCACCCCCGAAAACTCATCCGATCGCTCTCATGGAATCTATGCGCTGCGGCGGGAAGAGTCGAGTGAGTCCACCTCAAGCTGGGTGCAATATGAGTGGACCGAACGGGTCAGCATCAACAAAATTGAGGTCTACTGGGCCATAGACCATCCGAAGCCGGGCGCAATTCCCGGTAGCAGCAGCTTGCAGAGGATGCAAGTGCCCCAGAGTTATCGGATTCTTTATTGGAATGAAAGTGATTTTGTTCCGGTCGTTCAGCCGGAGGGTCTCCGCGCGGATGTGGACACATTCAACGTGACAACTTTTGAGCCTGTGAAGACAAGCAAGTTGCGGCTTGACGTAGTCCCTCAGTCTGGAGATGTGGCAGGAATTCTCGAGTGGAGGGTCTTTAATTATGGTACGGTTCCGGCGCTTCCGCCCGTAGTGGATGCTGGCGTAGATCGCTCCGTCGTAAGCGACGGCAAGACGTATCTCTCAGGTAAGGTCGTCTGGCTGGAGGACTCAGAGCGTAACCGGGCACGGTGGGTGAAAAGCGTGGGTCCCGGTGCTGTCGTATTTGCGGCTCCGGATACTCCGGTGACTACCGCGACGTTCTCCGAGCCGGGTGATTACGTTCTTGCGCTGGAAGCATCAGGAAGCAAGGACAAGCCGAAGGCGATCGATGTGCACGTCGAACCTGCGCCGCCTGCCGATCGGCTTGACGTGGTGTACACCCGCAGGTACTCGATAGACAGCCAATTCTGGAACGAGCGGGCCAAGGTGCTGATCGTGGACTGGATCCCTCATTGCATTCACATGTGCGAGCGTACTGATATCGCACCGATGCGGGGGGACGGCGGAATCGACAACTTCATCGAAGCCGGCAAGGCAAATCGCGGCGAAGCGCACGGCCGCCACAAGGGTTATGTGTTTTCAAACGCCTGGGTGCACCAGACGGTGGAATCGATGTGCATTGCACTCATGGTGGACGCGCAGGGCGATCCCGAAATCATCCAGGCTCAGGAGCTGATGCGCGCGACGCTGGATCGCTGGATCCCGATCATTCTGGCCGCGCAGATGCCGGATGGCTACCTTCAAACTGCCTACATCCTTGCGGACCGCAAGGACTGGCCCGAGCGCTGGTCGCCCGATCACCGCGGCAATCACGAAGGATACGTCTCCGGGTACTTCATCGAGTCTGCCATTAATCACTACACACTTACCGACGGCAAGGACCTCCGCCTCTATAACGGAGCGAAAAAGCTCGCGGACTGCTGGGTGGCGAACATAGGACCGGGCAAGAAGGCATGGTTCGACGGGCATCAGGAGATGGAGCAGGCACTGGTACGTTTTGGGCGTTTCGTTAACGACCAGGAAGGAAACCATCACGGAGATGCCTATATCACGCTAGCGAAATTTCTTCTCGACTCGCGCCGCGGCGGATCGGAATATGACCAGAGCCACCTGCCGCCAGGGCAACAATATGAGGCTGTCGGCCACGCAGTGCGTGCCACTTACTTCTATTCCGGTATGGCAGACATCGCAGCCGAGACACACGACTCGGACTACCAGAGCGCGGTCATTTCGCTCTGGGACAACATGGTCAACAAGAAGTATTACCTGACCGGTGGTATCGGAAGCGGCGAGACTTCGGAAGGCTTTGGACCGAACTATTCGCTTCGCAACGAAGCATATTGTGAAACCTGCTCGAGTTGCGGACTTGTCTTCTTCCAATACAAGCTCAACCTGGCTTATCACGACGCGAAGTACGCAGACCTCTATGAGCAGACGATGTACAACGCGTTGCTCGGCGGAGTAGCCCTCGACGGCAAAAGTTACTGCTACACCAATCCGCTGATCAATACGGAACGCGCTCTGTGGCATGTGTGTCCGTGCTGCGTCGGAAATCTATCGCGCACCCTCCTGATGATTCCGACATGGAGTTATGTGAAGAGCAAAGATGGACTTTACGTGAACATGTTTGTGGGAAGCCGTATTCATGTTGGCGAGGTCGCGGGTACCAATGTCGAGGTTGTACAGAAAACGGATTATCCGTGGCACGGATCCGTTTCAATCACCCTGAATCCGGAAGAGGCGAAGACGTTCACGGTCTTTGTGCGAATTCCGGACCGGACGACGAGCAAGCTCTATAAAGACTCGCCCATCGTGAGAGGTATGAATCGATTTGCCGTCAATGGAGAAGAGCATGAGCCGTCGACTCGAAGGGGATACGCGGCGGTTACGCGCGAGTGGAAAGCCGGCGACACCATTGAACTAGAACTGCCGATGGAGCCTCAGCGTGTGATTGCAGATCATCGTATCCAGGCCGACACTGACCTCGTCGCTTTGAAATATGGCGCGCTCATCTACAACGTTGAGCGCACAGACAACGAAGGCATCGACCGAAAGCTAGGTGAGGCTCCGCTCAAAACCGAATGGCGTCCGGACTTGCTGGGCGGCGTCATCGTAATCAGCGGTAAGTGGCTGGACGGCGCTCCAATGCTGGCGATTCCTAACTTCGCGCGGATGAACCGTGTCGGACCGCCCCCCGCTTATCCCGACGAGGGTGGAACAGATCCCCGGATCGAGTCCAAAGTTTGGATCTGATGATGCAGCGTAATGATCGTCAGGCGACTTCAGACGTCCCCGCGTGCCATCTCCTAGAAGCTGAACGTTAATTGCAGATCGATGCTGCGATTGGCAGACGGCGAGGAGAAGAATCCGCCCTCCAACGCATTCGATTGCCCGAACAACGGCGACTCCAGAACTCCCACCGGCTGCGCCAGGTTCACATTGTTGAAGACGTTTCTGCCCATTGCGGCGAAAGTCAGTGTGTAACGCCGAGCTAATTCCTGATCGAGACGGGGCGGCCCGCCGGAGCTGCTCAACCCTCTCGGTCCCAGTCCACCACCCCCCGGTCCGCCTCCTGGAGGCGGGCCTCCCGGTCCACCTCCAGGGCCGCCGGAAAATCCACCTGCTCCGCGCTCGACTCGCGGGCCAATACCAATCGACTTGCTGACGCGCAGATTCAGGCTGAGTTGCCCCGGAGCGTTTCCAAGATTGTAGGGAATGCGGGCTTCCTCTGCGCCCGGATCCAGATCAAATGTGCCATAGCTCGTCTTGACGATGTCCGTGCTTCCCGCCGTTGCGTATGCAGGGCGATCGTTGTACTGGTTGTCGCCATTGAGATCCTGGCCGATTGTGATATTGAAGGGCGCTCCCGCGTTCACAACCAGAAATGGGCTGAGCGATATTCCGAACGGGGCCTGGATATTTCCTCCGAGCAGGAATCGATTCCGCACATCAAAGTTGGCGAGGCCGTAGTCGGCACGCGGGTTGAACGGGTTGGACGGGAAATAGGTCGGGCCTGAGGTGTCTGCCTTGGCGAAATTCAACACGTAAAAGCCGAACAGCGAGACCCGTTTTGTTCGAACCGTGTAATTGAGCATCAGCTGGTTCTGGTTATAGATACCACCGGATTGAAACTGGTAGATGTTCTCATTGATTCCGTTTGGCCGTTCGCCCGTGCCCGTTGCCGGATCGTAGGTCCCCGTGAGAAATGCGTTGACGTTGTCGCTCAAATATTGATGTTCACCATGCGAGTTGATATACGTAATCGCAACTGTGGCAATTCTGCTGAATTGATGTTCGACCCCGATGGCCGCCTGCATGTTGACCGAAGAACGAAGATTGGGCGCCAGGGTGTAAATGGTCGGAGCAACGCTGCCGAGCGAATCAAGCGTTGAAGGCGGAGCCTCAGCCGGTGTGAAAGCCGGGTTCTTGATTACATATTGCTTCTGGTTCACACCATTCTGCCGGATAGCATCAAGCACATACGTCGAACTAAAGCGATCGAAAAACCAGCCGTACCCTCCCCGGATAACGGTTTTCGCCGGGTGGCCATTGTTGCCGGCCGGAGCCCAGGCAAAAGAGAAGCGCGGCCCCCAGTCTGCGTGGTCGCTGATCCGGTTCTGCGATTCAAACCGCAGCCCGAAGCTCAACATAAGGTTTGAGCGCGCCTTGTAGTCGTCCTGAAAGAACAGGCCGGTATCGAACAGGTTGACCACCGCTCCAGGCTTCCCTACGGTCACGTCATACTCCGAGGCGGTACCCGCTGCGTACGCGGTGAGTGAAGGATAGATGAAGTTGCCGTTGAAACCGGACGTGGAGTAGTTGGAGTCCCGCGTCAGGCGCAGACGGGCTCCGAAGTTGAGAGCATTCTTTCCCGCGATCGCCGTCGTGTAGTTTTGCAGCTCGTAGTGATCCTGATTGTCACGGACTGTACCGTCGTTGTTCCCTCCGCCGGTGAATGCACCCTGCACTGTAATGGTCGGGGTGGAGTTCTGTGCAATCTGGTTGTCACGATCGCGGATGTATTGGAAGCGCGTCTCGTTGACAACGTTTGCGCTCAGGATCTGCGTATCGCTGAGCTGGATCGTGTTCTCATAGTTGAGAACGTTGTATCCCTGGCTTTCCAGTGCAAACTGCGAGACCCCGCTGTTCGTCTGAGATTGGCGGTCGAATGAATAGCGCACGCTGAGGGTATTGCTCGCTCCAAGCTGGAAATCGAATCGGGGGCTGATATCCAGGCGAGTCTGCGGATTCGCGACAGCAGCCGTATAGTTGTAGGATTCGCCGTTGGAATTCAGAATCGCTGCATTGATGATCGAGTTGGACTGATTATTTCGATAGAAAATGTTGGTGAACCAGGACGCCTTCTTTATCAGAGAGCCGCTGGCGTTTCCGACCATGAACGTCGAGTAATAAGGCGGCTCGTTCGTGACAAAGGGGTTCAACGAATTAAACGCAGAGTCATTGCCGTTGATCATGAACATGCCGTGCAGCTTATCTGTCCCCGGTTTGGTAAGAATCTCAATGCGTCCGTATCCAAGCTTGTCGTACTGCGCCGAAAACGGATTTTGATTGATGCGGATTTCACGAATCGAAGATTTTGGCGGAAGCTGCCCTCCCGTGAAGCCGTCAATGTAAATCTGCGCGCCATTGGGTCCCGCCGATGGACCGGCCAGCGCGGTAAGCTCGTTTTGCAACTCGTCCGGATCGTCGGAAAGGGTGTCGAGATCTTTCCCTTTTATGACAATAGCGCTCGCATTGTTTTCCGGAGAGGTATCCACGCTCAAGGCCTCGTCATTCACTTGAACCTGCTGCTGCTCCACCGGAAGCTGCAGCATGACTTTTTCCGCTGTCGTCTTGCCTGCAAAGACCAGGATCTCCGGAAGGCTCGCCGAAGCGAATCCCTTGGCCTCGACCGACACCGAGTAGCGGCCCGGAAGAAGATGCTCGAAGGCAAAAGTGCCATCAGCGCCGCTTATCGCAGTTTTAGAACCGCCGGTGCTGTTCGAGAGAACCACATTTGCCGAGGGAATGACCGCGCCGGAAGGATCTGTGACCGTTCCGCGAACTCCCCCGGTCGCGCTCTGTGCAAATGACATGAAGCCGCAAATAAATAAAGCGGCGAAAATACCGGCGAAAAGGATTCGTCTGTTCATAGCGCATTGCTGCGTTTAAAAACGCCAGCCATATTCAGGAGAACCTGGAGGGGACCGCCGTGCGGTCATAAAGGGTAATGTTCTGTAACGAAGTGTCACCGCGTCCGTGACGATTTGTTACATTTCTGCCCAGCCTGCCGGGAGGTAACAGCGTACTCTGCCAATAGCAGGTCCATGGAAAATATCCTGATCATTGACGACGATGTTGAGCTTTGCTCAATGCTCACCGATTACCTGAGCCGGTATGGATTCCGCGTCACTTCTGTGCACCGCGGCGATGCCGGGTTGAAGGCAGGGCGGGAGAAAAGCTGGGCATTGATCCTGCTCGATGTCATGCTCCCTGGAATGGATGGCTTCGAGGTGCTGAAACAACTGCGGAGCGTATCGCCGGTCAGCGTCTTGCTGCTCACCGCGCGCGGCGATGACGTCGACCGCATCGTCGGGCTCGAGATCGGAGCTGACGACTATCTCCCCAAGCCTTTTAACCCGCGAGAGCTGCTCGCTCGCATGCGAGCCATCCTGCGCAGGAGCGGTGCGGCCGAACCGGCCGGAGAGTCCACATTACGCGTCGACGATCTGGAGCTCGATCCGGCCGCCCGTACAGTACGAATTAAGGGAAAACCCCTGGAGGTCACTGCAGTGGAGTTTGCTGTTCTCGAAACGCTGATGCGCTCCCCCGGCAAGGTGGTATCGCGCGACGAGTTGGCGGAGCGCGCACTCGGCCGCAGCTTCAATCCCTTCGACCGCAGCCTCGATATGCACGTGAGCCGCCTTCGCCGAAAGCTCGATGAGTTCAGCTCGAGCGGCGATCGCGTAAAGACGATTCGCGGAGCCGGGTATCAGCTACTCGTCTACCGCTCACCGGTGGAAACCCAGAACTGAACCATGCGCGGACTCTTCTTCAAAATCTTCGCCATCTTCTGGATCGCGCAGAGCCTCATCTTTCTGATATCGACTGCGCTCATCCTGAGCCATCGCAGGCCGAGCCCGCGTGTCTGGTTCGATACTCTGTCCGACACTCTGCGAAGCGAGGCGAGGGAGGGTCTTGCCGCGTACCAGTCAGGCGGCTGCCCGGCATTTGAGGCGTACGCCGACATGCACAAACAGCGCTTGTCGCTTGAGGACGCCGCCGGGCAGACACTCTGCGGATCAGCGGTTCAGCCGCAACCCGATCGGGACAGGAATTCGGTGAATCAAGACGAGGTTATCGGAACCCAAATCGGTTCACAGTTTGTCTGGCGTGTTCCCTTCATCTCGGCGAAAGGCGACAGGTATGTCTTCCTGCTCAGTCGCACGCCTGCGCCAGACGACCATCCCTGGTATCTGGATCTCCTTCACTTCGCATTTCCGCAGTTGTTCGTCGCGATCGCCGTTGGGGGTGTTACCACCTATGCCCTGGTCATCTTATTTACGCGTCCCTTGGTCCGGCTCAGGCAGGCAGCCCGGGAACTGGCCCACGGCAATCTGAAAACGCGCGTCAATGAGCCGGCGCGGCCATCCTGGGCTTCTCGGGAGGATGAGTTTAAAGCACTGGTTCGCGACTTCAATCACATGGCCGACAGGCTCGAATCTCTCGTGGGGGCGCAGCAGATGCTGCTCCGGGATGTTTCTCACGAACTCCGGTCGCCTCTGGCACGGCTCAGCGTTGCGCTGGAGCTGGCGCGAGAGGATGCCGCTCCGGAAATGACTGCTCACCTGAATCGGATCGAGCGCGAAGCAGAAAAGCTCAACCAGCTTATCGGCCAATTGCTGACCCTTTCTTCCATGGAAGCAGCCGAGAAGACAGGCAGCTTTCAGCCCGTGTCTCTCAGGGACCTGATTAGTGAAATGATCCCGGATGCAGAATACGAAGCCCGGCAGCGGCAGAGCTTCGTTACATTCTCGGCTGACGACGATTGCGTCATCACCGGGAACCGTGAATTGTTGTATCGGGCGATTGAAAATATCGTTCGCAACGCCGTTCGGTATACAGAGCCGGGCACAGGAATAGAAATTAGTCTAAGAACGCTGGAGAGAGAGGGTGCGCGGACAGCCATGCTTGAGGTAGACGACCATGGGCCTGGGATCCCCGAGGCGGAGATGTCAGACATTTTCCGGCCGTTCTACCGCGTCGACCGCGCGCGAAGCTTCGAGACAGGTGGGTTCGGCGTAGGTCTGGCGATTGCTGAACGCGCGGTAAAGCTGCACGGCGGAGAACTCCGTGCGGTAAACCGACCCGGGGGCGGTGCGACGATCCAGATATCGTTCCCCCTGGTGAAGGAACCGACGGTCACGCACAACGGCCATCGTAAACCGAAATGATGCGTGCGGACGCAGGTGGAACCGGCTTCACAGGAAATACGGACTATGAAGGTTCTTGAAGGAATCTGGCTGGACCGAAAAAGCGAGACGACGCTTCAGGATCAGGTCGCGCAACAAATCAGAGAACTGATTCGGCAGGGTGCTCTGCCGCCGCTTAGTATGCTGCCTTCATCGCGTGAACTTGCCTCGCAGTTGCGAATCTCGAGAAACACAGTCGTTTATGCATATGACCGCCTGCTCAGCGAAGGATATGCTGAATCGCGTTCCCGCTCCGGAGTTTTCGTTAGCGCGTTGCTGGCGTTGCCGCAGCGCGGTCGCGAGATCATTACATCAAAACAGCGTAAAGCTCTGGACGCCGAAGGGGCATTTGTGTCGCAGGCTCTGCGCACGCCTGCCCCATTCCGGCCCTGCCAGCCGGATGTGACACTCTTTCCGTTATCCGTCTGGAACCAGTTGCGCGGCCGGGCACTTCGGCAGTACGGACAGGATCTCCTCCACTACCAGGCGAGCTGTGTTTCGGGCTTTCCGGCGTTACGCCAGGGGATTGCCCAGTATTTACAGGCGAAGCGCGGCGTACGGTGCGACTGGCAGCAGATCGTCATCACCGGCGGTTCGCAGCAGGCGCTCTATCTGCTGGGAGATTTGCTGGTGCCCAGCTACGGAACGCGGGTTTACATGGAGGACCCTGGCTATCTTGGCGCGCGCCTGGCCTGGCGTAGCGCCGGGGCGAAAATCATCCCTGGCCCGCTCGACGAGCAGGGGCTCCAGGTGCCATCCGACGATTCGAAAGATCTGGCTCTGATCTACACTACGCCCTCGCGGCAGTTTCCAACCGGGATCTCACTCTCTCTTCAGCGTCGTCTCGCCATCTTGGACTTCGCCGCAAGAAACAAGGCCTGGGTAATTGAAGACGACTATGATGCGGAATTCCGTTACGATGCACCGCCACTGCCCAGCCTACAGGGCCTGGATGAGAATGGCCGGGTCATCTATGTGGGAACGTTCAGCAAAGTTCTATTCCCGTCTCTGCGTGTGGGCTATGTCGTAGTACCACCTGAGTTGTTCGAGAAGTTCCGCGAAAAGAAGCACCTCTTAGACGATCATGGTCCATTGATCGATCAAGCGACACTGGCATTGTTCCTTGAAAGCGGGGCCTTCCATGCGCACATCCGTCGTTGCCGCAAAACGTACGCGGAACGCCAGACCTGTTTTCTGGATCTGTTCTATCGCTCAGCATTACCACTGGAATTCCGCAGCACTGACGGCGGAATGAATCTTCTGGGTCACCTGCCGCCGGATGCGAACGATCGAGCCTGGTCGACGCGTTTGTCGCGCGGAGGCCTCGACATTCCGTCGCTCTCCTCTTACTCTCTTAAGGCCAAAGTACCGGGGTTGGTGTTCGGCTTTACCGCGCACAGTCCGCACCGCATCAAATCCGCACTTGAGGCGATGGTTAAGTTAGTCGGGCGTAAATCAGCCGACTTGTACAGCAGAGGATGAGATGCCTAGTCCGCAGCCTTGTCATTTAAGAGAGTGAGGCGATCCCTTTCAAGATAGCGGAACAGGTAATAGAGAGGCAGTCCGAGAAGGATCAATCCGATTCCGAGGGCCGCTTGACGGAAATGTGCCACCAATGTGGTGATGATGATGCCGAGTGACGCGAGGATAAAGAAAACAGGTGTCGCAGGATAGAGAGGGCAAAGATACGGGCGCCTGAGGTGCGGCTGTCGTCGCCTCAAAAGAATGACTGCCAGCGCGCACAGCCCGTAGAAAATCCAGGAGGTGAAGATATACGACGAGAAGAGCTGTTGGAAGGAGCCGATCAGTGTAAACAGAATGGCCCACGCTCCTTGCGCGATCGTGGCTACGACCGGAGCGAGCGTGCGACGGCTTATCTGAGCAAACGGGCGAAAGAAAAGACCATCTCGAGCCATGGCCAGATTGATGCGCGGAGCGCCCAGGACTACTCCGTTCATTGCGCCAAGAATGGAAACGATGATCAGCAGGCTGATGAACAGACCTGCCCGCGGTCCGAGGACGTGCTCCACTGCGGCAGCGGCAACCCGATCTGTTCCGCGGATGCTTTCCGGAGATAGAACCGCGTAGTAGGCAACGTTGGCAAGCAAATAGATTCCTGTGGTGAGCACTGTCCCGATGAGCAGAGCTCGTGGCAGCGTGCGTCCAGGATCGCGAATCTCTCCGGCTGCAAAGGAAACAACATGCCAGCCGTCGTATGCCCAGAGGACGGCGATGAGCGCCAGCCCATAGTAAGTTGCGTGGAAACCGGACACCTGTTGTGGCATAAGATGCGCGCGCAGCAACGCCGCACTGCCTTTGAAGTAGAGCACCGCCACCATCAGCGCAAGGCCGGCAACCTTAATAATGGTCAGTGCATTCTGAACCCGCTTGCCGGCGGAGACGCCAGCGCAGTTCACCACGACGAAAAAGACAATGCAGACGACCTGCAGCAGTTTCTCTTCGTGAAAAGAGAGGCCCAGGAGCGGGGCGGTATAGAATCCGATGGCGGCCGCCATGGTTGCAATGCTGCCGGCATGAATCAGGCTGACCGCGCTCCAGCCATAAATGAAGCCGACAGCTGGACCGTAGGCTTCTGCCAGATATACGTAGAGCCCGCCGGCAGCAGGAAAGGCTGCGCCCAACTCACTCAGTGACAGGGCACCGGCCAGGCTCATCAGGCCACCAAGTGCCCAGAGTGAAATCACCGCCGCAATCGACTCCACATCGCCGGCGACACTGCTGGCCATAAGGAAAATGCCGGAGCCGATCATGATGCCCATGACGATGGAGATCGAATCTCCCAACCCCAGCTGCCGGAGGAGAGCCCCGGATGCATTTGCCGAGCTGGATGCGAGTCCTATGGCGTGCTCCTGATCTCTACTCGGAATCAGTAGTCAGTACGGTCAAGGTTATATGCAAGAATCATCTCCGCAAGCTCGCGCTCGGCCGATTTTTCGGAATGAGCCAGACGTTCGCCTACCGCCAGGGCATCCTTTTTAGGCTCGTCCTGGCCCAGCTTAAACTTGCCCTCGATTCGATCGATCTCCAGTTCGAAGCCGATAATGTGCTTCAACCGCCGCGTAATGTCGTAAGGAGGAACCTCGGAGGTCTTCCAGCCGTCGGGAAATTGTGACTCCAGGCGTTCCGTGAGAATCTCCAGCGACTGTCTCAGTGCTTCCTCATCCTGAAAGCGGATGCTTCCGTAACAATGAACTGCCGTGTAGTAATAGGTAGATGGCATGTCGCGGTTCGGATACCACGAAGCTGTGATATAGCTCGCCGGACCTTGAAAAACGGCAAGCGTTGGTGCAGCCGTCGAACGCAAAACACTCGCGTGCTCGTTCCCGGCCGCGAGATGGCCAATGAGGCGGAACTTTTCCTCGGAGCGATCGAGCAAGAGGGGCAGGTTGGTCACATAAGGGCCCGAATCTCCATTATTTACGAGCAAGGCCCAGGGATGCGCGTCAATAAAAGCCCAGATTTCTTTTTCACTCTGAGGCTTCCAGCAGCTGCGTACAAACATGAACAGTGGCTCCGAGGATCAGAGTCGCCGAACATCTGGCTTACGTAAAGTGCCAGAAAACGACAGGCTCAAGGGTCCAGACTTTGCATTGAACCACGTTGCGGATCAATCCGGGGGCGGTAGCAAAGATTCTTATATGAGCTATAACTCTTGTCATTCTGGACCTATCGATGGTTACTAATCTGGACCTTTACTGGAGCCACCAAACATCCCAAGATACGCACATTCACAATTCCTTCATGCGCCGCAACCAGCAGGGCGCGGCTAGTAAATCACTCCAACTTAAGGGAGAGGCCATGAAGACGGCACAGCGCTTTCAATTTTCCCCACTATGGTTTTGTTTGTTTCTTATCCTGGCCGCCGTGCCTCATGGGTTGTTGCTTTACGCTCAAAATGACACCGGCAGCATCAACGGACAGGTGACGGATTCCTCCGGAGCGGTTGTGTCCGGGGCTTTGGTTACGATTACAGACCTGGGGACCAACACAGCCAGAACAGCGAAAACCGATCTGAAGGGTGATTATGCATTCTCCACCCTGCGTCCCAGCCATTACCGAATTACTGTTGATGCACAGGGCTTTAAGCAGAGCCTGATCAGCGACATCGAATTGCACACGCAAGACAAGCTCGCCGAAAATGTATCCCTGTCGGTCGGAACATCGAACCAGACGGTAAATGTCAGCGCTGAAACGCAGCAGATTGAGACATCCTCTGCAGTAACGACAACCATCAGCCGTCAGTTTATTGAGAACATGCCGCTCAATGGCCGCAGCTTCCAGGCCTTGATTGCGCTGACGCCCGGTAATGTCACCGCAAAAACCTATTACACCAATGCCGGGCAGTTCAGTATCAACGGGCAGCGCACCGACGCGAACTATTTCTCGATCGACGGTGTCAGCGCCAATGTCGGCATTACGCAGGGCAGCAATGTTTATCTCGGTTCAGCGGGAGCAGGCGCAGCGCAGGCGACTAGCAATAATGGAGGCTACAACAACCTCGTCTCCATCGATGACATGCAGGAGTACAAGATCCAGACCTCATCGTTCGATGCCGAGTATGGACGCACCCCGGGCGCTCAGCTCTCCATCGTGACCCGAAGCGGAACGAATGACTTCCACGGCACGCTATTCGAATACGTGCGGAACGACATTTTTGACGCCAACTCCTGGTTCAACAACAACGAGGGATTACCGAGGACCGCGGAGAAGCAGAACGACTTCGGCGGTGTCTTTGGCGGACCGTTGTGGCACAACAAGCTGTTCTTCTTTGTCTCGTATGAAGGGCTCCGCCTGCGCGTGCCTCAATCGGCCACAGATGTGGTTCCGACCAAGTATGCTCGCAACCAGGCCAGTTCGGTCGTTGAGCCGTTGCTCGATGCATATCCGCTGCCCTCGCCCGGACAGGACATCAGCGGCCAGTGGGTTGGTCAATTCTTCGCAACCTTCTCGAACCCATCGACCTTGAATGCGACCAGTGTGCGTCTGGATTACACCCCGACATCGAAACTGAACCTCTTTGTTCGCGGTGATTATGCTCCCTCAAGCGGGGCACAGTACGGAGCGTTCAACTACTACACCCGCTCTACCTACAGCAGCACCATTTCCAATGTCGACACCATCACCGCAGGCGCCACCTATGTCTTCAGCCCGTCGATGGTGAATGATTTTCGCTTCAATCTCAGCCACGCCAAGGGCGCAACCACGGTTGTGCCCATCGCCTTCGGCGGAGCGACGGTACCGAGCAGCGCCTATCTCTTCCAGTCCAACCCTACCTACAACATTCAAACGTCAGTCTTCTCTCTTTTCTTCAATGACAGCACGACGGACTACTATGTGGGCAACGACGCCACCAACCATCAGCGGCAGCTGAATTATGTGGATACGCTGAGCTGGAGCCACGCACGGCATAACTTCAAATTCGGCGGCGATTATCGGCGCCTGACACCGACCAATGGGTATCGCCCGTGGGATATTTCCTATGACTTTGACAGCGTTCAGTCTCTGGTCCAGACGCAGATTCCCGACTATGCGGGCGTGGACACCACAGACACCACTGAACTGCGGCCCGTCTTCAATAATGTCTCTCTCTTCGCGCAGGACTCCTGGCAGCTGACGCCGCGGCTGACGCTGAACTACGGATTGCGCTGGGATTATGATCCTCCGCCAGGGGAAGACTCCGGGCACCCGTTCTATACAGCGACCAATCTCAACGATCCGGCGAATGTGGCAATCGCCCCAAAGGGAACTCCGCTGTGGCACGCCAGCAAGGTTAACTTTGCGCCACGATTGGGCGTTGCGTACGTGGCAAGTAACACACCAGGGCTTGAAACTGTATTGCGCGCCAGCGGTGGCATCTTCTATGGCCTCGGCAACCAGCAGGGAGCACAGGGCACTCTCGGATTCCCATACTCGCGATCCGAATATCTCTACGGCGCGGACGGAACATACCCATTAAGCCAGGCCGCGGCAGCGCCCATACCGTTTACTCTCAATCCACCCTACACATTTGTATTTGCCTTCGACCCCGACCTGCGCGACCCACGGGTATACATGTGGAGCGGTTCTGTGCAGCAGAGTTTTGGAGAAACCAGAAGCCTGCAGCTGACTTATGTGGGGAATCTCGGCCGGGATCTTCTCCGTAACGAGATGCTCACGCCCGCCATGGGCGCCAATCCGAACTTTCAGTATCTCGACGTCACGACGAACAACGACTATTCGAACTACAACGCCCTGCAGGTGGAGTTCAAACAGAACCTGTGGAAGAATCTTCGCATACTGGCGACATACACATGGTCTCACGGCCTGGATAATGGCTCGAATGTCGCGCTGCCGATTCCGTATCACACGATTTACGACCCGAGCCTTGATTACGGAGACAGCGACTATGACATTCGGAATACATTTTCGACTGCCATTACCTATGAAATCCCCGGCACCCGAGGCGGCAACGGATTCGTCCACTATGTTACGAATGGTTGGGCCGCGGACAGCCTTTTCCGCTCTAACAGTGCGGCTCCGATCACGATCACGACAGGCGTGTACTCCTATGGCCTCATCTGGAACACGACAGCTATCAATCAAAGACCGAATATCGTCTCCGGTCAGCCGTTTTACCTGCACAGTTCCAGCGCCCCGGGCGGCCGGATCATCAACGCTGCGGCATTCAGCACACCGACTAACACCTTCAGCCAGGGAGATCTCGGTCGCAACGTGATTCGAGGCTTCGATGTCTGGCAGGAAGATTTTGCCCTGCGCCGCGAATTCCCAATTCACGACAACGTCAATCTCTTGTTCCGCGCTGAAGCATTTAACGTCTTCAACCATCCTCTCTTCGGCGATGTCGGCGTGAACGACGGGCGGAATCTGCTTACAAGCCCGTATTTCGGAATCTCATCGCAGACGCTTGCTGCCAGCTTGGGAGGGGGCGGTGCGGATGGCGGCTTTAGCAGCCTGTATCAGATTGGCGCTCCGCGATCCTTGCAGTTTGCCATGAAACTCCGATTCTAAACACCTCGCATGTGGGTCGAAGAATGCTGACCGATCCAAAGCGCCTTATGCGTGTTTCTAAACTGGCAACTACACATTCCGGAGAAGTCTCAATGAATCACAAGCTCGGCCGCCAGACGGCGCGCGTGCGAGTCAATGTCAATGCGGAATTGGGCCTGCTTTTATTAGCAGCGTTCATCAGTGCTTCCGCCCCGCATCTGCATGCACAGAAGCACGTGATTGACCCGGGCGATATCGCGAATATCAAACGGCTGGATGGGTTGAGCATATCTCCGGACGGGAAGCTCGTAGCGTACACCGTGGATGTCCCGGTAGCTCATGGGAAGCATCGCGATGCGCACATCTGGATTGTGCCCACGGACCGCCCGGATTCTGCCCGCACATTTGTCTACAGCGACGCCGCCGACATTCAGCCCGGTTGGTCTCCTGACGGAAAGCATCTGGCGTTTCTCTCCGATCGCCCCAACCCATTGGCCAAGGGCGAGAGCTCTCCGTTTCATTTTTCGATTGCTGAGGATAGCAAGCGCAGCGATGTTTCGGTGAATTCCGACAAAGACTCCGAAAAAGACAGCCCGGATGCCGATACAACGAGCATGCAGCTCTGGTGGATTGCTGCCCAGGGAGGCGAAGCGGAGCCGTTGACCAATATCTCCGGTAGCATCCGCATCTTCAAGTGGTCGCCCGACGGAAAATACATCGCCTTCGTTCGTACTGACGCCGATACGCCCGCGGAGCGGGAGCGCAAGAAGAACTTCGATGACCAGAGCCTGATTGATCGCGAGTATCACTACGATCGCCTCTGGATCTATGACATTGCGGCTCGCCAGGCACGCCTGCTTACAAAAGAGGACGTGAACATCGATGCATTCGACTGGTCACCTGACGGATCGGCGATCGTAGCCCGTGTATCGCCCACGCCGCGCATCGATGATTATTGGCGCGTATCCAAGGTTGTTCTCATCGGCACAAAGACAGGCAATGTCACGCGAACGATCGAGCCGCGCTCCGGTTATAGTCCGCCGTTGTTTTCGCAGGACGGCAATTGGGTGGCTTTCTCGCGCTTTACTCCGCTCGGCATCACCGACGTCCACATCATCGAGAATCTTGCAACCGGAAAAGAGTTCAAGCTCGAAGACAAGCTCCCCGGAACTGTTGATCACATGTTGTGGGCCGGACCCGGTACCCGGCTGCTGGTCTCAGAGTTCGTCGGCGCGCACACTGAAGAGGTCGAGGTCGACGCTTCTGATTTCACTGTAAAGACTCTGCCGGGGATCCATGTCACTCTCGACGAATTTCAAAACTTCCAGGCCGCCCGCGATGGCCGTACTCTGGCTTATCTGGGCAATACCCCTGCCTCTCCGAACGAAGTTTATGCATGGAAGGATGGTGAATCTCAGCGTCTGACTATGACGAATCCGCAGGTGCAGCAATGGAGCATCGGAACGCAGCGGGAAATCTCGTGGAAAAACCCTAAGGACCATCGCACCATCTATGGAGTCGTCGTGCTTCCGCCGGACTATCAATCAGGTCATCCCTACAAGACGATCGTCCATGTGCATGGAGGCCCTGAGGAAGCGTGGACCGTCGGGTTCAACGGAAACTGGTACAACTACGCGACCATGCTCGCCTCGCATGGTTATGTGGTCCTGCTGCCTGACCCTCGCGGCTCAGACGGCCAGGGTCCTGCGTTCACTGAAGCCAATTATCAGGACTGGGGCGGAGGCGACTTCGCCGACATTATGGCCGGAGTGGACTATCTCATTGCCCAGGGAATCACCGACCCCAACCGCATGGTCATTGGTGGCTGGAGCTTTGGCGGATTCATGACTGCATGGGCTGTCACCCACACCGACCGCTTCAAGGCAGCCATGGTAGGCGCCGGGGTCACGGACCTCTTCAGCATGGCGACGACAACGGATATCTCGCCCAGCTTCGCGCAAAGTTACATGGGACCGCTGGCAACGAATGCGGCGATTTACGACAAGGAGTCTCCTGTGCGCTATTTGAGCCAGTGTCATACTCCGGTATTGGTACTCGATGGTCAGGCAGACACGCGTGTGCCCATGTCACAGGGCCAGGAGTTTTACCACGGCCTCCGGTTCATGGGTAAGGATGCGGTCATGGTCACCTATCCGCGTGAGCCTCACATCTTTACTGAGCGCGCGCACCAGATAGACTCCCTCTCACGCGTCCTCGCCTGGTACGATTCCCACTTGGAAAAGTGAGCAGCCGGTTGTTACATGAGTCTATGACGTCTCCTCGGCTCTTACCTGGAACCGCTGACCTGACTCTGCTGAATGGCAAGGTGTGGACATGTGATCCTCGCCGGCCCCTGGCGGAAGCAATTGCTATTTCATGCGGCAGAATTGTCGCCGTAGGCACGAGCGGCGAGATCGCCGCACTTGCCGGCACTCACACCAAAGTTGTGGATCTTAAAGGAAGGTTGGCGCTCCCCGGTTTTAACGACGCGCATGTTCACTTTTACATCGGCGGCGATACGCTCACCAGCGTTGACCTGCGTCATGCCGCCAGCCCCGCGGAATTTCGAGAGACCTTAGGCCGCTTTGCCGCAACCCGCCCTGCCTGTGAGTGGATCCTGAACGGAAGCTGGGATCAGGAAAAATGGAGTCCCGCCGAGCTGCCCACAGCGTCGCTCATCGACGACGTCACTCCAGAGCATCCGGTGTGGGTCAACCGTTCCGATGGGCACATGCTGCTCGCAAACAGTGTGGCCATGCGTCTGGCGGGTGTGGACCGCAATACTGGCGACGTCCCCGGCGGCGAAATCGTCCGCGATGCGAATGGCAATCCCACCGGAATCTTCAAGGATGCTGCTCTGCGCGTTGTCGATCACGCCATCCCGCCGCCTTCGCGCCGGCACATACGGGAGTCTGTAATCGCCGCACAAAAGCACGCGTTGGCGAATGGCGTAACCAGTGTTCAGGATATGGGCATCCTGGGAAGCCGGGCCGCCGAGACGATGGTAGATGTCCTTCGCATATACCAGGAACTGGACCATCAGGGATTGCTGGACATACGCATCTCGGCACATGTGCCGTTGCCGCAGTGGAAGCGCCTGGCGAACGCCGGCATCATGGCTAACTTCAACTCAGGGAAGCTGCAGATCGGCGCGTTAAAGAGCTTCTCGGACGGCTCGTTAGGTTCGACAACAGCGTGGTTCTTCGAGCACTACACGGATGCTCCCCACACCTGCGGCCTGCCCAGCAATGAAATGGCGGAAGAAGAGGAGATGTACGCCAATCTGCGAGAGGCCGACCGTGCGGGGTTGCAGCTTGTGATCCACGCCATCGGCGATCGCGCGAATCACGTCATTCTCGACATGTGCGAGCGTCTGCAGAAGGAAAATGGAATTCGCGACCGTCGTACTCGGATTGAGCACGCGCAGCATCTGCGCCCATCGGATATTCCGCGCTTCAGAGATCTGAATGTTATCGCCTCTATGCAGCCGTACCATTGCATCGACGACGGCCGCTGGGCCGAAAAGCGCATCGGACGCGAGCGGGCGCAAACGACCTATGCCTTTCGCTCTCTGATGGATGCCGGCGCGGTTGTCGCCTTTGGTTCGGATTGGTGGGTTGCGCCGATCAGTCCGTTGCTTGGCATCTATGCGGCTGTCACGCGGCGCACCATCGACGGTCAGTTTCCCGATGGTTGGGTGCCCGCAGAGAAGGTCACCGTCGAACAGGCTGTCTATGCTTACTCCATGGGATCGGCCTACGCATCCGGAGAGGAAAGAATCAAGGGATCGCTCGAACCGGGAAAGCTGGCTGACATCGTAGTTCTCTCCGGCGACATCTTTTCGATTGATCCGGTCGAGATCCCCGGCGTTCACGTGGATATGACGATCTGTGACGGGAAAGTTGCTTACGACCGTACAGCGGACTGATTCGCATCGCCACGGAGGAACTAATGGGTTTTGCGGATCGGCCGCAGGGTGTCTGGTGGCGGAAGGTTCTGTTTCAGATTCACCTGTGGATCGGTGTCTTTCTCGGTTTATATGTAGTTGCGATCAGCATAAGTGGAAGCCTGCTGGTCTTTGAGAGGAACCTGCTGGACGATACTCCGCGCCTGCCTCAGGCTGCGGTACCCGGTCCGGCAAACTGGGGGCAGATGTCTTCAGCCGCTCTGCGGAGCTTTCCGGGAAGCTCGCTCGAAAATATCGACATGCGCACGACAAACCGGCGCGTGGCTTTGATCGGACTCAAGGACGCCGGCCGGGATCGCATCGTCTTCGTCGACTCCTTCACGGGCGGCATTCTCGGGTCAGAAGTGTTACAGGAGCGGCATCCTGCTGTCGAGTTCTCCGAAAGGCTGCACAACGAATTGGCGGCAGGTGCGATAGGCGCAGCCTTCAACGGGGTCGGAGGAGGGCTTCTGTTTCTGATGTCTGCTACTGGAATTGTTTTGTGGTGGCCTGGCCGGAGAAATTGGAAGCGCGCACTGAAAGTAAAATGGAATGCCCGCTGGGCGCGCTTGAATTGGGACCTTCATAGCGCTTTCGGCTTCTGGTGCCTCTTGTTTGTCGCTATGTGGGGGCTTAGCGGATGCTACTTCATATTTCCGAAGCCCTTTAACAGCCTCATCACACCCTTCTCTTCGATGAGCCACCTTCAGGATGCTCCCTCCGATTGGCGCGTGGGAGACAAGGTGCTTCCCGTCGACTGGTTCATGGGAAAAGCCGAGGAGCTATATCCCGAAGACAAACTGGCCTACGTGTATATGGACGTTTATCGTCCTCACGGCGTGGTTAAGGTTTTCCTTTCGCCGAACCCAGCCAGGCCGCTCTCGCTGCTCGAAGATGTTGTAACTTTTCAGCCCGCGACCGGCGCGATGCTTTCCAACATTACCAGCGCGAATTGGACGATCGGCGAAAGAATTTCGCTGGGGAGCTATTCGGTGCATTTTGGAGATTTTGGAGGAATATCTGTCAAAATCCTATGGGCGGCTCTCGGGTTGGTTCCTGTCCTGCTCGTCATCACCGGATATCTGATGTGGTGGAACAGAGTTTTGAAGAAAAAGTGGACGAGGCTGCTGAGTTGACTGATTGTCGATAAACCTCGATGGTCATATTTTCTATAAACTACAAGCGATCGTTTCCGAGGACCAATCCGCCATGATCGGCTAATCGATATAAGGTGGGGCAGTCCCTGGGACACCCGGGATTCATTCCACGAGGTGGTTCAAAGTGAAAACCGAACATTCTCCGGAGCAGTCCATGCAGGAGGAACAAATACGGAAAGCCCTGAACACGCACTGGGAGGCGTCGGCAGCCGGCGATGCCAACGCGGAGCACGATATTTACGCGGATGATGCCATTTGCGACTATCCCCAGTCAGGCGAGCGAATTCTCGGGCGAAGCAATCTGCAGGCCTTGCGGAGTCATCATCCCGGCAAGCCGTCAGGTTTCAACGTCAAGCGAATTGTCGGACAAGGTGATCTGTGGGTCACTGAATACACCATCACGTATCAGGGGCGACCAGCATACACAGTGAGTATTATGGAGTTCCGCGACGGTAAGGTCGTGCATGAGACGCAGTATTTCGCGGACCCCTTCGAGGCGCCGGACTGGCGGAGCCAATGGGTTCAGCGCAACGCCTGAAAGTACGACAGATAGCCGTACGTAGAAGATCTGCTGATCGCACTCGGTCGCTGAAGCGTCCGGGCCGAGGCGTCTCGCATCCCTGACAGTGGTTTAGTACCGGGAAGCGTTCTTCTCGGCGGGCCTGCCAGGGTCCGATAAACCGGCTAGTCGGACATGCCTTCTCTATGCTGGATTCCAACTGACTCACTCCCTTTCCTGCGAACCGGGCGACAAGTGTCTTTGGGGATGCTACTATTGTTGGTTTTTGCGAAAACCCAAGTAACTGGAGTCATCCTATGAAAGCGCCCGCTGCGGAAGAAAACGCCCTGTCTACCTATCCCTTTACGCTGACTGAGGAACAGGAGCAGTTGCGCAAGGAAATCAGAGAATTTGCCGCACGAGAGATTGCTCCCAACGTTTCGCGTTGGGATGAAGCCAGCGAATTTCCATCGGAAGTCGTCAAACAGCTGGGCCAAATGGGGCTGCTGGGAGTGGTTTTCCCTGTGGAGTATGGCGGGGCTGGACTGGGATATGTCGACTATGTGCTGGCCATCGAAGAGCTGTCGGCGGTGGACGGGTCGGTCGGCATCATTGTTGCCGCGCATAACTCGCTGTGCACAAACCATATCTTTCTCGCCGGGAATGAAGAGCAGCGGAGGAAGTACATCCCGCGGCTGGCAAGCGGAGAATGGCTTGGGGCCTGGGGACTGACCGAACCGGGATCGGGCTCCGACGCGGGCGCCGCGCGCACTACGGCGGTGCGCAAAGGCGGCGGCTGGGTCCTGAATGGGAACAAAACCTTTATTACGAATGGCCATTATGCCGATGTGGCCGTCGTGATCGCGGTGACCGATCGCGATCAGGGCACGCGTGGGTTATCGGCCTTTGTGGTGGAGAAAGGGACGCCCGGATTCCGGGCAGGCAAGAAGGAAAACAAGCTGGGATTGCGCGCCAGCGATACTTCGGAACTGATCTTTGAGGATTGTGAGATTCCGGAGCAGAATCTTCTCGGCAATCTGGGCGAAGGGTTTGTCGATTCGATGCGAGTGCTTGACGGAGGGCGCATCTCAATTGCGGCACTCTCGCTGGGCATTGGGCGAGGGGCCCTGGATGCCTCGGTGAAATACGTCAAAGAGCGGCGGCAATTCGGGAAAGCGATCGCGGAATTCCAGGGAATCCAATGGAAGCTCGCCGACATGGCGACCGAACTGGATGCAGCGCGGCTTCTGACGCTGCGTGCGGCGGTGCTCAAAGACGCCGGGCTACGGATCACGCGCGAATCGAGCATGGCCAAGCTGTATGCGAGCGAAGTGGCTGTGCGCATCTGCGATGAGGCGGTGCAGCTGCACGGCGGGTACGGTTTCATTAAGGACTATCCGGCAGAGAAGTTTTACCGGGATGTGAAGCTTTGCACCATCGGGGAAGGAACAAGCGAGATACAGAGGATGGTCATCGCGCGCGAGATCCTGAAGGTTCATCCATCGCGCGGATAAGGGACTGCCGGTTATGGGACAATCCCCGTTCAGGAGGTCGCAGGCAGTTCTGTTCCGGTGTCTGATGTTTTCTCGTCGAGAGCGGCTAACCAGCTCCTTGTTTATGATCGATTGCGAATGACCTCTGCGACGGCAAGCGGAACGAGAGACCTGGTGGAGCGAGTATGCGCGGGTGATGTGCGGGCGCTGTCGCGCGCGATTTCACTGGTGGAGAACGACGTTCCCGAGGCAGCTGAGATCCTGTCCGGCTGCTTCCCGCATACCGGCGCGGCACTGCGAATTGGCGTAACCGGCGCTCCCGGGGCAGGGAAAAGCACTCTGGTGGACAAGCTGGCTCATTCCTGGCGCGCGACGGGGCCGGGAGTGGGGGTGATTGCCGTCGATCCAAGCAGCGCATTTACCGGTGGCGCGATTCTGGGCGATCGCATCCGCATGCAGGAGCGGATCGGCGATGACGGGCTCTATGTGCGCAGCATGGCGACTCGCGGTGCTCTTGGGGGCCTGGCGCGAGCCACGGCCGATGTCGCGCAGGTGATCGAGGCCAGCGGAAAAGATATCGTGGTGATTGAGACAGTTGGCGTCGGCCAGGACGAAGTCGATATTGTGAAGCTGGCGGATGTGACGGTGGTGGTTCTGATGCCGGGCATGGGCGACGATGTGCAGAGCATCAAGGCCGGAGTGATGGAGATTGCCGATATTTTCGTGATCAACAAGGCGGATCGCGAAGGCGCCGATCGGGTAGAGAAAGAGATTCGCGCACTGCAATCGCTCGCCGGTCACGACTCGCGGCCGGCGCCGATCGTGAAGACGGCGGCCACAACAGGCGAGGGGGTCGATGATCTTCTGCATGCTGTCGAGGAAATGAAATTGTGGTTGCATTCGGAGGGCCGTCTGCAGGCGCGACGCAGATCCTATTGGCGGGAACGAATTGAGGAGATGGTGCGGCAGGGATTGCTGAAAAAGGCGCGATCTCACGGACTGAATGACACCGAGCTCGCAAAACATGCAGAGCGCGTCGCCGCGGGAGAGGAAGATCCATACCGGCTGGTTCCACAGCTTGTCGCTCGGGTTTTCGACGCGCCCGAAGCTTATTGATGATACTGGAGCTTATGGATGGCAACGATTGATCATCTGGGAATTGCTGTAAAGAGCATTGAGACGGCTCGCGGTTTTTACGAGGCACTCGGTCTGAAGGTTGCGGCGTTGGAAGCCGTGGAGCATGAGCAGGTGCGCACGGCGATGATTCCGATGGGTAACAGCCGGATCGAATTGCTCGAGCCTATGAGTGAGGAATCTCCGGTGGGCAGGTTTCTCATGAAGCGAGGCGAAGGCCTGCACCATGTCGCCCTGCACGTGGAGGACATCGCCGGTACGCTGCGGGCGCTGAAGTCAAAGGGGGTACGAGTAGAGTCGGATGAAGTGCAGGTGGGCGCGGGCGGTCATCTTTACTTCTTTGTACATCCATCGAGCGCGGGCGGAGTGCTTCTCGAAATCTGCCAGGATCCAGTGAAGTAATGCTGCTCGGTATTGATACCTGTGGCGCTGTAGGGACTGTCGCGCTGGCAAGCCGGAGCGACGGGACCGTGAGCCAGGTCGAGCAGAAGGAACTCGCGGGCAAGACGTACTCGGCGCAGCTGGTGCCGATGATTCAGGAACTCCTCAGAGAACGAAGCCTTGGTCCTAAGGATCTGGAGGCGGTGGTTGTCGTTCATGGTCCGGGCAGTTTCACGGGGGTGCGGGTCGGCGTGAGCACGGCCAAGGCTCTTGCCGAAAGCCTGGACATCCCGCTGCTCGCAGTGTCCAGGCTCGCGGTGCTGGCTCACAAGGCAGGAACGGAAGCGGCGGCTCTCGATGCCGGCCGAGGCGAGTTTTATTTCCGGCAACAGGCAGACGAAGCGCTGTTGCAGCCCGAAAAGATTCGAGGAAGTATCCGGGGCCCGCTTGCTGTCTGCGAGGAGAGCGCTGCGCAGGCCTTCCCCGAAGCGATATGCGTTGAGCCACCTTCGGCCTCCGATGCGTTGGTTTTCGCATTGCCGAGATTGCTGGCGAAGGATTTGGATGACGTGTTGCTGATCGATGGAAATTATCTGCGCCGTTCCGACGCCGAGCTCTTTGCCAAAAAACCGATACCGACGGCGATCGGCTAGTCCCGATGATCGCAATTCGGGCGATGGGGGCTCACGATCTCGATCAGGTGCTTGCCCTGGAAGGAATCACTCCTGAAGCTCCACATTGGGATCGCGCTGTGTATGAGCGGCTGCTGGTTCCCGATGAGAGCGGCGCGGGCTACATCGCGCTCGCGGCGTTTGACGATCGGGCACTGGCCGGATTCATCGTTGCCCGGCAGATTCTTGAGGTGTGCGAGATTGAGTCGATTGCCGTAGCCGAGGGCTTTCGCCGCATGGGGGTGGGAAGAGTGCTGCTGGATGCCGTCTCAAGGCGTGCCCAGGCTCTCGGGACGGAGCGTATTCAGCTCGAAGTTCGTGCCGGCAATCAAAATGCAATACGGTTCTACGAGAAGGCCGGACTGACCAAAGAAGGAGTCCGGCGCAGATATTACCGGAGCCCCGAAGAAGACGCGGTTCTGATGGGAAAGAGCCTGAATTCAAGAGATTAAGCCGTGGAAAACTTTTTGTTAAAAAGCCGTTGAAGGTCGTGTCATCCCGGTGCTAGGTTGAATGCGTCTGAATGAAGAGGAGGTATCTTCGCATGGACATAGAAGCAAACGGCTTGCCGGATAGTGAAGAAATAAATCAGTTGGAAGCGCAACATCGTCGCTATTCGGAGCAATTGGAGAGCCTGATCCAGAAGCCTTACCTGTCCGACGAGGAACAACTCGAAGAAACCCGGTTGAAAAAGCTCAAACTGTATGTGAAAGATCAATTGGTGGCTCGACGAAGCGGCCATCTCCGCGCGTACGTCGCCTGACGCTACGCTGAAAAATCCTAGAATTCAATCCGATCCGTGTCCGGCTGCTTCGTTGTCCGACTCTGTGAGTCTTGGTGTCTGTCAATGGAGCAGCGCGGATTGATAAGGGCGAACAACCTATAATAAGACTGAGTTAGATTAGCTCGCCTCATGGTTCGCGACGGATATTTCTACGGAATCGCTTTTCTTGTTGTCGCAGTTCTCCTGCACGTCTTTCTCGGCGGCTGGATCTGGTCTCTTGCGCCCGTTTTGCTGGCGGCCTTCTTTCTGTGGTTCTTTCGCGATCCTGGGCGGGAGATCCCGCAGGGCGAGGGGCTGGTAGTTTCGCCCGCAGATGGCAAGGTCACCGAGGTCCTGCGTCTGACGACTCCCGAGGGCGAAACGCTTCGGCTGAGCATCTTTCTGAGTGTCTTCAATGTGCACGTAAACCGTTCGCCGATCGGAGGCGTCCTGCGCGAGGTCCGCTATCAGAAAGGCGAATATCTGAATGCACTGAATCCCGCATCGGCCGAAAAGAACGAGCAGAATCTGGTTGTCGTGGAGTCCGATGAGGGCTATACCGTTTCCTTCAAACAGATTGCGGGCCTGCTGGCGCGGAGAATTGTCTTTCATCCGGCAGTGGGCGCGCATCTCGGGCGCGGACAGCGCATCGGGCTGATCAAGTTTGGATCGCGGGTCGACGTCATCTTGCCGGGCAATGCGCGGTTACATGTAAAAAAGGGCGACCATGTAAAGGGCGGCTCGAGCATTCTGGCAAACATTCCTGACCCTGAGCCCATCCAGGCAAAGGACGAGCTGCTGGCGGAGACGCTGGCGTGAAGAATCCCGATCAGGCGCGGGGCAGCAGGCGGCGACGGGGGATGTACATCCTGCCGTCGTTGTTTACCGCGGGCAACATCGCGGCAGGCTACTACGCGATCACGCAAAGTCTGCAGGGCTCTATTCAGGAACCGCATCACTTCGATTACGCTGCCATCGCCATCGGATTTGCCATTCCTTTCGACGCGCTCGATGGCCGGATTGCGCGCATGACGAACACGACCAGCGATTTCGGCAAGGAGCTCGATTCGCTGGCCGATGTGATTACGTTTGGAGTGGCGCCGAGCATCCTGGCCTTCAGCTGGGGCTTTCGCATGCTGCCCATGACGATGGACCCCTGGCTTCGTGAAAAGCTGATTCAATTGGGGGGCTTTGTCTGCTTTCTCTTTCTGATATGCGGGGCGAGCCGGCTGGCGCGTTTCAATATCAGCACCGATCCGGTCCCAAAGAATCCTGGGCGTCCAGGCCGAAAGTATTTTGTCGGGATGCCGATTCCGGCGGCGGCGGGCATGATCGTTGCGGTTGTGCACGGTTTCGGCAGGCCGATTTTCAATTGGTGGCTGGCGGTGATCTGGTTGCTCCTCGTGGGGCTCGTCAGTTTCCTTATGGTGAGTACCTGGCGCTTTTGGAGCGGCAAGGAGATTAACCTGTCCCGCAGGCAGCCGGTCCGATGGATCGTTCTACTGGGACTGATCATCTATTTATTGGTTTTCTTCTCGCGCGAACTGTTGCTTGTGCTCGGGCTTGTCTATATGTTTTCGGGCATCGTCGCGAGAGCGGCCTATGGGCGACAGCGCCGGAAGGCGGTCCGGGCTGAGGCCCTCACTTCTTCTTCGAGTACAACAGCGCAATGACAGAACGATACAGGATCGCAATCGTGGGCGCAGCCTCATTGAGGGGCAAGGAGCTTAACGAGGTATTGGCAGACTCGATCTTCAGCGGTGCCGAAATTGCGCTGATTGATGACGAGTCGCAGGCCGGCCAGATCGAGGCCGCGGGCGACGAAGCGACGGTGATTCAGCGCATTGAAGAGGATTCTTTTGCGCATGTCGACTTCGTGTTTTTCACGGGCGCCGAGGAGATGACACGGAAGCACTGGAAGGAGGCGCTCAGCGCGGGCGCGAGCATCGTCGACTCCTCTGACGCGCTCGAGGATGTGCCGGGTGTGCTCGTTCGGGCGCCGTGGATACTGGAAGAGCCCATCAGCGGCCGGGCAGACGCGATGAATCTGAATACGCCTGCGATTATTCCAGCCCATCCCGTTGCCGTGGTCCTGGCATTGCTCGTGGCGAGATTGCAGAAGCTTGGCGAGTTGCGCCGCATCTCAGCGACAGTGCTGGAAGCAGCTTCAGAATATGGACGGGCGGCGATTGACGAGCTGCACCACCAGACGGTTGCCCTGCTCAGCTTTCAGAGCCTTCCCAAGGAGATTTACGACACGCAGGTAGCGTTCAATGTTGTGCCGTCATTCGGCGAATCGAAAATGCTGGGGAAGAGTGAGGCGCGGATCCGCAGGCATTATCAGCTGCTCAGAGGCGGACAGCTGGCCGACGCCGGGATTCAGCTGTTGCACGTGCCGGTCTTCCACGGCGTGGGACTCTCGCTTGCTGTTGAGTTTGATCAGCCTTTGCCGGTCGAGCGTGTTGAGGCGGCGCTGCACGGCGATCATATTGAGATCGCAGCCGGCGACGCGCCTCCCGATAGTCTGCGCAGCGCGGGGCAGAGTGATGTCATCGTGCAGGCGCGCAGCCAGAGCGGAACCGATGCGGCGACGAGCCGCTTTTGGATCTGGGCGTCCTTCGACAATCTCAAGATCGCATCGCTCAACGCAGTGGCTTGCGCCATGGAACTGCGCAAGCTGCGTCCGCAGGGGGAAGTTCAGTAGGCTCGAAGTGAGCCAGGCAAGACGGGTCTTTCCGGAAGAAGAAAGGCGATGCAAAGCGCATCGCCTTTTCGCTTTCAGAGCGGAGTTAGAAAATGATCTTTCCTCCGAGCTGCACGTAGCGGTTTGTGCCCACGCTTGTGCCTGAGAGGCCCGAGTTGTAGTCCGTAGTGAGGAAACTAACTGATCCCAGTTGAGCGCCGGGAGTACCCAGGTATTGCCGGTTCAGGGTGTTGAAGACGTTTAGCTGCAGTTGCAGGCTGAATCGCTCAGTAAGCTTAGTTGTTTTGAAAATACTCGAATCCAGATTGTTGAAGGTTTGGCCGCGCAGCGTGTTTCTTCCTACTCCAGGGTAGGGATTGCCGAGCGCGTCCGCATTCGTAACGTTGTTGGTGGTATAGGATAACGGAGAATTTTGCGCCTTCGGATTCGTCAGTATCGGCCGGCAGCTGCTTAGCCCGAGAACGAACTGATTGAAATTGTCATCACAGTATGTTCCGCCCACTGCGGTCTGTGGGTTGGTTGGGTTTGGCTGAAGTCCCTGAAACGGAGTGAAGGGCTGGCCGCTGTTGTATCCGTAGATGGTATTAATCGAGTAGCCATTGGCCAGCTTGGCCAGAAAACCATTCTCGTGAACGAGTTGCGGAACCTGGTAGACAAAGCCAAACGCGACTACGTTGGGATAAGAGATACCGCTCACCCCACGTTCGGCTGTGTTCGTGTTGAGTGGGTTTTGTGAGAACTCCAGCGTGTTGCCTCCGGCGGCGGTGGGATAAATCTCGCTGGCATTGTCGATCGTCCGGCTGTAGGTGTACTGGATTGTCCCAGTAAACCCGTGGTAGTTCCGCGTCGTCAGATTTGTCTGAAGGCTGTTGTAGTTCGAGAAAGCCGTGTTGCCTACCGCCGCCTGCAGTGCTCCCACATTGCAATTTAGAGTCTGATATCCAGGAGCACTCGGGTCCTGGCAAAGAGCGCTCGGAGAAACGTAGCTCGGGTACGCCGACGCCAGCGGTTGGAGAGTTGGATTTCCGTCGAGCGCCTGAAAGAGGGCCGAGGTGTGATTGCCTACATAGCGCACTTCGAGGACCGCCGTGTTGCCGATTCCATACTGAATGCCAAGGGAATAGGTCTGCGTGTAGGGATTGCGGAAGTTGGGCGAGAGGGGCCCTTCAACGTCAAAACGCGGATCGCCGCCGAGCGGGAGTGCGGTGAGATTCTGTGCGCGTACCGTCGCGCCAGTTGTGCCGCTCGCCGGCAGGCACTGGTATCCTCCGCCGCAGTTGATCGCACCGGCATTTGCCACCGGGGCGAAAGTGCCTGAGTTCAAGTAGATGTTGTAAAAGTCCGGGTCAAAATTGATGGCATACCCGCCACGAACTACAAGCCGGCTGTGATTTGGATTCCACGCAAAGCCGATACGCGGCTGGTAATTCTTCCAGCGGTTGGGAACTTTCTGGAAGGTGGTCACGGAGAGTGGAAGGGAGGGATCCCAGAGAGGATCTGATCCCGTTTGGCGCGCCAAGGTTTCGTCGTGCAGCACATTCACTGCCTGGCCGAAAAATTCCCAGCGCAATCCCAGATTGAGCGTCAAGTCCGGACGTATCTTCCAGTCATCCTGGAAGTAGAGAGCGACATCATTTTCCTTGAAGGGAATCACCGGGTTGCCATCGGTTAAAGCGAGAGAACCATTCCCTTGAAGGAGGGAATCGAAGTCCTGAAAGGTTAAAGTGCCGTTGTAACCCGGTAGAAAGGTGCCGGGGGAATTCTGATACTCATAGGCACCGCCCAAGGCGATGTTGTGGCTGCCATGGCTCCAGTTTGCATTGTCCTGAACTTGGGTTATCTTGATAAATTTTTGCGACGGGAGAGCGCTGGAGTAGCCATAACTGAAATCGGTGCCATCCTGAAACGCAATCGAACTCGGGCATGCCGTGAAATTGTTTCCGGTGCAATCGGGGACGCCGCCTCCGTCGAAGCTGCTCACCGCCTCCTGATAGCTGTATCGCAGCTGATCGACCCAGGCAGGCGAAAAGGTATGGGTCCAGTCGGCGCCAATCGAATGAGTCCTGGCCGGTATTTGAATGTATCCGCCGGATGCGATGGCAGTAGCACCATTCGCCAGATCGCCGGTAGTCAGATCGTTTTGGTAAAAATAGCGGACGAAGAAGCGGTCTTTCGTCGATGGCTGCCAGTCCAGGCGTCCCAGGACCTCTTCATCGTTGAACAGGGCAGGAACCGTCCTCGCTACGCCGCCGAATTCTATCGGAGCGGAAGTGATGCCATCCGTCACAGTTTGCGTGAATGTTGAACCTGATACTGGCGTTGGATTGCCAGTCTTGATGCCGTATGGACCCTGATTTACCAGCGAAGCGACAGCAGGGTTGTTAGGAAACGCCGCCTGCAACTGGGTCAAGCCGTTGGGCGTTGGAGTCCACGCGCCTTCTGAGGTTGAAACAGAGCCGCCTTCACGCGTGTGGTCCCAATAGGTGCTTCCAAAAAACCACAGCTTGTCCTTGATGATCGGGCCGCCAATCGTCCCGCCCCACTTGTTGTCAACTAAACGTGGAACTGTCACAGGGGTGCAGCCAGTAGCATTAGGATCTTCACCCGGCGTGCAAAATCCGAAGAGCGGACTCTTCTGCTGGTTTTGAAGTGAGCTCCCCCAGGATCCCACGTAGTATTCGAAGCCGCTGCCGTGGAAGCTATTTGTGCCAGACTTAGTTACATAATTCACTACCGAGCCCATGTTACGGCCGTACTGGGCCCCAAAATTATCGGTGATGATCTGGATCTCTGATATGGCGTCGGCGCTGCCGAAGAAGACCTGTGGGCCACCTACGGTGTTATCGTTATTATCCTGCCCATCGATCTCGAAGTTGTTGGACCGGCCGCGCTGTCCGTTGGCTGAAATGCCGACGCCATTGGAATTGCTGAAACCCGCGTCATGCGTCTGCACGACACCGGGCGCGAGAAGGGCGAGATTGTCGAAGTTTGTATTGAGCGGGAGGCTTTGAACTGCAATGGAATCAAACGACGTACTCACCTGTGCCTCGGTCGTATTAAGAATGGGCGCCGTCGATTCCACCGTGACCGATTCGGTTGATGCTCCCACGGCAAGTTTCAGCATCCCAGCATCCGTGGTCACGCCGGCGTTCACATGAATATTGCGGATCGTCAGCGGGGTGAAGTTGCTGTTCGACACCGTCAGCGTATAGTCCCCGATGGGCAAGTCGTGAATGGTGAACAGCCCGTCGCCGCCGCTCACAGTTTTGAAGGTCGCGTTCGTATTGGATTGCACCGCGGTAATCGAAGCCTGAGGCACGACCGCGCCCTGTTGGTCCGCAACTGTGCCGGCGATGGATCCTGTGGTGATTCCCTGCGCAATTCCATTCTGGCTTGCCAATATAAACGTGGCCAAGGCCGCGAATAAGAGAGCGGCATTCCGGATCGTTCGAATCGATCTCATTTTTCCTCCGTGCGTCTTTTCCTTGCGCTTGCGGTGAGAGTCTTCGCAGATCAGAGACCGAGTCGCGATTGTTTAGCCTGCATGGGCTTTCAAAAGCGATCCGGGGATAAACCTCGGTATCTGCGTTGCCGGTTCCCGCTGGCTTAGTAGCCTGCGTGACTGGCTTTCTCGTTAGAAAACGGAGATGCAACCAGCTAGCCCTATCCGCGACCGGAAATACTTTGTGACAAACGGTCATGAAACGGCGACGAGATGCGAGAAATGAAGATGAGCGGCGTCTCTGTGACGGCCGCTCCAAATAATTAAGGCAATTGTATCTCCAGATTTTTGAAGAATGAGGGTGCGATGTTATGGATTTATAGAGTTGGTGACAAATGGCGCTATTAAGTGACGAACAGGCAGAAGTAAATGCTAAGCGAGATAGTTCAGCTCTCTAACTCAGCTCGAAGGTATTAACCCAGCACAGCTTTCGGGATAAATGACCAATAAAAATGCCGCTATTTGTGATCAGCCCATTGTTTTTCGGGACAGGAAGGAAGGATCGATGAGCCACAGCCTCCCGGATTGAGAGGAAGCCATCTGAATCCGATCGCCTGCGGGTGCACGATGATTTCGAGCATCAGTCGATGATTGCTCGCGCAGGAGGCGGCGATGAACGGGATACTATACGCGCGAAGCGCACTTGTAGTGGTTGCGGGACTCATTACTTCTCTGGCTCACGCGGCAATTTGGAGCCAGAATCCTCCCGAGTCCGTGAACGCAATGATCGCAGGCAATCCCAGTGGTGATGTCCCGTCTGAGGAAATCCAGCGCAAAGCCTTAACAGGGCATCTGCAGGACGAACTTGAGCTCGCGGGCGATTATTATGCGGGACGCGGCGTCGCGCGCGATTTGGTTCAGGCGGCTTACTGGTATCGAAAGGCAGCCGACCAGGGTGATCCCGGAGCTCAGGTCAATCTCGGATATTTCTATCTCCAGGGACTTGGAGTGAAGGCGGATGCGGCGCAGGCTGCAAAGTGGTTTCAGAGAGCCTCCGCTTCGGGCTCTGCAACGGGCAAACTCAATCTTGCCGTCATATATCTGAAAGGAGCAGGCGTTCCGCAGGATACCCACATGGCGTTCCTTTTGCTGAACGACCTTGCAAAGCATCAGGATGTCCGCGGAGAAGCCTATCTCGGCTTTCTGTATATGCTTGGAATTGGCGTGGAGCGGAATGTCGGCGAGGCTGAGCGTTGGTTCGGCAAGGCGGCGGACCATCATAGCCCTGAAGGGGACTATGCGATGGGCACACTCTTCTCTGTTCACCAGGGGCATGTCCACGATGTGGAGAAGGCTGCCGGCTATTTGAGGGAGTCTGCCCGTGCCGGATACGTGCCTTCAAAGCACTCTTTAGGGCTTTTGCTGGTGAACAATCCCAATCTGCGGCAGGATCCCGGAGAAGCAAAATCGTTGCTTGAGGAGGCCGCCAGCGGAGGCTCGTGGCGTTCGTCAGTCGTTCTAGGCATTCTGTATCGCGACGGAAGAGGAGTGCCAAAGGACATGGCCACTGCATACAGGTGGTTCACGGTCGCGGGGAAGCAAGGCGGCAGCCAGGCTCAGAACTATCTCCAGGGCGAGATCGCGGCGGCCCGGCACGCGCTTTCCGCAGATCAGCAGCAGGAGGCCGAGAACTCAGCCGAGCAATGGATGGCAGCTCATCCAAACAGTGACATTTTTCTCCTGAATGAAAATCCTGAATCCGCATTCTTTCCTATCCATGAGGTGTATTCTACGGAACTAGCGCAAGCGAAAGTGAATTCGACAGCCGGAGCAAGTAGTCGCTGAGTACCGTAGATAGCAGACCTAGACCGCATCGCCCTGCATTCATGCACCCCGTAATTTTCCTTTCGGGATGGCTGGTGTTAGCCGCTCTTTTTGCGCTTCAGGAATGGGTCGACAGGCGGACCTGGAATTACGACGTCCACTTCGGCAAAGTTTATTTGCTCTGGGCAATTCACTTCCTGCTCTGGGGCATTATTTCCTGGATTCTGTGGTGGCGCTTCGGGGAACGGATACAGCGCGCGAGACTTAGGAGCATCTTTTTATATGTTGTTCCTCTGAGCGTTGTGATCAGCGTCCTTGAAGAAGCTATCTGGGTGGCAACTACCTGGAATATTCGCCTCGGGAACCGCTCCTGGAACTACCTGCATCGACTGGGATATTTTGTCGATTCCGAGATGGTCGACAACCTGGTGATTTTCTGGGTGGTCTTCCTGATGTTTCGCGGTATCGGCTACTACCAGAAGCTTCGCGAGCGGGAAAACGCCGCCATCCGCCTGGAATCGGAATTAACAAATGCGCAACTGCGAGCGTTACGCATGCAGTTGAATCCGCACTTTCTTTTCAACACGATGAACAGCATATCGAGCCTGATGCACTCGGATGTGGAGGCTGCGGACAGCATGCTGGAACAAATGAGCAGCATGCTGCGTATGACACTCGACAGGGGCGACGCGAAGCTGATTCCGCTCACCGATGAGATCGAATTCACCCAGATGTACATCTCGATTCAGCAGATGCGGTTCACCGGCAAGGTACACAGCTACGTCGCCATTGAACCGGAGGTTCTGGATGCACTGGTGCCGACCATGATCCTCCAGCCGCTTATGGAGAACGCTTACGTTCACGGAGTTGCAGTGACACAAGGTGAGGCCTTCCTGGGAATCGAAGCGCAAAATCATGAAGGACAGTTGCGGATATGCGTCAGAAACTCGGGGCGCGGTCTCCTGGAGGCGGCAAGGGCACCCCACGATGGACGCGGGGTTGGGATTGCTAACGTGAAGGCCCGGCTTGAATTGCACTACGGCGACGATCAGCGCTTTACGCTAAAGGAATTTCCTGATGGCGAGGTACAGGCAATTTTGTTGCTGCCGCTTGGCTTCTCGCCGCGTCTAACCGCCAACACATTGGTTTATTCCCATGAAAATCAAGACAGTCATAGCGGATGATGAGGTATTAGCGAGGCAAAAGCTTCGGCAGTTGCTTCAAGATGATCCTAATGTTGAGATCGTCGGCGAAGGTGCCAATGCGCTCGAGACGATTGATCTTGTTCAGTTTACAAACCCTGATCTGATCCTGCTGGACATTCATATGCCCGACATGGATGGCTTCGATATCGTCTCGGCGCTCTCGGCCAACGAGCAGGTGCGCCTTCCGAAAATCATTTTCACGACAGCGTATGACAAGTATGCGATCCGCGCTTTTGACATCAACGCCATCGATTACCTTCTGAAGCCGTTCACCCGCGAGAGATTGAGGCAGGCACTCGAGAGGGCCGAGGAGCAGCTTCTCGGTTCTCACGAGAATGGATCTGGCAAAAAGCAGGGCCCGGATGGAACTTATGCTACGCGGCTGGTCTTCAAGTCAAAGGGCCGAATCCTGTTTCTTCCCATGACCGATATCCGGTGGATCGGTGCTGAGGAGAATTACGTTCGCATTTGCGCCGACCGCGAGAATCATCTTCTGCGCGAAACGATGGCGCACTTTGAGACAAGACTTGACCCGAATTGCTTTATCCGGGTTCACCGTTCTGCCATCGTCAATCTGCAGCATGTAAAAGAAATCAGGACCGATTCTCAGGAAGGCGAGTCGTTCGTGCTGATGCACGATGGGCAGAGGGTCCCGATGAGCCGCGGATATCGCGCAAGGATCTCGCAGCTACTGGCACGATAGCGCCGGTCTGACGACAGTGCCGGGCTCGGCACACTTGCTCTGCGGCGGGCGCGAGGATTACTCTGGCAACACTGGCTCGCTACTGCGGGAGTAGCTCAATGGTAGAGTAGCGGCTTCCCAAGCCGTTGGTTGCGGGTTCGATCCCCGTCTCCCGCTCCAGACACAAATTTGAGGGCAACCGCCGGTCAAAGGTCCGCTATTTTCCGTGCCCGCTCAAAGACCTCAAGAAACATGGCTTCGGTTAATTTGCCGGTGTTTGTATTCTGCAGTGAGGGATGATAACTGGCGATCAGAGTCTGTCCGCCAGGCAGCGCATACTCCGCACAGTGTGCGAATTTCATCTCGCCGCGTCGTGTGAGCTCGCCCGTCCGCCGGAAATGCTGCAGCACGCCGTCAAAGGCAATTTTCCCGAGGCACACGATGACGCGCAGATTCGTGAGC
>Ga0335075_10001612_pt1 | contig 36975 bp, 29 predicted proteins | sample Lox_Sample_24_FD_206723 | JGI IMG/M metagenome (GOLD analysis project Ga0335075, IMG submission 206723) | Soil microbial communities from Loxahatchee National Wildlife Refuge, Florida, United States - Lox_Sample_2.4 | ecosystem: Environmental > Terrestrial > Soil > Wetlands | place: USA... | reverse complement strand
GCTGGCGCTCAGAAGGGGCATCGCCTCGCACCACGCCGGCCTGCTGCCCGTCTTCAAGGAAGTGGTCGAGGAGCTGTTCACCGCCGGCCTGGTCAAGGCGGTCTTCGCCACCGAGACCCTGGCGCTGGGCATCAACATGCCGGCCAGGACCGTGGTGCTTGAAAAGCTCGACAAGTGGAACGGCGAGGCCCACGTCGCGCTCACCCCGGGCGAGTACACCCAGCTCACCGGCCGCGCCGGCCGGCGCGGCATCGACGTCGAAGGCCACGCGGTCGTGCTCTGGCAGCCCGGCATGGACCCGGGCGGGGTGGCGGGCCTGGCGGGCACCCGCACCTACCCGCTCAACTCGTCTTTCCGTCCGTCGTACAACATGGCGGTCAACCTCACCGCCCGCGTCGGCCGCAAGCGGGCGGCCACCCTGCTCGAATCGAGCTTCGCCCAGTTCCAGGCCGACCGCGGCGTCGTCGGCCTGGCCCGGCGGCTGCGCCGCCTCAAGGAGGCGACCGACGACCTGGCCAGGCAGGTCAACTGCGACCGGGGCGACTTCATGGAGTACGCCGAGCTACGGCGCAGGCTCACGGACGCGGAACGCGGCCAGTCACGGGGCCGCGCCTCGGCCCAGCGGGCCGAGGCCAGGAGGGTGCTCGCCACGCTCAGGCGCGGCGACATCATCCGCGTACCGTCCGGCCGCAGGGCCGGCCTCGCGGTCGTGCTGAACCCGCCGCCGGCGGGCGACGACTTCTCGCCCAGCGGATTCCCGCGGCACGGGGCCGACGGCCCGCTCGTCCTCACCGTCGGCGGCCAGCTCAAGCAGCTGTCCGCGGTCGACTTTCCCGTCCCCGCCGAGCCGGTCGCCCACCTTCGCATCCCGAACTCGTTCAGCGAGCGCTCGCCCAAGCACCGCCGCGACCTGGTCGCCGCGATGCGCGCCAAGATCGCCGGCCGCGAGTTCGACCCGGCGCCGCCCCGCGCGGGTAAGCACGGCCGCCGCTCCGGCCAGCCGAACACGGGCGGTGGTGCCGATGACGATTATTCCGAACGGGTTCGTGGCTCCGCCCATGACGAGGACGATCTCGGCGAGGGAGCAGGCCGAAGTCGTTCTGGCGAAGAAAACGAGCATGACGCGGACGCGGGCAGGCGGACCCGGGCCGCCCGCGACCGGCGCGGGGACGGCGGCCTTGACCGCGGCGAACCTGACGGCGACGGCGACATCGCCGAACTGCGCCGCAAGCTGCGCCGTCACCCGTGCCACGCGTGCCCGGACCGCGAGCAGCACGCCAGGTACGCCGAGCGCTACTTCCGCCAGAAGCGGGAGGCCGACGAGCTCGACCGCCAGGTCGCGGGCCGCCGCCACGTGATCGCGCGGACCTTCGACCGGGTCTGCAAGGTCCTCGACGAGCTCGGTTACCTGGACGGCGACACGGTCACCCCGGCCGGCCAGCGGCTGACCCGGCTGTACTCAGAGCTCGACCTGCTCGCGGCCGAGTGCCTGCGCCGCGGCGTGTGGGAAGGCCTGAACCCGGCCGAACTCGCCGCCTGCGTGTCGGTGCTTTCTTTCGAGTCGCGCAAGCAGAACGAGGACGCGGGGCCGGCCCGGCTGCCGAAGGGCCCGGTCCGCGACGTCCTCACCACGATGGCGCGCACCTGGGGCGAGCTTGATCACCTGGAGCAGCGCAACGGCCTGTCGTTCCTGCGCGAGCCCGACCCTGGTTTCGTGTGGGCGGCCTACCGCTGGGTCCGCGGCGCCAAGCTCGAGGACGTGCTCGACTCGGTCCCCGGCCTGACCCCCGGCGACTTCGTCCGCTCGATGAAGCAGCTCATCGACCTGCTCGACCAGGTCGCGGTCGCCTCGAGGGACGCGAGCGCGGATGCCTCGCGGGGCGCCAGCGCGGCCGCATCGCGTGACGCGGGGGCGGACGCCTCGCGTGACGTCGGCGTGGATGCCTCGCGTGACGGTAGCGCGGACGAGCCTGGCGAGCCCAAGACCAGGTCCGTGGCGTCGACCGCCCGCGCCGCCATCGACGCGATGCGCCGCGGCGTCATCGCCTATACGGCGCTGGCCGACTGATCCCGCGTGCGTCTCGCGGGGCTCGCTGAGCGCCCGCGGGCGCGCGCCTGCGCGGTCGCTGAGTCCGTCCGCCCGGCCCGCTGACCTCAAGCGCTTCCGGAGGTTCCCATAGACCTGACCTATGGGTTGCTGGCAAGACTGGCATTAGTGCTGATGACACGTCGGTGGCTACCGTGAAAGCAGGGAACGCCTAGGAGGTGCCAACCATGACCAGCTCAGTCGCCGAACTGCCCCGGATCACCGGGACATGTCCCGATTACCTGACCGCCGCCGTTCGCCGTGCGGTCCGCTCCGGCGGCTCGTGGCAGGAGACGGCCGACCGGGTGGTCGGGGCGCTCCGCGGCCGCCTGCCCGGCCCGGGGCTCCTCTCGCCCGGGCAACTGGCCGGCGACCCGAGCGGCTACCAGACGCACCTGGTCCACGCCGAGCCCGACGGTTCGTTCTCGATCGTGGTGATGGTCTGGCTGCCGGGCCAGGCGACGCCGATCCACGACCACCTGAGCTGGTGCGTGACCGCGGTGCTCCGGGGCACCGAGTACGAGGAGATCTTCCGGCTGGTCCCGTCGGGGACGAAGCAAGGCCGCGGCCACCTCGAAGCCGTCGCCAGGAACGCCAACCCGCTCGGCACGGTCAGCGGCTTCGCCCCGCCCGGCGACATCCACCAGGTCACGAACATCGGCGACACGGTCGCCGTCTCGATGCACGTCTACGGCACCGACATCACCCGCGTGGGCTCCAGCGTCCGCCGCGTGTACGACCTCCCGGTCCGCCGATAACAGCAAGAAGCGCTCGCGCCCCGCGGCGACCAAGAAGATCTTGGATCGATGAGCACGCCATGGCGTGCTCATCGATCCAAGATCTTTTCGTTAGCGCGGTAGAGGCGCCTGCCCGGGGGAGTTGGCTGCGCTGATCGCGGGTCAAGGGCAGGTGAACGGACCACCGTTTCCCGGGTAAGTCATCTTTTGTCCGGCCTTGCGCGAGCCGCGGACGAGACCCTTCCCTGGAGGTGAACTGTTAACGGTATCGCTAATAGTTAACTAATCGTTCCCTCACTTGCGTAGCGACTCATAGCGATATATCTTTGAACTGTCGAAGACGACATTCGAACTATCGAAAGAGGTGACGCGTCATGCGAGAAGAGCACAGGCGCGGTATGCGAGATGAAGGCTGGGGTCCGTCGCCCCGGCCAGGCGGCCCCGAGTGGGGCCCGCGGTCCGGGCGCGGTCCTGGCAAGTTCGGCGGCGACTTCCGCGGCGAGTTCCGTGGCGGCCCCGGTTGGGGTGGCCCCGGTGGCCCGGGCGGGCCCGGCGGGCCCGGACGGCATGGCGGCCCAGGCCGGCGCTGGAGCCGGTCCGAGACCGGGCCGTTCCCGCCCTTCGGCCCTGAAGGGCCTGGCGGCCCGTTCGGGCGGCGTGGCTTCGGCCGCGGCACCCGGGTCCGCAAGGGTGATGTGCGGGCCGCGATACTCGACCTGCTCGCCGAGGGCGGGCAGTGGAACGGCTACCAGCTGATCCAGGAGATCGCCGGACGCACGAGCGGCGTGTGGCGGCCGAGCGCGGGGTCGGTTTACCCGGCGCTGCAGCAACTGGAGGACGAGGGCCTGATCGCGCCGGAAGGCGAGGGACGCCGTCGGATGTACTCACTGACCGACGCGGGCCGTACCTACGCCGAGGAGCACTCCGACGAGCTCAGCGCCTCCTGGGACGCGGCCGCCGGGATGACCGACGAGGCCGCGATCGAGTTCCACGACCTCATCCGCCAGGTCATGATGGCGGTGATGGAAGTGCGGCGCGCGGGTTCGGCCGACCAGCTGGCCCAGGCCCGTGCCGTCCTGGCGCAGGCCCGCCGGTCGCTGTACCTGATCCTGGCCGAGGACGGCGCTGACGCGGCCGCTCAGGGGCCGTCGGACAACGCGGCGGACGACCCGCAGGATGATGTCCCGCAGGATGATGTCCCGCAGGATGATGTCCCGCAGGACGATGTCCCGCAGGACGACGCCCCGCAGGACACGGAGTGACCGAGCCCGTCGTTCAGGTCACCGACCTGGTGAAACGCTACGGAGAGCTGCAAGCGGTCCGCGGCATCAACTTCGAGGTTCAGCCGGGCGAGACCTTCGGCTTCCTCGGCCCGAACGGCGCGGGCAAGTCAACCACGATCAAGATCCTGTGCACCCTCGCGAACCCCACCTCGGGGTCCGCGAGGGTGGCCGGGTACGACGTGCTACGGCAGCGCGACACGGTCAGGCGCAACATCGGCCTGGTGTTCCAGGACTCGACGGTGGACGCCTACCTCACCGGCGAGCAGAACCTGCGGTTCCATGCCGACTTGTACGGCGTGCCCCGTGCTCAGCTCGACGCCAGGATGAAGCTGGTCCTGGACATGGTGAACCTGTGGGACCGCCGCCAGTCCGTGGTGGGCACCTACTCCGGCGGCATGAAACGCCGGCTCGAGATCGCCCGCGGCCTGCTGCACGCACCCCGCGTGCTGTTCCTCGACGAGCCGACCGTGGGCCTCGACCCGCAGACCCGGTCGAGCATCTGGGAGTACATCAACGACCTGAAGCGGCGTGAGGACATCACGATCTTCCTCACCACCCACTACATGGACGAGGCGGAGCACTGCGACCGCATCGCCATCATCGATCACGGCCAGATCGTCGCGATCGACACCCCGGAAAACCTCAAGGCCAGCATCGGCAAGGACCGGGTGCAGATCACCACGAGCGACGACCAGCGGGCGATCGACGAACTCCACCAGCGGTTCGACCTCGACGCCGCCGTCCACGAGGGCCTGGTGACATTCAGCGTGACATCCGGCGAGCAGTTCGTACCGCGGCTCTTCGCCGAGCTGACCGTGCCGATCAAGAGCGTGAGCGTGGCGCGGCCGTCGCTCGACGACGTCTTCATGTCCTACACCGGCCGGACCATCAGGGACACCGAGGCGACGGCAGGCGATAAGAACCGAGCCAGGATGATGGCCTTCGGGCGAGGGAGGTAGCGCGACCATGGCGGTTCCCACCACCCAGCGGGATGCTGGCATCGACCCAGAGAGCGCCTCCGTCACCGAGGCCATCAGGGTCGCCATCCCCGCGAGCGGCGTGCGGCAGGACCTGCGGGCGATCAACGTCGTCTGGCGCCGGGAGATCATCCGGTTCAAGAGCGACCGGCTCCGCGCGATCACCTCGCTGGTCCAGCCCGTGCTGTTCCTGTTCGTCCTCGGCACCGGCCTGTCGTCCCTCGCCAGCCGGGGGATGCCGCCTGGGGTCGACTTCAGGACCTTCATCTACCCGGGCATCCTCTCGATGTCCGTGCTGTTCACTGCCATTTTCTCGGCGGCCTCGATTGTGTGGGACCGCGAGTTCGGGTTCCTCCGCGAGATGCTGGTGGCCCCGGTCAGCAGGTCCGCGATCGTCATCGGGAAATGCCTCGGCGGCGCCACCGTCGCCACCTTCCAGGGAATCGTCATTCTCGCCCTGGCCGGCCTCGCGCATGTCCCTTACAACCCGATTCTGATCTTGACCGTCATCGGGGAACTCCTGCTGCTGTCCTTCACGCTGACCGCGTTCGGCGTCATGATGGCGGCCAGGATAACGCAGATACAGGCGTTCATGGCGCTGACGCAAATGCTGGTCATGCCGCTGTTCTTCCTGTCCGGAGCGCTCTACCCACTGCGGTCGCTGCCCGCGTGGCTGACCGTGCTCACGCGCATCGACCCGATCACGTACGCCGTCTACCCGATGCGGCAGGCGGTCTTCAGCCACCTCAGCGTCTCGCCCGCGGCGACCGCCGCGCTTTCCCCGCCCCTCACGTGGGACGGGTGGGCGGTCCCGGTGGGGTTGTCTATCGGCATCGTCGCGGTGATCGGTGCGGCACTGCTCGGCATGGCGATCGTGGAGTTCCAGCGCACCGAGTAACCGTCAATGTGCCCGTGGCCGGTCAGGGTGGATTGTGATGGCGATCGCGGTCCTCGTGAAGCTGGATTTTCTTTCGCGGCGTGGCCACCGCGCGACGGGAAAAGGATCAACGTAATGGCGCGGAAAGGCACGAGATAAAAAGGGCGACGCCGGGTGGCTACGGGGGCAAACCACCCGGCGTCGCTATCATCGGCGTTCCGACGGGGGCCCGGAACGCCGGCAGCGGTGCCCCGACGGGGGACCAGAGCACCGATATGAATGGTACACGGCCGGCCCCCTGTGTGTGTCAAGACCTAAAGACAACCAAATCTCTGAACGCCATTCGCGCCACACGGCTACCGGAGCGCCGCTTCGTGGTGGCGCTCGGGACAAGCGCCCGTGACCGGCGGTTTCTTCAATGGTGAACACTAAATGCATGCGGGCAGATGCATTCCGTGTTCATACTTTTTCTGAGTAAATTCAGCGGATATACAAAACAAGGCGAGTGGTGTACGGCCAGCAAAGAACAGCCAAAGAACAGCCGGAGAACACTCAGGAAACTTTCAGCCAAGCGAGAAGGGCGGAAATGGCCGGGTCAGCGGTTGTCGTCTGACGGGTCGCGCCGGGCCGGGAGGTTCATCCGGTGCTCCATGAACCCGCGCACGTTGTCCGGCTCGCGCCCGCCGTTGGCGAAGACGACCGCGATGTACGGGATGAAGATCGCGCCCACCGCCGGGACGAGCACCAGCCAGCGCATGTGCGCGACGAAGAGGATGAGCGCGATGGCGAAGCACACCACCCTGATGCCCATCATGATCAGGTAGCGGTGCTGGCGGTAGCTGATGTCCTCGGACATGGGCCGACGCGCCTGGGTGACCAGGTGCACCTGCTCTCCGCGCGCGGCGTGGCCCATCTTCACCCCTCCAAGGTATCCCTCATTTGGCTAGCCGCATACACCTTAGCGACCCGGCAAATCAAGGGCATAACCGACCCTGGGCAGCCGACCGGCCCGGGTGGTCCGCCGTGGGTCACCCGGGCCGCTGCCTGGCCACGGTCCTGGCTAGCTGGCCTGGCTCACCGAGGACATGTTGAACCCGTCGATGCGCAGCGGGGGCATGGCGGCCCGGTTGAAGTAGTCGCCCCACTCGCGCGGGAGGGTCTGCCGCGTGGCGCCGACCTCGAGGACCCGGGACAGCATGCCGACCGGCGACTCGTTGTAGCGGAAGTTGTTGACCGCCCCGAGGACCTCGCCTTCCTCGATCAGGTACACGCCGTCGCGCGTCAGGCCGGTCAGCAGCAGCGTCTGCGGGTCGACCAGGCGGATGTACCAGAGGCAGGTCAGCAGCAGGCCGCGCTTCGTCGAGGCGATCATCTGCTCAAGCGACGCGGACGCCCCCGGTGCCGACAGGATCAGGTTGTCCACCGCCGGCGTCACCGGAAGCCCGGTCAGGCCGGCGGAGTAGCGCGAGGAGTGCAGCGCGGAAAGGACGCCGGAAGACAGCCAGGAGGCGCGCGGCGACGGCAGGCCGTTGTCGAACACCGAGGAGTCACGGCCCGACGCGTGCGCCACCACGAACGGCGCGCACTCAAGCCCCGGGTACGACGGGTCGCTGAACAGGTCGAGCGGCACCGGGGACAGCCGTTCGCCGACCCGCGTGCGCTGTCCCTCGGCTTCGATGCCGGTCCTGGAGAACACCGTCCGCCCCTCGCCCGCGTCCCGCGCCCCCGCCGACCAGTACAGGTAGGTCAGCATGTCCGCGACCGCGGTCGGCGGCAGCAGCGTCTCGTACCGCCCGGCGGGCAGCTCGACCCGCCGCGACTGCCAGGCCAGCCGCTCGGCCAGCCCCGCGTCCACCGCGGCGACGTCCACGTCGGTGAAGTCGCGGGTCGCCACCCCGGCCCACGCCGAGCGCGTCAGGTCGGCCGACTTCGCGTTCAGCTCAAGCCGCCCGGTGGGCTGGTCGTGGCGCGCGCGGACACCAGTCGACGTGCCCACGAAGGTCGACGTCACCCCGTGCTCGGCGAACCCGTAGAGCTTGCGCCCCGCCGCCTCGGCGGCGCGGAGCGAGTCACCGAGCTGCGCCGCGAAGGAACGGAAGACACCGAAGTCCGTGGCGCTTGGCGCAGAAGACCAAGACGAGGATTCCGAACGGTAGCTTGTTTCACCGCTCAGGAGTTCCGCCGCGTCCTCCGCGGCGGAGGACTCCACGGCGGCCTTCTCTGCTTCCCGCACGAGGTCTTCTACCTGGCCGGGGGTGACACCGGAGCGCGCGACCATCCCCACGCCCGCCGTGCCGTCGGCCCGTCGGTCGACCGAGATCACGGTCAGCGAGCGCGAGGCCGCCACCCCGTTCGTGGTGAGCGTGTTGCCCGCCCAGCGCAGGTTGGCGGTCGACGACTCGTCGGCGATCACCACGGTCTCGGTACCCGGCCGGGCCGCCGCGAGTGCGCGTTCGACGGTCTCTTGCGGCGTGGGCGCGCCCTGCTTACCCGCGGGGGATGCCCCAGGGAAACCGCCGGGGACACCCCGAATGTCGCTCATCGCTTTCCTTCCTCGGCCGTGTTGAGTATCCGGACCTGCCGGAAGAGCGCCGTAGGGGCGCCGTGGCTCACCGGGGCGACCTGCCCGGGCTGGCCCTTGCCGCAGTTGAAGGCGCCGCCGAGCACGTAGGTCTGCGGGCCGCCGACCGCCTCCATCGAGTTCCAGAAGTCCGTCGTCGTCGCCTGGTAGGCGACGTCCCTGAGCTGGCCGTCGAGGCGGCCGTTCTTGATGCGGAAGAACCGCTGCCCGGTGAACTGGAAGTTGTACCGCTGCATGTCGATCGACCAGGACTTGTCGCCGAGGATGTAGATGCCGTCCTCGACCCCGGCGATCAGGTCATCGGCCGACGGCCCGTTCTCGGCTGGCCGCAGCGACACGTTGGCCATCCGCTGCAGCGGCATGTGGCCGGGTGAGTCGGCGAACGCGCAGCCGTTCGACCGGCCGAAGCCCTTGAGCTGCGCCATCCGCCGGTCGAGCTGGTAGCCGACGAGCACGCCGTCCTTAATCAGGTCCCAGGACTGCCCGGCGACGCCCTCGTCGTCGTAGCCGACGGTCGCGAGGCCACCCGGCGCCGTGCGGTCGCCGACGATGTTCATCACCGGCGACCCGTACTGCAGGCGGTAGAGCTTGTCGAAGGTGGCGAACGACGTGCCCGCGTAGGCGGCCTCGTAGCCGAGCGCCCGGTCGAGTTCGGTGGCGTGCCCGATCGACTCGTGAATCGTCAGCCACAGGTTGGACGGGTCGATCACCAGGTCGTAGCGGCCGGCCTCGACGGACGGCGCCCTGAGCTTGGCGGCGAGCAGCTCGGGCAGCTCGGCCAGCTCGGCGGGGAAGTCCCAGCCACCGTGCTTGCCGTGTGGGCTCGTCAGGTACTCCCAGCCCCGTCCGGCGGGCGGTGCGAGCGTGCGCATGTCGTCGAACCCGGTCTCGGTGACCGCGGTCGCGGTCAGCTCTGGGTGCACCCTGACCCGCTGCTGCGTCGTCGTGGTCGATCCGTCGGTGTAGAACTTGCACTCCTTCACCTGGTAAATCGACGCGTCGGCGTGGCTGACCGCTGGGTGCGCGAGCAGCCCGGCCGACCAGGCGGCCAGCAGGTCGACTTTTTCCTTGGGGGAGACCGTGAACGGGTCGACCTCGTAGGCGGACACCCACGTGACGTCGCCGTAGGCGGGCTCGGGAGCGAGTTCGATCCGCTCGGTATTCATCGCGGCGGCGACCTTGGCGACCTCCACCGCATGCCGCGCCGCGTCCCGCGCGGCCTCCGGCGTCAGATCGACCGTGGCGGCGAAGCCCCAGGTGCCGTCGACGACGACGCGGACCGCGAGCCCGCTGTCGTCGGCGTCGGATAGCGACTCAAGCTTCCCGTCGGACAGCGCGAGCCGCTGACCGCGGACGCGTTCGACCCGGAAGTCGGCGTGGTCCGCGCCGAGCGTCCGCGCGGCATCGAGCGCGGCGTCGGCGAGGTTTTTCAGCGGCAGCGCCGCGAACTCAGCATCAATACGTCCGTCATGATCTCCCACGGTTATAAAACCTATCCCGTGAGGTGTCTGTTCAGTCGAAGTGACTCTCCTGAAACCGGTCGGCGTGACCCTTGAGGGCCTGGCGCCCGACATTTGTGGCGGTTTTCTACAACAGCGCGGCTTGATCTTCGTGCTGGGCGGCATCCTGGCGGCCGGCGCCTTGCGAGAGGGTGAACACGGGGGCCGGCGCCCTTGACGGTACGCTCGGCTGTCGGGTTGAGCGACGACTTGGAGGGTAACCGTGGGGCGTTCCGTGCTGGTGACCGGCGGCAACAGGGGGATCGGGCTGGCGATCGCGCGGCGGCTCGCCGCCGACGGCGACAGCGTCACCGTCACCTCCAGGTCGGGACAGCCCGTCGAGGGGCTGTCGGTGGTCCAGTGCGACGTACGGGACGCCGCGTCGGTGGACGCCGCGTTCGGCGCCGTCGAGCAGGAGCAGGGACCGGTCGAGGTGCTCGTCGCCAACGCCGGAATCACCCAGGACCAACTGCTCGCGCTGATGAAGGAGGACGCCTTCACCGACGTCGTCGACACCAACCTGGCCGGCGCCTACCGGGTCGCCAAGCGCGCCGTGCGCGGCATGATGAAGATGCGCAGCGGACGGATGATCTTCATCTCCTCCGTGGTCGGCCTCTACGGCTCGGGCGGCCAGGCCAACTATGCCGCGTCCAAGGCGGGCCTCGTCGGCCTCGCCCGGTCGCTCGCCCGCGAACTCGGGTCGCGCGGCATCACCGCGAACGTCGTGGCGCCGGGCTTCGTGGACAGTGACATGACCGCGGTGCTGTCAGCAGAACGCAAGGCGCAGATCATCGCGGCGGTGCCGCTCGGCCGGTACGCGGCGGCGGACGAGGTGGCCGGGACGGTGGCGTTCCTCGCCGGGCCGGACGCCGCCTACGTCACCGGCGCGGTCATCCCGGTCGACGGCGGCCTCGGCATGGGGCATTTATCTCCCGGGGGGACGACCCCCCGTACCCCCGGCTGCGCGCCCGATGGCAAAAAGCGCCATCGTATCGGGCGCGCGGGAACCGCGGGATGACCCCCTTGCCCCCGGCTGCGGGACCGGGGACTCCCGTCTATCCACAACAAGTGCTACCAGGTATCTCACAGACTCCGTGACAAAGAAAGCTGGCTTTGCGATGGGCATTCTCGACGGCAAGCGGATCCTGGTGACCGGCGTGCTGACCGACGCGTCGATCGCCTTCCACACGGCGCGGGTGGCGCAGGAGCAGGGCGCGACCGTGGTGCTCACCGCGTTCCCCCGGCCCTCGCTGGTGGCGCGGATCGCCAAGCGGCTGCCGCGGCCCGCCCCGGTGATCGAACTCGACATCACCAGCACCGAGCAGCTTGACGCACTCAAGGACCGGGTCAAGGAGCACGTGGACGGCCTGGACGGCGTGGTTCACTCGATCGCGAACGCGCCGCAGGCCGCGCTCGGCGGCAACTTCCTCGCTACCGGCTGGGACGACGTGGCGAAGGCGGTGCACGTGTCGGCGTTCTCGTTGAAGTCGCTCGCGATGGCGGCGCTCCCGCTGATGGCCGAGGGCGGCAGCGTGGTCGGCCTCGACTTCGACGCGTCCGTCGCCTGGCCCGGCTACGACTGGATGGGCGTGGCCAAGGCCGGGCTCGAGTCCTGCGCCCGCTACCTCGCCCGCGACCTCGGCCCGCACAAGGTCCGGGTCAACCTGGTGGCGGCGGGCCCGCTCAAGACGATGGCGGCCAAGTCCATACCGGGCTTCGAAAAGTTCGAGGACGTGTGGGCGCAGCGCGCACCGCTCGGCTGGGACATCGCCAACCCCGAGGCCGCGGCTCGCGCCTGCGCCGCGCTGCTATCCGACTGGTTCCCGGCCACGACGGGAGAGATCGTGCACGTCGACGGCGGGGTGCACGCGGTCGGCGTCTGATCGTCCCTAGCGGCGCCGCTCCCCGTGAGGCGCGCGGCGCCGCACAGCGGGGTACGGGGGGCGTCCCACCGGGATATGGCACGTTGTTCCGCGCGATGGGTTGGCGTTTTTTGCCGTCGCGCGGAACAACTTGCGCAGCGGTCACTTGGTCCCGATACTGCATTCCATGGGTGGTTCTGCGGCCGAGACTCCTACCTCACCGGATGAACAGCAGCCGGTTCCCGGCCTCCGCTCCTCCGACGCGGAGCGGAATCAGGTGGTAGCCAGGCTGAGGGATGAGTACGTCGCGGGCCGCCTCTCGCACGACACGTTCCTGCACCGGGTCAACGTGGTGTTCGAATCGCGGCGCCAGGCGGACCTGCCGCCGCTGGTCGCCGACCTCCCCGCCCAGCCGCCCCCGGGCGGCGTCGTCGGCTGGCTGCGCGGCACCTGGTCCCGGGTGAGCGGTCACGCGCCGCCGGGGCAGGCACCGCAGGCGCGCGCACCGCGGGACCGCGGGCGGGGGACCGTGACGCCGGCGCGCCGGGCGGTCAGGTCCCTCACGACGAGCATGAACGCCGCACCAGAGCGCAGGCAGCCGTTCCTGCTGCAGTTCCCGCGCGGCGGCGGCGAGCAGTTCAGCATCGGCCGGGACGCCAGCTGCGACCTGGCGATCGCCGACATGACGGTCTCGCGGCTGCACGCGCAGCTTGAGCGGACGCCAGAGGGCTGGCTGATCTCCGACCTGGAGTCAACGAACGGCACCCGGGTGAACGGCTGGCGGGTCCGCGGCAAGATCTCGGTCCGCGCCGGCGACCTGGTGAGCTTCGGCAGCCTCGACGTCATTTTCGGTGCTGGCCTGCGGGGGGACGACCCCCCTGCGCCGCGCTCCCCGCGGGGGGACGACCCCCCTACGCCCCCCGCGCATGGCGGGGGCTCCGCCCCCCCATAACCCCCCCGCGGGAGGACGCCGCCAAGACCGCGGCCCCCTCCGCGCCGTGGTCGCGGTTAGACCGCCATGGCCGCCGTCGTCAGGCGCTGCACACACCGCAGCGCCTTGCATGATCTAGAGTTCTTAAACGTGACAACGGTTCTGCTCGTACGGCACGGCCTGACCGCGACGACGGGGCAGCTGCTGACCGGCTGGACGCCGGGCGTGGGCCTTGACGAGCGCGGCCGGGCCCAGGCGAAGGCGCTGGGGGAGCGGCTCGCCGCCGTGCCGCTCGGCGCGATCGTGACCAGCCCGCTCGACCGCTGCCGGCAGACGGTCGAGGAGATCCTGGCCGCGCGCGCGGGACGCTCGGGGCGCACGTGGGAAGGCGGCGGCGACAGGCCGGTCGCCGCGGTCGTTGACGACCGGGTGGGTGAGTGCAAGTACGGCGACTGGACGGGCAGGTCGCTGCGGGAGCTGGAGAAGGAACCTCTCTGGCCGGTCGTCCAGGCGCACCCGAGCGCCGTGACCTTTCCCGGCGCCGAGGGCGAGTCCATGCTCGACATGCAGCACCGGGCCGTGTCCGCCATCAGGGCGTGGAACGCCAGGCTCGGCAAGGACGCTACCTACCTGGTCTGCTCGCACGGTGACGTGATCAAGGCGATCGTCGCCGATGCCCTCGGGCTCCACCTCGACCAGTGTCAGCGCATCGTCGCCGACCCATGCTCGTTGACCGTGATCCGCTACACTCCGCTGCGTCCCTTCCTGCTCCGGCTGAACGACACGGGGGGTGGCGTCGACGACCTGCTGCCGCGCGACAAGCCCGCGGTCAGCGCGGAAGGTGCGGAGAGCGATGCCGTGATCGGCGGTGGCGCGGGTGCTGTTCTCGCCCGGGGGGACGACCCCCCGTACCCCCCGGCTGCGCGCCCGATGGCAAACCCCGCCATCGTATCGGGCGCGCGAGGGCACGCCCCGGAGGACGACCCGCCGTACCCCCCGAAGCCAGGCACCGCCCCAGACGGGGAAGGATGATACCCATGCCGGTCTTTTACTATGATCCGCCGGACAGGTTCGTGGCCGGCTCTGTCGGGCAACCCGGGGATCGCACGTTCTACCTGCAGGCGACCTCGGTCGGCCGGGTGACGAGCGTGGTGCTTGAGAAGTTTCAGGTGAGCCTGCTCGCCGAGCGCATCGACGAGCTACTCGACGAGGTGCTGCGCCGCACCGGCGACGTGTCGGACATCCCCGAGACCGCGCCGACGGCACTGCGCGACGACGGCCCGCTCGACCTGCCGCTGACCGAGGACTTCCGGGTCGGCGCGATCGCGCTCGCCTGGGACAGCGACGGCGACCGAGTGGTCATCGAGGCACAGGAGGAGAGCGACGCCCCGGTCGAGCCGCTGTCCGACGACATTCCGGTCGACGGCCCCGGCGTGCTGCGGGTCCGCATCAGCCCGAGCGCCGCCCGGGCGTTCGCGCAGCGCGCGCTCAAGCTTGTCGCGGCCGGCCGTCCGCCGTGCCCGCTGTGCGGGCTGCCGCTCGACGCGAACGGTCACGTCTGCCCGCGGCAGAACGGCCACCGGGTCGCCCGTGGCTGACAACACGGTGCCTGACGTCACCGGAGCATGGGACTCCGACCTGCCGGAAGGCGAGCGCGAGGCGCTTGAACTGCTTGAGCGCGGCACGCTCACCGTGGAAGGACGGCTGGTCGACGCCTCGAACGCCACGCTGTTCTGCAAGATCAAGTCGCACGGCGCCCAGGCGCACTGCGTGTATAAGCCGGTCGCGGGCGAGCGACCGCTGTGGGACTTCCCGAACGGCACGCTGGCCGGCCGGGAGGTCGCCGCCTACGCGGTCTCCCGGGCGGCGGGCTGGAACTTCGTGCCGCCCACGGTCATGCGCGACGGCCCGTTCGGCCCCGGCATGTGCCAGCTGTGGATCGACCTCGACGAGACCGTTGACCTGATCGGGCTCGCTCGCCGCACGGACTACCAGCCGCTGCGCGAACTGGCGGTCTTCGACGCGGTCATCAACAACGCGGACAGGAAGATCGGTCACCTTCTGCCCGTCGTCGACGGCCACCTGTACGGCTGTGACCACGGCGTCTGCTTCGCCGAGGAGTACAAGCTGCGCACGGTCCTGTGGCAGTGGCGCGGCGAGCCGCTGCCCGCCAGGGCGGCCGAGACGCTGCGCAGGCTGGCCGGGGGCCTGGCGGCGGACGGCTGGCTCGCCGAGGAACTGGCACAGTACCTGACGCGGGCCGAGATCGCGGCCACGGCCGCGCGGATCGATCTGCTGCTCGCCAGCCGCGTGCATCCGTATCCCCCAGAAGACTGGCCGGCCGTCCCCTGGCCGCCCGTCTAGCTATCCAGAGTCACCCGGCAGCCCTTGTCCGGTTGGGCGGCCCGATACGATCGCGGTTTTCGCGATCAGGCCGGCCGGCGCGGACGGCCGGGGGTACGGGGGCGTCCCCCGGAGATATCAGAACTCGCCGTCCCCGTGGTCGCCGCGACGGCGCAGGTAGCGCTCGAACTCGCGGGCGATGGCGTCGCCCGATGCCTCGGGCAAGTCCGTCGCGTCCTTGGCCTCTTCCAGCGTCCGCACGTACTCGGCCACGTCGGAGTCCTGCTGCGCGAGCTCGTCGACGCCCCGCTCCCAGGCACGAGCCTCCTCGGGCAGGTCCGCCTGCGGCAGGGACACGTCGAGCACGTCCTCCACCGCCCGCAGCAGCGCCAGCGTCACCTTCGGCGATGGCGACTGGGCGACGTAGTGCGGGACGGACGCCCACAGCGAGACCGTGGGGATGTCGGCGGCGGCGCACATGTACTGGAGCACGCCGACGATCCCCGACGAGCCCTTGTAGTCGGTCGGCTCCGAGCCCACGCCGTGCAGTAGCTTGGATTCCGATCCGCTGACCTGGACCGGGACCGGCCTGGTGTGCGGCGAGTCGGCCAGCAGCGCCCCGATGAGGATCATCATCTCGACGCCCAGCTCGGTGAGCCCGCCGATGAGCTCGTCGGTGAACCCGCGCCAGCGCATGTTCGGCTCAACGCCGTGCACGAGCACGATGTCTCTGGACAGCCCGGTGTCCGAGGCGCGGGCGAGGGACAGTCGCGTGGTCGGCCAGACCAGCCGTTCGGTTTTCCCCGCGATCACCTCGATCACTGGCCGGTTGACCTGGAAGTCGTAAAAGTCATCGGGGTCGATCGCGGCGATCGGCGTGGATTCCCACGCGATGCCCAGGTGGTTGACGACACCGCTCGCGGCTTCTGCCGCGTCATTCCACCCTTCGAACGCGGCGATCGCCACCGGGTTGACGAGCGGGCCATCGACGTCGCTGAACTTGATGACTTCACCTCCGCTTTAGTCGTGGGCTGGCGCCCGTGACTACAGCCTACGTCTCCACGCGCCCTAGGCGCGTGACCTGTGGCAGGCACAGTTTCACGTCGCCACTTTTGTTTTCCGGACACTAAGCCATACACTCAGTAGTCCGATGGCCGGGCTTGTTACTGAAGAAGCTACAGAGCGTTTCGTCGCCCGGCGGGGCGCCCTAGCCGAACGTGTGGTGCTCGGTTCGATCGGCCCAGGCACCAGGCTGCCGACGCTTGGCCACCCTCGACCAGGAAGATGGCAAGGATGCGGGAACTAGCTGAACTCCTCGACCAGCGGGTCGCGGTGCTTGATGGCGCCTGGGGCACGATGCTGCAGGGGAAGAGGCTCTCCGCGGCCGACTACCACGTCGACGGCCACCAGCAGGACACCGCGGGCGACCCGGACCTGCTGAACCTGACGCGCCCTGACGTCATACTCGACATCCACCGCCAGTACCTGGCGGCCGGGGCCGACATCACCACCACCAATACCTTCACCGCCACGAGCTTCGGCCAGTCCGACTACGGACTTGAGCACCGGGTGTACGAGATGAACGTGCGCGGCGCTCAGCTCGCCCGCCAGGCCGCCGACGAGGCGGCGGGTCGGCTAGGGGGCGGGCCGAGGTACGTCGCCGGCTCGGTCGGCCCGCTCAACGTCACCCTCTCGCTGTCACCGAAGGTCGAGGACGCCGCCTACCGGGCGGTCACCTTCGACCAGGTCAAGGCCGGCTACGCCGAGCAGATCGCGGCGCTGCGCGAAGGCGGCGCGGACCTGCTGATGATCGAGACGATCTTCGACACGCTCAATGCCAAGGCCGCGGTCGCGGCGGCCCAGGAGGTGGCACCGGAACTGCCGCTCTGGCTGTCGGGGACGATTACCGACCTCAGCGGGCGGACCCTGTCCGGGCAGACGATGGAGGCGTTCTGGAACTCCATCAAGCACGCGAATCCCCTGGTCGTTGGCGTCAACTGCTCGCTCGGGGGCAAGGAGATCAGGCCGCACATCGTCGACCTGGCGCGGGTCGCCAACACCTTCACCGCCTGTCACCCCAACGCGGGCCTGCCCAACGCGTTCGGCGGTTACGACGAGGAACCGCGGGACACCGCCCATCACCTGCGCGACTTCGCGGCCGAGGGCCTGGTCAACATCGCCGGGGGCTGCTGCGGCACCACCCCCGCGCACATCGCCGCGATCGCCGAGGCTGTCCGCGGCGGCCACCGGGCCGTTCCCAGGGCCGCCAGCGGCATCACCCGGCTGTCCGGGCTCGAGGCGTTCGAAATCACCGCGGACACCGGCTTCGTGATGATCGGCGAGCGGACTAACGTCACCGGCTCGGCCAAGTTCCGGCGGCTCATCGAGGCCGACGACTACCAGGCGGCGGTGACCGTCGCCCTCGACCAGGTGCGCGGCGGCGCCAACCTGCTCGACGTGAACATGGATGCCGACCTGCTCGAAAGCGAGCAGGCGATGACGACGTTCCTCAACCTGATCGCGACCGAGCCCGAGGCCGCCCGCATCCCGGTGATGGTCGACAGCTCCAAGTGGAGCGTGATCGAGGCCGGCCTCAAGTGCGTCCAGGGCAAGGGCATCGTCAACTCGATCAGCCTCAAGGAAGGCGAGGAGGTCTTCCTCGACCACGCCGCCAAGATCAAGGGCTATGGGGCCGGCGCGGTGGTGATGGCCTTTGACGAGCAAGGACAAGCGGATACCACCGAACGGAAGGTGAAGATCTGTGCCCGCGCCTACGACTTGCTGACCCAGCGGGCCTGGTTCGCGCCGGAAGACATCATCTTCGACGTGAACGTCCTCGCGGTGGCGACCGGCATCGCCGAGCACAACGGCTACGCGAAGTCCTTCATCGAGGCGCTGCCGCTGGTGAAGGAGCGCTGTCCCGGTGTCCGCACCAGTGGTGGCATCTCCAACCTGTCGTTCGCCTTCCGCGGCAACGAGACGGTCCGCCGGGCCATGCACGCCGCGTTCCTGTACCACGCGATCGCGGCCGGCCTCGACATGGGCATCGTCAACGCCGGCCAGCTCGACGTCTACCAGGACATCCCGGCGGAGCTGTTGGAACTGGTCGAAGACGTGCTGTTCGACCGGCGCGAGGACGCCACCGACCGGCTGGTCAGCTACGCCGAGCAGGTCAAGTCGACCGGCGCCAAGAAGTCGGAAGCCGACCTGTCCTGGCGGGAGGCTCCCGTCGGCAAGCGCCTCGAGCACGCGCTGGTGCACGGCATCGCCGACTACGTCGAGGACGACACCGAAGAGGCCCGTCAGCACTTCGCGCGCCCGCTCGAGGTCATCGAGGGCCCGCTGATGGACGGCATGAAGATCGTCGGTGACCTGTTCGGCGCGGGCAAGATGTTCCTGCCCCAGGTGGTAAAGTCCGCCCGGGTCATGAAGCGCGCGGTCAAGTACCTCGAGCCGTTCATGGAGGCCGAGAAGGCCAAGGGCGAGCAGTTGGGCGAGGTCCGCCGGGGCAACGGCAAGGTGGTGCTCGCTACCGTCAAGGGCGACGTGCACGACATCGGCAAGAACATCGTCGGCGTCGTCCTCGGCTGCAACAACTACGAGGTCATCGACCTCGGCGTGATGGTACCCGCCGCCAAGATCCTCGACACCGCGCTGGCTGAGGAGGCCGACATCATCGGCCTGTCCGGACTTATCACCCCGTCGCTCGACGAGATGGTGAACGTCGCGGCCGAGATGGAGCGGCGCGGGATCACCAAGCCGCTGCTGATCGGCGGCGCAACCACCTCACGGCAGCACACCGCGGTGCGCATCGCCCCTGCCTACAGCCGCTCGACGACGCACGTCCTCGATGCCTCGCGGGTGGTCGGTGTGGTGCAGCAGCTGCTCGATCCTGAGCGGATAACCGGGTTCGACGAAGCCAACCGCATCGAGCAGCAGCGGCTCCGCGAGCAGCACGAGGCCCGCCGCAGCCAGCCGATGCTCTCGATCGAGGCCGCCCGCCGCAACCGCGAGCCGGCCTCCTTCGACGAGCTGCCCGTCCCGGCCTTCCGCGGTGTCCGGGCGGTCGCCCCGTCGCTGGCCGAGCTTCGCCCGATGATCGACTGGACGTTCTTCTTCCTCGCCTGGGAGCTCAAGGGCAAGTACCCGGCGATCCTCGACGACCCGGCCGCTCGCGAGCTGTTCGACGACGCGACCGCGCTGCTCGACGAGATCATCGACGAGGGACTGCTGAGCGCGCGCGGCGGCTACGGGTTCTGGCCCGCGTACGCCGACGGCGACGACATCCTCGTCGAGGCGGCCGCGGGAGCGCCGCTGCGGCTGCCGATGCTCAGGCAGCAGACGGCCAAGCCGCAAGGGCGCCCCAACCGCTGCCTGGCCGACTACGTGGCTCCCCTGATCGGCAACACTGCCGGCAACACTGCCGGCGATCACCTCGGCGGGTTCGCGGTCGCCATCCACGGCGCCGACGAGCTGGCGAAGAAGCACGAGGCTGCGGGCGACGACTACAAGGCCATCATGGTCAAGGCCCTGGCCGACCGGCTGGCCGAGGCGTTCGCCGAGCACACGCACCTGCGCGCGCGCCGCGACTGGTACGAGCCCGACGGCGAGGTCACGATCGAGGAACTGCACGCCGAGCGCTTCCGCGGCATCCGGCCGGCCTTCGGGTACCCCGCCTCACCCGACCACACCCTGAAGCACGAGCTGTTCGCCCTGCTCGACGCCGACGACTTCGACATGGGCCTGACCGAGTCCTTCGCGATGACGCCCGCCTCAAGCGTCAGCGGCCTGCTGTTCGCGAACCCGGCGTCCCGATACTTCACCGTCGGCCGCATCTCCAGGGACCAGGTAGCGGACTACGCGCGCCGACGGGACACGGAGCTCCAGGTAGCGGAGCGCTGGCTGCGCCCCAACCTCGCCTACGACCCGGAGTAGCCCGGGCTCGTCCGCCTGCGGTCAGCCGTCCGGATAGCCTGGCGCCCGTGCTGAATCATGCCGTGCCTCATGAGCTAGAAGCGGTGCTGTTCGACATGGACGGGCTGCTCGTCGACACCGAGCCGCTGTGGTTCGAGACTGAGGCCGACGTCATGGCCCGCCTTGGTGCCCCCTGGGCGAAGGAGGACCAAGAGCAGCTACTCGGCGGCTCGATGGAGAACAGCGTCGCCTACCTCCTGGCCAGGGCCACGCGGCCCGCGCCGCCCGCGGAGGTCGCCCGCTGGATGATGGACGGCATGCTGCGGCGCGCCGCGGAGGGCCGCGTGATCGTCCGCCCGGGGGCGAGGGAACTCCTGACCGAGGTCGCGGCCGCGGGCGTCCCCTACGCCCTGGTAACCGGCTCACAGCGGCCGTTCGCCGACGCGGTCATGGCGAGCACAGGCTTCCGCTTCCCGGTCTCTGTCACGGGCGACGACGTGACAAGGACCAAGCCGGCCCCCGAGCCCTACCTGCTGGCCGCCAAGCTACTGAACGCCGCCCCGGAGAACTGCGTGGCACTGGAAGACTCCCCGAACGGCGTGGCCTCCGCCACGGCAGCAGGCTGCCGAGTCATCGCCGTCCCGTCCTTGCTCCCCATCCCCGAGGCCGATGGCCGCCTGGTAGTCCCGTCACTAGCCGGCGTCTCCCTAGCAAGCCTCCGCTCACTAACCGCCTAACCTTCTTCAGCCCAGAAACCCCGCCGAGGGGCAGACACCCCACCAAAGACAGTAGAGCCACCCCCACCGCCACCCATGACACCTGTCATGTTTTGACAGTTGTTCACCCCCCACGGCCCCGCACCGTTCCGACCACAGGTCGAGATATGTCACGATGGAAGGAGCACCTGGGAGGCGAGAAGGAATGAGCTACAGCAGCATCGCCTGGCTCCCGCTAGCGCTGGGACTCACCATCCTCGGCCTAGTGCTGAGCTACCTCACCTACCGGCGCCGCGGCCTGCGCCCGGCCATGATGGGCACCGCGTGGTCGCTGCTGCCGATCGCCGCGTACCTGACCGGCTCGATCGAGATGCTATGGAAGATCGGCGCCGCGATCGGCCAGTTCGGCTCGGGCTTCGTGTTCTCCCCGATGAAGTGGGCGGGCATCGGCGTCACCGGCCTCGCGATCGCGCTCTTCCTCGCCGCCGGCGGCCGGACCCGCCGCAAGGCGTCGCGCGACGCGCGCAGGGCCGCCCGCGGCGGCCGCAGGGACGAGGCCGAGGGCTCGGACACCCCGGCCGCGCTCGGTAAGGCCAAGAGCACGCCGGGCACGCAGATCCTGCCGACCGACCGGCAGCGGGTTCCCGTGGACCGCGCGACGGCCTCGACGTCGGCCAAGGGCTCGCGCAAGTCCGCGCCGCCCGACGATGACGACCTGAAGGACATCGAGGACATCCTCCGCAAGCGCGGCATCTGACGTCGCGCGCCTCGCGCCGCCTGGCTCATCGTGCCTCGGCGCCGCCGTCGCCGTGGCCCGCGCATGACAACGTTGGTCATTAGAACGCGATAGCGAAAAATCTCAATATAAGAGGATTACACCTGAATAACTGACGGTAACGGTAAAGAAAAACTTAAAATGGTACCGTTCGTTGGCCATCACGTAACGTTTGTGTTACCGCATGTGGCGATCAAGGACGTTTTACATCACAATCGAGCCACAGCGCGCGATTTGGTCTGGATAACTGCGCGAGTAACGCAGAATCTCTCGGTAGGCAGAGATCGATGTGGAGCAAGGCCGCCAACAGGCAGTCGGCTCGACAACTCGACTGAAGACCAAGAGGAACATGCCACATGCCTATGTCTAGAACGAGGCGCGTCGCCGGGCTGGCTGCGGCGGCCATCGCCATCGGCGGCCTGGCCGCGTGCTCGAGCTCCGGCTCGGGCGGCAGCGCCCCGAGCGCGGCCCCGGCCACCGCGACCAACAGCCAGAAGATCACCCCAGGCGGGACGGTCAACGTCATCGCGGCCAGCGGCCCGGACCACTGGGATACCGTCCCGGCGTACTACACCGCCGACTACGAGTTCGAGCGCATTTACGCCCGTCAGCTCGTCACCTACCCGACCGTGCCGTACACCGGGACGAGCGGGGCCGGCTGGACGACGGACACCACGCCGGTCGCGGACGCCGCGACCGAGGTCCCGACCACGGCCAACGGCGGGGTAACCGACGGCGGCAAGGTGTACACCTTCCACATCAAGCCCGGTGTCGACTGGGACACCACCCCGGCCCGCCAGGTGACCGCGCAGGACTTCCTCCGCGAGTTCAAGGCGTTCTTCAACCCGGTCAGCCCGGTCGGCAACGCCGCGTACTACACGTCGACGATCGCCGGCATGCAGGCCTACGACAACGCGGAGACCGCGTACTTCTCCAACACGAAGGCGCACCCGGCCACCGCCGCGAACATCGCCAACTTCCAGAACACGCACAACATCTCCGGCATCACGGCGGTCAACAGCTCGACGATCCAGTTCACGCTGATCCAGCCGGCCAGTGACTTCCTGTACATGCTGGCGATGCCGTTCGCGTCGGCCCGGCCGGTCGAGTACGACAGCTACGTGCCGAACAGCCTCCAGCTGGATGAGAACCTGATCTCCGACGGCCCGTACCAGCCGACCGACTTCGTCGCGGGCAAGTCGGTGACGTTCGTGCAGAACCCGGCCTGGAAGCAGTCCACGGACTCCGTGCGGCACCAGTACGTCAGCAAAATCCAGCTGACGATCAACGGCGCGTCGGCCCAGACGCAGCTTTCTGACATCCAGGCGGGCAGCCAGGACCTCATCGACGACACGAACGTGAACCCGTCGTCGATCCCGTCGCTCGCCGCGTCCAAGGCGCCGAACTTCCAGATCTGGGGCGGCTCGAACACGCAGCCTTACCTCGTGTTCAACCTGCGCAGCCCGAACCAGAACGCCGCCGTGAGCAACCTCGATCTTCGCCAGGCGGTCGAGTACGGCCTCGACAAGATCGCCGTGGTCAAGGCGGGGGGCGGCCCGGACATCGCCTCGATCATCAACACGGTGATCCCGCCGGGCAACACCGGCTACGTGAACTCGAACATGTACCCCGACGACAACGGCGCGGGCAACGTGGCCGAGTGCAAGAGCCTGCTGTCCAAGGCCGGCCACCCGAACGGCATCACGCTCAACTACCTGTACCCGAACGACTCGACCAACACCCGGCTGTTCGAGGCCATCCAGGCCTCGCTCGCCAACTGCGGCATCACCCTCAAGGGGGAGCCGGAGCCGGGCGCGAGCGTCTTCGTCGACCTGGGCAACGCGCCTGAGAACAACAAGGCGGGCACCTGGGACATCGGTCAGGCCGCATGGTTCCCCGACTGGTACGGCAACAACGGCCGCACGGTCGTCCAGGCGCTGTTCGCCGGCGGGCAGTGCGTGGTCAACACCAACAACTACAGCTGCTACGACAACCCCTCGGTGAACTCGGACATCACCAGCGCCGAGGCCGCGTCGTCGCTCACCACGGCGGCCACCTACTGGCACGCGGCGGATCAGCAGATCATGAAGGACGCGGTGATCGTGCCCATCATGAGCCAGAACTTCGCCGACATCGCCAGCACCCGCATCCGCGGCGTCCTGCCTGACGGCTCGACGTACCAGACGGCCCTGTACAACCCGAACATCGGGGGACCGGACCTCGGCGAGGTCTGGATCGACAGCGCTAGCTGACGCCAAAGCGGACCGCCCGCGGTGATCCGCGAGCGGTCCGCGGCGTAAGCCGCGGTAACAATGCGACCGCGCGGGCCCGGCCGGGGACTCATAAGCCCAGGCCGGGCCAGCGTCGCGGTATTCACAGAGCGTTCATGGCGCTTACGGCAATCGTGTGCGACGCTAGCCCTGCCCGAAAGGCGCTGATCCGCGAGTGGTGCGGGCTGGCCGGAGGAAGAAACCTAGTGACCCTGCTTGAGGTAAAGGACCTGCACGTCAGTTTCCCGACCGCTGACGGCCTGGTACAGGCGGTCCGCGGCGTGTCGTTCGACGTGGAGCCGGGCCGCACGCTCGGCATCGTCGGCGAGTCGGGCAGTGGCAAGACCGTGCTGACCCAGACACTGCTCGGGCTCACCCCCGGCGCCGAGGTCGAGGGCAGCGCCGTGTTTGAGGGCAGTGACCTGCTCCGGCTCGACGAGGATGAGCTGCGCCACGTGCGCGGCGAGCAAATCTCGGTGATCTTCCAGGACCCGCTGACCAGCCTGCACCCGCTCTACCGCATCGGCTGGCAGATCAGCGAGATGATCCGCGCGCACGAGAAGTCGGTATCCAAGAAGGAAGCGGCCGACCGCTCGATCGAACTGCTCCGCCGGGTCGGCATCCCCAAGCCGGAGACCCGCGTCAACGACTATCCGCACCAGTTCTCAGGCGGCATGCGGCAGCGCGCGATGATCGCGATGGCCCTCGCCCTCCACCCCAAGCTCATCATCGCCGACGAGCCCACCACGGCGCTCGACGCGACCGTGCAGGCGCAGATCCTCGACCTGCTGCTCCGGCTGCAGCAGGACTCGGGCACGGCGCTGATCATGATCACGCACGACCTCGGTGTCGTCGCCGACATCGCCGACGACGTCATGGTGATGTACGCGGGCCGCGCGGCGGAGAAGGCGCCCAAGCGGGACGTCTTTTACGCGCCCCACCACCCGTATACCAAGGGCCTGCTTGAGTCGATCCCGAGCAGCAAGGCGGCGGGCGGCCGGCTCAAGCCCATCCCGGGGCAGCCGCCCAGCCTGATCAACCTCCCGTCCGGGTGCAAGTTCCACCCGCGGTGCGGCTACGTCTTCGACCACTGCCTGTCGGAGGAGCCGGTGCTCCACCCCGTCGCCGAGCGCGGCGCTCACACCTCGGCCTGCTGGCTGCCGGCCAACGCGGCCGGGCTCTCGGCCGAGGCCGAGGAACTGCGCGAGCAGGTCGTCCAGGCCGAGCGGGGCGCGGAGGCGGCCGGCGTGGCCGCCGCGGCCCTCGCCGAGCTTGGGGTATCCGGCGGCGAGGCCACGGCCGGGGAGACGCCCGCGGACAACGAGGGGAGCGTGGCCTGATGGCTCAGCGAACGCAGCAAGACGACGACGTCCTCGTCCGGGTGGAGAACGCGGTCAAGTACTTCCCCGTGAAGGCGGGCGGCTTCATCAAGCACACCGTGGGCCAGGTGCACGCGGTCGACGACGTGTCGCTCGTCATCGAGCGCGGCAAGACCCTCGGCCTGGTCGGCGAGACCGGCAGCGGCAAGTCCACGCTCGCCCGCTGCGTGGCCGGGCTCATCCCGGTCACCGGCGGCAAGGTCTTCCTCAACGGCACGGACATCACCAAGCTGAGCCGCGGCGCGATGCGCCCGCTGCGCCGCGAGGTCCAGATGATCTTCCAGGACCCGTACTCAAGCCTGAACCCGCGGCGCCGGGTGGGCGCGATCATCGGCGACCCGTTCGCCATTCACAGGACCGCCACCGGCGCCGAGCGCAAGCGCATGGTGCAGGAGCTGATGGAGCGGGTCGGCCTCAACCCCGAGCACTACAACCGCTTCCCGGCCGAGTTCTCCGGCGGCCAGCGGCAGCGGATCGGCGTCGCCCGGGCGCTGGCCCTGCGGCCCAAGCTGATCATCTGTGACGAGCCGGTCTCGGCGCTCGACGTGTCCATCCAGGCGCAGGTACTGAACCTGCTGTCCGACCTGCAGCAGGAGTACGGCCTTTCCTACCTGTTCATCGCGCACGACCTGGAGGTCGTGCGGCACGTGAGCGACAAGGTGGCGGTCATGTACCTGGGCCGGATCGGCGAGGCCGCGCCCGCCGCCGACCTCTATGACCGGCCGCGCCACCCCTACACGGTCGCGCTGCTCTCCGCCGCGCCGGCCGCGGACCCGGACACCGCGGCGGCGCGCCAGCGCGTCATCCTGACCGGGGACGTACCGTCGCCGATCGACCCGCCCGCGGGCTGCCGCTTCCATCCGCGCTGCCCCAAGGCGCAGGAGATCTGCGCCAGGGTGGAACCACCACTCGTTCGGGATAACTCGACCGCGCAACCGGCGGCGGAGGGACAGCCGCCGGATGACAGCGGCCAGCCGGCGACCGACGTTCCCGGTGGGTGGGCGCACGTGACCGCGTGCCACTTCCCCGTCGTTCCCGGCGAGAACCTGGCGACCGCCGGAGCGGCGGCGGGAAGCGCCGGCAAGGGGGCCGTGGCATGAGCAACCTGACAGAAGTCGGCTTCGAGGCGCAGCAGGCGGCCGAGGGCCAGGAGTCCGTCGGCCCGGTCGAGGGGCGCACCCAGTGGCAGCTGACCTGGCGCCGGCTGCGCAGCGACCGGGTGGCGATGATCTCCCTCGCGGTGATCGTCATCATGGTGATCCTGGCCATCATCGCGCCGGTGTTCGCCGCGCTCACCGGGCACGGCGTGAACACCGCCTACCCGGTCACCGGCGAAAACGAGGTCGGGAACCCGGTCGGCCCCGGCGTCAACGGATTCTGGCTCGGCACCGACTCGGTCGGCCGCGACGTGTTCGTCCGCATCCTGTACGGCGCGCGGATCTCGCTGTTCGTCGGCGTGGTGTCCACCGCGATCGCGGTCGTCCTCGGCGTGGTGATCGGCCTCGTCGCGGGGTACTTCGGCGGGATCGTCGACACCGTGCTCGCCCGGTTCACCGACGCGGTGCTCGCGTTCCCTTACGTGATCCTGGCGATCGCGCTCGCGGTGGTGTTCGGGCCGAGCCTGACGATCATCATGTTCATGGTCACGTTCTTTTCCTGGGCGGGCATCGCGCGGATCGTGCGCGGCCAGACCCTGTCGATCAAGGAGAAGGAGTACATCGAGGCGGCCAGGTCGCTTGGCGCCGGGCCGTTCCGGATCATGTTCCTCGACATCCTGCCGAACCTGCTCGCGCCCGTCCTGGTCATCGGCACGCTTTACATCCCGAACGCGATCGTCTTCGAGGCCACGCTCTCGTTCCTCGGCCTGGGCGTGCAGCCGCCCACCCCGAGCTGGGGCAACATGCTCGCCGACGCGTCCAACCTCTACCAGGTCGCCTGGTGGTACCTGGCCTTCCCGGCGCTGTTCCTGCTGATCACCACGCTGGCGTTCAACCTGCTCGGCGACGGCATCAGGGACGCGATGGACCCGCGCACCGAGCGGCTGATCGCCGCGCGGCGGATGCGCAGTCGGCGCGCCAAGGACAGGAAGCAGCAGGCGGCGGGCGTCGAGGCCGTCGCGGACACGGTGAACGGATAGGCGGATATAGCAGATGGCAATCTTCGGATACCTCGTCCGCCGGCTCCTGACCGGCATCGTCGTGATCTGGCTGGTCGCGTCGGCCGCGTTCTTCCTGTTCTTCGCCCGCCCGGTGGAAACGGTGGCCCGCGAGCTCGCCGGCCATGCCGCGACGGCGCAGACGATCCAGCTGGTCATCAACAACCTCGGCCTCAACCAGCCGATCATGACCCAGTACTGGCACTTCCTCGACGGCCTGCTGCACGGGAACCTCGGGTACTCCTACTTCACCCAGGAACCCGTGACCACCATGCTCAAGCAGGACCTGCCGCCCACCGTCTCGCTGGTGATCGGCGGCACGATCCTGTGGCTGATCCTGGGCTTCACGGTCGGCATCATCAGCGCGACCCGCGCCAGGTCGGTCTTCGACCGGACCGCCAACGTGCTCGTGCTGATCGGCCTGTCGATGCCGATCTTCGTCATCGGCGAGCTGCTGATCTGGCTCGTGTTCCAGCCGCTCTACTCGCACGGCTTCCACTGGATCAACACCGGCTACGCGGGCATCACCTCGGGCATCGGCCCGTTCGTCGGCCACATGCTGCTGCCCTGGATCACGCTGGCCGCCGTGCAGGCCGCGGTGTACACCCGGCTGTCCCGTGGCCAGCTGCTTGAGACCCTCGGCGAGGACTACATCCGCACCGCCCGGGCCAAGGGCCTGTCGGAGCGGCGGGTGATCTTCCGGCACGCGCTGCGGGCGGCGCTCACCCCGGTGATCTCCCAGCTCGGCGTGGACGTCGGCCAGCTGCTCGGCGGCGTGGTCGTCGTGGAGGTCGTGTTCGGCCTCGGCGGCATCGGCCAGGTCTCGGTGCAGGCGGTCTACCAGGACAACCTGCCGGTGATCATCGGCTTCGTGGTCATCGCCGCGCTGTTCGTCGTGGTCGCGAACATCGTGGTCGACCTGCTGTACGCGGCGCTCGACCCGCGCGTCAGGATCACGTGACCGATCGCGAGACCCTTCGGCTCGCACCGCCGGTGATCCTCTGGTGGGTGTGGCTGGCGTTCGTCGCGGTGAACGTGGCCGACTACGCCATCCAGGGGCTGCCGCCGGCGCGTTTGGGCACGGTCGTCGGCGCGGTCGTGCTGTTCGTCACCGGCCTGGCGTTCACCCTCGCGCTGCGCCCGCGGGTGATCGCCGCCGGTGACGGGATCACGGTGCTGAACCCGTTCCGCACCCACTTCGTGCCCTGGCGGCTGATCACGCTCGTCGACACGGGCGAGTGGGTCCAGGTCCACTACACCACCGCGGCCGGCGCCGGCGACGGGGCGGGCGCGGGCGAGGCCGCGGGCGGTGCGGCCGCGGCGGGCGGGGGAGCGAGCAGCGCGGGCGGCAAGACCGTGCACTGCTGGGCGTTGTACGTCTCCACGCGGGCGCGGCGGAAGATCGCGGCAGGCCCTGGCCGAGGAATACAGCGCCCGCGCGCGCAGCGCGGGCTCTTCGGCGCCGGGCTCGGGCGCGCGGGCTACGGCTGGGGCGCCGACGCGGGGACGTCGGCCACCTCCCGCCTCCCGGAGGAAGCCAGGTACCTGGCGTCCCTCCCGCCCGCCAAGGCGATGGCGGTCCGCCTGGACACCAGGGCGGACCGCGAGCGCGCCCGTGCCGATAACAGCAAGAACTCGCCCTCGCCCTCGCCGTACGCCCGCTGGTCGTGGTCGGCCCTGGCCGCGGTCGTGATCCCGGCCTTGTTCCTGCTCGTGGTGGCCGTCGTCTAGTCGCTCAAGCAGGACGTGGGATACTTTCGGCCCCTCCAGGGGCCGAAAGTATCCCACGTAACCCGTCTGCCCGGCCGGCTCCCGCCCGGCCCCTTACGCGTTCTCGCTGACGAAGACCCGCGAGCCGAGCCAGAGCAGCACGGCCGCCGTCCCGACGGCCACGCACAGCCCCTCGACGGTGATCGCGTTCCAGTAGTGCCCGGCGTACGCCTCCCGCATGGCGTCGATGATGTACCGGAACGGGCTGACCCGCGCGATTCCCTGCAGCCACCCGGGCCCCAGCGTCATCGGCAGCATGATCCCGGACAGCAGGATCAGCGGCACCACCACGGAGTTGACCAGCGGGGCGAACGCGTCCTCGCTCTTGATACGAAGCGCCGTGGCGTAGGAGAGCGACGAGAGCCCGATCGCGACCAGCACGATGTAGACGTAAGACAGCAGGACCGCGCCAAGTGGCGCGCGCAAACCGAACGCGAGGCCCGCGAGGATCAGCACGGTCGACTGCACGACCAGCGTCACCACGTCGCGCAGCACCCGCCCGGTCAGCAGCGCGACCCGGGAGACCGGCGTGACCCGGTACCGCTCGATGATCCCGGCCCGCCACTCGGAGATGATCGCGAAGCCGACGAACGTCGACCCGAACAGCGCCAACTGGATCAGCAGCCCGGGCACGAAGAACCGGTACGCCTCGGCCGTACCGCCGGTTCCCGCCCCGCCCGTCAGCGTGCCGGCCGGCAGCCTGGTCAGCAGCGGCCCGAACAGCGCCAGGTAGAGGATCGGCTGGAGGACGCCGACGATGAGGAACACCGGCACCCGGAGGATCAGCCGCTGCTGGCGGCGGAAGACGAACAGCGTGTCGCTGATGAATGACATGTCCCCTACTCCCCGGACGCCGTCTCATTACCGCTTGCCCGGGACGCGCCGGCCATTTCGGCCGCGTCGACCCCGGTTTCCCCGCCGTCGCCGCCGTTGCCGCCGGGCGAGTCGTCCCGCAGCGAGCGCCCGGTGAGCGTGAGGAACACGTCGTCCAGGGTCGGCCGGGACAGGCTGATCGCGCTCATCGTGATGCCCGCGCCGTCCAGCGTGCGCAGCAGCACGGGCAGCGCCTCCTCGCCATGGTCCACCGTCAGCCGCAGCGACCCGTCGGCCACCGTGACCTCGCGGACGACGGGCGAGCCGGTCAGCAGCCCCCGGGCGACCTCGGTGGCCCCCCCGTGGTCAGAGGAACCGACCGACAATGTCACGACGTCTCCCGATATGCGGCGCTTCAGCTCGTCCGGCGTGCCGACCGCCACGATGACCCCGTGGTCGATCACGAAGAGCCGGTCGCAGAGCGCGTCCGCCTCATCCAGGTAGTGCGTGGTCAGGAAGACCGTGGTGCCCAGGTCGGCCCGCAGCCGCCTGATGTGCTCCCACATGTTCGACCGCGACTGCGGGTCAAGCCCGGTGGTCGGCTCGTCGAGGAACACCAGCGGCGGCTGGTGCACCAGGCCGAGCGCGATCTCGAGCCGCCGCCGCTGGCCACCGGACAGGGTCTTCACGTAGCGCTGGTCGAGGCCGCCGAGGTCGAGTTGCTCGATGAGGGCGGCGGCGCGGCGGGCCGTCTCCTTGCGCGGAATCCTGTAGGCCGTGCCCTGGTCCATCAGCTCCTCGATGACCAGCGCGTTGTCGCTGGTGCCGCCCTGCGTCTGGCCGATCGCCTGGGGCACGAAGCCGATCCGCTTGCGCACGCCGAGCGGGTCGCGCAGCAGGTCGGCGCCGGCCACGATCGCCGTGCCCGCGGTCGGCCGCAGCAGCGTGGTCAGCATGCGCAGCGTGGTCGTCTTGCCCGCGCCGTTCGGCCCGAGAAAACCGACGATCTCCCCTTCCTCGACGGTGAGGTCCACCCCGCGCACCGCGTGCACGGTGCGCTTGCGGCTGGTGAAATCCCGCGCGAGGCCCCTGGCCTCGATGATTGCCATCAGTGGTGTTCCCCTCTGTCAGTCGCCGCCGCGTCGGCGGTCGCCCCGCCGTCGGCGGTCGCCCCGCCGTCCGCGGGCGCCCCGATCCCGAACGCCGGCCTGGGTGACGCCTCGACCTCGAAGGACCCGCCGCCGAGCGAGCCGGCCGGCGCCTCGCCCTGGCCCGGCCCCGCGAGCGTCGCGTCGAGCTCGTCGTGCCATCCGACCTCCGCCTCGGCGTGCGCGATGCCGCGCCGCATGACCGCCGCCGCGAGCACGTCGAGGTACCCCTTGGCGATCAGGTCCGCGCGCTCGGCGGTGACCTCAGAGACCCAGATCGCAAGCATGTCCCGCCGTGCCCGCAACGTCCGGCGCAGTTGCTCCCGGTCCAGCCCGTCGGACGCGAACAGGAGCGCCACGCCGAGGGGATCGGGGCCGGACGCGAGCGGCGGCTTGATGGCCTGCTCGCGCAGCGCGGTCAGCTCGAGTCGCCCCTCGTCGGTGATCGCGTACACGGTCCGCTCCGGCCGGTTGCCCACCTTCTCGGTCCGCGCGGCCGCCACCAGGCCCTCGCGTTCCATCGAGCGCAGCTCCCGGTACAAGGCGCCGACCGACACGCCGCCCCACTCGCCGACATCGGTCAGCTCGGCGACGCGGCGGATGTGGTGCCCGTGCGACGGCCCGTTCCGCGCGAGGATGCCAAGCGCCATGAGCCGTGTTAGATTCATGAGATTAGTATCATGAGACTAATCTCAAGCTGTCAAACGAATTTCCGATGCTCGCGGCCCCGTCCGGATAACAGCAAGAGGCGCCAGGCGCCCAGGGCAGGGCAGGCGCCAGGCGCCAGGAAGCGCGAAGCGCCAAGGAAGGTCGGCAGGCAGGCGCCCTGGGAAAGCGGGCCGAGGACCGCTACGACTCCGCCGATGCGGCCGCCGCGGCCGCCTGGCCCGGCAGCGCGCCGCGCGACGCTCCTCGCTCTGGCAGCGGCGGGAGGGTTCCGCCGAACTCCGGGCACAGCGCCTTGTGCCGGCACCAGTCGCACAGCCTGGACGGCCGCGGCCGGAAATCACCGGTCTCCCGCGCACGGGAGATAGCGGCCCACAGCGCGTCGAGCTTGCGTTCCGTCGCGCGCAGGTCCGCCTCGTCCGGGGAGTAACGAAGCACCTCGCCGTCGCCAGAAAGGTACATGAGCTGCAGCACCCGCGGGATCACACCGCGCAGTCGCCAGATCACCAGCGCGTAGAACTTCATCTGGAACAGCGCGCTCGCCTCGTACGCCTCGAGCGGCACCTTTCCCGTCTTGTAGTCGACCACCCGGATGTCACCCGCCGCCGAGACGTCCAGCCGGTCGACGTACCCGCGCAGCCGCAGTCCCGACGGCAGTTCCGCCTCCACGTACCACTCCCGCTCGGCCGGCTCGAGCCGCCGCGGGTCCTCAAGCCGGAAGTAGCCCGCGAGCGCCGAGTGCGCGTCGGCGATGAACCGCTCGCGCTCCTCCGCCGCCGAGAACAGGTCAGCGAGCCCGGCGTCGCCGTCGCACAGCCGCACCCATTCCGGCTCGAGCATGTCGGCCGCGACGGTCGGGGTGCGCTCTGCCGCGGGCCGGTCGAACAACCGCTCAAGCACCGCGTGCACCAGGGTCCCGCGCGCCGTGGCCGGCGTCGGCGGCTCGGGGATGCGGTCGATGACCCGGAACCGGTACAGCAGCGGGCAGGTCATGAAGTCCGACGCGCGCGACGGCGACAGGGCGGAGGGCGGATCGCCCGCCACGCCGAAGGAGGCCCCCGTGTCCAGGTCGTCAACCGCGCTCTCGATGTCCACATCGCAACCGTAGGGCAGGCCACCGACATTCGTCGCGGTAACTCGAAACCAGTACCGGGACCGTGCGCCGGGCGGCCGGCGGGCGGCGGGCGGCGGCCGGCGGGCGGCGGCCGGATCCTCAGCGCCAGCCGCAGGCAAGCTCCCAATCGGCCGCGCGTCTGCCGCGAAGACTCGCGCTGTCGCCGGATGCACGTAGCATCGGTGATGTGGCAAGTGGCCAGGAGGAGCAGCCGGACCGGCGCGAGCGATCCAACGGCGGGCAGCACGGCTTCGTGGTTGCACGGCCGTTTGGCATCCCCGTTTTCGTCTCGCCGTACTGGTTCATCATCGCCGGCGTCTTCAGCGTCATCTACGCCAACGACCTTTCCTCGGAGATCAGCGGCGACACCAGGTACATCGTCGCCGCCGCCTTCGTGGTCCTGCTTTACCTGTCCGTGCTCGTGCACGAGCTGTCCCACTCGATCGTTGCCAGGGGCTTCGGCCTGCCGGTGCGGCGCATCCTGCTGCACCCGCTCGGCGGCGTCTCGGAGATCGAGCGCGAGGCGCCGACCCCCGGCCGCGAGTTCGCCGTGGCGGGCGCGGGCCCGGCGCTTTCCCTCGCGCTCGGCGCGGTCTGCTGGGGCCTCGCGCAGGTGGTGCCCGACGGCGTCACGGGCGCGCTGATCAGGCAGCTCATGTTCGCCAACATCATCGTGGGCCTGTTCAACCTGCTGCCGGGCCTGCCGCTCGACGGCGGCCGCATGCTGCGCGCCGTCATCTGGAAGGTCACGAAGAAGCCCACGACGGGCACCATCGGCGCCGCCTGGGTCGGCCGGGGCCTCGCCATCGCGCTGCTCGCGGTCCCGTTCGTCCTCGGCAGCGTGATCGGCAGCGACATCGTCAGCATGATCTGGATCGTGGCGATCGCCGCGTTCATGTGGATGGGCGCGACCCAGTCGATCAAGGCCACCAGGTTCCGCGAGCGGCTGCCCGCCCTCCAGGCCCGCCGGCTGGCCCGCAAGGCCATCTCCGTGCAGGCGAACACCCCCCTGGCCGAGGCGATCAGGCAGGCCGACGAGGCGGGCGCCCGCGCGATCGTGGTGGTCGACCACGACAGCAAGCCGATCGCGATCGTCAACGAGTCCGCCGTGACGGCCACCCCGCCGCAGCGCAGGCCCTGGGTGGACGCGGGCTCGATGGCCAGGACCATCGACCCGGGCCTGGTGCTCAGCGCCGACCTGCAGGGCATGGCGCTGCTCGACGCGATCCGCCGCGCCCCGGCCACCGAGTACCTGCTCGTCGACCCGACCGGACAGGTCTACGGCGTCCTCGCGACCCGCGACCTTGACCAGGTTTTCGCGGGCGTGTAGGGCCAGGACGCTCAGCTTTCCAAGTAGCCTGTGCGCCGTGAAGGCGAGAGTTCAGCGAGGCCCGTTCGCGGCTGGTGACCAGGTGCAGCTCACCGACCCCAAGGGCCGCATGCACCAGATAGTCCTCAGCGCCGGCGGAACGTTTCACACGCACCGGGGCGCGCTGAGCCACGACGACCTGATCGGCCGGCCCGAGGGTTCCGTGGTGACCGCATCGAGCGGCACCGCCTACGTCGCGCTGCGCCCCCTGCTCGCGGACTACACGCTGGCGATGAAGCGCGGCGCCACGATCGTCTACCCGAAGGACGCCGCCCAGATCCTCGCCTACGCCGACGTCTTCCCCGGCGCGCGGGTCCTCGAGGCCGGCGCGGGCTCAGGCGCGCTGTCCTGCTGGCTGCTGCGCGCGACCGGCCCGGACGGCGAAGTGGTGTCCTTCGAGGCCCGCCAGGACTTCGCCGAGATCGCCCGGGAGAACGTCAGGAAATACTTCGGCGAGGTCCCCCCGTGGTGGCGGCTGGTCCCCGGCGAACTGTCCGCGCGGGTTGCCCTAGACCCGTCACTCGGAACGGGTGCGGCCTACTCGCGCCTGCAACGCGACTCGGAAGAGGCCGGGGAGGCCGAGAACGCGGGCACCTTTGACCGGGTGATCCTGGACATGCTCGCGCCGTGGGACAACGTCGCCGCCGCGGCCCGGGCGCTCATCCCCGGCGGGCTGATCTGCTGCTACGTGGCGACCACGACCCAGCTTGCGCGCGTGGTCGAGGAACTGCGCGGGCACGGCGGGTTCTTCGAGCCCGCCGCCTGGGAGACGCTCTACCGTGGCTGGCACGTGGACGGCCTCGCGGTGCGGCCGGACCACCGGATGATCGGCCACACCGGCTTCCTGGTGACCGCCAGGCGCCTGGCCGACGGCGTGACCGCGCCGCCGCGCCGCCGCCGTCCGGCCAAGGGCGCGCACCCCGAGGCGGAGGGCGCGAGCGCCACGGATACCCCGGCGCCGGGCGCGGGCGCGCCGGCGCTGGCCGCGGATGGCGAGGTGCTCGCACCTGACACGCCCGTCACGGACGAGCGCTCCGCCCGCGCCGGCGACGCTTAGCCCCCGCCGCAAGGCGGATCCGGGCGCTTTCGGTTGCCCGTGCGGCCGGCGCCCCGGGCCGGCAGCGTGACAGCCACGTCAGCACCAGGAATCCCTGAGGCAACTCTGGCGCTATCCTCACCAAGACGGGCCGCGGGGCGGCGGCGTCGGTGGAGCGGCAAGCGACACCTCGATGGCGTTCCCCCCACGGCCGGATGAACAAATACGTTACGTGACGGAAATATAACTCTCCGGTGACAACGAGCCGCTGTCCTGCGGTTTCTCGCGAGGGCGCGGTAGTAGTGAGCAAGCGAATACGCGCTGGGATGTTAGGAAAGTCCGCGAGACAGGTAGGTTCTAGTTAGTTTCATACTCCCCGGGAGGAGGTGAGGGCCGTGGCAGCTAGTAGGGACGAGGGGCGGGCTTCGCGGCACGAGGATGAGGTGAGTAGCCTTACCGCACAGATCTCCTTCCTCGATGAGGAGATCGCAGTGTTGCGTAGGCGCCTGGCCGATTCACCGCGTCAGGTCCGTCTTCTAGAGGAACGGCTCCGCGAGACAGAGGCGTCACTGACCTCAGTGACGTCACAGAACGAGCGCCTGGCGGCAACGCTGCGCGAGGCACGAGACCAGATCGTCGCGCTGAAGGAGGAGGTCGACCGGCTGGCGCAGCCGCCATCCGGTTTCGGCGTCTTCCTGTCCGCGCAAGAGGAAAACACCGCCGACGTGTTCACCGGCGGCCGCAAGATGCGGGTAAACGTCAGCCCCAACGTGGACCTGGAAGAGCTCCGGCCTGGTCAGGAGGTCGTGCTCAACGAGGCGCTGAACATCGTCATCGCCCAGGGCTACGAGACGGTCGGCGAGGTCGTGATGCTGAAGGAGCTGCTCGCCGACGGCGAGCGCGCCCTGGTCATCTCGCACGCCGACGAGGAGCGGATCGTGCGGCTCGCGTCGCCGCTGCTCGACCAGGTGCTCCGCGGCGGTGACTCGCTGCTGCTCGAGCCGCGCTCCAACTACGTGTACGAGCGCATCCCGAAGGCCGAGGTCGAGGAGCTCATCCTCGAAGAGGTCCCGGACATCGCGTACACCGACATCGGCGGCCTCGGCACGCAGATCGAGCAGATCCGCGACGCGATCGAGCTGCCCTACCTGCACGCGGACCTGTACCGCGAGCACCAGCTCAAGCCACCGAAGGGCGTGCTGCTCTACGGCCCGCCCGGCTGCGGCAAGACGCTCATCGCCAAGGCGGTGGCGAACTCCCTGGCCAAGCAGGTGCAGGCGAAGGCGGCGGCTTCCGTCGGCGACGAGAAGCCGGCGGAAGGCAAGTCCTTCTTCCTCAACATCAAGGGCCCCGAGCTGCTGAACAAGTACGTCGGCGAGACCGAGCGGCACATCCGCCTGGTCTTCCAGCGGGCCCGTGAGAAGGCCTCAGAGGGCATGCCGGTGATCGTGTTCTTCGACGAGATGGACTCGATCTTCCGCACCCGCGGCTCCGGTGTCTCCTCCGACGTGGAGAACACCATCGTGCCGCAGCTGCTCTCGGAGATCGACGGCGTTGAGGGCCTGGAGAACGTCATCGTCATCGGCGCCTCCAACCGCGAGGACATGATCGACCCGGCGATCCTGCGGCCAGGCCGCCTGGACGTCAAGATCAAGATCGAGCGGCCGGACGCCG
>Ga0335075_10001611_pt1 | contig 37002 bp, 37 predicted proteins | sample Lox_Sample_24_FD_206723 | JGI IMG/M metagenome (GOLD analysis project Ga0335075, IMG submission 206723) | Soil microbial communities from Loxahatchee National Wildlife Refuge, Florida, United States - Lox_Sample_2.4 | ecosystem: Environmental > Terrestrial > Soil > Wetlands | place: USA... | reverse complement strand
CCCATGCCATCCGCTCGCGGTCCGCTCCACCACCCCGGCTGGCTTCGTCGGAATCACCGGCTGGCTTCCCTCGGAACAGGTGGCTGGTTTCAATCGGAATCGGCGGCTGATTTCATCGGAATCCGCACTGGGGGGCGCACGTCGGTCTCCTCATGGCGGGCCCATGTCCCCGGGCTTGACCCCTGCCATCTGCGCACCATCGACCGGGCCGCTTTGACTGCCATTGCGCTCGATCCCTTGGGTAGATGCCGGATCAAGCCCCGCCACAACGATCTTCTGGGCGGCCGTAACGAAGTGCTGTTTCGTGGATGCTACCGCTGCCCCACCGCCTGCGCCGCAGTTTTCGCCGCTTGCTCGCCGCTCAGCCACGCGCCCGCGAGAGTCCCGGCGAGGCCGTCGTGGCAGGCTTCCCCAGCAAACAGCAGGTGGCCGTCGCCCAGCGGCTGACCAAGCCGCATCCGTGCATCCGCCTGGCCGACGCCCACCCAGGAATAAGCGCCACGAATGAAAGGATCAGTTTCCCAATGGGTCACCAGATGGCCGCCGCCACGGAACAACTGATCCACACGGCTGCCGAAGATGGTCCGCAGCCGTTCCAGCGCGAAGTCCACCACCGCCGCATCGCCGGCGCGCGCCAGGTCCCACGCGACATCACCGCCGATCCAGCCTTGCACATAGTCGCGCCCGTACGGCCAGCATTGGAACGGTACTAGCCGGTCTCCGCGCCGCATTACCTGGCGCTCGACTGAGCAATGTAGCGGCAAGTCCAGCCGGTCCGGCCCGTTCGCACGCAGGGCCACTTTCATTGCCAGGCCCATCGGCATCGCATCCGCGCACTGCCGCACCTCGACTGGCAGGGGCGGGTCGAACGCAATCGCGTCCGCGGCCAGCACGCCGGTTGACACAGTGACAATCGCTGCCCGGGCGGTCAGCGTGCCGCGCGGCGTCTCGGCGGCGATCTGCCCACCGGGGCCGTTCCAGTGCAGCCGGGTCACCGGCGTGTTTAGCCAGATGTCCAGCCCCTCTCCCAATCGAAGCGCGACGAATGCGCCAATGCCGCCTTGCGGCACCAAGTTGCTGCCCTCCAGCGCGTTGCGGCGCCAGTCCCGTAGGCTGAAGTCCTCGGCTTCCGCGACGCAAATCACCGGGCCCTCCCAGGCCTCGACCGTCAGTGCCCAGGGATCGCCCGGCAGGTGGTCCGCCACTGCCGAGAGCGGCGCATCCGGCAAATCACGCAGCAGCCTGTCGGCGGTGGCTTCGAAGCGGCCCCAGGAGTTGTGATAATCGGCATATTCCGCCGGCGTGGCTTCCCGCGAGCCCACGAAAACTCGCTCGCGGCGCAGTTCGTCGGAGCGCAGCAGAGTATCGCCCGCGGCCCGGGCAATGGGGACCAGCGGGTTGTGCTCCGCCGAGTGCAACCAGACGGCGCCCATGTCGAACCAGACGCCGCCGAGTTCGGGCGGATGGGCGGTCCAGGCGCGGCCGCCGATGCGGCCCGCGGCCTCCAGCACGACGGCGCCCACACCATGCCGGCGCAGCGTGGCGGCGGCGCCCAGACCTGCAAGGCCGGCGCCGATCACCAGCACGTCGGTGTCGGTCGGCGTCTCGGGCATTGGCGGTCCTCCGGCGGGTCTGGTTGTCCGGACATAGCGTGCCGCCGGCAAAAGGGAATGCCGACCCCGATTGCGCACCCCGATGTTGCTTGATCCTGCTGGCACTGCGGGTTAGGGCCGCGCCATGGCAAACGATATTTCCGCCGATGTCGCGATCATCGGTGCCGGTCCCGTGGGCATGTTCGCGGTGTTCGAACTCGGCATGCTGAAGTTGTCGAGCGTGCTGATCGATGCGCTGGGCGAGGTCGGCGGGCAATGCGCCGCTCTGTATCCGGAGAAGCCAATCTACGACATTCCGGCGCACCCAGCGATCGAGGCGGGAGAACTGATCGCCCGGTTGGACCGCCAGATCGCACCATTCCATGCGCCGCGGCTGCTCGGGCGGCGTGTGTCCGGGCTGGTGGGCGAGGCGGGCGCGTTCACGCTGGCCACCGATCAGGGCGACGCGGTTCACGCCAGGACGGTGTTGATCGCGGCAGGCGCGGGTGCGTTCGGGCCGAACCGACCACCGATCGAAGGGCTGGCAACATACGAGGCGACCGGGTCGGTACAGTACTATGTGCGTCGGCGCGAGGATTTCCGTGGCAAGCGCGTGGTGATCGCGGGCGGAGGCGATTCGGCGGTGGATTGGGCGCTGGAGCTGAAGGACGTCGCGCGTGTATCGGTGGTGCACCGACGGCCGAAGTTCCGTGCCGCGCCGGAAAGCGCGGCGCAGCTCGATGCCGCGGCGGCACGGGGCGAAGTGGAGATGGTGATCCCGTACCAGCTTCAGGCTCTGCGCGGCGAGGGCGGAGTGCTGTCGGCCGTGGAAGTCGCGACGCTGCAAGGCGAGACGCGGCTGCTGCCCGCGGATCTGCTGCTGCCGTTTTTCGGGCTGTCGATGGATCTGGGGCCAATCGCGGCCTGGGGGTTGGAGAGCGTGCAGCATCACGTGAAGGTCGATCCGGCGACCTGCGTGACGAGCTGGCCGGGCGTGTTCGCGATCGGCGATGTGGCGACGTATCCGGGCAAGCTGAAGCTGATCCTGCAAGGGTTTTCCGAGGCAGCGGTGGCGGCGCATGCGATTTTCGCCGTCGTGCATCCGGGGGAGGCGTTGCACTTCGAATATTCGACGACGAAGGGCGTGCCGGCGGGGTAGAAATGCAAGCGCTCGATCGCTGCGCCATGCATGTGACGCGTTGCGGGCCGGCAATTCTTTGCCCGGTTTGCAGTGTCTGCGGCGGCGGGGTTTGATTCACCTCGAAGCTACGAAGCGATATGGCTTCGTAGCTTCGGGCCTTTAGGCGCTTAAGGGTGAATCCCGGCAAAAAATTTGTCGATATCAGGCTCCGATCCCGAGTTCATGAAAAACGCCCTGCATGATCCCCCGATCTCTGGACGGTCTTCCTGACGTGTCGGCCAACTCAGGCGCCTTACCCAGCGGTTCCACGCGCGCGTCCACCCAGATTCCTGTGTGCCGACTCAGACGCGGACAGCATTTCCCTGGCCTTCTTCCGGCCAGGCTCCCTCCAGGCCCCGGGGCGGGAAGGGTTCGCCGGCCCCGCGAGCCAACGGGCCTGGAGCGGGCTGCCGACGGTAGCGGCGCCGCTCTTGGCTAGGCAGCAAACATCGGTATTGTCACGAAGAGTTTACATCGTGTATCATCCAGTTAATGCGTGGATCACGGGGATGCGCGACCGGCATGTACAGCGAAATTGCTCAATCGCAAGGGGGGGCGTCGGTCGATGGTGCCGGAGTGCGCGTCAACGAATTCATTCGCTTCACGCATGGCCCGACGATGCATCTGCTGGTCGAGCATATCATGCGAGGCGAGAGCTGCCTCACACTGACGGGCGCTCAAGGCTCCGGCAAGACCGTTGCGGCAAGGCTCATCCGTGAGGAACTGCTTTCCCGTGGCGTGAATGTCGTGTCCATCTGCCGGCGTCGGCCTGACGGCCTCTCACTTAGCAGTATCACCGCGCAGGTCCTCAACAAGGCGGAAGCCGAGCTGGAACCGGAAGACACCGAGCGATTGTTCGCTGTCCTGACGGGAAATGACTCGTGCGACCGCTGCGTGCTGCTGATCGATGACGCGGAGACCTTAACCGACGGAGCACAGGAATATTTGCGGCTGGTATGGAGTATCACGAAGGACGCCGCGCCGCAGCTCGTGTTCATTGGCAAGCCGGGACAGTTATCCGGTGGCGGTAGCCGCGCCGCGTTCCTGCGGAGCATAGTGACTGCCAGTTGGGAGTTGTCCCCACTGAACCCGTGGCAGGCACGCAAGTTCGTGGTTGATGCGCTTGGGTCCGAGGGGTTATCGGCCGAGGCGACGTTCGACGATGCCGGTTTGGCGGCACTGGTTCGGTGCGGCGAGGGGCGCTACGGGCGGCTGCTTGCGATGCTGTCGATCATTCGGTTGCGGTTACTGGCGGAGGCGTTCCGCGATTCGAGCAGCAAGGGGCGGCTGACGGCAGAGGCGGTGGCGGACGTGGCTGCACTGCTGGACGCCGAACGCGATGGTCCCACCTGCGTGCCGGACGCGTCGGAAAGCGATGCGATCACCAAGACGCCGTGCGATCCGTTGCCGCGCCGGCCACAAGTTGCTGCCGAACAAGGGGTCATGGAAGCGCCCAGGCTGCGCCACTTTTCCCGCGCCACGCTAGGTTACGGTCTTGCGGGAGCAGTTGTACTGCTTGTGGCCGGCAGTGGCGCGGCCATAAATCTGGCAAAGCCGGACTACGCGCAAGCGGTGTTGCTGGTCGGCAGAGAAAAGATCGCGTCGTGGTTGCCGGCGGCTTCGTCGTTGTTCGTGGCCGCAAGGCTTCCATTGAGCGCCGGTGCTGCGGCGCAAGAGGCGTCCCTCGATAGAGTGGCGACAGGAGGCGACCACCTGCTTTCGCTACAGGTGCGAATGCCTCCGGAGCAGCGGCCACCGAAGATCGTGCGGGCAGATGCGCTTATCGAGTCCTCGCCCGGCGCACAACTTCAGGCCGGGGCAGCGCCGCACGCCCGTCAGGTCGTGGTGGCGGCCGAGAAGCATCCTCACCCTCGCGTCGTGGAAGTTGGGACCACCGAGGAGGTGAGCCAGGCCGAGGTTTCGCGCTTTATCCCGCCTCCCAGTATTGGTTCGGGTCATGGCCTAAACCCACAAAGCGAGGAGGGATCGGCCGCTGTGCGGCCGCTGTATCCGGGTGCTCATGGGCCTTCAACCGGCGTGGCCGCAAAACCTATCACCGCAACGATAACCCCGGAACCACACGCCGCACGCCCCACTCCTGTTGCGACGAGGCCGTTGGAGCCGGTACCGGCGGCTTCACAAGCTCCGAGTCCGCCTCGCCCAATTCTCGCTCTCGCCGCAACAAGGGTCCCGAACTCCAATCAACTGCGGCCTGCCAATTCATCGCATGACGGCAACAACAGCGTTGCCGCAACTCCCGCAGGTTCGGTCGCGCCGGATCGCGCCGAAGTTCCGACGGTCGCCACCCTGCCGAAACCTGCGCCAGGCGAAATCGCGCTGCTGCTCTCGCGTGGCGACGAGACGCTAAAGCTGGGCGATATCGCCGCAGCCCGCCTGCTTTATGAGCAAGCCGCCGAGTTCGGAGTCGCGCGCGCTGCCCTCGCCGCCGGACGAACCTATGACCCCGAGTACCTTGCATCGATTCGGTCGGACGGGGTCACGGGGGATCGTTCGGCGGCAGCCAAATGGTACCGTATGGCCTCGGACCTTGGAGACAAGGATGCCGGCAGGCTCGCAGCCGCCGTCCTCGCACACTCCGGCCATTGATCGCGATGGTTCTCGATACTCAGTCGATCCTGCCTGGCCGATTGCCGCTCGCGCCTGCGCCACACGGGGCGCTGCCAAAGATACTGCGTCGCACACCCGGGGAACGGCATCGTGGAGAACCCTTCAATGGTCGGGCGCGACCGCATGAGATCCGTCAATCACAGTCAATGGTCGGTTGTCCATGAGGCTTACATGAATGCTATATCAAGAATCTGCATAGCCCTGCTAACGGTTGCATGCATGGTATGGGGTGGGTCGGCCGCCGTCCACGCGCAGGCTTCCAACCAGCCGGCGAACGGCGCGGCGAAAACCGGCGCTATGGTTTCCGCAACAGCCGTGCGGAGCAAAGTGAATGCCTGGACGGTCGGCCTGGCGGGGGGGGAACTGGAAGGCGCGCCGATCCACTTCGCCTCCGACATCGCACGGGTGACCGATGATGGCGACAGGCTGCACGTATTGCCGATCGTCACACGCGGCCCCACCGAGAACATTGAGGACTTGCTCTACCTCAACGGCATAGATGCGGCGATTATCAACACGGATGCGCTGGCCCAATTCGAGAAACTGGATCCGAACGTTCATCAGAAGATAACTTATATCTTGAGCCTGTTCCCGTCGGAGCTGCATATCTTCGTGCGGCCGGAAATCAACAGCCTCGTCGATTTGAAGAACAAGAACGTCAACTTCAACACGCCCGGGACCACCGCCTCATACTCCGGGCCGCTGATCTTCGGTCATCTGAAGCTCAACGTGGTCAAGACGTTCATTCCTAATCCGATTGCACTGGAGGAAATGCGCAAAGGCGAGGACGGCATTGAAGCCGTGGTGTTCGTCACAACCAAGCCGGTCGCCGCGTTTCTGCGGACTTGGCCGGCCGGATTCAAATTCCTCCCGGTCGACTTTCGAGATTTCGCGGATGTCGGCTTTTACCTGCCATCCCGTCTTACATCCAGCGATTATCCTGACATCATTCCGGCAGGCCAGGAGGTCCGCACCATCGCCATTCCAACCGTCCTGGCGGCATTTAACTTTCCGGTTGGATCGGACCGCTACGAGCGCGTCGCACGCATGACCGACCGGTTGTTCGACCGGCTGAACGAACTGCATCAGGCCGGCTTCCAGCCGCAATGGAAAAACGTCAACGCCAACGCGCAGGTGCCGGGGTTGATGCGCTTCCCGGCCGCGCAGCAATGGCTGGATCAGGCGCATCTTGCCGCCGCAGGCCCCGCCGCGACCAATACCCCATCGGATGAGGAAAAGCTCTATCAGGAGTTCCTCGAATGGCGAAAGACCCACCACCAGTAATCCACCGTCGTTGTCAGTCCATCCGGAGGATTGCATATGCATCTCCCCGGTAGGTTTGTTGCGATCGGCTCGGCATCGGCGGCGATGCCGCTCACGGTGCGTGCGTTGTCTGCGCCGCCCGCCATTACCGCCCAGAGCGAGACGATGCGTCGCCGGGTCGTCATTCAGATCAGAGACGACCCATCAAGTGCCGATCGGAACCGGATCGTCTACGTAACTTAAAGAGGAGGAGTGGAACCATGCGCGGTCGTGATCTTGCTTCCAGCCGCTGAGGCGTTTGATGCATTTGCTCAGCACGACTGGCTGCACCCTGCGACAGCTTTCCACTTGGCGGTCTCTGGCTACCATAGGTTTGCTTGCGATGATGGGCGCAGGTTTTGGCGCATCATCGGCCAAGGCACAGGGGATTGACCTTTGCACGGCGTGCCTTGCCTCGGACGGCTGTGATTCGGCTCAGCAGACATGCGTGGCGGAGTGCCGCGCGCAGTTCTTCGAGATCGATCCGCGCCGCTCGCAATGCATCGACCGGTGCTCCGCGACCGGAAGTCAGTGCACCCGACAAGCTAAGAACACCTGCCGGTCACAGAACGCCTGCCGCTGAGTTATTATATCTGCCGCCGCGCGGGCGCACTGCTGCAACCGGGCGAATGTCCGTTGCAGAGGACGGTGCGCCCGGCGGTCGCGTGACGGCTGGCCTGAACCTCAGTATTACGCTTGCCTTTCATGGGGTTGTCTGCCAGACTTCAACCTACGAATCAGGTGCCGCCGAGCGACCTGACGGGAATCGGCGCGGCGGCGGCCCGAACGGAGGAAGGCATGTCGCATGCGACCCCCGCCGCGAGAAAATGCCCGGTCATATCCTTTGTCTCGACCAAGGGCGGTGTCGGTAAGACGACCCTGGCCTATGTACTGGCAACCGAAATCACCCGCCGCCTGGCGCAGGTGGGTGGGGGCACGCGGCTTGGCGTGCCGCAGGTGACCTGCATCGACGCTGACCCGAACCGCACCTTGTCGCAGATTCTTCGCCTGACCGCCGATCCCATGATCGGCTGCGTGGAGAGCGACGGCGAAGCGTTGCTGGCCGACTTGCGCGCCGGCCTCGCGCGCTCAGACATCGTGCTGATCGATCTCGAGGGCACCGCCAATCAGGCGATGCTGTATGCGGCGGGGAAATCGGATCTGGTCCTGGTGCCGGCGCAGCCGAGCCGTTTTGACGTAGTAGAGGCCATCAAGACAATCGGCGTCGTCCGCAGGGCGGCCGATTTGGTAGGACGCGATATTGCGCATCGTGTGGTGCTGTCACGCACCCCCGTATTGCGGCAACGGGTATCCGATCACTCGCGGGCACAGTTCGTGCGCGCCGGGCTGCCGTTGCTGTCTGTCGAGTTGGTACAAAGGGCTGCTTTCCAGGCGATGACGTATACGGGCGAACCACCCTATGCCCAGACCGGCAGCGAGGCCGCTGCGTGCAACGTCGCCAATCTGGCCAACGCGGTGTTGGCGATTGTCGGCCTCAGTCTATCGGAAGTCGGCGCGGAACGGCAGACCAGCGACCCGGTGCCGACACCGACGCGCATTGCGCCCCATCTCCGGCTGGTTGAAGGCGTTGCATGAGCAAACGGCAGGTGTCGTTCGACGATTGGGACGATGCAGCGTTTCGTGCGCGCTTGGCGCCGCTCGCGGCAACGGTGCTGCCGAACGTGCCGCGAGTGCCGCCTGCCGCCGGCACAGGCCAAACAACACGAGCGGGACTGCGTTGGCCGAAATTGCTGGCGGCCGCAACAGCCGGAGCATTTCTCTCCGCAGCCATCGGCGCGGCCTGCCTCTACCTCCCGGCGCAGCGTTCAACTTCCTCCGTGCCGGCAACGGCGCCGGGGGGCACTCGCGACACCACGCTTGCCGTCCACCTTCCGTCAATGCCCGGCTTAGCTTTAGCGGCCGAGGCATCCCGCCTCCAAGAGACAGCGAAGCCACCGGCAGTGCCCGACACGGCTGCCTCGCTATCAGCGGCCGCACCCGCTGCCGAAGCGGGCGCGAAACAGGCTCGGACCGTTACGGCACAGATGGGAGAAGTTGCGCAAGCACAACAATCCCGAGTCAGCCAAAGTTTGCCGCAGTCTGGCGGCACGTCTCTAATGGAAACAGTGCCCCGCGTCGACGATGAGGCAGCACCATCAGCCCGGCTCCCGGCGCCGCCTCATTCGCCCCCGATGTTTGCCACGCGCGGCAAGTCCCAAACGCCGGCGGTGGCCAAGCACTCGGAAAACTCTCCGGCGCCAACACATGGGACAGCGGAAGCTGCCATCAGATCGGAGGTAAGTCGGGTCTCGCGTATCACGCTCCCCGAAACGCTGCTGCAGGCTTTGTTGCGACGCGGCGATGCTGAACTGAGCCTCGGCGACGTCGCGGCCGCACGGATGTTGTATGAACGAGCGGCTAATGCGGGATCGGCTGACGCCGCGCGCGACCTCGCCTCGACGTACGATGCCGCGTTTCTGCACAAGATTGGAGCTCACGGCGTCGAACCGGACGAGGCGCTCGCAGCGGCCTGGTTGCGTCGTGCCGATGAACTCGGTGCCGTGCGAGCAAAGAGTGCTCTGCCCGTCGCGGCGCATGGGCGCGGCCCATGAGCAGGAAAGCGGCGGAACTGCCTGATATCGAGGATACGGCGTTCGCGGCCTGCTTGGCGCCGTTGTCGGACGGCTTGCCTCGCTTGCCCGAGACCTCAAGCGATGATTTCTGCCGCGCGACGCTGACGCAGGACCTGGCCCCGCCGTCGGCTGGCGAGCGATGCTTCTCTGTTCCGGGGACCCGGCCGGAAGCGCCGCCGCCTCTCAACTTGGAGGATACCGAGGCAATTCCGCTCAACCTCGCCGAGTGGCGATCAGTGGCCGACCAGGAATATGCCGAATTTCGCGTCATCCAGTCATTTCTCGCAAAGACCGATGCGGAACTCATGGCGGCGGCGCAGGCGTATCCCCGGCAGATTCTCGGCCTGCTGGCGCGCGTATCGCGATTGCAGCTTCGTCGCGCCGCGCAACATGAGACCGCGGCCTTGTTGGTGGGAAGGCTGCACGCAGCCATGTTGAAAGCCGATTCCGTTATCGCCCCTCCAGGGAGATAGAGTGAACCCGGCGCCATTTGCGCCGCGCCGCCGGTTTGGTTTTCAGCCCGGGCTGCGCCAAAACTGACAGCCAAGGACTTGCTATCAGTGATAGCGTGAGTCGTGCCGTCGGATGCGTCATTGCAAGGAGCGTAGCGACGAAGCAATCTCGCTCGACTGGGCGCACAGAAGTACGTGCGCAACCTCGATCAAGATTGCTTCGGCCCCTTGCGGGCCTCGCAATGACACACGCCGGGCTGTGTCGCGCTTCCCTGATTCTGGGTACCAGGGATCGAAGAACATGTTGTGCCGGAACCTGCTGGGTGCCGACGGCTGGGGTTTGCCCGTCAGTGTGGCACATCGGATTCACTCGGCCTGTAACGGGAGCGGTTATTTGACTACAGGCCCTATGCAGATAATTAAATTGTGTGCTAAAGTGCGACAACATAGGGACGCAGGGATCGTGCCAAGATCGCTTCGACCCGGTCGGTCAAGGAAGAAGGGGAAGCATCATTTCACGCTGGCAGCGCGCCGCACTGCCCTGTGGCCACAAGCGGCGCCGCATGACCAGGGCGCGACTGATCGAGAATGATCTGGAAACCGCGACCGAAATTTTGGTTGAACTTGGCGACGGGGGCTATGTTACGAGCTATGCAGCCGCAGGTCCTGCGAGCCTGGGACACACACGCAGCGAGAAGTGACGGGTTGATCCTGGGCCGAATAAGGCCGGATCTGGACGGCCTGTCGATCGTACGCGCCCTGCGCAACGCGCAGATCCGCACGCCGGCCCTGAACCCCAGCGCACCCGGGGCAATCGATGACGAGGCGTTTGGCATTCCGACCGGCGGCGACGATTACCCGGTTCCGCAAAACAAGGCATGGACGATGAAATGCGTCCGGGAGGAGATGTTCTGAATGGCTTGCGGAACCTGGAGCATAGAGTCCGCTCCTCAGGATAGTCGTGACTCCAAGGCGTCGTTTTTCGACCGGCGCACGCTGTTGCGCCGCCTGCTGATGGGACTCTTTTCGCTCGGACCTTTAGGAGCGGCGCGCGTGCCATCAGCCATGGCTGCCACCGATTCCGCGAGCGTCACCGCATCGGGTCTCATCGTTGCCGGCGACCCGGTTTATGGCAATCCGCACGGCACCGTGACGATCGTCGATTTCAACGACATCCGCTGCCCGCCTTGCCGCATGATGAATCAGCGGGTCCAGACGCTGCTGAAAACCGACCACTCCCTCCGCTATGTGCCGATCGACTACCCGATCCTCGGTCCAGCCAGCGAGCTCGGTGTGAAGGCCATCTTCGCTGCGGCCATGCAGGGAAAATACGAAGCGCTGCGCGCGATCCTGATGCACCAGAAACGGAAGCCCGATATGGCGGTTCTGGAGCAGAATGCCAAACGAGCCGGGCTCGACTTGCCGCAATTCGCACTCGACATGAACGGCGACCGGGTTGCCGCCCGAGTCCAGCGCAACCTGAGCCGAGGCCGTGCCCTCGCCATCCACGGAATCCCAACATTGTTCGTAGGGGCAAAGCGCATCACCGGCGGTCTCACCTATGACGACTTGCGCTCGGTCGTTGAGCAGGCGAAGAAATCTGCAGATAATACCAACGATATATGACGCGAAGGAATATCGAACGCATGAGGTTACCTGACAAGATGCTTGATGTGCCAGTCAACAATCAATAATTTCTAGGTTGATGCTTCGCTTTCTCTACGAGAGGAATATGCCTAAACAGAACCGACGTGATTTGTTCAAGTTCGGCGCCGCGGCAGGTGCTGCCCTGCTCTTCACGTCGGCGCGTGCCGCACCGGCCAAGGCGCCGCCGGCCGACAACCGTTGGTCCAATTCGCCTGGCCCGGGTGTCGATTCCAGCCCTTATGGCCGCCCGTCCAGCTACGAGAAGGACGTCATCCGCCGCTACGTGCCTTGGCTGTCGCCCACCACTCAGGCCGATGTGAACTTCACCCCGCTGCAGGATCAGCCAGGGATCATCACGTCGAACGGGCTCTTTTTCGGGCGTCACCATTCAGGCTGGCCGAGCATCAATCCGGACAAATACCGGCTGATGATCACTGGAATGGTGAAAAACCCGCTGATCCTGACGCTCGACCAGTTGATGCGCTTCCCCACGATCTCGCGCATCCATTTCATCGAATGCCCGGCCAACGGCGCGAGCGAATGGCCCGGTGCCCAGCTTAACTCCCTGCAGTTCACTCATGGCATGATCGGATGCGCGCTCTGGACGGGTGTGCGCCTCTCGACCCTGCTCGACGAGGTAGGCCTACAGCCCGGCGCACGCTGGGTACTCGCGACAGGATCCGACGCAGCGCACATGGACCGCTCCCTGCCGGTCGTGAAATGCCTCGATGACTGCATCATCGCCTGGGGGCAGAACGGCGAAGCACTACGCCCCGAGCAGGGCTATCCGATCCGCCTGGTAGTTCCTGGGTGGCAGGGCAATGTGAACATCAAATGGCTCCGCCAGCTCCAGGTCGGCAATGAGCCCTGGATCACTCGGGAAGAAACCAGCGAATATAGCGAACTCCTGCCGTCCGGCGAGGCGCTCGGTTTCACCTGGATGATGGATGCGAAATCCGTCATCACCTTCCCCTGCCCGGAAAAACCGCTAATCGGCGGCCCCGGCTTCTACGAAATCCGCGGCCTCGCCCGGACTGGCCGCGGCAAGGTCAGGGAAGTGGACGTCTCGCTCGATGGCGGCGTCAACTATCAGCGCGCCATTCTCGATCAGCCGATCCTGTCAAAATGCCTGACCCGCTTCACCTTCCCCTGGCGATGGGACGGTAAACCCGCGTTGATCCAGTCCCGCGTCACAGACGACACCGGCTACGTTCAACCGACCATCATGCAGAAGCAAAAGTTCTGGGGCAGCGACCCGGTCTACGAGAATAATTCGATCCAGACCTGGCAGGTGCTCACCGATGGGAAGGTGGACAATGTCCAGCTTTCCTAAGATCTGCTTGGCCGCCTGCGGCGCCGTCGCGCTCGGTCTCGGCATCGGACACGCCGCTACCAGCACGGCGCAGGCCAACGCACCCGGGGATGCCTCGCCGCAGATCGCGTCGCGGAAGGATCTTCAGGTCTGGGCGGCCGAAGGCATGGGCAACGGTGCGCTCGCCAAATACCAACCGGCCCATCCGCCCGGCTACTACGAGATCGGCATCACGCCCACCGAGACGCAGATCGCCGGCTGGTATATTGCGATTTCGCCGACCGACGCCAACCTGCCGCCCGGGAAGGGCACGGTCGAGGAAGGCGACAATATCTTTTCGACCACCTGTGCGATCTGCCATGGTACGTTCGGCGAGGGGAAGAACGGCTATCCGCAACTCGTCGGCGGCGTCGATTCGCTCGCCTCCGACGCGCCCGTGAAGACCGTCGGCAGTTACTGGCCCTACGCGACCACCGTCTACGACTACATCAACCGCGCGATGCCCTTTTTCGCGCCGCATACGCTCCAGCCGGATCAGGTCTATTCGCTCGTCGCCTGGCTCCTGAACGCGAACGGCATCGTCAAGTCCGACTGGGTCGCCGACGCCAAGACGCTTCCGCTGGTCAAAATGCCGAGCCGCGACCATTGGAACTGGAAGGACCCACGCCCGGTCACGCACAATCCTGCCTGCATGACGAACTGTGCCAACCCGAACGACGTCAAGATCACGTCCAATGCGGCAACAATGAACTTGACGCCACGGCTGACCGGTCCGCTTGATACCATGACGAACGGCAAGTGACGCAAATAATGGAGGTAGCCACATGAAGTTCACGGTGCCCGTCCTTGCCTTCTTAATTCTGCCGGTTGCGGCGCTCGCCGCGACCCCGGCGCAGATCGCGGCGGGCGAGACGATCGTCTTCTCAACGTCGCGCGGCAACTGCCTCGCTTGCCACGTGATCGCAGGAGGTTCCCAACCTGGTGACGTCGGTCCGGAACTGAAGAACGTAGAGTCGATGGTTCCCGATCGAAAGGAACTCTATGCGATCATCTACGATGAAGAAGCGCGTAACCCGCAGACGATCATGCCGCCTTTCGGCAAAAACGACATCCTGACGCCGCAGCAGATCAACGAAGTCATCGACTTCCTCTACACGAAATGAGCGAGATCCACATGATTTCACCAGAATCCGAACCGCGCCCTGCCTTCACGCCGGGGCGACGCTATGTGTTGAAGGCGGGCGCCGCGGGTGCGGCCGCGCTGCTTGTCGCCCCAGCCTTTGCCGAGGCCGCGGACAGCGATATCGTCAAGGCGAATCCAAAGGATTATCCACTGCAGGCGTTCCTGCAGAAGACGGAACAGCACACACTTGCCGACCTCTACAACAAGGTGCCCGAGGAATCGGATAAGATCACGCTCGACGCGCCCGAAATTGCCGAGAACGGCGCGGTCGTCCCGGTCAACGTCTCGACCGAACTGCCCAGCGTCACCGGCATTGCGTTGCTCGCCCTCGACAATCCTTACACTCTCGCCTGTGCATATAAGCTGCCGGCCGGCACCATGTCCGACATATCCAGCCGGTTGAAACTCGCGAAGACAACGAAGGTCATCGCCATCATCGAATCCAACGGCAAGCTCTACAGCACATCGAAACTCGTCAAAGTGACGCTCGGCGGCTGCGGCTGAGGGAGGCAGGTGCAATGGCATACACAATTCTGATCCGCGCGATGGCCAGCGGTGGCACGACTACGGTGGAGACGCTGGTAAAACACCCGATGGATTCCGGTTTCGTTAAAGGAAAGGACGGCAAGATCATCCCGGGCCATTACATCGAAGTGATCGAGTTCGCGCATAACGGTAACATCATTCTCACCGGCTACTGGGGTCCCGCTATCTCGAAGAATCCGTTCTCCAAGTTCTCGTTCAAGGGCGGTAAATTGGGTGACACGATCTCGGTTAGCTGGGTCGACAACAAGGGCGAGCACACAAGCACGTCAGCGAAGATCATGTGAACCGGCATGCGATCCGCCGGTCCGGCAGCACGCGAAGCCGCGCAGGGAGAGTCACCATGAGAGTGCTGTTCGTCGTCCTCGGAATGCTGCTGATCGCTCCGCTTGTGCAAGCGGCCCCACCGTCAGTTGCGGTCGAACCGGCTGCCGACCTCAAGGCATTCCGGACGAATTTCAGGTCGCAGTTTCCGGACCTCCTGCTCAACGGCTATGTCAACGGCCCCTATAATTTCAGCAAATCGGAGCGGACTCAATGGAACCAGATCATGGAGTTTCCACCCTACGAATTCGCCCTGCAAGAAGGTAAGGAACTCTTCGAGACGAAATTTCCCGACGGCAAGAGCTATGCAAGCTGCTTCCCCAATGGCGGCATCGGCATCGCCCAGACCTATCCGAAATTCGACGCGATTTCCAGCAAGGTTGCCACGCTCGGCATCGCGCTGAATGAATGCCGCGACGCGCACGGCATGCAGCCGCTGAATCTGACCAAGGGACCTCCCGCAGCGATCGAAACCTATATGGTTCATACCTCTCGCGGCAAGCCAATCGACGTGACGATCCCCGACGACCCGCGCGCGCTCGCCGCCTATGAAGCGGGCAAGGAGTATTTCTATTCTCGCCGGGGCCAACTGAACTTCTCCTGTGCAAGCTGCCACGTTCAGGCCGCAGGCAAGCGTTTGCGCGGTGACGTCCTGGCTCCCGCGCTCGGTATAGCGGCGATCTTTCCGATCTATCGTTCGAAATGGGGTGATATGGGAACCCTCGTTCGCCGCTTCATTGGCTGCAACAAGAAGGTAAACGCCCAACCCGTGAAGGCCGACAGCGCCCGCTACCGCAACCTCGCGTATTTTCTCACCTATATGAGCAACGGCCTGCCGATGGCAGCACCGGGAGCACGGCCATGACACGTATGTTTCAATTACTCTGCGGTGCGGCCTTCGCTACGGCGCTCGTGCTGTCCGCAGCCCGGGCGGCTAACGCGGACGCTATTTTGGCGAAACAGTCCATCGCGGTGGCCGTGGAGTTGCAGGCGCATGCGATGAACCTCGACGACGGCTGGTCCACCACCGAGGCCGCGCTGCAACAGGCCCAGGCCGCCTACGCGAAGCACGATTACGCTATGGCGCTTGCCCAGGCACAGCATGCACAGAAACTCGCGCGCATATCGATCGCTCAGGCGGAGTCGCAGAAGAAGTTTTGGCGCAACGAGGTCGCGAATTGATCGCCACGCGTCTCTGCGGCGACCGCGCATGATCCGCGCAACTCGACGTGCGGTTTTGCTAGCCGCCGGCAGCGCTTGCCTACCGTCCCGCACGACATTTTCCGCAACCGGCCCGTATTACGACCTCCCTATGCGCGGCAACGCCCGTGTCCTGCACATGACCGACAGCCATGCGCAGACGCAACCGGTCCACTATCGGCAGCCGTCGCAGAACATCGGCATCGGCGGCGCGGATGGGCGCCCGCCACATATCGTCGGTCACGCGTTCTTAGCCTACTACGACGTGGCCCCTGGCAGCCGTGCTGCCCACGCCTTCACCTTTCTCGAGTTCGAGAAACTTGCCCGGCGATACGGGCCGCTCGGCGGCTTTGCCCAGCTCAAGACCGTCATCGACGCACTGCGCGCTAGCGCCGGCCCCGGCCGCAGCCTGCTCATCGACGGCGGCGATCTCTGCCAAGGCTCGGGCCTCGCGAATCTCACCGGCGGGCTCGACATGGTCGCCCTCGGCAACTTGCTCGGCATCGAGGCGCTCACCGGCCACTGGGAATTCACCTATGGCCAGGAGGGTATCGGGAAGATCATGAAGGCCTTCAAAGGCGAGTTCATCGCCCAGAATGTCTTTCTCTCGGCTGAAGCCGGCATGGAAGGCAAGAACGCCTTCAACGCGGCAACCGGCCAGGTGTTCAAACCCTATATCATCCGGGAGATCGGCGATTTCCGTGTCGCGGTGATCGGCCAGGCCTTCCCTTATGTCCCGATCGCCCATCCGCGCCGCTTCGTCCCCGACTGGCGCTTCGGGATCCGCCCCGGCACGCTGCAGAAAATGGTCGACGAGGTCCGGCAGATCCACAAGGCCGACACCGTCCTGCTGCTCTCCCATAACGGCATGGCGGTCGACTTGAAACTCGCTGCTCATGTCAGCGGGATCGACGTTATTCTCGGCGGCCATACACACGACGCCGTCCTCGTCCCGGCCAAGATCGCCAATGCCGGTGGCGTAACGCTCGTCACGAATTCCGGTAATGGTGGGAACTTCATAGGCGTGCTCGATCTTGACATCGCCAAAGGGCGACTGTGCGACGTGCAGTACACGCTGTTGCCGATCTATGCCAACGAGATCAAGCCGGATGGCGTCGTCAGCGCCGAGATCGCCAAATGGCGCAAGCCGCACGAGGCGATTCTTGGCGAAAAGCTTGCCGAGGTGAGCGACCTGCTATATCGCCGTAACACTTTTCACGGTTCAATCGATCAGGCGATCTGCAACGTGCTGCGAGAGGAGATGGACGTCGAAATTACCTTCTCGCCCGGCTTCCGCTGGGGTAACAGCTTCCTGCCCGGCGATTGCTTCACCATGGAGAATTTGTTGGCCGAGACCGCGATCACCTACCCGATGGCATATACGCAGACCATGACCGGCGCCGCCATCAAGGCGATGATGGAGGATGTTTGCGACAATCTCTTCAATCGCAACCCGTACTACCAGCAGGGCGGGGACATGATCCGCGTCGGCGGCATGGACTATGCCTGTGCGCCCTGCGAGACGATCGGCCATCGCATCTCGGACATGGTGCTTGACAGCGGCAAGCCGGTCGAACCGAACAAGAGCTACAAGATCGCGAGCTGGGCTTCGGTCAGTCTGCAGCAGACGGGCAAGCCGGTCTGGGAAATCATCGCTGCCAATCTCCGCCGGCGCAAAACGATCCCGCTCGGGAAGCCCAACGTCGCCAAGTTGATCGGCATCAACGGCAATCCAGGTTACGAGACATGACGATGCGTCGGCGGATTGCCCTCGCGACCCCGCCGGCGCTGCTTACAGCCGCCGTCGCGGCCGGCCGCGCCCGCGCGCAGAGCGAGAACCCGTTCGCCACGCACAAGCTTGTCCTGCAACTCTCCGACGCCTCGATCGACAAGCGGAATCTGGTTATCAGCGTCGCGAACTCGGTCCTGAAGAAATGGCCCGACACCTCGCAGATCGAAGTGGTCGCATTCGGCCCCGGTGTCGTCCTCCTCTACGCGAACAGTACCGAACGCGTCGCCGTGGACAGCCTGATCCACCAGGGAGCGCGCTTCGATATCTGCATGAACACCATCAACACCATCATCCGGCGGACGGGCCACGCGCCCGACGTCAACCCGCTCGTGCACGGGGTCGACTACGGCGTGCCGCGGATCATGGAACTCGTCTCTCATGGCTACATCCTGGTCCGCCCGTAGGCACAGCGCCGGCCGCAACGACCAATTGATGCGGCTCGATGCGTACAACACTGCCGGACGCGGCCGGGCGGCATTGGTCGCGTTCGGCCAGAACAATCGAAGGAAGCTACGCATGAACCGTGTCTCCAAACTCGCAGCGAGCGCCGTACTGGCAACCACGCTGTTCACCAGTGGCATGTCTACCGCGCAGGCCAACCGGTCGATGCTGAACACGTTCAACTTTGATCACCCGGCCTTCGTCAAGAGCTACCCCTTCGCGAAGGCACATGTCATCATCCAAGTCAGCGACGACGACCCGGCCAATTGGAATCTCGCCCTCAACAACGCCGTGAACATGCTCGACTACATGGGCGAGGACAGGATCCAAATCGTCATCGTGTTCTACGGACCAGGTCTGAAAATGCTCCTGCCGGAGAGCAAAATGGGGGAACGCATCGCCTCGCTCAACGACGAGGGCGTGGAGTTCGACGCGTGCTACAACACGATGGAGAACATGGCGCGCAAGCTCGGCCACCTGCCGGTCCTGGTGCCGCAAGCCGTGATCGTTCCGTCCGGCGTCATCCGCATCGTTCAGCTCGAAAGCCACGGGTTTACCTATATCAAACCATGATCTCATGTCGGAGCTCATTCGGCTGCCAGGGCTCGGCGCCCCGATGTCACCCTGTCGTTTGGATCCAGGCACCGGTTGAGACCGCGACGCGATAGCTGGTGAAAGATATCGGCGCATCACTACGGCGCAGGGCGCCGACAAGCAGCTTGGCATTGGCTCATTACGACATGGTCTGGTGGCGATTACATAGGTGTCAGTATCCCCAGAGACTTACGGGCCAATCGGCGGACTTTCCCATAACTCGTAGACTCCGGGAGGGAGGCGATCCGTAAGCGCTTGGTCTGCCACGTGTAGATTGTGCCAAGCATGGTCGTGCACGCTTGGCTCGTCTTGAGTCTTTTTCTGTAATACCAACCACCCGAAAAACGGACTCATGGGTAATCCGGAAAGTGTAACGTTTTCAGGATGATGCGGCAGCGCCAGAGAGTTGGTCTTTCGGGCCGTTGGTATAGCTCCAGAAAGAGGGTGACGTGGCGAACGTACGGATTTTGCCGCGCGTCGAGGGGCGGCGGCAGTGGACGTCCGAGGAGAGGGCAACGCTGATGACGGAAGTCGCAGGCGAGGGCGGCAAGGTGGCAGTCGTGGCCCAAAGTCGTGGGCTGTATTCGGAACACGACGGGGCGGTTGCCCGGTCGCTCGCCTGCGGCCAGGACCGTCGCCGGCAGCCGCTCTGCCGCATTGGCGGCGCCGTGGTCGAGCACCCGGCCAACACTATGGTCCAGATCCGCCGCGGATTGCCGCGAGAAATTAATATAACCGCCGATGATGGTGCCCGTGTTCACCAGGGTGTCGTTGGAGCCCGCGATGAATACCCCGATCGGTTGGCCGTTGACGTACTGGCCGCGAGTACCCGCGTTGCTCGTGGTCGTCCCGCCTGCCGAAAGGGTATAGCTGGCTGTCGAGGGGGGTATCGTGATCGTCATCGGCTGGCTCTTTCCGTGCGATTTAATGGTCGGATCAATTGTTCAAGCGAACGAAGCGATTGCTCTGCGGAAATCTGGACCGATCGTGCAGGGTTCCGTCGGCGCGGGCCGGGGCGCGGACCGAGGCCGAAGCCGGGACGCCTGTCCTATCCGGACGCCGGCATCGCGGGAAACGCCGCCGTCGGGTGAATCGCCCGGCGGGACGCTGATGTTCCCGGACGAGCGGTTCGGCGTGACGGCGGTGCTGATGGGCAGGATCGCGGCCTGCAGGTCGTCGAAGCCGCGGCAGGTCGTGTTCAGGCCACGAGCGCCGGGAGGGACGACCTTGCCGTAACAGGGATTGCCCGCCGGAACGACGAGATCGCCAATCGAAAGCACAATTTCGCCAAGGATCACTGGCCCGGCCGCCTGAGCGTTCATAACGGACGTTCTCTTCGATTTTTTCGCCCAGAACCGATACTATCCTGCTCGCAAAATACCTCTTAAGGCCGTTACCGAATCCGCGCAGGCATTCAATTAAGAGACATTCGTCAAAACATCGTAAATCGTCTGTGGCGCCTCGCGGATTTGTCCCAATTGATCCGCAGGGAATTTCGTGCGCCCGGCGAGCGGAATCACGGCCGGCGCCGCATTCATCGCTATCGAGCGACCGCCTGGCACGTCCCCGATCGCCGCGCCTCCCTGAACGCCGCGCCGCGGCCCAACGCCATCGCCTGATTCAGCCTGCGGTGGGGATGGGTAGGTGTGAGCCGGGCCGGACGGGATTGCATTCGCTCGCCCGGTCTGGCTTTTGCCGCCGTGCGACCTCATCTCGCCGGAATGACGGCATCTCGCTGGAATGACGGTGGCGGACTATGCTGGCCGTTGCCCGGCCTCACACCCTCGCCCGCCTCACAACCCGAAGGACCCGCGCCCGCGATGATGAAGACCCTGTTCCTGCAGCCGCCCTCCTTCGACGGCTTCGACGGCGGCGCCGGCTCGCGTTACCAGGCACGGCGGGAGATCCGTTCGTTCTGGTACCCCACCTGGCTGGCGCAGCCGGCCGCGCTGGTGCCGGGCAGCAAGCTGATCGACGCGCCGCCGGCCGGCATCGGCCTGGATGCGGTGACGCGCGCCGCGCGCGAGCATGAGCTGTGCGTGATCCACACCTCCACCCCATCCTTCGCAGCGGACGTGAAGGTCGCAGCGGCGCTGAAGGCGGTGAACCCGTCACTGAGGATTGGCTTCGTCGGCGCCAAGGTCGCCGTGCAGCCGGCCGAGAGCCTGGCCCAGGGCGGACCGATCGATTTCGTCGCGCGCAACGAGTTCGATTTCACCATCAAAGAGATTGCCGAGGGCCGCGACTGGGCTTCGGTGGACGGCATTTCCTACCGCAGTGGCGCGGGCGCGATCATCCACAACAAAGACCGCGCGATCCTGGAGAACATGGATCAACTGCCGTTCGTCACCGAAGTGTACAAGCGCGACCTGCGCATCGAGGATTATTTCATCGGCTACCTGCTGCACCCCTACGTGTCGCTGTACACCGGGCGCGGCTGCAAGTCGCGCTGCACCTTCTGCCTATGGCCGCAGACGGTGGGCGGGCATCGGTACCGCGTGCGCTCGCCGGGACACGTGGCGGAGGAGATCGCGCTGGCGAAGCGCTATTTCCCGCAGGTTCGAGAGTTCTTCTTCGACGACGACACCTTCACCGACAACCTGCCGCGCGCCGAGGCGATCGCGCGCGAGCTTGGCAAGCTGGGCGTGACGTGGTCGTGCAACGCCAAGGCGAACGTGCCGCGCGAGACGCTGAAGGTGCTGAAGGATAACGGCCTGCGGCTGCTGCTGGTGGGATATGAGAGCGGCAACCAGCAGATCCTGCACAACATCAAGAAGGGCATGCGCATCGAGGTGGCGAGGCGCTTCACCAAGGACTGCCACGATCTGGGGGTGAAAATCCACGGCACGTTCATCCTGGGCCTGCCCGGCGAAACCAAAGAGACTATCGAAGAGACCATCCGCTTCGCCACGGAGATCAACCCGCATACGATCCAGGTCTCGCTCGCAGCGCCCTATCCCGGGACGTTCCTGCACAAGCAGGCGGTGGAGAATGGCTGGCTGGACGAATCGCATGCCGAGCTGGTGGACGATCACGGCATCCAGATCGCGCCGCTGCACTATCCGCATCTGTCGCACACGGAAATCTTCGACAATGTGGAGACGTTTTACAAGCGGTTCTACTTCCGTGCGCCGAAGATTGCGGCGATCGTCGGAGAGATGGTACGCAGCCCGCAGATGATGAAGCGGCGGCTGCGGGAAGGGGTGGAGTTCTTTCAGTTCCTGCGGGAGCGGCACAAGGCGGCGTAGGCGGGGGAGCGAGGCGCTTCGCCTGCCGATCGGGTCGGTCTTTCGATCGCCGGTTCTAATCTGGCGGGCTGCCGAAAAACCCACCTCTGATCCGCAATTCTTCCGTCCCGGCGCCACGGCCGCGCTTCATCGGGGGCACCCAGGGACAGATTGGACGTGAGCAAGGGAGGCAACCATGACAAGCGTGGAACATGGCATGATCGCGGTCGACAAGATGGGAACCAAGGTCCTGTTCCTCGATCCGCGGACCTATGCCACCGAGGTGACGATCGACGGCTTCCCCAGGACGGTGCACGAATTGCTCGTCGTGCCGGAAACCGGCTTCGCCTATGTGCCGATCTTCGGCGACGGCGTTCATGGCCGCAATCCGAATCCGCAGCATTACCTGTGCGTGTTCGACCTGCACCGGCGCGCTCTGGCTGCCACCATCGATACGTCGCCCTATATCGCCCCGCACACGCTGAAACTTGGGCCCGACGGCCTGATCTACATCACCTGCGAGAACTCCGCGGTGGTCGCGGTGATCGACCGTGACAGGAACACGGTGGTCGACGCGATCGAGTCCGGCTCGACCAACGGCCACCGGCTGATCATCGCACCGAACGGCAAGCGCCTGTATACCGAGAACGAGGAGGACGCCTCGGTCTCTGTGATCGATCTTCCGCGGCGCAGGCTGCTTGGCAAGATCGCCACCCCGCGGGCGCTCGCCGGGATCGCCATTTCGGCCGACAGCCGTACCCTGATCGCGGTCGACGACGAGCAACCGACATTGTTCCTGATCGACGCCGAGGCCGGCAAAGTGCGCGAGGAAGTGCCGCTGCAGGACGTGCCGAAGCCGGCACAGATCGCACGCTTCGCGCCGGATTTCAGCATGCTCGCGGTCACCAGCGTCCGAAGCGACACGGTGAGCCTGATCGAGCCGTCGTTTGTCGGACAGACCGCGATCAAGGTCGGCTCGCAGCCGATGGACATGGCGTTCCGCGGCGACGAATTGTTCGTTGGCTGCCAGGGCGACGGGTCGGTGCACGTCATCGACATTCCGGGCAAGCGTCACAAGACAAGCTTTGCCGCCGGCACCGGCTGCGAATCGCTGGGGTTTTTCTAGTACCCAGAATCAGCGACGCGTGAGTTACGCACCCGGCGTCATCGCGAGGGGCAAAGCGACGAAGCAATCGCGGCCGAGGGAGGCTGCGGACGCTCTAACGGCCTAAGCCGCCGGCGTAGGTGCTCCCGGATCCATCATAGATATCTGCCGAGACAGGCAGCACAGCAAAGTACTTGGTGTTGAACGACGGGCTGACCGCGGTTGTGAAGTCGTACGCGCCATTCTCGACATAGCTGCCCGTGACGAGACTACTCGTCCCTGCACTGGCGTCCGGGACCGACGGAGCAGACGTATATATATAAAGCGCGGAAGGTGCGGCGGCGGGAGTATAGAAATCGATCGCGAATAACGTAAGTTGAACCTGGCCGGACACGGAGGACAGCGTGCCGCTGCGGTCCTGGACCTGAATCGAGGGCGTGAAGCTCTGGCCTTGGACGTAATTTACCGCGACGGGCTCAAAATTGCCGTTCGAATAGACGGCGGCATGCGCGTCGCCGGCAACCAGCAGTGAGGCGACAATGGCGCCGATCGCAACCTTTGGCATTGCAGAGCAGTACGCTCCGTCGGACTTTCTGGCATAAGTCAATCCGGCCGCTGCTGTGCACACGTTGTCCGGTCCCGACACCGGCGGGCTCCCCTTCATGCGTATCGATAGCGTCCTATGGGTACGCCCGATAAGCAATTCCCGAGCCACTCCAAAAAATGCAGGAGGAACAGCGCGGTGTCATTTCTGAGACGGGCGGCGAAACGATTCTGTAAATTATTCCGACAGGCGACGATGGTCCTCCACCCGTGATAACGAGAGGTTTTTTCGCTTGCCGTCTGCCAAATGCCGTCTGGCAAATTCTGCCGGACATGACCCGTCGCTCGTGGTCGAGCGATGCGTCGGACGCAACCCCGAGCGCACTCGCCGCAATGCCAAGAAGTTGTTTACGCGCGCTTCGCACGGTGATATCGTCTCAGTAATTAGCAGGTCGGCCGTTTCATGACGGTTGGGGGCTCATGGGCGCCGGCCAGGCGAAAAAGAGAAGAGGACTCCTATGTTTGTTGGTCTCGCCTTGATCACGCCGGACAACATCAATGTCAGTCAGGATCACTGGGCTGATAACAGCGGCAGTATCGCGCATGCCATCCGATACCGACAGAGGTATTTTCGAGTCCTGGTGGACGGCACCGACAAGACGAACGCCGGCACTTTACCCATCTCCGGCTTCGAGGGCATCGCCATCGTCGCCAAGGACAAGCGAACGATGATGACCGGGCTGAAGGTGGTCAAACCGGGCGTCAAGCTCTCGAGCGCCGATGGAAATATCGGCTACGTCACCGGCTCCTACGATCGCGAGAAAGCCGGCGCATGGCTGAAGACCAAGCTGCAGGCAAAGAAGCACACAGGGGATTACAACGCATTCGATCGCGAAAGACTGGATGACAGAGCGTATTTCGTCGTCGTGGCGCGAGCAGCAACCCTGGTCAACAACCGGAAGTCGGTCAATCTGCATCAGAGCGAGGTGCAGGTAAATGCGCTGCCGGCGCTGATCAGCGGCAAGATGACCCGCGAAGAGGCGGTCGACAATCTGTTCAGTGATCTGCTGATGTCCTGACCTGGCACTTCCAGCGCCCGCTTGCCGCGCAAAAATCCCGGGGCTGGAGCGCAGTCCACCACCCACGGCGGTTCATGGCCGTCCCGATTGGATTCGGATCAACCCGGTTGGCCACGGAACCGCCCGAACCTCGACTGACCGGCGCAGTGCGAGACGAAGCCCGGTGAATCCCCGGGGTTCTTAGGCGACCGGCGCTCGTTCCGGTTACCGGCTCGCCCTGACAAAGACTGGCCTGACAAAGACTCGTTCGTATCGACAATCCCAGCGTGACGCACGAGAGCGCGCAGTCTTGGCTGGCGCTCGCCGGTCTGTTGCTGCGCCACCGGTCACGGCGAGCAAGGATTGAAACCAGGCCGGGCAGGCAGGGACTGGCAGCCGCATAATTCCGCCTGCCGCGCCCCGCCGGCTCGTGGCCGACCTGTTGCATATCCGCCACAGCACGCCTCGACCGCGCGCGGAAGCGCCCCAAAAGCAACCGGGCGCAACGCGGAAAACCATGGAATCCGGCCCTTCGACCCTGTTCCGGCGGCGTCACACGTTCCACTGGTATCATAACAATTCGGTAATCCTGGTGCTACCCGCCGGCCATGTTGCGGCAGAGGATGCCACCGTTCCGCTGAAGAACCGGCGGAAGCGTGGTGTTGGCGGTGCGGCCCTCCCGGCTGCGCCACTGCTCGAAATGTGCCGTGACGAAAATGTTGAAGTCGCAGGCTCTCAACTCTGGACCGGTTTTGAGGTCCGCCTTCATCGCCCCCGTCTCGGGCGTCGCGGGCATCAATAAAGAGCAACGATTTCGCGTTGCCGTGACCGTAAAGCCGGCCAGGCCCGGCCCGGGCACGATCCAGCCCATACGCCACACATCCGGCGCCGTGACCGGCCGCGAACTCGCCGCGCGGGATCGCCGCGTCGGCTCGCCGCAGCGCTCGCCCCGCCGGGCGCGCGGCACCGCGGGACACACAGCCACCAGGACCGTGAGCCCCGCAAGGCAAGCACGAGGGACCCTGACATGAAGCAGAAACTAGCGCTGACGCTGCTCGGGATGGCGCTGACGCTGGGCGCCGTTTCCGCCTCGGCACAGACCCAGCAGGCGGCGATGTCACTGCCGGCGGTCGATGCCGGCTCGCAGCCCTGCCTGACATGTCATGGCAGCGACCCCAAGGTGACCGCCATTCTGCAGAGCCCGATGGGGGTGGTGGGCGACCGGCGCACGCCGTTCGCGCAAGGCGGCTGCACAAGCTGCCACGGCCCCAGCACCAACCACATCGCGATGAAGGCGCCGTACCCGGACATCGTGTTCGCGGGTCCGCACAGGTCCTCCACCAAGGACCGGAACGAGGTCTGCCTGAGCTGCCATCAGGGCAACCCCATGGTGATGAACTGGGAAGGCAGTTCGATGCAGCGCGCCGGCCTGGCGTGCACCGATTGCCATACCGCGCACAGCGCGAAAGACCCGGTGCTGGCGAAGGCCACGCAGCCGCAGATTTGTTTCACCTGCCACCAGGACATCCGGGCCGACACTTATAAGTACTCGCACCACCCGATCCGCGAAGGCCTGGTGGTTTGCAGCGACTGCCACAACCCGATGGGCGGTCCCGGCGACACCAAGAACCTGAAGGAATTCACGGTCAACGAGACTTGCTACAACTGCCACGCCGACAAGCGCGGCCCGATGCTGTGGGAGCATCAGCCGGTTCGCGACAACTGCCTGAACTGCCACAACCCGCACGGTTCGAATCAGCCGCGGCTGATGATCGAGCCGATGAACTTCCTCTGCGCGTCCTGCCACAGCGCGGTGAGCAACACCAGCGGCGGCGCTTTCGGTGGCGCGCACTCCATCCCGTCGGGCCCGGGCGGCAGCGTCTTCTTCAACTCGGCACTCGCCAACCAGAGACAGTGCGTGAACTGCCACTCGCAGGTGCACGGCTCGAACAGTCCGGCGGGCGCCTTCTTCATCCGCTGATGCGACGGCACGAGCAAGGGAGCTCGACATGATCACTCGGAATGCGCTTCGGGCCATCGCACTGGCAACCTCCTGCCTCGCGCCGTTGGCCGCTCTCGCCCAGACTGCGGCACCCGCCGCAAGCTCGGCCCCGGACATCTCCATCGGCGGCACGCCGTTCAGCGGAGAGGTGGGCTTCGGCCTGCTGGGCGAAGCAGGCCGCAATCCCGATGAGTTCGGGCGCTATAACGGCTTCAACACCAATGGCCTGGACGTGCTGGGGAATTTCGACCTCACCGGCGGTTCGCCATGGTACTCCGGTGGCACGCGCTACTATGATTTCTGGGGCGACAACCTGGTGTTCCAGACCGGAGACCGTCTCGGTGCGGGCCTGACCAGCGACACCTTCAACTCCAGTGTCAGCAACAACCTGATCAACGAAGGGTCGATCGGGTTCAAGGTGGGCGATCAGGGCACCTGGGGCATCACCGGCTACTACAATGCGATTACCTACACCGGGAACGTCATTGACTCGATCTACACGGTCAACGGCAGCACGGCATTCCTGAACCCCGGCCTGTTCCCGTATGGCGGCGCATTGTCGCAGACCACCGCCACGGCAGGCGCGCACCCGTCCACCTACTATACCACTCCGGTGCTGAGGGGGACGGGCGCCGAGCTACCGGTGCAGGTCGGGACGCGGCGCGACATCCTGGGCGGCGATTTCAAATATATCTGGAACGACTGGACCATCACCGGCGCCTTCCGCCACGAGCACAAGGAAGGCTCGTTGGAGGAATCGTTCGACGGGCCGTGGGGGGGTACCGCCTTCGCCCTGCCGATCAACTACGATACCGACCGCTACGATATCTCGGCCGATTACAACACCCGGCTCTACCAGGCGGTGGTGCAATACACATATTCGCACTTCACCGACAACAACCTGTACGTCACGCTGCCGTATCCGTACGCCAATACCTCCAAGCCGTACCAGGAGGCTTCGGCCTATTCGCTGCCGCCGAGCAACAGCGCGCAGTACGTCACTGTCATGCTGGCGACCAACGCCGTTCCGGATACCCGCCTCAATCTGAATGCGCGGGTCGGCGTTGAGAAGCAGGACGACGATTTCCCGCCGAACACCGCCGATCCTGGCATCGGCGCATTCCGTGGCACGACGGGCTTCCTGAACCTGAACCCGATGCTGCAAGGCACCAGCGAGGACTCGCCTGACATCACGGCAACCGTCTATCAGGTCCGGGTCAGCGCCAACAACCATTCGATTCCGAGTACCGATATCGACGCGTTTTATAGTGTCGATGGCCGCAACGTCAGCCTGAACCAGTATGCCGTCTATGGCAGTGGCACCGGCAGCGACTCCAGCCCCGGCTCGGCCACGCCCTATGCCTTCGTCGTGCCGCAGGACTGGCTGAAGCAGGCTGCCGGCGCCGACCTGACCTACAAGCTTTTGCCCCAGTACAACACGCGGCTGCAACTCGGTTACCGGCTGAATTACACCGACCGCAGCAATGCCCAGGTCGGACATAGCGATACAAATACTGGAACGGTCGCGATTCTGTCCGATTTCGGGCCGCAACTGAACGGCAAGCTGTCGTTCGACTATTCCAGCCGCTCCGGCACCCTCAGTTATCTGACGCCATGGCTGAACCTCGATGGGCCGAACGCCGGCCCGACCTATTCGGGTGCCTATTACCAGGCGCCGATGACGTCGGAGGGCGTGACCGCGCGGGCCGACTACCAGCCGCGGGACAACATGGGCGCCGACTTCTTCCTGCAGTTCAAGAATGAGAATTACACCTACCCCGGCGCGACCACTTACACGGCTCCAAACGGCACTGTGACCCTGGCGCCGCTGACCGGCGTGGGCACTGGTCTGAAGCAGGACTATGCGCTGAGCCTCGGGCCAGACTTCACCTATCGGCCCACCAAGAAAACCGATCTCCACCTCTTCTACACCTACGAGCTTCTGTTCTTTAACAATCTCGGCAACGGCAACTGCGCCACCACCGACACGGGGGCCTGCCTGGGCAGTGCCGGTTATTATCAGAACAAGGAAAGCACCAGCACCCACACGGTCGGCGTCAGCGGCGAGTGGAAAATCAGCGAAAAGCTGAAGGTCAAAGCGGATTACACCGTATCCTACGGCTCGGTGGCGTTCACCGAGTTCAACGGCGTGTTCGTGTCGCTTCCGACGGCGTCGTATCAGAACGTGACGAACTACCCCGACATCGACTCGCTGATGAACAGCCTGAGGGTGACGGGAACCTATGAATTCGCGCCGAATATGGAACTGGTGCTGATGGCGGCGTACTCGAGTTACCACGACACCAACTGGAATGACGACGCGAGCTCGATCCAGAGTGCCGGCACAAGTGCCATCTCGATCCTCACGCCGGGCTACGGCCAGCCGAACTGGAGCATCGTGCAGGTGATGGCGGGCATGAAGATCAAGTTCGGCGCGCCGCCGGCGCTGCCGCCCTTGGTTGCTGCTGCCGCGCCGGCGCCGATGGTCCAGGCCGCCCGCTCCTACCTGGTGTTCTTCGACTGGGACAAGGCGACTCTGACCGACCGCGCCCGCCAGATCATCAGACAGGCGGCGGACAATTCCACCCGAGTGCAATACACGCGGATCGAAGTGAACGGCTATACGGACACGTCGGGCACGCCGAAATACAACATGGGCCTGTCGGTCCGCCGTGCCGAAGCGGTGAAGGCCGAGCTGATCAAGGACGGCGTGCCAGCCAACGAAATTACCACGAAGGGCTTTGGCGAAACGAATCCGCTGGTGCCCACCGGCCCCGGCGTCCGCGAACCGCAGAACCGCCGGGTGGAGATCGTCATCACCTGACCGGCGGGAGAGCGGCTGGCCGCAGGAACGGGGCGCCCGGTGGCGCCCCGTTTTTCTTGACCGGGCGGTCCGGGTGCATCATTTCCCGGGTGGTCGTGCCGCAGGGCCCGCCGGACGCCTGGGTGCCCCGGGGAGCAGCGGGGCCGGCGGACGCGGGGAGGGCGGGCGATCGGGTGGCCTCGATTTCGTACTGGCGCTTGCCCGCGAAGTGGTTCAAATGGCGGCCACAACCACCTGGGTTTCCCCTGTGCGCTGGATCGCGGCCGATGTCCGACATAGTGATAGCGAAACGTTTTCCGCTGTCGATCGTGGTTTTCCTGGTCCTTGTCCTGCTGATGGCATCGGGGGCCGGGGCCATGATGCTGGTTTCCCATGTCAGAACTCTCAAGGTTGAGAGCAAGACATTTGCCGACAGCGCGGTTTCGGGCATGGCCGTGGATTGGACCAACCAGCAATTGCAGCAGCGGCTTTCGCCGGCAGCGCAGGCGAGGCTGAAGCCCGCGGACGTGAACGCTCTGGCCGAGTTGCGCGCCAAGATGGGGCACTTCGAAAGCGACGCTGGCGCAACCGGTGGCCTGGAAGATCCGCTTGCCCACCTTTTCATCGGTTCTCCAAGGGCCACGTACGAGGCCAAGGCGATCTTCGTCAATGGTGTCGCCATTTTTCACCTCGGCATGGTCAAGCCGGACGGACGTTGGCTGATCGATACGTACCATATCGACGTGCAATATTACGGTGTGCCGTCCCCTGAGGAATTCAACGCGGCACCCGGACGCAACGGTGCACTGCACTGACGCCGGTGGATCCGCGGGTATGAACATTGGTCCAGCAACGTGCGATGGACCAGCGGCACCGAACGCGGCCCGGTTTCGGCATGGCCGGATCGCGGCATCGGCAGCAGGGTGAGCGGGAATGTCGGATACGGTGATGACTGAGACGACTGTAGGTGGAGCCGTTCCTGTCTCGTTCGAGCAGGCGCTCGCGGTTCATTGCGAGGGACGGACGGAGGAGGCTGCCCAGCTTTGCGAAGTTCTGCTTCAGTCGGAGCCGGCACACGCCCAGGCGCTGGCCCATCTTGGCGCGGTCCGCCTTGCGCAGGGCCGGGCGGTCGAAGCGGAGGCGCTGCTGCGGCGGGCCGTGGCAGCGGCGCCGGAAGAGGCGGAAGCGCATGCCACCCTGGCCGCCGCGCTCCAGGCCCAAGACCGCCTGGACGAGGCGGTGCCGCTGTTCGAACGCGCACTCGCGCTGGATCCAGACCGGCAGGACGCGCGCTTTGCGTTGGCGGTGTGTTTGCAGTCGGCCGGGCGACACGCGGAGGCGCTGGGCTGTTACGAAGCGATTCTGACGGCCAACCCTGGGCATGCGATGGCGAATTACGGCATGGGCGTGCTGCTGGCGGAGCTCGGGCGCACCAGGGAGGCGATTGCGCAATACCGCGCCGCGATTGCCGCGGACGGGAGGATTGCCGATGCGCATTTTGAACTGGGCAAGCTGCTTGAAGACGGCGGCGCGGTCGACGAGGCGATAGCGTGTTACCGCCGCGCACTGGAGGCCGATGCGGCGCATGTCGAGGCAGGGCTGGCCCTCGGCGCCACCGCATCGCGGCTTGGCCGCAACGACGAGGCGATCGCGGGGTTTCGAGCGGTGGTCGCCGCCGAGCCGGACCATGTCGATGCCAATATTCATCTGGGCCGCCTGTTCGAGCAAAAGCGGCATCACTCCCTGGCCGTCGAGCATTACGATACGGTACTCGCGCACAATCCAGAGGATGTCGAGGCATTGCTCGGCGCAGCAAGGACCAAGCGGAACCTTGGACGTCGCGCGGAGGCGCTCGATCATCTCCATCGCCTCGAGACGCTTCAGCCGGCTCTGGCCGCGGCATTCTGTCTGCACGGCGAGATCATGGCCGAAACGGGATCGATGGCCGAGGCCGCCAGGCAGATGCGGCACGCGGTCGCGCTGGCACCCAACCGAGCAGAGTACCTGACTTACCTGACGTATATGGGGAAGGTACGGCCGGGCGACGGAACCCTCTCTGCCTTGGAAGCGATCCTTCCCAGCGCCGCTTCTTTGCCGCTGCGCGAGCGATGCTTCCTGCATTTCGCCTTGGCGAAGGCATACGGCGACGTCGGGATGCACGAGCGAGGCTTTACCCATCTCTTGCAAGGCAATGCTATCAAGCGTTCCGATATCGAATATCCCGAGGCGCCAGCCCTGTTTGCAATGGAGCGCATCGCGCAGGTATTCAATACCGAGCTGATGGCCGCGCGGAAGGATTGTGGCGACCCGTCGGAGGTGCCGGTCTTTATTGTTGGGATGCCACGCTCGGGCACCTCGCTGGTGGAGCAGGTTCTTGCGAGCCACGCCGCGGTCTTCGGCGCCGGCGAACGGCTGGAACTCTCACAGGCGGCCTTGCGCCTGAGCGCAGGCCGGCTCGGTGCAACGGGATTTCCCGAGGTCGTGTGGACAATGACAGACGAGCAACTGCGCCAGTTCGGGTCGGAGTACGTTGCCAGCCTGCGCCGTATCGCGCCCGATGCCACGCACATCACCGACAAAATGCCGAGCAACTTCCAGTTCGTCGGCCTGATTCGTCTGATCCTGCCCCGTGCCCGCATCATTCATGTTTCGCGGGATCCGGTGGATACCTGTCTTTCCTGCTTTTCTATCCTCTTCACGGACGAGCAGCGATTCAGCTACGACCTCGCGGAGCTGGGGCGTTATTATCGTGCGTACCAGGGGCTGATGGCGCATTGGCGTAGTGTGCTGCCTGAGGAAGCAATGCTGGAAGTCCAGTACGAAACTTTGGTTGATGATTTTGCCGCCCAGGCTCGCCGGATCGTGGCGTATTGCGGTTTGGAATGGGACCCGGCGTGCCTCGAGTTTCACAAGGCATCGCGGCTTGTCCTCACGGCAAGCATGAATCAGGTGCGTCAACCGATCTACCGTACCTCTGTTGGGCGGTGGCGGCTGGACGCCACGGTGCTGCGCCCGTTACTGGACGCCCTCGCTGGGGTGCCCGCGCGGGCAAGGGATGATGCGGAAGAGCCATCTCCTGCCTGAGTGTCAGGCTATGCACAGTACGCCATAACGTTTGACTGGCTCCCTCGAGGTTGCCATCGTTCCCGAACTTGCTTCATTTCACACCTCGTTCTGGCATGATCCAATGGCGTTAATGCAGTACGGCCCGGGAAGATGACTGTTCCTCACACTAAACCTGTACCGCAGAGGCGAATCGAGGCTCGAGAATGGAATTGATCTGCTATTTGCTGTCGGGTACGCAGCCGAACATCCGGCCGGCCGAGGTGACCCGCGAATGGATGGACGCCACGCAGCAGTCCTACGCTCATCGCTGTTTGCCCCTGAGCATAGCCAATGCGCATGGTTGGGAGATCCTGAACCCGGTCGCATTCGACGCCATCTGGAATGGCGGCCCAAACCGTGAGGACCTCGTTCTCGATGTGCCGCCGGGCACGGCGGAGAACGGCGCGCCGGTGTCCTTCTTCGGCGAGGGCGTCGTGACGTTCCACATTAACGGCCTGTTCCGCACCCCACCGGGTTGGAACCTCTGGGTGGGTGGCTCGCCGAACCGCCCGAAGGATGGAATCTATGCGCTGACCGGCGTGATCGAGACCGACTGGTCGCCGTACAGCTTCACCATGAACTGGCGGCTCACCAGGCGCAACCATCGGGTGCATTTCGAGGCCGGCGAGCCCATCTGCTTCATCTTCCCAGTCCAACGCGCAGTGCTGGAAACAGTGGCACCTCGCTTCGTGCCGATTGAATGCGAGCCGCAACTGGCGGCGCATCACGCCGCCTGGACGCAATCAAGGGCCGAGTTCAACAGGATGCTGCGCGAACGCCACGAGCTTCTGCCGGCGGCGCAGGGATGGCAGCGACGCTACTTCCGCGGGCTGGACATGACCGAACAACCAGTGGTGACCGACCACTTGTCGAAGCTGCGCACCGCGCCGTTCGCGCTTGTCGCGCAAGACGCACCGGCCGTGCCCGACCTGAATGCTCCGGTGACTTTGCAGACGGATACCGCCACGTTGGGCAAGGTCATCGGCGCATTGGCGGGTGCCGTCGAAAAGCGGACCGACATGCCGGAGGCGACCCGGGAAGGGCTGGTGCGGCAACTTGCGGCGCTGGGGCTGGGCGAATCCGAAGCAGCGGAGGTCTTGTGGGCTGCTCTGGAGCAGATGGACCGGGAGGCTTCTGACTAGTACATCCCGCCGGAAGTCCGCACCCCGTTGACCCCTTTCAGGTGACCAGCGGTTTGCCCTTCATGGTCCAGCGGAAAGGCTTGGCCATGGTGGCGTTGAAGTAGGCGATGAAGGCATCGATCCGCTGCTTCAGGTGCTCCTTGCTGACGAAATTGCCGCGGCGCAGCAGCTTGCGCACCAGGATAGAGAACCCGATCTCGATCTGGTTGATTTACGACGCATGCTTGGGCGTGAAATGGAAAACGATGCGATGGCTGGGATCGCGCAGGAACGCTTCCGGTGTCGCCATCGAGGCCAGCACGCCGGACTTGCCCTTCTCGCCCAGATCGTCGGGGATGCCGCTCAGCCGCGCCACGCCTGCCGAGACGTGGGTGTTGAGGGTGTCGCAGATCACCTGCCAGGCCGTGCTTGGAGCGGTGCTGGCGAACAGACTTTCGAGGAACGAGACGAAGTCTGCCTCGGTACGATGCGGATTCCGGGGCAAAGCAGCCGGTGATTCCGATCCAATCCAGCCACTGATTCCGACGCAAACCAGCCACCAATTCCGATCGAAGCCAGCCACCCCTCTGAGGAGGGTGGCGGGGCGGTCCGCGGGCAGTCGTCAACCGACGGCACGCTCTCCGGGAAGCAGCCCCAAGGAGCGCCATGCCAGCCCAGAGACTGTCGATGCGTCAGGTTCGAGAAGTTCTGCGTCTCAAGCACGTCGCCGGCCACAGTGAACGCCAAATCGCCGCCGCGATCGGCGTCAGCCGTTTCACCGTGGCGGAGTATCTGCGCCGAGCAGCGGTGGTCGGCATCACCTGGCCGGTGCCGGCCGAGCTGAACGACGAGTCGTTGGAGGCGCGGCTGTTCAGCCCGCCGTTTGCCGTCCAGGGACGTCCGCGGCCTCAGCCGGACTGGCCTCGGCTGCATGCCGAGTTGCGCCGTCCGGGTGTCACCTTGCTGCTGCTATGGGAAGAGTATCGAGGCGGGCAACCGGAAGGATACGGCTACAGCCGATTCTGCGATCTCTACCGGGAATGGCGAGCTGGCATCTCGCCGACGATGCGACAAACCCATGTCGCCGGCGAGCGATTGTTTGTCGATTACGCTGGCCACACCATGCCGATCACCGATCCGCTCAGCGGTGACGCGCGGCAGGCACAGATCTTCGTCGCAACGCTTGGTGCGTCGAACTACACATATATAGAGGCACGCTGGACGCAGGGCCTGGCAGATTGGATTGGCTGCCACGTCAACGCTCTCACCTCCAGCGGTGGCGTCACGCGGCAGGTCGTCTGCGACAACCTCAAAGCCGGCGTCACCGCGGCATGCCGCTACGAGCCCGGGATCAACCGCACCTATCAAGAGATGGCGGCACATTATGGCACGGCCATCGTGCCGACGCGGGTGCGCAAGCCGCGCGATAAGGCAATGACTTCATACTGCACCTTGTCCTGATAATGGCGCACTGATGGGCAAAAGGCGAGCAGGGCGGGCGCCACGGCCGCCGCAGCCCTTGCGGATCGTCTTGTCCGGAGGGACCTCCCAGAGACCGCGGCTTAGGCTGTCACTGTAGCACTTCGTGATCAGGCCTTGTCGGCCCCACTTATGGACAGCAGACTCGCTGATGCCGAAGCGTGACGCCACTTCCGACGTGGTGAGCATGCCACGCTCGCGCAGCCGCTGATGCCGGCTGGTCAGATTGTAGGCGGCACGAATAAAGGCGATCTTCTTCAGGTTGAAAGGCTTCTGTTCCCATGTCTTCAGCCCGCGCTGGTTGAGGATCTCGGCAATTTCACGGTTGCAGTGATGGTCGAGGAGGCGGTCGACCTCGCCAACAAGATCCGGCTTGAACTTACGGATCTGAGCAATGGGCAGGGGGCGATCGAGCGTCACGGCGCGCGTGGCACCACCCGGCAGGCGCACCTGGGCAGTGATCGTATCTGCCTTGGTCAATGTCACATCTTCGACCAATAGACGTAGAATCCTCTTGCGCTCGCGCACGTCGACGCGAGGATCATGCCAGACTTTTGGGAAGTGCTCAGCCAGATCGAGGATACGCCGTCGCATTTCGGCATCAAGGGCTGTCGCTTGATCTTTGCTGCCCTTCTCATAGTCAGCGACCGCATCGGTGTGGATACGAAGCCTGTCATTCCAATCCGCTTCGAGAGCATCGGCGACAAGACGGTTGTCGGGATCGACTTTCATATAGCGTCGGCGTGCGAGCTCGGCATCATAGCGCGTCCGCTCGAGATGCTGGCGGCGGAGGGCGTCGGCCTCCGTCGCGCGGGCCTCAAGTTCGCGTTGGACTGAGAGCGTAACCTCGAGGGTCAAGGGCGTCATCAGCTCGACAAGCAGGGTTCCGATCGCCGCATCGACGATCTTGCCGGGGACCGATTGGCACACTTTTCCGCCGCGGCGCACCACGCTCTCCTGACAAATATAGAGTGGCACCAGGCTCCCATGCTCCTGGCTGTAGCGAACGCCCATGCGCTCACCGCAAAGGCCGCATAAAACGCGGCCTTGTAGCAATGCGGGGCCTTCGCGGGCGGGTCCCGACCGGCGCTCACCGCCGAAGGCAAGGGCATTGTCGGCAAGTCGCCGCTGATTGGTCTCGAAGCGGTCCCAGTCGATGTAGCCGCGGTGCAGGCCCGGCATGACGAACTGCCAATCCGCTCTGGGCACCTTGAGCACGGCGGTGTCACCCGCAGGCAAGCGGCGGGTGCGTGTCCGGCCATATACGAACGCGCCGGCATAGCGCGGATTGTGCAGGACTTGCAGAATACGGGCATGCTGCGGGGTCGCCCACCGAAGTTCACCCTTGTTCGGCCCGGCGTGCAGGCGGCGGGGGAACTGGATCCGTTGCTCCTGGAAGAAGCGTACGGTTTGCATCGCGCTGCCGGTACGTTCGAAGGTATCGAAAACCAAGCGGATGGCGCCTTGTACCTGTGCGTGGGGATCAATGTCGATAACCCCGTCGGATCGATAGACGAGGCCGACCGGCGGACGCATCTCACGCTCTCCCCGGCGCGCCTTGTTGAGCCGGCCGCCACGCGTGCGGGCCTTGAGGATATGCAGTTCGGCCTCACTCATGGTTCCCTTCGAGACGGCGACATACTGCCCAGAAACATCTGTTTGACGTTCTGGTCCACTAGCCACATCACCCGTGCGCGGGCGAGCGCGTTGCTGTCGTACGCCGATTACAGCATGGC
>Ga0335075_10001610_pt1 | contig 37010 bp, 31 predicted proteins | sample Lox_Sample_24_FD_206723 | JGI IMG/M metagenome (GOLD analysis project Ga0335075, IMG submission 206723) | Soil microbial communities from Loxahatchee National Wildlife Refuge, Florida, United States - Lox_Sample_2.4 | ecosystem: Environmental > Terrestrial > Soil > Wetlands | place: USA... | reverse complement strand
ACCGAAAATCTCGCGCAGGCTAAGGGAACCACCCCGCAACCGTCTGCCGCAGATGTCCCGATTAGTGAACATAATTGACCAATACAGAAATTAAGTTAGCGCCTATGCCCGCTGGGAGAGGGAGAATCATCGTCCGATGGTTTGACGCAGGGAACTATTACCCCGGTTCAGGGGTTCAATGCGCGAAAATCTTTTAGGAGATTTTTGGCGTCACAACTGCTTCATTACGAGGCGGCGGCAATAATCAAGAATTAGGACAGTGCCCAATTAATGGACACGACTGGCTAAAAAAGAATTTTATGAATCTGACAACGGTTATGGGTTTTGTGGCGGGCGCGTTGCAGTTTATTGTGGCCGGGTACGCCCTTCGGCTGAATCGGTTGTTCGGTACCAGACGGGTAGGATGGTCGTTGTTCTGGGCATTTTTGCTTCTGGCGTTGTTGCACCTGATGCAATCGGTAATGAAAGGCGGCTTCGGCGCGGAGATCGGAGTCAAGGTGGACGTCATGAACGCGCTGATTTCAATGCTGCTGCTCATCGGGATGGTTCATCTGGAAGGTTTGCTGAAGGAGCGGATGCGCGTCGAGAGCGAAGAACAACGGATGCGCGTTGAATTGCAGGCGGAAGTGAAAAAGAAAACATCCTATCTCATGCGCGCCATTGAACAACTCCAGGCGGAGATGGAGGAGCGCAAGCGGGTCGAGGGCGAAGCGCAATCGGCGCGATGGGAACTCAGCGCCGTGTCGCGCCAGGCCGAAATGGCCCAAATCGCCTCCAAAGTTCTCCAAAGCGTCGGTGACATGCTCAAAAGCGTCAACATGTCGGCCGATATGGTGTCCGACCAGGTAAAACAATCCAAAATTGCGAACGTTGTCCGGGTGGGAGTGATGATTCGTGAGAATGGAGCGAACCTGGGCGAATTCATGGTGCGCGATCCGCGCGGACAAAAGCTTCCCGTCTATATCGCGCAACTGGCCGAACATTTGTCCATGGAACAAAGCGGCCTGCTGACGCAGTTGGAATTCATTAAGGACAATCTTCAGAAAATTACCCTGATGCAGCAGGATTACTGCAAACTCGCCGGACAGGCCCGCAAGGTCAACGACGACCCGGCGACGCCGGATGAGCCGCGTGATACGGAGCCGGTCACGGCGGTGTAGCGAGCGGCCCGATTGCCCGGCAAGTTTCCTGAGAATTTTTCCTTTTTCCTTATTCCTTTTTCCTTTTTAATTGTTTCGGGCGCCGACGCTGTAATTCATGACTGAAACGGTCGTAGACAATAGCCTTCCCGCAATAGATTCCGCGAGTGCAGATTCACAAACCACTGGCGCGTTGCTTTTTCGCCATCGCCTGGTGCAAACGGGCGGCGGAATTGTGGTTCTGCTGATATTGCTGGCGCTGATGGCGCCGCCGCTGACGCGCTGGCACATCCTCCAGGAGCCGATTCTTCAAAATAATAATGGGCTGGATAGTTACGGCATGCCGCTGCGACCGAGTTGGCAATATCTGCTGGGCACGGATAACCTGGGGCGGGATGTCCTTTCGCGGGTCATTTACGGCACGCGCGTCTCGCTCACGGTCGGCGTTGCTGCCATGCTGACGGCCACGGTGATTGGCCTGACGGTGGGTTTGTTGTCCGGATTTTATGGCGGAAAACTGGATATGGGGCTGATGCGATTCACGGACATGAACCTGAGTATTCCGTCTATCCTGCTGGCGATTGCGTTTGCCGGGTTGATGGATGGGAAAATCATTCATTTGCATCCGGCGTGGCTGCATTGGCCGTTTTTGGACGTCCAACTTAAACGCGGCATGGTGAGCGTATTTTTGATTGTTGGAATTGTTTGCTGGCCGGGGATGGTGCGGGTGATTCGCGGGCAGGTGTTGTCCCTCAAGGAACGCGAATTTGTGCAGGCTTCGCGGGCCATGGGCGCCTCGGACTTGCGCGTTATTTTTCTGCATCTATTGCCCAATGTCCTGCCGACGGTGATTGTCCTGGCGGCGATGATGACGGCGAACACGATTATTCTTGAAGCGGGCCTGGATTATTTGAACGTGGGTGTGCCGCCACCGGCGCCGACGTGGGGCTCGATGATCCAGGATGGCCAGGATTATTTTATTCCCGCGCCGTTGATTGTCATCGCGCCGGGCGTGGCGATTCTTGTGACAGTGCTTGGGTTTAATCTTTTGGGGCAGGGATTGCAGGAGGTGCTGAATCCGCACCAGAAAGGGTGAATATGCCGGTACTCCCCATGAACCGTCGGAAACATCGAACATCGAACATCGAACGCCCAACATCGAAAGGCCTGCCTTCGCGCGTAGCGTTTGCATTATTGTTTGCGATGCTGGCAGTTTTCGCGGCGGGGGCGGCGGAGCCGGAGGGGCAGCCGGTGCGGGGCGGGACATTGCGTGTGGCTATGCGATCTGATTTTCGATCGCTGGACCCGGCCATCGCCTACGATTCGGATAGTATTCCGGTGACAAGACTGTTGTTTCGCGGCCTTCTGGAGTATGACGATGGAGTGAATCTTGTGCCCGGCCAGGCGAGCGATTGGAATATTTCGCCTGATGGCAAAACTTATACATTTCATCTTAAACCGGGCGTAAAGTTTTCCAATGGCCGGGAAGTCGAAGCCCAGGATTATGTATTTACTTTCGAACGCATCCTGAATCCCGCCACGGATTCTCCCGGACAAGGTTTTTTCACGCCGATCGAAGGCGCCGCGGAATTTGCCGCGGGCAAAACGAATCATGTCAGCGGATTGAGCGCTCCGGACAAACGGACTTTCATCATCCGGCTTCACAAACCGCTGTATACGTTTCGTTATGTGCCGGCGATGAGTTTCGCCACGGTCGTGCCGCGTGACATCGTCCAGAAAGATGGCGAGAATTTCCAATACGATCTGGTGGGTTCCGGGCCCTATAAACTTGCCGAGATGCGGCGCGGCGTTCGCTGGCGGCTGGTTCGCAACCCGTATTACACCGGCCCGGACGGTTATGTGGATGCGGTCGAGGTGCTGATTATCCCTGATACTTCGACCGAGACCATGATGCTGGAAAGGAACGAAGTGGACCGGGTTTGGGCCGGGCCGCCTGAGGCTGTTCTGTTCGCGCAAGATCCGGAACGGCGTTCCTGGCTCGTAGGCGTTCCGACTGTGGGCACGGATTACATCTTCATGAACACGGAGATGAAGCCCTTTGACAATCCGCTGGTCCGCCAGGCGATGAATTACGCAGTCAACAAGGAACGCCTCATCAAACTTGCCGGTGGATTCGGCACTGTGGCCCACGGCATCGTGCCGCCTGCCATGTCCTGGACCAACGACAGTCTGCCGCACTATGATTATGATCCGGAAAAGGCCCGCGCGTTGTTGCGCCAGGCCGGCTATACGAACGGATTGCGGACCACCGTAAGCTATCTTGGGGACCAACTCGTTTTTGAGCGTATGGCTGAAGGGATTCAGCAGGACCTGAAACAGGCCGGGATTGACGCCACTCTGCGCCCGGCCAATTTCACTGCATTCGACTATGAAGCCTCGACGCGGCATCAGATCCCGTGCGGGCTCTGGGGCTGGTTTCAGGATTACCCCGATCCCAGCGACTTTCTGGACGTGTTGTTCAATGGCCGATATATTACCGAGACCGATTGCAATAACACGAGCTTTTACAACAACCCTGTGGTCAATTCGCTGCTGGACCAAGCTACAGCCAGTTTGAACAAAGACGAGCGCACGCGGTTATTCGAACAGGCGGAAACCCGCATCATGCAGGACGCACCCTGGGTGCCGCTGATCCACGAGGTCTTTCCCCTCCTTTACAATCCGCGCGTTCACGGCACGCAGCCGCATCCGGTCTGGCTGTGGCGATACGAATGGATGTGGCTTAGCCCACAGAAATAAAAACAATTATGCTTGAGCGACTCATCATCCGGTTTTTCTGGTCGTGCATTACGCTGCTGGGCACGGCGGTGCTGATTTTTCTGCTGGTCAATCTTGTGCCCGGGGACGTTGCGCGGATCATTGCCGGCCCCAAAGCAACGCACGCGGTCCTTGAGCAAATCCGCCAGCAATATCATCTGAATGATCCCGTGTGGAAACGTATTGGCTTTTATTTTTATCAACTAGCGCATGGAGACCTCGGGCATTCCTACATCACGGATCAACCGGTCGCCCAGGCGATTCTTTCACATTTTCCCGTCACAGCCGCCCTGGCCGCGACGGCGGTTGTGATGTGGATGCTCATGGCCGTGCCGCTGGGCGTATTGACGGCGAAATATCGCGGCAGATGGTTTGACCGCTCAGTCCTCGTATGCGCCACGATCTCGCTCTCGCTGCCGGCCTTTTGGCTGGCGCGAATGCTGCAATACTGGCTGGGTTTTAAATTAGGCTGGTTTCCCGTGGCCGGCTTCAATGGATTTATTTCATTGCTCCTGCCCGGCGCGACGCTCGCGCTGCTGTTCGTGGGCTATTATTCCCGGCTGATTCATACGAACATGGTGGACGTGCTGGAAAGTCCTTTTGTGCGGAATGCCCGCTCGAAGGGTATGCCCGAGGCGAGCGTCCTGTTCCGCCATGCCCTGCCGAATGCGTTGATTCCCGTCGTGACGGTGCTGGGAATGGATGTGGCCGGGCTTTTAGGCGGGGTGTTGTTTACCGAAAATGTTTTTGGGCTTCCGGGCATCGGGACCCTGGCCGTCCAGAGCGTGCTCAATATGGATGTGCCGATGATTATGGGGACGGTTTTATTCAGCGCAACGGTTGTGGTGACGGCCAATTTCGTGGTGGATATTGTCTATCGATGGATTGATCCGAGGATAAAGGCGAGCGTCTGAGAATGCGGAATGATGCTAACGCAACGGTGTTATGGGAATTGCCAAGCCGTACTACCGATAGGAATCCTGCATTAATTTTTCCTTTTTCCTTTTTCCTTTTTAATTAGGTTTTGGCGGGGCGGTGCTCTCGCGCTCGATGAGTTCAGCGGGGAGGCGGCGGGTTTGGACGCGGTCGCCGCGGAGGAGTTGGATCATCATGTCCATGGCGGCCACACCGAGGCGCAGTTTTGGCTGGCGGACGGTGGTAAGAGGAACGCGGAAGTGCTCGGTCAACAATATGTTTCCAAAGCCGGCCACGGAAATATCCTCGGGAATTTTCAATCCCTGGGCCAGGAGCGTTGCGGCGCAACCGATGGCGACCAGGTCGCTCACGGCCTGCACGGCCGTAGCGCCGCAACTTTCGTTGAGCATTTGCAGGGCGGCCTTCGTGCCGTCGTCGATCGTTCCGCCGGCCTGAAAGACGAGCCGGTCGTCTACGTCCAGGTTGGCTTCGCGCAAGGCGCGCCGGTAGCCCTCGAAACGTTCGTGCGCCCAGGGGGCGACCTGCGGACCGGTCAAATAGGCAATTCGCTTGTGGCCGAGTTTGAGCAAATGCTGAGTGACGTTGTAGCTGGCTGATAGCTCATCCACTTCAGTTCCGGGAATGCCCCGGCAAAACGGCGCGGGCGGGCCCAAAAGGACGACGGGCGTTTTTCGCGCCTGGATTTCCTGATAGATGCGCGCCTCCGCGGCGAAGCGATAGACGGGCGAAATGAAAAGACCGTCGACGCGCCTCGAGAGCAGGCGGCGGATGCATTGCTCCTCGCGTTCGCTTTGGTTGAGGGTGTGGGCGATCAAAATATCGTAGCCCAATTCGTGCGCCCGTTCTTCGATGGCAAAGACAATGCGGGCAAAGATGGGGTCCGTAATGGAAGGAATGACCAGGCCGAACATGCGGGTGGTCTTCGTGCGCAAGCCCTGGGCGCTGGAGTCCGGCACGTAACCCATTTGGTGGGCCAGCGCTTTCAGCCGCGCCTTGGTGGCGGCTGAAACGTCGCGCTCATCGCGCAATGCCTTTGAAACCGTCATTACCGAAACGCCCGCCTGCCGGGCTATGTCTTTTAATCGAACCATACTTTCTAAAAATAAGCGCCGCGCCATTGTAGTTTGCGGCGTAACGTTTCCAAAAATGAACTGTCCGCAAGATGGACGAGCCGAACGACGCTGCTGCAGCGCCGGACTGTCACCGTATCACCGTCATCCAACTCGGCCACCACTTCGCCGTCCACGCTCAAAATGGTCGCGGGCGCCGGATTCATCGCCTGGACGCGAATCGTGGAATCCAGCGGCAAAATGATGGAACGATTCGAGAGCGCGTGCGGGCAGATGGGCGTCAGGGCGAATACTTCCGCGGTGGGCAAAACCACCGCGCCGCCCGCGGCGAGCGAATACGCCGTGGAACCGGTAGGTGAACTGATAATCAATCCATCGCACCGATAGCGGGTGATGTGCTCACGATTCACGCTGACATCCAGGCTGATAAGCCGGGAGAGCGCGCCGCGGCTGACGACGATGTCGTTGAGCGCGGACTGGCGGATTTCCTTGCCATTGCAACGCCCACTGGCTTCGATAAGGGCGCGCGCTTCGTATTTAAATTCACCTTTCCAAACGTGCTCCAACGCGCGCGGCAAATCTTTCGAGGACACGGCTGTGAGGAAGCCGAGCCCGCCGATATTGATGCCCAGCAGCGGCGTTTTGGCGCCGTCAATGTCGCGGGCGGCCTTGAGCATGGTGCCATCGCCGCCGCAGACCAGCAGCAAATCCGCCTCGCGCGCCAGGTTGGCGGGATCGCCGCCCGTCAACGCCTTGCGTCCGGCGCGTTCGATGAGGCGAGCCGCCTTGCGCAGGATGCCGTCGCACTCGGGCTTTTGCGGGTTGCCAATGAGGCCGACCCGTTTGATTTTGCTAGTTTTCAACGTTTTTCAAAATTATAGGACACGCTAAAGCGTGGACACCAAACGCATTTCGCCCATTTTCAAAGTTTTTCAATCAGGACCAAAAATTCCTTGTTGCCGGCCGGACCCTCCAGCGGCGATTCCACGGCGCCCCGCCAGTTCAAATTGGTTTGCGCCACAGTGAACTGGCGCAATTCTTCCAAAATCCGGCCATGAATGGAAGCGTCGCGGATGACACCGCGGCCTTTGTCTGCCTCTTCTTTGCCTGCTTCAAACTGCGGCTTCACCAGCGCGACTATTTTGCCTTGGCTTTTCAATAAAGCAACCGCTGGCGGCAGGATTTTTCGCAGGGAAATAAACGAGCAATCAATCACGGCCAGGTCGAACGGTCGTGGAAACTGGTCCGGTTTGAGATAACGGGCGTTGGTTTTTTCCATAACGGTGACGCGCCGGTCCGTCCGCAATTTCCAGGCAAGCTGGCCGCGGCCGACGTCCACGGCGAAGACGTGCTGCGCCCCGCGCTGCAACAGGCAATCGGTAAAGCCTCCGGTGGACGCGCCGATGTCTATGGCGAGGAGTCCGGTCACGTCGAGGCGAAACGCGTCCAGGGCGTGTTCAAGTTTATAACCGCCGCGGCTGACGAATTTTTCGCCCGCGACCAGGACGATTTCATCCGCGGGCGAAACGGAATCGCTTGGTTTCCGGGCGAGCTGGGCGTTGACGCGGACCTGTCCGGCCAGGATCGCGCGCTTGGCGCGTTCGCGGCTTTCGCAGAGACCGCGGTCAACCAGGGCTTGGTCTAACCGAAGCATCCGCTTAATTAAAAAGGAAAAAGGAAAAAGGAAAAAGGTTAATACGTGGTGCGTGGTGCGTGATGCGTCAAGTATGACACCATGATCTTTGGCCATACTTGACGCAACACGTACCACGTAACACGCAAATTCGAGGACGAGGACGAGGACGATTATTGTTCAGCCGTTTGTTGGGATTGCGGTGAGTACTCATTCCAGCCACCGCCGAGGGCCTGGTAGAGATTGATCAGGCTTGTCAGGCGGGAGTATTGGACCTGGATGAGGTTTTCTCTGGCACTATTGAGAGTTTGCAGGGTGACGAGGACGTCGAGGGTGCTGTTGACGCCACTCTTGAAACCGGCCTGGGTCAGGTCGTAACTCTGCTGGTCGGCTTTGACGAGCGCCGCATTGTCGGCCAATTGGGATTGCACGGTTTCGCGCACGGCGAGGGCGTCGGCAACTTCTTTGAATGCGTTTTGGACGGTGCTTTGGTAATTGGCGGCCTGGGCCTCCTTTGCCGCTTTGTCGGCCTGAAGCTGGTGATAGGCGGTTCCAAGGTCAAACACCGGCCAAACGAGTTGAGGCTGGAAAAGCCATGCCGTTGAGGCAGGCTCAATTAGGGTTTGCAGGGACCCACTGGCGTAACCTCCATTGCCCGTGAGAGTAATTGTCGGAAAAAAAGCGGCGCGGGCCGCGCCAATATTGGCGTTGGCGGCTTTGAGCTGGTGTTCGGCCTGGAGAATGTCGGGACGTTGTTCGAGCAGGTCAGAGGGCAGGCCGGCCGGGATATCCGCAAGGCAAAGATTCAGGTCAAGGTGCGGGGAGGGGCGCAACTCGGGCGGCAGAGGTTTGCCCACCAATAGCGTGAGGTTGTCTGACGCCTGGGCGAGTTGCTGCGCGTAGCCGGCTACGGCCGCGGATGAACTCGAGACCTGGCTCGACGCCGTATTTAAGTCGAACTGGGAATCCACACCGGCTTCAAAACTGCGCCTGGTCAGGGCGAAGGATTGCCGCGCCGCGTCTAATGATTGGCGCGCGATTGCCAATTGCTCGGCGGCTTCCTGCTGAGTCAGGTACGCCGAAGCCACCTGTGACACCAGCGCGATTTGGGCCGCCCGGCGCGCTTCGACGGTGGCAAAGTAATTTTCGAGGGCCTGCCGCGTGAGGCTGCGCACCTGGCCAAACAAATCCAGTTCATACGAGGCGACACCCAGGTTTAACTGATATTCGCTGTAGGTGAGCGCCGTGCCGTTGGCTCCAAAAAAGTTGGGAGTGCGCTGGCGCGAGCCGCCGGCGTTGACGTTCACGGTCGGAACCAAATTTGCCTGTTGGACGTGATACAACGCGCGGGATTGGACCATGTTCTCGACCGCGGCGCGCAGACTGGGATTATTAGTCAAGGCCAGCGCGATGACCTGTCGCAGCTTCGGATCACGGAAGAAATCGCGCCAGCCGATTTCCGCCGCCGGGACAGTCGCCGGGGCGGTTTGGATTTTGGCGTAGCCAGGCACGCTTGGCCAGGATGATGAAACGTTCGCGGGCGGTTGTTTGTATTTCGGGATCATCGTGCAGCCGGCCAGGGCGATAACGAGGACGGACGCAGCGAATCCCTTAGTGGATGCGTTGAAGCGTTGAAGCGTTGAAGCGTTGAAGCGTTCGCGCAGTGCCTTGATACGAAAAAGAGGCGTCATGGTTTTGGCGGGTTGGGGTTTGCGCCGGGGTCATGCGTGCCCGTGGGCATCAGGGATTCGTGCGCGGGAGCGATTTTGCCTTTAAAAATCCGGCGGACGGTGACGTAAAAGGCCGGCACGAGGAAAATGGCCAGGAGGGTGGCAGAAAGCATTCCGCCGATGACGCCGGTGCCCATATCGTGCCGGCTGGCCGCGCCGGCCCCGGTGCTGACGGCCATCGGCATCACGCCCAGGATGAATGCCAGCGATGTCATCAGAATGGGACGCAAACGCAGACGCGCGCCGGCAAGTGTGGCTTCAATCAAGCCCACGCCCTGCGCCTGCATGTCCTTGGCGAACTCGACAATCAGAATGGCATTCTTTGCGGACAATCCGATGATGGTCAGCAATCCGACCTTGAAAAAGACGTCGTTTGGCAGCTCGCGCGCCCGGGCGCCGAGCAATGCTCCAATCACGCCCAGTGGAATCACGAGAATGACCGCCAATGGAATTGACCAATTTTCATAAAGCGCCGCCAGCGCAAGGAACACCACCAGGATGGAGAGCGAGAGCAGGACGGGCGCCTGTTCGGATGAGAGCAATTCTTCGAAGGATTGGCCCGTCCATTCGAAGCCGATGCCTCTGGGCAATTGTTGGACGAGCTTTTCCATGGCGTCCATTGCCTGGCCGATACTCTTGCCGGGCGGGGCCGAGCCCGTAAGTTCAATGGCTGGAAATCCGTTGTAGCTTTGCAGCGACGGCGACGCATTAATCCAATGCGTCTTCACAAATTCGGACAGTGGCGCCATGTTTGTGCCCGCGGCCTGCACATACACCTTGTCCAGGTCCTGGGGAAGCATCCGGTACGGCGCATCCAGTTGGGCGACGACGTGCTGCACGCGGTTGCCGTTAATGAAGTTATTGATGTAAAACGAGCCGAAGCAGGTGGTGAGCGTCGTGTTCAAATCGGCCGGGGATACGCCCATCGCGGAGGCCTTTGTCAGGTCCACGTCTATCTTCAATTCCGGCGTGTCTTCGAGGGCCTGCATTTGAACCTGGGCGACATTCGGATCTTTCGCCGCCAGGGCGATCAATTGCCTGCGCGCATCCATGAGCTTGTCGTGGCCGAGGCCGCCCTGGTCTTCCAATTCCATATCGAATCCAGCCACGATGCCCAACTCGGGAATCGGCGGAGGATTTAGCGGAAAAATGATGGCGTCAGGAATTTGGCCCAAATTCACGAACGCGTTTCCAATAATTGCGGAGACGGCGTTTTCCGGTCCGGGACGTTCGCTCCAGGGTTTCAAATGAACGAAGGCCAACGCCGAATTTTGCCCCTGTCCGGCGAAGCTGAAGCCGGCCACATCAATGACATCCTGCACTTGTGGCTGGCTGAAATAGTAATGCTCCATTTTTTTGAGCACGTTCACGGTGCGCTCCTGCGTGGCACCCACGGGCAATTGGATCATGTTGATAAAGTAACCCTGGTCTTCGGCCGGGAGAAAGGATGACGGCAACTTCACAAACAGCCAGCCTACGGCGCCCACGATCAGAAGATACAATCCCAAATAAATCGGCGACCGTTTCAGGACATGGCTAACCCAGCCCTCGTAACGATGCGTGGTGGCGTCGAAATTCCGGTTGAACCAGCCCCAAAATCCGCGCTTATGGAAGTGGTGCCCTTTCTCGACCGGCTTGAGCATGGAAGCGCACAAGGCCGGCGTGAGCGACATGGCCAGGAAGATTGAAAATCCCATGCACGAGACCAGCGACAACGAAAATTGGCGATAAATGGCGCCGACGGACCCTCCGAAGAACGCCATGGGAATGAACACCGCCGTAAGCACCAGCGAAATGGCGATGAGCGCGCCGGTGATTTGTCCCATTGCTTTGCGGGTAGCATCTCGCGGGGAGAGGCCTTCCTCGTTCATGATGCGTTCGACGTTTTCGGTGACGACAATCGCGTCGTCCACGAGAATGCCAATCGCCAGGACCAGGCCGAACATCGTTAACACGTTGATGGAAAATCCCAGCAATTGCATGATGGCGAACGAACCGAGCAATGCCACCGGCACGACGATTGTCGGAATGAAGGCTGTGCGGAGATTTTGCAGGAAGAAATAAAGGATGAGAAAGACCATGATGATGGCCTCGATCAACGTCTTGACCACTTCATTAATTGAAGCGCGGATGAATTCGGTGGAATCGTACGGCCAGGTCACGACGACGCCCGGAGGGAAAAATCTTGATAGTTGCGCCACCTTGGCGCGGACTGCGTCGGCGGTCGCCAGGGCGTTTGCGCCTGGCTCAAGGCGGATGCCTACGGCGGCGCAGGGACGGCCGTTGGCACGGACGCCGAACGTGTACGTTTGGCCCCCCAATTCAATGCGGGATACGTCGCGCAAATAAACGCGCGAGCCATTTTGATTCACGCGCAGCACGATGTTGCCGAATTGGGTGGTGGTCCTGAGGGTGCTTTGGCCCTGCAACGTGATATTGATCTCCTGTCCATTCACGGCGGGCAACATGCCCAGTTGTCCCACCGGCACTTCGCTGTTTTGCGCCTCGACGGCGCTAATGATTGTCGCGGGAGAAATGGAATAGTCCTTGAGCTTGTCAGGGTCCAGCCAGATGCGCATGGCATATTGTGAACCGAACAAGTCCGCTTCACCCACGCCATTCACCCGGCTGACGGGATCGAAGAGCGTGGATTGGATGTAATTGCCCAGCGCGATGGCATCCAGGTTGCCATTAGTGGAGGACAGCGTGAAAAACATCAGGAAGTTGCGGGTGGATTTTGCGACGACCAGGCCCTGCTGCTGCACCGTGGCCGGCAGGCTTGGGATGGCCAGTTGCAACTTGTTTTGCACGTCCACCTGCGCGATATCCGGGTCGGTGCCCGGTTGAAAATAGAGGCTGACCTGGGATTGGCCGCTGGAGCTGCTGCTCGAGGACATATACAGCAAATGGTCCAGTCCGCTCATTTGCTCCTCGATGACTTCAGTGACGGTGTTTTGCACCGTCTCGGCTGAAGCGCCAAGGTAGGTCGCCGTAATGGTGACGGACGGCGGCGCGACATTGGGATACTCGGCTATCGGCAAATGAATGATGGCCATGATCCCGGCCAGCATGATGAATATGGAAATGACCCAGGCGAAAACGGGGCGATCTATGAAAAATTTCGGCATGGCATCGTTCCCTGATTAATGGCCGGGTGCAGGCGCATTGGAGTTTTCGTTGGTCGTCCCGATGTCCACGGGGTTGACGGTAAAGCCGGGCATCGCTTTTTGGAGCCCGTCCACAATGACGCGGTCCCCGTCTTTCAGGCCGGATTCGATGACCCAATTCGTGCCGACAGCGGCGCCTAATTTTATCGGCTGCATTACGACTAACTCGTTGTGGGCCGCTTCCTCGGCGTTGGTCGCGGCCATTGCGGCGTTGACCGTCGCCAGCATGACCGACGCCGCGCCAGTGGGGTCAATGACGACCGCGCGCTGGGGAACCAGAATGGTTTTGGGCGCGACGCCTTGCTCCAACGTTGCCACGGCGAACATGCCGGGCAACAGCACATTGTCCGGGTTGGGAAATTCCGCGCGCAAGGTGACCATGCCGCTGCTGGGATTCACGGAAATATCCTGAAACAACAGCTTGCCGGCCTGGGGATACATTGTTCCATCAGGCAATTGCAGCGTCACTTTCGGTTCGGTCGGACTTTGCAATTGACCGGACTGCAATTGTTCTCGCAGCTTCAGAACGTCCACGCTTGCCTCGGTGAAGTCGAAATAAATCGGGTCCATTTGTTGAATGACCGCCATTGAAGTGGCGGCGGCCTGGCTGACCAGCGTGCCCTCGGTGACAAGCGCGGGGCCGATGCGGCCCGAAATCGGAGCCGTGACAGAGCAATAGCCCAGGTTAATGGCGGCGATTTGCTGAGCCGCTTTGGCCTGGGCAGCGGCGGACACCGCATTGTCATAGTTCTGGCGGCTGACGGCGTTGATGCCCACGAGCGGCTTGTAACGGTCCATCAAGGCCTGGGCCTGGACCAGGCTTGCTTTGGCGCTGTCCACTTGCGCCTGGTATGGAGCGGGATCAATTTGATAAAGCACCTGGCCGTTTGTAACGTCGGCGCCCTGTTCAAATTCGCGCTGCAACACGACGCCGTCCACGCGGGCGTTGACGTTGGCGATGCGTTCGGAATCAACGCGGCCGGGAAGCTGCGTTGTCATTGGCAGCGGTTGCGTCTGCACGGTGATGACGTTCACCTGCGGTGATGGCTGCGCGCCCATGTTTACGGGCGAACCGCGATGGCACCCTGCGGCAAGCAGGGCTGCTACGATAAGGCCAGCCTGTTTGAGTTGTGGTTTTGAAAAAGGCCGATTCATAAAATCAATCTGAAATCGAGGCGCGCAAACCGGCGGCCGTGAAAGTAACCAAACGCTGGATCAATCCCTCCGCATCGAGGGTTTTGCGCAGTTTGACCGGCAGATGCTTTTGTTTGCCGCATGTGAGCAGCGAATAATGCAGCGCCCCCCACATAAACTTCAATCGCCAGAACAATTCTTCGGGTTTCAGGCCCGGCAATGCGCGCAGAAATGCGGCGTCGAACCGGCGGATGACCTTGTCAAAATGGGCGCGCACGAGCTGCTCAATTTCCGCGTTGGGCTCGCTCAGGCACCGGCCCATCAGCCGCAGGAATGTTTCATTGTCCTGGTCATTGTCAAAGCCGCGCTCGACGGCGGGCCGGATCATCGCTTCGAGGACCGCTTCCAGTTTCGGCGGCCTGCCGTCGTTTTTCTTCTCAACTTCATCCAGCAATTCGAGCCGCCGGACATTCAGCGGATCAATGCAATGCTTGAAGACTTCGGCCGCGAGGGCGGATTTGGTCCCGAAATGGTAATTGATGGCGGCGAGGTTCACGCCGGCGGCCTGGGTGATGTCGCGGATGGAGACACCCTCGATGCCGCGCATGGCAAACAGCTTTTCCGCCGCTTCAATAATGCGCTGCCTCGTTTCAATGGAAGATTGCTCCTCCCCATTTTTGACCTGTGAGCGAACAGACGTTTTCAAACGAATGTATGAAACATATGTTTTAATGCGTGACCGTGTCAACAGGGTTTTGAGCGGGAGGTGCGGCGTTTCGGCTTATGGGCGCACTTAATCTAAAATTCGAAGTGCGTCAATGGTAGTTTAAAGTCGAGCCCGCCAATAACCGGGCCGCCGTTTGACATGCATCACCGCCACAATCCACACGCGATCGGGTTGGTCCAGGTACACAACTGAATAGGGAAATTTGCGAGCATGCACACGGCGGGCAGGCGGGCTGAATCTGAAAAAGCGATCCGGATGCTTGCATGCAGCCGTAATTACCCTTTCGATTTCGTTGTAAAACCTTAGACCCAGTTTCGGATCAATGCCCGCATAATAACGAACGGCCTGGGCAAACTCTGCGTCCGCCTCGGGATGAATGGCGTGTTTCACCGCCCGACAATTTTTTTGATGCGCGCCAGGGATTCCTCAAGGGGGATGCCTTTTACCTTGCCGGTCTGGATATCATCAATGCGGCGAGCAATCTCGCTCTGCCAGGCGGCCTCGATTTCCGGGTCGCTGTAATGCAGGTCTTCAGTTAACCGCCCGACCAGTTCGCCGACTTTCTCCGGTGGCCAGTGGCGGGTTTCTTCAATGATTTGATCCAGTGTCATTGGCACAGTGTCAAAATACCTGATTTAGGGTCGCGATTCAACGGACAAACGGGACCTTTTTTGTTTCAATTGCTGGCGTTTAGCATCTGCAATTCCGCTTGTGCGAATCGGTATTCGTTGAAGTTCTGAACACCGGTGGCGAGGCATTTTCTGAACTCCGCAGCGGCTCCTGCCTTATCCCTGGCGATAAGGCGTTTGGCTCCGATATAATAATACGCCTCGCAATATCGCTCTTCGTCCTTTTTGCCATCCGCTTTGGCGGCATTGAGAAAATCCGCCTCGCTTAACTGACCGGCAAGAAAACGCGCAACTTCGCATGTCCAGTCATTCGTGTTTTCAGCCGCACCCCCGGAAAGCCAGTTTCGTAATTCGGTGTTTGCCGTTTGAACCTTGCCCAATCGTGAGTTGCAAAGCCAAACGCCCAGAAACGCCTGACCGTCGGCGTGGTTAAGCTCACCGGCTTTGCGGAAATCAGACAAAGCGTTGCTAATTTCCTGCCGCTCATAGCGAAGGTAACCTAGAGCAACAAATTCGGATGCTGAGTTTGTTGCCAGACTGGAATCCAATTTGGCGGCTTGCGCGCTGTCCGCTTCCGCATCGGCCAAATCGCCTTGCCGTTGTTCCACCTGAGCACGATATCCATAATAGCCGGGCGCCCAGGCCGGCATGAGAGCGATCACTTTTGAATAATCAGCACGGGCCCCCGCCAAATCGCCATTTGTTTGCTCGATCCCGCCGCGGTAGCCGTAAACATCAGCCCAATCCGGTTTCAGTTCGATGGCCTTGCTAAAATCAGCAAGCGCCGCGGTGAGATCGCCTTTGCCGTGTTCTGCAAGGCCTTTGCTGTATTCCGCCAGGCCGCGATCAGCATAGGCGGTAGCCGACCGAATGCCGAGACTTATTGCCTTGCTGTAATCAGAAATCGCACCATCAAGATTCTGGTTGCAATGCTCCAAATAGGCGCGGAAATAGTAAGCATGGGCAAATTCCGGATCGATTTCTATGGCCTTCGCGCAACTTGCCAGCGCGGCATTTGTTTCTTCCCGATCTAGTTTTAACATGGCCTGGCCATAATAGGTTTCAGCATCAAACTGCGGGTCTCCGATGGAATAATCCTGTGATGGATAGCTTCTGTGGCTGATCGGCAGGATATCCCGAAACGTGGCCGTCGCCTCAATAGTTTTCCGATGGCGTTGCAGTTTCAGGCGGACCGTAGTTCCGGCAGGCGACGAATAGCCATCGGAACTGATTTGGTTGTCGGCGCTCAAAAGAATATCACCATCGCGAACGCCGGACTCGTAAGCCGGACTCCCAGGCGCTACGTGGGCAACCAGGTGGTTATGATGCCGCGCTTCTGGTATGAATACAGCCCCTAAACGATTATAAGAGTAATAGGGCGGCGGCGTTTGTCTCATTCGCAAATAAGCAACGTTGTGGGATCCGTCCACAACTAAATCCAGACGCCTGAGTGCGGCTAACCCAACAAGATCGTGATGGGGGCCGAGGTTATTCACCTCCCAAAGGCATTCTTCCATAAGTGGCACATCGATAAAAATCAGCGGACCTATTTGGTATTCATCAGCCCAGGACTCTTCACTCACGTAAACGCCGCCCATCCCCCAACGCGCTACCAAAGTAACAGGACTTCGCGGATGCGTTTCTTTCCATCGCTTCCATTCCCTGCGTGGCAACTCGATCCCATCCGGGGAACCGGTATCGATTGAAATAGTGTTTTGGCCAGGGATCTCAAGGTCCAACGTGCTTGAATTGGTATCCAGGAAAAGCTTTGTCCAACCCTGGACTGCTCCGGGCACCTTCGACAGAAATGTGAGCTGCAGGGCGGCAGAATCAATTCGAAGAATGTTTGAACTTAAAGGCCCCCATCCCAGGAGACCGTCAAAGTCTGGTGCTACACCGGGCGTGAAATCAGATATTGCGAAATCCGTTTGAATTTGATGCCCTTGAAAGTCAACCGCATAAACCGAAGTATCGCCTGGATTTTTTGTTTGGGGCACCGTCACCTTCAGACCGAGCCGCTTCACGGCCTTTGAGATAAGCAGAGCCGTGGGCGCGCCTGAATCAAAAGCCATATCGACAGGTTTGCCATTGATCCGGGGATTTTCCAACCAGATCCGTGTGTCCGCAAAAACGGAATTCGCGCTTAAAATTGCAAGGCCAATTGCCAGAACGATTCGCATAAAATGGCACCCTACTAAATGGGACTTGTTTACAATGGTATATCAGCGTTTCGTTTTCACTGCAACCAGCACTGTCGCAGATACTTCCATTAATCCGCTCCGTCAACCTTTTCGAGCATCTGCAATTCGGCTTTTGCGAACCGGTACTCGTTGAAGTTCTGGACATCGGTGGCCAGGCATTTTCTGAATTCCGAGGCGGCTCCTTTCTTGTCCCCGGCGAAAAGGCGTTTGGCGCCGACATAATAATACGCCTCACAGTGTTGATCCTTGTCCTTTTTGTCGTCCGCGCTTTCGGCGGCGCTCACGAGGACCTCTTCTGTTATCTGCCCAACAAGAAACTGCCCGACTTCCGACGGCCAATCGCCGGGATCTTTTGCGCCACGAACGCTCAGATATGCCTTCAGGTCCGCAGTGGCTCGTTCTGAACTGCCCAGCGAGGAACTGCAAAGCCAGACGCCAAAATGAGCATAGTCATCCGTTGGGTTGAGTTCGCAGGCCTTGCGGAAATCCGTCAGGGCGTTGGTGTATTCGAGGCGCTGAAATCTGCTATCGCCCAAAACATGAAATGCCTGTGCGGCTTTCCCAGCCATTTTGGGATCCAGCCTGGCGGCTTCTGCGCAATCGGCCTCCGCACGATCCAGGTCGCCCTTGATTACCTCAAGTGTGCTGCGATTGCCGTAGAGCCAGGCTGAGGCTGGATCGAGTTGGATGGCCTTGTTATCGTCAGCGAGAGCCGCGTCCAATTTGCCCATCGTTTTCTCCACAAACCCGCGATAGGAATAGGCTTCAGCGAAACCGGGTTCGAGTTCAATGACCTTATTGTAGTCAGCAAGCGCGGCGTCAAACTGGTTTGCCTCCAGCTCCTGGTAACCACGATCGCCGTAGATTTGAACCACATTGGTTTTGGCGGTGGTTAGATCCGGTTTGAGTCGTAGCGCGTTTTCGTAGTCCGCGATCGCGGCATCAAACTCATTTGTCCTTTGCTCCACCCAACCGCGATTGGCATAAGCTTCAGCCAAATCAGGTTCGAGTTCGATCGCCCTATTAAGGTCGGCAAGTGCGGCATCAAGCCGTTCCGCCTGTTCCTCCCGACAGGCACGACGACCGTAGATTTGGGCCAGGTCCGGTTTAATCCAAATCAGTTCAGGGTTGAGGTGTAATGCCTTCTCATAATCCGCAATCGCGGCGGCATCAAACTGATTTGTCCTTTGCTCCAACCAGCCGCGATATGCATAGACTTCAGCCAAATCAGGTTCGAGTTCGATCGCCTTACCGTAGTCGGCGAGCGCGTCAGCTACATAGCCCTTGCCTTGTTCTACCATCCCGCGATCACCATAGTCCTCCGCTGTGCCGGCCCCAAGGTCGATGGCCTTGCCATAATCAGCCAGAGCGGCATCCGGGTCGTTTGATTGCTCCAAGTATCCCCGGCGACTATAAGCATCGCCAAAATCCGGATTGGTTTCTATCGCTTTGCCGTAATTGGTGAGTGCGCCATTCGAATCGCCTCGAATTTCACACTCCATCGCCGAGCTGTAATAGCTTTCAGCATCCAATTCAGATTTCCCCGGAAAATCATCCGATGGATTATATTTTCTGTGACTGGGTTGGAGGATTTCCTGCAAAACCGCCGCCGTCTCAAAAATTTTCCGGCGGCGGCGCAACGTCAGGTCCAGCCTTGTCCCGGCGGGCATCGAAAAAGCGTCAGAATTGCTTTCTCTCCAGCCATTTGTCCAACCACTGACACTTCGTCCGTCAATTTTCAAAAGGATATCGCCGTTGCGAATACCGGCTCTATAGGCCGGACTTCCGGGCACGATCTGCCCAACGAGGTCGTTTGAATCTGTAGCCGTGGGAATAAATACTGCTCCGAGGCGATTGTACGAGTAAGGAGGCGGCGGCGTTTGTTTTGCCCGCATATAAGCAACACCGTGAATGCCGTCCACCATCAGGTCCATGCGACGCAGGGCCGTGAGCCCGACAACATCACGCTCACTGCCGAACTCTATTTTGGTAGAGGGACCCTCTTCCATAACCGGCACGTCATTGAGAGTCAGAGGACCGATTTGGATTTGGTCAGCCCACGATTCTTCGCCGGCATAACAGCCATCAAGGGTCAAATACGCCCTTAACGTGATGGGATTATGCGGATGAGTTTTCTTCCATCGCTTCCATTCTCGAGGTGTCAGCGAAATTCCCGAAGAGTCGCCCGTATCAATTGAGATGATATTTTTACCGTCTTGCTGACCCGGGATTTTGAGGACCAGCGTTTCAGCATTGGTGTCGATGAATAGCCTCCCCCACCGTTTGATCCCATCCGGGATCCCGGAAAAAGGTGTGATTGTATCCGCCTCCGCATCGATGCGGTAAATGCCTCTACTCAAGGGCCTCCATCCCATTACACCGTCAAAGTCGGGTATCAAAGCCGGAATATTCAGAATGTTGAAGTCCGTCCGGAATGGCTGACCGTCAATTTCGGCGCTATAACTGGCGGTATCGCCTACGCCATTCGTAGGAGGGACAACAACCTTCAACCCAAGGCGTTTAACGGCCTGTTTAGTCAGGGCAATTGAGCTCGCGCCGGAATCAAAAATCATTTTGACGGCTTTGCCATCAATTTTTGTATTTTCCAGCCAGATCCTGTCATCTGCAAAAACGGAACTCGCGCTTAAAATTGCAAGGCCAATTACCAAAACAATTCTCATAAAAAGGCACCCTAAATGGGACTTGTTTACATTGATATATCAGCGTTTCGTTTTCACTGCAACCCGTGCCATGTGTTCTGAAAGAAAAATTTGCCTTTTCCCGTGGTTTGGGACCGAAAACTTATCATAATGCAACCCGTATGGATATTGACCCCGCTCATAAAAAAATCGCCCCTAAAAGTGACCTTATTGGGGCCTTATTTTAAAGTCCGCAGGGTGTTCTCGGACATAACGTGCAACATATTGAAGTAGCGTCGGCGATTCTCGGCAATAAGCTTGATCGAAATCTTCCCACGGGACCGTTTTGTAACCTGCAGTAAACTCTACCCATGTGTTGGTGGACCGTAGCTTGGTCTCAACGACTTTATGTTCCTCTGCGCAATCGACCGCTCGCTTAAATGTTTCTGAAAACGGAACTGCTCCAAGAAATCGCAAGTCTTGCTCCACCGCGGTGTTAAGCTTGCCTTCAGAATTCCAAAAGAACTGATGGAACCCTCCGTTCTGTACTTCGGCATCAAGGCGAGAGATGCTGTAAAGCGCTCGCCACGGTTGTGGCAAGCGCAACACAGCTAAGTTGAAATCCTCCTCACCGAACGACTCACACATCTCGAAGGCCATTTTCTGCAATGGCTCAAGCAAGTCTCTATCGTCTTTGGGTGTTAGCGGAAGTTGAGGTTGTTCTGACATATTTTTAACAGCATGCTGCTCAACGGCACAAATTAAAGTATACCTGAATTGCCGGGAATTTAGGCACAATAATTTTTCGAGTGGTTCGCGCTTAAAAGTTCACCATAATCTGTCCATATGAATTTGGATCCCGCTCATAAGAAAATTGTTCCGGTAGTTGTCAAAGTGGATGGCGCCGAAGACGCCGTGCTCCTGGCCCAGGCATTATTGGCCGGAGGTTTAAACGTCATTGAAGTCACGTTCCGCCGGGCCAACGCCGCGGAAGCTGTCCAGGCCATCGCCCAAAAAGTGCCTGAAATGATCCTGGGCGCGGGCACGCTTTTGACTACGGAGCAAGTGAACACGGCGCGCGCGGCCGGGGCGCAATTTGGCGTTGCCCCGGGATTGAATTTGGACGTGGTTGCCGCGGCGAAAAAGTTGAATATGCCATTCATTCCCGGCGTGATGACACCTTCGGAAGTTGAGAATGCGCTGGCCGCGGGTTGCAAATTGCTGAAATTCTTTCCCGCCAACATTGCCGGCGGCGTCCCTATGCTCAAGGCGCTGGCCGCTCCCTACGCTCACACGGGAGTCAAATTCATCGCCCTGGGCGGAATCAAGGCGGAAAACCTGCGTGAATATCTCCAGGAACCGATTGTTGCGGCAGTCGGCGGCTCATGGCTTGTCGAACCTGCCCTCGTCGCCAAACGCGACTGGAAAACCATCACCGCCCGCACGCGCGAAGCGCTCGAGATCGTTGAAACGTTGAAGTGTTGAAACGTTGAATCGGGCCGGAATCCATACTCCATCTTCTATCCCCCATCCTCTGGTTACTTTTTCCGCCGCGCGTTCTGAATCAACTCATCGGCCAGCACGCCCACCAGCACGACGCCGCCCATGACGGCGAAGTTGAGCGAGCTTGGGATGCCCAGTAGATTGACGAGATTTTCCAGCACCTGCAGCAGCGTGACGCCGATGAGAATGCCCAGGATGGAACCTTCACCCCCGCGCAGGCTGCATCCGCCCAGCACCGCCGCGGCAATGCCGTAGAGTTCATAAAAATTTCCCTGGGTCGACGGCGAGACGTCGTTGGTATAAAAGGCAAATAGAATTCCTGAAATGCCCGTAAGCAGCCCTGCCAAAACATACGCGCTGCCGACGACGAGTTTCGTGTTTACACCGGAAAAGCGGGCCGATTCCTCGTTGCGCCCGACCGCGAATAAATACCGCCCGTACACCGAACGGTGCAGAACCAGCCACATGATGACGGAGATAATGATGAGATAAACAAACGGCATCGGCACGCCCCACAGGGTTCCGCTGGCCCACTGTTGCAGCGTCGGAAATCCTTCGGCATCGCCGAAACCCCTGGTCATGTCGTTCGATATAAAACGCGCAACGCCGCGATAGATGAGCAGGCCGCAGAGCGTGACAATGAACGGCTGCATTTTAATTTTCGTTATGAGAACGCCGTGCGCAAGTCCCAGGACCATCGGGACCGCCAGAGCAAACAACACCGCCACCGGCCACGGCAAATGCCATTGCGTCAACGCAATCACCGACAGCATTCCGTTGAGAGCAATCATCGAACCGACAGACAAATCAATGCCGGAAGTGATGATCACGATGCCCGCGCCGATGCTGAAAATTCCGAACAATCCGATGAGATTTGCGGTGTCCACGAGATTGACGCGCGAGAAGAAACGCGGATTTTCGAAGCCGGTGACGGCGCACAAAATCACCAGCAGGATAAAAATGCCAAGTTCCTTTTTCATTCTTTAAAGGCAGGCTGAGCGGCCGGGATTTTTTTGCCCACAGCCAGTTGCATGACATTTTGTTCGGCGCAATCGGCACGGTCGAGCGCGCCGGTAATTTCACCTTCGTGCATCACGGCAATGCGGTCGCTGATATTCAGGATTTCCTCCATGTCACTGCTGATAACCAGGATGACCGCGCCCCGCGCCGCCAGGTCCCGCATCAACCGGTAAATTTCCGCCCGTGCGCCGATGTCTATGCCGCGCGTGGGCTCGTCAAAAATCATCACGCGTGGGTCCATCGTTAGCCACTTGCCCAGGACAACCTTCTGCTGATTGCCGCCGCTCAAGTTCCGGACGCGCGCCTCTACGGTTGGGGTCTTAATCCGCAACGAATCCACCTGGCGCTGCGCGGCATCACGCTCGCGTTTGCGCGAAATTAAACCGAATCGCGAAAAGTTGCGGAGGGAAGGCAGGCTGACATTTTCCCGCACGGACATCTCGACGATGAGGCCTTCGGCGCGGCGGTCTTCCGGCACGAGGTAAATACCCTGCTCGATTGCATCGCGCGGCGTGGCAATGGAAATGGCTTTGCCGTCCAAAATAATTTCTTTCCCCGGACAACGGTCCATTCCCGCGATAACCTTTGCCATTTCCGACCGGCCTGCGCCGACCAGGCCCGCAAAGCCCAGGATTTCCCCGCGCGCGGCGTCGAAGGAAATGGTTTTGCGCGGATACAGCGGGGTCGTAATGTTGCGGACTTTGAAAAAGCCCGGAGTTTTTGGCGCATCGGAATGAACGTAGTAATTTTTGATTTCGCGTCCAATCATCAGGCCGACAACTTTATCGTGCGTCGCTTCGTCCGGGCCCAATTCGCCGGCGTTTTTGCCGTCGCGCAGGACGACAACACGGTCGGCGCATTGCTCGATCTCACCGAGCCGGTGCGAAATGTAAATGACGCTTACGCCCTGGTTGCTCAATTCACAAACCAGGCCGAGCAAGCGCGTGGTTTCAGCGAGTGTCAGGCTGGAGGTGGGCTCATCCATGATGATGAGGCGCGCGTTGAGCGACAGCGCCTTGGCGATTTCCACCATCTGCTGTTGCGCGATGGACAGCTTGTCCAGGCGAGTCCTCGTGGAGACGTCCAGACCCAGCCGCCGGACAAACGGTTCGGCGTCCGCGTGAATTTTCTTCGAATTCACAAGACCAAGGGCATTGCGCGGCTCGCGTCCGAGGAAAACATTCCCTGCCACGTCCAGGTTGCCCAGGACGTTCAATTCCTGGTGGATGAACGCGACTCCCAGTCGCATGGCGTCACTGACGTTTGGAATTTTTGTTGGGCGGCCGTCAGCCAGGATTTCCCCCGCGTCGGGTTGATGGACCCCGCCAAGGATTTTCATCAAGGTTGATTTTCCGGCGCCGTTTTCGCCGCACAGTGCGACGACTTCGCCCTGCCCGATGCTGAGGCTTACGTTATCCAGGGCCACAACCCCGGAAAAACGCTTGCAGATTCCCCGCATTTCCAGGAGTGGCGCGCCGGGCATAACATTACTTGCCCAGCATTTTCGCCTGGGCAGCCTGGTACGCGGCTACGTTGTCCTTTTTAATCTCGCGCGTTGGAATGTAAATGGTCGTGCCGCCAAAGGCGTTGGTATCGCCGCTCAGATATTTATCCATGAGGGTGACGGATTGTTTGCCGAACTCGAAAGGGTTCTGGACGACGGTGCCATAAATCGCGCCCGAAGCGATGCCGGAGAGCGTGTCGGCTTCGTCATCGAAGCAGACGATTTTGACCTGGCCGATTTTTCCCGCGTTGCGCACGGCGTTGAGAATCGCCGGGCCGTTGTAATTCCACAACCCGACGAGGCAGCCAATGTCGGGATACTTTACCAGCGTATCTTCGGCATTTTTCTGCGCCCGCGCCGGGTCGGTGTCATCGGTCCGGATGTCAATGATTTGGATATTGGACCCCTGGAGGGCGTTTTTGATTCCGGAGGCGCGCTCGACGGCGTTTTGGGCGTCAATGTGTCCCACGAACAACATGATCTTGCCGCCATTGGGCAGGCATTCTTTGATCATGTTTCCCGCCTGGACGCCTGCCGCCACGTTGTCGGTGCCGATGTAGCACACGCGCTTGCTTTTGGGCGCGTCGCTGTCGGTGGTGATTAACAACGCCTGGCCGGCGATTTTGTTCAGGAGCGCAGTTTCATTGTCCGGGTCACAAACGCTTACAGCGATGCCATTGACGCCGCGCGCGGTCAGATCATTCAGAATTTGGATTTGCTCGGCGGCGCTGCCAGTGGTGGGGAGTCGGAAATCCACGTCCACATTTCCCAGCTCCTTTGCCGCCGCATCGCAGCCAGCCCGGGCAAAGGACCAGAAATTTGCCGTATTGTTGCTGACAAAGGCGAGTTTGACGCGGGTAGCTCCAGCGCCGGTTTGCGGAGTTGACGAACTTTTACCACAACCGAAAATCAGCGCCGCAAGGCACAGCGGAAGCATGACGGATAGGATCTTTTTCATGGCCATAGTTTGATTTTGGATTTGTTCGATGGAGCATGGATAAAAGGGAAGACTTTTTCAATTCCAAATTCGTTGGCAGGGATGGGCGATGGCAGCGCCACTTGCGAAGACCGGCCTGCGCACATCTCCGGCCCCGGGCGCGTACCGCTCCATCGCGTCGCTGAAATCCTCAGTGCTCCCGCCGAAAAGTGCCAGTGCCGTGAGTGAGAGCGGGTATGAGGTGGAAAAAGGGTCAACATCGGTTACATCGTTCAAAATCAATGAGTTAAGGGTTAACAAACCATTAACAAAGGGTTAACAGACCCTTAACACGGCTTGATGCGCGGTTGAACATTATTGCAACTTAAGCGCCACAACGGATTTTGGCGGTAGTGTGGCCGTAAATCCGTCCGCGGTCAGGCTCGCATCAATAAAAGTGGCGGGCTGAACGGCATCCGGGTTTTCAAAGGTATTGTGCGCGTTCATTTCCGGCGCGGTTAGTACGCGCCCGGTGATTGTTTTCAGGGCGGCATCGAGCCGGCAACTCACCGCTGCGGGCTCGTTCGGGTTCAAATTGCACAGGGTCACGCAAATGTTCCCGGACCGGTCCCGCGACGCCGAAGCGCTGAGTGTGGGAATGGTTCGGTCGTTAAATTCGTAATCGGCGCTTTGCACGTCGACCGGCAACATGGTCGCGTCCTGATGCGGCACGTACATTTCAAAGACCCAGTAGGTGGGCGTGACGGTGAATTTGCTTCCGTCGGTCAGGACCATGGATTGCAGCACATTGGCCAATTGGGCGATGCAGGCCATTTTCACGCGGGCGCAATGGTTATTGAAAATGTTCAACGTCAGGCCGGCGACCAGAGCGTCGCGCAGGGTGTTTTGCTGGAACAGAAACGACGGATTGGCGCCCGGCTCGACATCATACCAATCGCCCCATTCGTCCACCACCAGGCCGACTTTATGGCGCGGGTCATAGCGGTCCATGATGGCTGAATGACGCGTGATGATTTCGTCCATGCGCGATGCGTTTCTGAGCGTCGAGAACCATTCGGCCTCATCAAATTGGGTAGCGGAGCCCTTGTGCGACCAATTGCCGAGGGGCAGCGTGTAGTAATGCAGCGAAAGACCGTTCATGCGTGTGCCGACGTTGCGCATGAGCACTTCCGTCCAATTCGTGTCGCCTCCGTCCGAGCCCGAGGCGATGCGATAAATCCGGTTGGTCGACAGATTTTTAATGAACGCGTTGTAGCGGCGGAAATTGTCCGAGTAAAATTCCGGCGTCATCTCGCCCCCGCAACCCCAGCTTTCGTTCCCGACTCCGACGTACGGGATTTTCCACGGGTCAGGATGGCCGTTCCGGCGGCGCAAATCACTCCAGAATGAATTGGTCGCGGCGGTCATGTATTCAATCCAGTTCATCATTTCTTCCACCGTACCGCTCCCGACGTTCAGGCTGATGTACGGCGAAGCGCCAATCTGACCGCAAAAATCGAGGAATTCGTGCGTGCCAAATTGATTGTCCTCGATGACGCCGCCCCACTCAGCATTGATGCGCCTGGGGCGCTGGTCACGCGGGCCGACGCCGTCGAGCCAATGATATTGGTCCGCAAAACAGCCGCCCGGCCAGCGAATCACCGGCACATGAATCTTTTTCAGCGCTTCGACCGTGTCATTGCGAATGCCGCGAGTATTCGGAATGTCGCTGTTTTCGCCAACCCAGATGCCGTCGTAAATGCAATGGCCGAGATGTTCGGAAAACTGGCCGTAAATGTTTCGGCTGATTTTTACCCGCCCTTCATCCGTGTGAATGACCAGAAAATTTGTGGTAGCTGTCTGGGCCAGGGCTCCGAGCGCGGGCAAGCATGCCGCGAGAGCGAACAGGATTTTTTTTACATTGGCGAGGGATTTTATCATTGGTGTCAAGAATGGCAAACGGAACCACCGTAATAGATTTCGTTCAGGCGCAATTCCTGTTTGAAATGGCGAAGAGTCGTATCGCCGTCGATGACCAGGAATTCGATTCCGGCCATGGCGGCGAAGTCTTCAAGCATTTCCGTTGTAACGGACTTGCTGAAAACGGTGTGATGCGCTCCGCCCGCATAAATCCAGGCGGTGACGGCCGTGTGAAAATCCGGCCTGGGCGCCCACAACGCGCGCGCCACCGGCAATTTCGGCAGCGGTTCTTCCGGTGCGACGACTTCCACTTCATTGACAAGCAGGCGAAATCGGTTGCCCATGTCCATCAAGGCGGCATTGACGCCAGGCCCGGGCGGCGTGTCGAAAACAAGGCGTGCCGGGTCAGCCTTTCCGCCAATAGCCAGCGGATGGACTTCCAATGACGGCCTGCCCGCGGCGATGCTCGGGCAAATTTCGAGCATGTGCGCGCCGAGAACTTTGGCATTGCCCGGCTCCAAATGACAGGTGTAATCCTCCATGAATGAGACGCCGCCTTTCAGGCCTGTGGCCATGACCTTAAAGGCGCGTACCAGCGCACACGTTTTCCAGTCGCCCTCCGCGCCGAAACCGTAGCCATCGGCCATCAACCGCTGGACGGCCAACCCCGGCAATTGCGCCAGCCCATGCAAATCCTCAAACGTGGTGGTAAATCCTTTGAAGCCCCCGTCCTTCAAAAACGCCCGCAATCCAATATCGATTTTTGCGGCTTCCTCCAGCGATTTCTGTTTAGCCCCTGTTCGCAGGTTTGGCGCAATGGCATACGCCGACTCGTATTTCTTCAACAACGCGTTGACCTCCGGCCGGGTCGCGGCATTGACACGCTTTACGAGGTCGCCGACGCCATAGCCGTTGACCGAGTAACCGAATTTTATTTGTGCGGCAACTTTGTCGCCTTCCGTCACCGCCACGTCGCGCATGTTGTCCCCAAAACGACAAAACTTCGCGCCCTGCCAATCGTCCCACGCGGCCGCGGCCCGGCACCACGCGCCGATTTGTTTTTGCACCGCCGGCTCCCGCCAAAATCCCGCCACGACTTTTCTTTCCAGCCGCATCCGGCTCATGATGAATCCGAGTTCACGGTCGCCGTGGGCGGACTGGTTCAGGTTCATGAAATCCATGTCGATGGTCGCCCATGGAATATCGCGATTGTGCTGTGTGTGAAAATGCAGGAGCGGTTTGCGGAGGCGCTTGAGGCCGGCGATCCACATTTTTGAAGGCGAAAATGTGTGGCACCACGTGACCACGCCGATGCAACGCGGGGCTTGATTCGCTTCGTCGAACAACGCGGAGACTTCTTCCGGCGCTTTTACGACTGGCTTGAAAGCGACTTGAACCGGTATTTCCGGAGAATTATTCAGGGCCCCGGCTATTTTCCCGGAATGTTTGGCGACACGCCTCAGCGTTTCAGTCCCATAAAGGCGCTGGCTGCCGGTCACGAACCAGACTTCAAGTTGTTTCAAGTCGTTCACGAGGCTGTTCGCGGGATTCTATGGGGCACTGGAGGATTAGTAAACGAATTAGAAGTCACCAGAATTGGTGATGTGTCTCGTTTTTCCTGTTTTCTTTTTCCTTTTTCGTTCCACACTCAGTCCATGCAGAACAACCGCCATATTGTCAATATCGCCCTTGTCGGCTTCATGGGCACCGGAAAGACGTCGGTGGGACGTCTTGTGGCGGAACAGTTGCATTTTCAATATCTCGATACGGATGAAATGATCCAGTCGGCCACAGGGAAGACCATCCCGGAGATTTTCTCCGCAAATGGCGAGCCTGCGTTTCGCGCACTTGAGGAAAAAACGGTTCAGGAACTTTCCGGTAAAAGCCGCACGGTTATTTCCGCGGGCGGCGGCCTGCCCGTCAACCCTCAAAACATGGCGAGCCTCAAAGCGCACGCGCTCGTGGTATGCCTCTGGGCGTCACCGGCCAAAATCTGGGAACGGGTGAAAAGTCAATCTCACCGTCCGCTGCTTCATGATCCAGACCCGCAACAGAAAATCCGGGAACTGCTCGCTGTGCGCGAGCCATTTTACAAGCAGGCCGACATTCTTTTGAGCACCGAGTGCCGTTCGTTGCGTGAAGTGGCCCAGCAGGTCATCCACCAGTTTCTTCTTCTATCGCCGCACCGATGAAAGAGCAGATTCGCCAGCGCGCGCTGGAATTGGGCTTTGACGATTGCCGATTTACCCGCGCCGATGTGCCCGCCGCCGCAGAGGAATTTCGCCGCTGGATTGCGGAAAAAAAATACGGCGAAATGGCGTGGATCGAAAAGAATGCGGACAAAAGAGCCGACCCTCAAAAGGTGCTGCAACAGGCCAGAAGCACGATTTGTGTGGCCGCGAGCTATTTTCATGAAACAGCCGGACAAAACAAAAAGTCCGGCATTGTGGCCCGCTACGCGCGTTTCGATGATTATCACGATGTTCTTAGGGAGCGTTTAAAATCGCTGGCCCGATTTGTCGGCGAAACCGGCGGCCCGGACACGCGCTCGCTCTGGTATGTGGATACGGGCCCGGTGTTGGAACGCGACTTCGCGCAGCGCGCGGGCATCGGTTTCATCGGCAAGCACACCAATTTAATCAGCCGCAAATATGGCAACTGGATTTTCCTGGCGGAAATTTTGACGACGCTTGAGTTGGAGCCGGATGCGCCGGAAGTAAATCATTGTGGGAAGTGTGCGCGCTGCATTGCCGCCTGCCCGACGGCCGCCATTACGGCGCCGTTTCAATTGGACGCGCGCCGCTGCATTTCTTATCTAACCATAGAACTCAAGGGCCCAATTCCTGAGGAATTTCGCCGTGCCATCGGAAATCGCATTTACGGCTGTGACGATTGCCTGGCTGTTTGCCCCTGGAATAAATTTGCGCGCGAAGGTCATTTAATGAAATCGCACGAGCGGGCGGATCTGGCCCAGCCGGACCTGATTGAATTGTTGTCGCTGGATGAGCAGGGTTTTAAAGCCCGTTTTGCCCGTTCACCCATCCTGCGGACCAAACGTCGCGGCCTGTTGCGAAATGTTTGTGTGGCCCTGGGAAACGTGGGCGATATTTCCGCGTTACCGGCGCTTGGGAAGGCATCGCACGATTCCGAGCCTTTGATTTCAGAGCACGCGCACTGGGCGATTGGGCGAATCAATGAAAGATTGCAAGCGCAGGGTTCGGATGCGAATCTGTCTTCGACCCCCTTGAATTCAGGCGGCCAAAAGACTACAATATGAGTGATGAAGCTGCGATTGGATCTGTTGGAACACCTGACGGCGGCGGACATTCTCGAAGAAGCCGCAGCCAACCAGCACCGTTACAAAGCCGAGCCAAGTTTCTCGAAAACTGGAATTGGCCATCTGTCGCCCAGATCAATGGCGGACTCTGCGAACGAGGCCGTGCGCAGCGAGGCATTAACAAAGAAACTCACGCGGCGGTCGCGGAAGAATGGGAAAACCGCCGCACATCGGAACTAACCCTGCTCGAAACGTTCCGGTTCCTAAAGTCCTGTCACAGGCGGGCGCCATTTCTGTTTTTCAACGGCAACACATTCGCCGAAATCGGACGCGCCCTGGCGAATGCCCTGTTTTCAGATCTCTCATTTCATCGCCGCAAAGAAGCTTCCTCTGCTGTTGCCCACTTTGTTACGGGCGTACTGGATGAGGAGATGATGATTGACGTCGTTGATACTTTGTCCGCCACCGCAGACTGGAAACCCGGCGATCGTGTGAAAACGTTGCGCGGCTCCCTGCACGGAAAAATTCTTCGTGTCCTCGAAGACGGCAGGATCGTTTGGCAACCCAACGGAACACATTCTGAATTGACCGCGTTGCCCGAAAGCCTCTGCGCGGATGAGAAGCGTTCTAAATAACCGGCCTACACATACAGGGCGCTTTGCAAATCGTGTATCAAAATACTCATGAACGGATACCGTTTGTCGGGGTCGCGCGCGATACATTTGAGCACGACTTTTTCCAGGCCGGGCGGCAGATCCGGATTATGGGCGGACAATGGCAGCGGACCTGAGGGATCCATCTGGCGCGCCAGAATTTCCGCCGGATTGTCTCCCGGGAACGGTTTTTGATTTGTCAGCAGCTCATAGGCCGAAACGCCGTACGCAAAAATATCCACGCGCGTGTCAATCGGCTGCCGCTGCAATTGTTCGGGCGCCATGTAGCCCGGAGTGCCGGGATTTTTTGAAAATTTTTTCGGCTTTTCCGGAACCGGTTGCGCCATGTCAAAATCAATCAACCGCACGTTTGCGTTGCGGGTTACCAGGACGTTTTCCGGTTTGAAATCCAGGTGCATGTATCCGCTTTCGTGCACGTCACCCAGCCCGATGGCCATATCGATGAGAATTTGCGCGACATTTTCAGTGAGCACGGGATCGTGGCGGGCGAACAATTCCTTCAGGTTGGCCGCCTCGACGTAGTCCATCGCCACATACAGGTTGCCGCTGATTTTGCCGTGCTCGACGTAGCCCACGATGTAGTCGCTTTGGTTTAATTTCGACATCACCTCGCATCCGCGCAGGAACCGGCGGCGTTCGGTAAAATTGAACCTTAATTCCTTTTTCAGGCGGCGAATGGCGTATGGTTTTCCGCGACCATCAACGGCCAGCCAGATTTCGGCCATACCACCGCTATTGAGCATTTCCTGAAGATAGAAGCGCCCGAACTGCTCCTGTCCAATTTGAACATCAGAATTATGAAAATCTGCCGTTTCAGCCATTCGCACAGGCACACTACCATGCCCAACCACTGGACGCGAACAAAAGTTGGTCCAAATGGATGTTAATAATTTGGAAAGTATTAAAGCAGGAATTCTACTTCTACATCGTCGTCTTCGCCAATTCCATCAGCCGTTCGAACTGCGGCTTCGTCATGGGAGAAACGGACAGGCGCGATTGCTTCACAAAAGCCATTTCGCGGAGCGTTTTATCGGCTTTGATCTGCGCCAGCGTCACCGCCGACGCCATGCCCTTTACTGGAACCAAATCCACACACGACCAGTCGCCTTCATCCGCCGTGGGATCGGGATAAAATTCCTTTTCCACCCGCGCAAGGCCAACGACGGATTTTTCGTCCCCGCTGTGGTAAAAGAAAACCGCGTCGCCCTTCTTCATCGCGCGCAAATGCAGCCGGGCCGCGAAATTCCGGACGCCTGTCCACGCGGTCCGGCCTTCTTTTAGAAACTGCGCCCACGAGTAGGCCCCGGGCTCGGATTTGACCAGCCAGTAGTTCATTTACGATTCAAGTTTTGCAATTTACGATAGCTTCATGAGTTTTGCCGAAAATCTTGCCGCAATTCAACAACGGATTCAGTCCGCGTGCGACCATGCGGGCCGCGATGCCGGATCGGTCATGCTTTTGGCCGTGTCCAAAACGCATTCGGCGGAGGCCATTGGCGAGGCCGTCCGTTGCGGGCAGATTTTTTTTGGGGAAAATAAGGTGCAGGAAGCGAAAGCGAAAATTCCCTCATCACCCGGCAGGGCGCGGTGGCATTTCATTGGTCATTTGCAATCGAACAAGGCGCGGGACGCCGTGGAACTGTTTGAAATGATTCAAAGCGTGGATAGCCTGGGACTGGCGCAGGAAATTTCGAAACGTTGCGAGCAGGCATCCAAAGAAATGCCCGTCCTTCTGGAGGTCAACGTGGCCGGTGAATCGAGCAAATTCGGTTACAATCCGGAACGGCTGCTGGCGGAATTGAAACAACTGAATTCCCTGCCCCGCATTGCGGTTCAAGGGCTGATGACAATTCCGCCATTTTCGACGCAGTTGGAAAAATCACGCCCGCATTTTCAGCGTCTTCGCGAATTGAAATCGCAGTGCGAAAATGTGCTTGGCGTCCCTTTGCCACATTTGAGCATGGGCATGAGCGGCGATTTTGAAATTGCGGTAGAAGAGGGCGCCACGATTGTCCGGGTTGGGACGGCATTGTTTGGTCCGCGCAAGGCCCGGATTGATGTTTCCGCTCAAGTGGACCTTTAAATTTCGGAGCGCGGCTCAATTCTTTCATCCAACTGTCACAAAAATTTCATTTTCTTTTTTCGGACTTATTTCTAATATTTGGATTGTGACAGTAGAAACATTCAAACGGGAGATTGCGGCGGCGGTGAAGGCATATGACAAATATGTCATATGTGTTGATAAAACCCCTGAAGATTTTGAGGCGTCCCTGCAATCGTTGACCAAGAAAGCGATTGCGGCCTATGAAAATCGCGGCCCGGGCATGCGGCACGGCATAGCGCTGGACAAATTTGTGACCGTCATTTTGAGCCAGAGCGATGAGGAACGCCCCATGTGCGGGATCTATTTCAACCTGCACTCCCCGTACCAAAAAAACGCGCTGCCCAAAACAGTCAGCGAATTGAAGATAAAAAATTAGTGGAACTGGTGGAACAGGTTCCAGCCTGTTCGATTGTCTTCACAAAAACCGACAGGCAAGGATGCCTGCGCCACTATTTTTATTGCTCGCGCACGTCGTCACCCGCCTCGGCGTCGCCCGTCGTCAAATCGGCCACAATGTCGTTCTCGCGTTGCGGGCCGGTGACTTTCACTTCGCCGACTTTCATGCCCGCGCGATAGATGAAGAATATCTGGCCCACCTGCGCCATTTGGCCCACTGGAAAACTGAGGACGACGAAACGCCCCACCGAATTGTACCGGACCACTTTAGCGCTGAGCGAAGTATCGGGCGTGATAATCGGCTCCGGCGCGTTCGTTGATATGCTGACCGGCGGCGGAGATTTCTGTGCCAAAGCGCGGTGACTGGCACAGCCTGAAGCAATCAGAGCGGCCATGGAAAGACTAACGAACAGACACAATCTCATGCAGCCAGTAAAACGGTTTTTGTGCACCGGGTCAACTGGAACATCGGCGGGAACTCTATATTCCAATGCGTGTGGCGTATTGCGTCAAGTACGGTACCACGATCGATGATTCCGCATATCCGACGCACCGCGCACATTATCCGCCTAAGCCAGCGCCTGAGCGAAGCGGGTAGCGCCCGGATTTAGCTTTGAATAAACACGGTTGGTCGCATTCGCCAGGGCGACGACTTTCTCCCTCGCGCATTCGCCCAGCAGGCAAACCTGGACCCAGTTTTTTCGCCGCAGATATTCGCTATTGAAGCTCAACAAATATCCCGCTTCCTGCATTGCCCCGCCGAATTTCACGGAATTGATATCGTTCGGCAGTTGAAGCGTAATGACGGCCGGCGAGACAGGGCCGCCATTGCCGACCAGATGAAAACCATTTTCAACCAGCCTCTCGCGCAGCCACCCGGAGAGATCTTCGATGTCTGAAAATCGTTTTTCCCAATTGACGCGCCGCACGGCGGCCCGCAACGCATGCAAAAGGTTGGATGAAAAAGTGAACGGAATGCCATCCTGTTGCGCGTAAAAATCAAGATCCAGATAGCGTGGCAGCTTCGACGCGGCATTGGACACGATTTCGTGATTGTAAAAAATCATGGATAGGCCCGGGTACGCGCGCAGGCCTTTGCCGCTCGCGCACGATGCCAGAAACACATCGCTCAGGTCCGCCGGCACTGCGCCGATAGTGCTGATGCAATCGAGGCACAGCCGGGTCTGCGTTTGAGCGCACAATTGTTTCAGGCCGGCCAGGTCCACCATAAGCCCGCTCGAAGTCTCGCAATGGGCGCACCAAAGCCAGGCATAAGGGGATTGGCTTTGGCCGGCAAATTTGTCCCGTACAGCATTGAGGTGAATCGCCTCTCCCCAATCAAATTTCAGCGTGTCAAAATCCAGGTCCATCCGGCCTGCCTGATCGATCAGCCGCTCGCCAAACTCGCCGTTGCTCAAAATCAGGCCGCGTCCATTCAAAAGCGACAGTTGGGCGGCGATGATATCATTCGCCAGCGTGCCCGAACCCATAAACAGCTCGACGCCTTTAGCCCGCGTGAGTTCGCAAAGTGCCTGTTTGGTGGATTGAAAGTCGTTCTTGAAGCTGTCGCCTCGATGCGATTCCGGGGCCTGTTCAAAGGCCCGGCGCACCTCGCGCCGAACGGCAACGGGTCCGGGCAAAAAGTTTACCGCATTTGGATGAAACGAACGGGCCGGCGAAGAACGCAGGAATTCCCGGGCCGTGACCTCAAACGTTTCCAGGGTAACGTACATCGGCTGGAATTGGGCGTCGCCGCTGCCCACCATGGGGCCGAATGGCACAAATCCCAGGTGCTGATACAATTTGGTTTGCCGCGTTGTGCCCGAAATAATGGCCAGATCATAGCTCTTTTCGACGCCGTGCTGCCAGAGCAGCGCCAGGATGCCCTGCAACACCTGCGCGCCCCGGAATTTCTTTTCAATCGCCAGCAGCCGGATTTCGCAAATCGTGCGCCCGGGCGGCAAGTAGGAGTCCAGGTTCGGCAATTTCTGGTCCAGCGAAAAGGGCCGGTTGCCGCGCACGGCCAGCATGCCGACGAGCTTTTTATTTTGCAGGCAAATGAGATAGGTGTTTTCCGCGTGAAATTTGTCCACCAGCCTTTGGGATGATGACGGCTGATGCTGCGGAATCTCGTCCACAAACGTTTTATAGTTGAGGCGGTGAATTTGTTCTATTTCCCAGTCCTCACTTGCCACCTTGAACACTAATGGTTCCTGATTCATAGTTTTGGCGGTTCAGATCTTAGCGCGTTAAATTCTTCGCCCATATTCCTGCGATGCGCAAATAAAATCGCAGCAGACAAACCCGTGGTCACAGCAATGGTAAAGTTGTCCGGGATAAAAAACCAGCATACGATGGGCAGACAAACGAAGGCAAACATCGCGGGCAACAGCGTCTTTCGGGCAAATACATAGATAATAGCAAACACCGCCGCAAGCGTGAGCGCAATCTTGTAATCGAATACGAGAAGCGCCGCCAGGGAGGTGGTGATGCCTTTGCCGCCGCGAAATTTCAACTGCACTGGCCACAGATGCCCGGCCACAACGGCCGCCACGGCCAGCGCCGCGGAAATTTCATTATGCGCAAACATCTGCGCCAGCCACACAGCCAAAGCTCCTTTTGCAAAGTCACCAATGACCGTGAGGAAAAATCCGGGCTTTCCCAGAATGCGCCCCACATTGCGCGCCCCCGCGCTGCCGCTCCCGATTTCACGGATGTCCCGGCCCGTCCGGATGCGGACAAGGTAGTAGCCGGTCGTGAAGCAGCCTATTGCGTAGGCGCCAGCCATGCAGCAAGCCGGCCGAAGCCAGTTCGCCGACGCTAAATATTGGATCCAGTCCATTGAGCGCTTGCTTTCGACGAGTTCGCCCCAATATAGGGACGCTGTGCCGCGGCTGGAAAGACTTTTTATCCCACTTTTCGCACAAACGCAGTCGGGAGTTCGCTTTGCATTACCATGCTTTCCCTGGAGTCGGCGACACCGTCTACAAATTGGCGCACAATAGGATCGAGCGAATTGAAAATTTCATCCGGCGGCCCGTTGGCGTGAATCTTCCCGCGATACAACATCATAATATGCTGGCCCAGGCGGCGGGCTGTGCGCATGTCATGCGTGACCACTACCGTGGTCACGTGCAACCGGTCGCGCACGGCCAACATGAGTTCGTCAATGCTGTCCGAGACAACGGGGTCCAGCCCGGTGGTGGGCTCGTCGTAAAGAACAATTCGCGGTTCATACACAATGGCGCGCGCCAGGCCCACCCGCTTCCTCATGCCGCCCGAAAGCTCGGCGGGCTGTTTGTTTTGGGTTCCCGGCAGGTCCACCACCTCGAGCGCAAAGCAGACCTTTTTGGCGATCTCTCCTTCGGTCAAATGTTCATGACGCCGGAGCCCAAACGCGATGTTTTCCGCCACGGTCATGGAATCGAACAATGCCGCATTCTGAAACACCATCCCAAAATGCCGCCGCACCCGCAGCAATTGGCGCTCGTCCATGCCAACGATGTTTTCACCGTCGATGAGTATTTCGCCTGAATCGGGCTGCATGAGTCCGATGAGATGTTTGAGCAAAACGCTTTTGCCCCCGCCGCTGCGCCCGATGATGGCCACCGACGCGCCGTTTTCAATCCGGATGTTTATGTCATCCAGGACCGTCTGGCCTTTAAAGGTCTTTCGCAAATGCCGCGTTTCGATCATTCAATTTTAAAATATCAAAGAATCTCCCGCTCGTCATTCGGGATTTTTCGAAGCTCCACGTGTTTGGCGCATCCAAACACTGTTCTTGGCAGGGACATCGCGCTGCGATGTCCCCGCCCGCGCAGATGCGGGCGGAACATGCGTGGAATGATGTCCGATTCCGCTTGTTGCGCCGCTGCACGCGGCGCTGGACGCCGCAGCGCAGCGTCCCTACCAG
>Ga0335075_10001609_pt1 | contig 37051 bp, 45 predicted proteins | sample Lox_Sample_24_FD_206723 | JGI IMG/M metagenome (GOLD analysis project Ga0335075, IMG submission 206723) | Soil microbial communities from Loxahatchee National Wildlife Refuge, Florida, United States - Lox_Sample_2.4 | ecosystem: Environmental > Terrestrial > Soil > Wetlands | place: USA... | reverse complement strand
AAATACGACGCGACGAAAATCACCGGCTTCGACGTGCGTTTCTCCGCGCCTGTCTTCCCGGGCGAGACGGTCGTGACGGAAATGTGGATCGACGGAAACATCGTCTCGTTCCGCTGCAAGGTGAAGGAACGCGACGCGGTCGTGATCAACAACGGCAAATGCACGCTTGCCGGATAGGCCGCCTCCATTCGACATCAAGAAGGCGGTGCAGCTCGACGAAGCGCGTCAGGCTGCGCTGAACGAACCGCGCAACGCCGATGCCGCGCTTCGGCACGGTCAGGCGTTGTACGCGGCCGGACAGCTTCCGGACGCGATCGCCGAGGTTCAGCGCGCCCTGCGGCTGGATTACACCGCGGCCGACGCGCGGCTCGCGCTGGGCTGGTTGTGGCTCGAAGCCGGCGAACCCGACAAGGCGCTCGAAGCCTTCTCCTATCTCGAAGAAGACGATGAGGTCCGTCCCTACATCGTCCGTGCGCGGGAGATGAAGACGCAGCCGCGTTCCGACGCGGGGTATGTGCGGCATCTTTTCGATCAGTTCGCGACCGATTACGACCAGCGGATGATTGGCCATCTCGGCTATGCGGCGCCGCGGATCCTGCGCGATCTGGCCGACATGGTCATGCAGGGCCGCGACGGGCTCACCGTCCTCGATCTCGGCTGCGGGACAGGTCTCACCGGTGTCGCGTTCGAAGACATCGCCTACCGCCTCGACGGCATCGATCTGAGCCCGGTGATGGTCGAGAAGGCACGGGCGCGGAACCTTTATGACTCGCTCGCGGTGGCCGATATCGAGACGGCGCTCACGGCGGAGGGCGTTTCGTATGACCTCGTCCTGGCCTCCGACACGCTGGTCTATCTGGGCGACCTGGAACCGGTGTTCAAAGGAGTCCGCTGCCGGTTGAAGGCGGATGGTTTCTTTCTTTTCACCGTGGAATCCAAGCCGGGCGACTTGTTCGAACTCGGGCCGAAGCGCCGCTGGCGCCATTCGGAAACCTATTTGCGCGATCTGGCGGCCGGATCCGGCTTCGACGTGGCCGGGTTTGTCACCTGCGCGCCACGGCACGAAGCCAATGTGCCGGTCGAAGGCTTTGCCGTCGCTTTGTCGCGCCTGCCCTAGCAACGAAATCGTGCGCCGTACGTTCTCGCCCTGAACCAGTGCGGGGATTGGCTTTCATGGTCGCGATCGAACACACCGGCGTCGAATTTGCGCCCTCCCGCTGGGACCCGCGTCAACGGATGGTCGGCCTGATGGCCGGCGTGGCGCTGGGCGTGCTGCTCGCCTGGGTCAGCTTCCTTGCCGGTGGCGGTGACATGGACAGCGCCCGCTTCGCCTCCAACGTCGTCCTGTTCTCCGCGTCGATCGTGTTCGCGCTCTACTACTGCGCCGGCTCGATCGCGCGTCTCGTCCGTTCAGGCGCCACCAGGGCATGGGGCGAAGAGCGGTTCGCACTCGCCTACGGCTTCATCGGCATGCTCGGCGTCTATTTCGCCTGCATCATGATGCCGGACTACATGATGACCGGGCGCATTCCGTTCGCAACGGCCGCTTACGCGGTGATGACCGCGGGGATCGCCACCGTGTTCCTGTTCAGCGCCGGCAACCGGCGCACGGACCGGTCGGTGACCCTGCGCACCTTCCGGAGCGTGTCGAGCGGATATTTCTGGATGGCCTTCGCCTTCATCGACATGGACCGCATGGTCGGACCGCACCGCCCGGATGCGAACCCCTACGGCATATCGCTGCTGCTGCTCGTGTTCGCGCTGCTCATCCGCTTTGCCGATGCCTTCGCGCAGAAGCACATTGCCGGTATGTCCGAACGCAGCATCTGATTTCGCCGCGCCGGTGTAAGCTCGCCTTCTGAAGGGGAGCTTCGCCATGGCCTTGAAGATCGGCATTCTCATTTTCGACGATGTCGAAGAGCTCGACTTCGTCGGCCCGTGGGAAGTTTTCACCATGGGCAACGAGATGGCGAAGCGCAGCGGCCAGCCTGCGCCCCATGAGGTCTTCCTCATCGCCGAAAAGGATGCACCGGTTCGTTGCGCCAAAGGCATGCGGGTGCTGCCCGACACGACGACCGGGAATTGCGGTGCGCTCGATGTGCTGCTCGTCCCCGGCGGGCAGGGAACGCGCCGCGAGGTCAACAACGCGGCGCTCCTTGGCTGGATCGCGAAAGTCTCGACGGGCGCAAAATGGATCACGAGTGTGTGCACCGGCGCGATGCTGCTGACCGCGGCGGGGCCCGCGAAGGGCAAAAAGGTCACGACCCATTGGGCCTTTGTCGAAACCTTACGTGCACGCAATGAAGCGTCCGAAGTTCTCTCAAACTATCGCTATGTGCGCGACGGCAATGTGGTCACCGCCGCCGGCGTGTCGGCGGGAATCGACATGGCGCTGTGGCTGACCGGCGCATGGCACGGCCCCGACTTCGCGCGGCTCGTGCAACGCGGGATGGAATACGATCCCGCGCCGCCTTATGCCGCGTCGACCTGAGAAAGCCTTGGTTCCTCGAACGAAAGGTGCTTCAGTGTCGGCACCGCGAGGGTGGTAAATTTCAGGAGTGGGTCATGTTGAGCAGGATTTCGTTGGCTTCGGTGTTCGTGTTGGCCATGGCCGCACCCGCAATCGCAGCAGATGCGTGTGGCGACGCACCCTATGCGCCGGCGATCGACAAGCCGGCTGCGATCGCTTCCAAGTCCGTGGATGCGGCCCGCGCGGAACTCATGGATCAGTACAAAGAGGTCAAGGCGTATCAGGGTCAGCTCAAGGATTTTCGCGCTTGCCTTGAAGGTCAGGACAGACAGGACAAGATCGCCCTGCGTGCTGCACAACAGAAGAAGGACAAGGATTCCGAAGTCGCGCGGATTCAGGGACAGATCGACGATCGCAAGAAGACCTATGACGCCACCGTCGATTCCGAAACGCAGGTCGCGACGGATTTCAACACGTTGCACACGGCGCATTGCGCGCGCGACACCGACACGACCGTCTGTCCGCAGAAGAAGCAATAGAGTTTCGGCGAAATTCGTCGAATCGCCTATCATGCGGTGATGGGCGAACCCAATCCGATTCGGAACGAACGGCGGGCACGCACGCGCGATGCCTCGCGCGCGGCGATCCTGGATTCCGCGCGCCGTGTCGCGGCGCGGGATGGCGCGCGCAATCTCTCGCTGCGCGGTGTCGCGGCGGAGGCGGGATACGCGCCCGCTGCACTCTACGGCTATTTCGCGAACAAGGATGAGTTGCTGCTCGCGCTCGCCGCCGACGACCTGCAATCGCTGTCGCGCGCGATGCGCGATGCGGTGGCTTCGGGTGCCGAAGGCAAGCTCGCCGCCGCATCGTCGGCAGCACTCGCACTGTTGCGCGACAATGAGACGTTTGCTGCGGCACAGGGCGCCCTGCCGCAGGAAGCCGGCGGCAGCGAAGCGGAGCGTCTGTTCAACGGCCGCATGATCGCGGCGCTGAAGGTGCTGGCGGATGCAACTGGCCAGCCCGCGAACAGCCGCGATGCGCAGCGCGATGTCGTGCTGGTGGCGGCAGCGTTGACGGGTTTGGCGATGCTCGCGCGTTCGGGACGGCTCGGCGCACTCGGCTTCACGCCGGAAGAAATTCTCGCGCGTCTGGACGGGCGTTTTACGTCGTAGAAGCCTTCTCTTCTTGTCATCCCTGCCAAGCGCTGCGTCAGCAGCGCGCAGAGCCGGGACCCAATGCGACATGTCTCGATGGGTCCCGGATCATCTCACTGCGTGAGATGTCCGGGATGACAACTGAGATAGATCACGCGATCCTTAGGATCTCGTCGCGCACGAGCTGCGGATATTCCATCGGCAGGAAATGGCTCGCGCCTTTTTGCGCGACGATGCGCACCGACGGATACAATCGCCTGATGGTGTCGAGTTCGCCGGCGGAAGATGTGCTGGCGTATTCGCCGTGGATGATCGTGAGCGGGCAACGGATCTTTGCCGCAAATCCCGAAACACCGAACGGCGCGGAGCGGAAGATTTCGGATTCCCATTGCGGGCGGCAGCGCAAACGGAATCCGCCGTCAACGGGCTCGAAACCGCCCTTGATGTAATCGGCAACCATTTCCTGCGGCCAGGTCGTGAATGCTCCGCGGCCTTTGTAGGCCGCCATTGCCATCTCCAGCGACGGAAACACGTCGCGGCGCTTGAGCGCGCGTTCGGCGAGTCCCGGTTCGCTCGCGCGCAGGCCAAGGCTCACCAGCAACATGCGCCACCACAGCGTGCGCGGCATCAGCACCGGCTCGACCAGCACGAGCGCTTTCACTTTGTCGGGACGCGCGGCGGCGACCATCAGGCTCACCGCGCCGCCCATCGAATGGCCGGAAAGAATGGCGCCGTTCGGCGCGATGCGGTCGAGCACAGCGATCAGATCGTCGCGGAAGATTTTCCAGCTGCGCGGCATGCCGGGTTCTGCGGGCAGCGTCGTCGAACCGTGTCCGCGCGCATCACTCGCGATGATGCGGAAACGCTCTGCGAGCGGCGACAACATTCCGCGATAGGTTTCGGCATTGAACCCGGTCGCATGCGCGAAATGCAGCAATGGCGCGTCGTTCTCCCAGACCAGCTGCGAGACGCCGCCTTGCCCCAGCGCGAGTGTTTGCCGTGTCGGATCGTTCATGCGCCATCTGTGCAAGGTGCCTGCGCTTTACGCAAGCCGCACCCGCCAGTAACAATTCGATCAAAGATATTGAAGCTGAGGAAACGCATGCATCCCGCAACACACGCGCAGGCGACGCCCGACAAAATCGCGCTGATCATGGCGGAGACCGGCGAGAAGTTGACCTATCGTGAGCTTGATGCGCTCTCAAACCAGGGCGCGCAGCTGTTTCGTTCGCTCGGCCTGAAGCAGGGCGATGCGATCGCGATCTTCATGGAGAACAATCTTCTCTATCTGCCGATCTGCTGGGCGGCGCAGCGTTGCGGGCTTTACTTCACCTGCATCTCGTCGCGGCTGACGGCGGGCGAAGTCGAATACATCGTCGGCGATTGCAACGCGAAGGTTCTGATCGCATCGCATGGCCTCGCGAAAGTCGCGAGCGAACTCACCGCGACGTTGAAAGACGTCACGCTGTTCATGGTCGGCGGCGTCGTGCCCGGCTATCGCGGTCTCGAGCAATCGCTCGCGGCGATGCCCGAGACACGCATTGCCGATGAGAGCGCGGGCATGGACATGCTCTACTCGTCGGGCACGACCGGCCGCCCCAAAGGCGTGCGCGGACAGTTGACCGGCGAGGCGATCGATGCACCGACGGCGCTGCTGGGTCTCGTGCATGCGCTGTTCGGATTTTCGAGCGAGTCGATCTATCTCTCGCCCGCGCCGCTCTATCACGCCGCACCCTTGCGCTATTGCATGACCATCCATCGCGCCGGCGGCACGGTGGTGGCGATGGAGCATTTCGATGCCGAGCGCGCGCTGGGCTTCATCGAGCAATACAAGGCGAACACCAGCCAGTGGGTGCCGACGATGTTCGTGCGCATGCTGAAGCTGCCCGACGATTTGCGGCTCAAATACAATGTGTCGTCGATGAAGTCGGCGATCCACGCGGCGGCGCCGTGCCCCGTCGATGTGAAGCGCAAGATGATCGAATGGTGGGGCCCGGTGATCCACGAATATTACGCGGGCACCGAGGGCAACGGCTTCTGTTATGTCGGCAGCGCCGATTGGCTCGCCCATCCCGGCACCGTCGGCAAGGCGATCTTCGGCGAAGTCCACATCTGCGGCGAGGACGGCGCGGAGGTTCCGGTCGGCGAAGAGGGCGTCATCTATTTCGGCGGCGCTACGAACTTTCAGTATCACAACGATCCCAAGAAGACAGCGGAGTCGCGCCACCCGTCGCATGCCGACTGGTCGACGCTCGGCGATGTCGGCAAGCTCGACACCGACGGGTTCCTGTATCTGACCGACCGCAAGGCGTTCATGATCATCTCCGGCGGCGTGAACATCTATCCGCAGGAAGCGGAGAACCTGTTGATCTCGCACCCGAAAGTCGCCGACGTGGCGGTGATCGGCGTTCCCAATGAGGAGTTCGGCGAGGAGGTGAAGGCCGTGGTTCAGCCCGCGAACTGGGCCGATGCCGGGCCGGCGCTGGCAGATGAACTTATCGCCTATTGTCGCGCGCAGCTTTCCCCGATCAAATGCCCGCGTTCCGTCGATTTCGACAAGGAACTGCCGCGTCATCCGACCGGCAAGCTCTACAAACGCCTGATCCGCGACCGCTACTGGGGAAAGCGCGACTCCCGGATCGTCTGAAGGACTTCCCGCCATGATCAGCACGACGTTCGAGGATTTGCCGAAGCTTGTCGGCCAGGAAGTCGGTGTCTCCGACTGGGTCACGATCGACCAGGACCGCATCAATATGTTCGCGGACGCGACCGGCGATCATCAATGGATCCATATCGACGTCGCGCGCGCGGCAAAGGAGATGCCGGGCGGCAAGACCATCGCGCATGGCTATCTCACCGTGTCGCTGATCCCGTGGCTGACGGGCGGCTTCCTGAAGATCGAAGGTGTGACGCGCGGGATCAATTACGGCTCCAACAAGGTGCGCTTCACCAACATGGTGCCGGTGGGAAGCCGCGTGCGCGCGCGCTCCAAGATGCTCGAAGTCGAACCCCGCGGCGGCGGCATGCAGCTCACCAGCGAAATCACCATCGAGATCGAAGGCGAGAAGCGACCCGCGTGCGTCGCCGAGACGATCGGGATTGTGTTTAAGTAGTCGTTTGAACTGCTGACGATAGAGCGTCTTCGCGCTATCGTGGATGTTGCTGGGCCGACCAAGAAGCGCGGCCCGCGCAACAAGAAGCAGGCAGCGTAATATGTACAAGAATGCGGCGGGAGGCGCGCTTCGGTCACTTAATCGGCTGACTTTCCGACTTCAAAAGAATTTGCCACGCGGAAAACCGGTTCCTGAAGGCAAGACCGTCAAATCGCCTTTCCAAAAGAAACTAGAAGCTGCTCTGAAAAAGCGAAGTGATGCGCTGAAATCGAGCAAGGCTAAAAAGGCAACCGTGCAAAAACCGGCGCGTAAACCCGTTAGAAACAAAAAAAGTTGGACGACCCACAAAGAGCGTTTGGCGCGCTGGAAAGCTTCACGAAATTCAAAGTGAGGCAGCACCCAGTGTGGTCCACAGTCGCCGCGAAATCTTAACGTGTGAACTATTAGCAGCGTGCCGACTCCAAAATTGATCGAAGATTTTGCTGCACTGCCGAAGAGTGAAGTGCCGCTTTGTTAATCAGGCAACACAGACCTATAGTCGCGCGCTGTTTTCACCGCTTCGTTCATGCGCGCTGCGCCTGCGAGTTACAGTGATGGGTTGGCTGCCGGGATCGTCGCGCGTTTCGCGGGCGTGAAGGGTGGATTGCTTCCGGCGCTGCACGAGATTCAGGCCACGTTCGGGTTCATTCCGCGCGCGGCGCTAAAGGTGATCGCCAAGGGCTTCAACATCACTGAAGCCGAGACCTATGGCGTCGTCACGTTCTATCACGACTTTCGTCTCGACCGGCCACACGGCAAGCATGTGTTGAAGCTCTGCCGCGCCGAGGCGTGTCAGGCCGTCGGCGCCAATGCGCTCGCGGCGCATGTGAAGCAGAAGCTCGGTGTCGATTGGGGCGGCACGACTGCCGACGGCGAATGGACTCTGGAGCCGGTGTTCTGTCTCGGCCTCTGCATGATCGGGCCGTCGGCGATGATAGACGGCGATGTGCATGGCGCGCTGGACGCGAACGCCGTCGACGCGCTGGTGCAGCGATGAAGACGATGCGCGCGCGCCTGCCGAAGGATGCCGCATCCCTCGCGCTTTGCGCGGATCGCGTCGCGGCGGCGCTGATCGCCTCGGCCGCGAAACAGGGCATCGACCTTCAACTCGCGCGCACGGGTTCGCGCGGCATGTTCTGGCTCGAGCCGATGCTCGAAGTCGAAACCGGCGAGGGCTGGCGCGCCTTCGGCCCGCTTGCGCCGGAAGACGCGGATGCGATCTTCAGCGGCACGTCCACAAAAGCGCTTGGCCCTATCGAGGAACATCCCTGGCTCAAGCGCCAGACGCGGCTGATCTTCAAGCGTTGTGGCCAGATTGATCCTGCCACGCCGCCGGAATTTGCAGGCTTGAAGCGGGCACACGAAATTGGTCCCGCTGTGGTTCTCGAAGAAGTCACCAAATCCGGTCTGCGTGGACGTGGCGGCGCGGGATTTCCGGCGGGCATCAAATGGAAGGGCTGTGCCGACGCGAGCGCGCCACAGAAATACATCGTCTGCAATGCGGATGAGGGTGACAGCGGCACCTTCGCCGACCGCATGCTGATGGAAGGCGATCCGTTCCTGCTGCTCGAAGGCATGGCGATTGCCGGCTTCGCGACAGGGGCGACCAAAGGCTACATCTATATCCGCTCTGAATATCCGCATGCGATCGCGGCGATGCAGAAGGCCGCGGCGCAATTCGATGCGCTCGATATTGAAATCCGCGTCGGCGCGGGATCGTATGTCTGCGGCGAAGAAACCGCGCTGCTCGAAAGCCTCGAAGGACGGCGCGGGCAGGTGCGCGCGAAGCCGCCGCTGCCGGTGCATCACGGGCTGTTCGGTGCACCGACGGTCATCAACAATGTTCTGACCTTCGCGTCCGTGCCCGCGATCCTGGAACATGGCGCTGCGTTCTACACCAATCTCGGAATGGGCCGTTCGCGCGGCACGATGCCGATCCAGCTTGCCGGCGATGTGAAGCATGGCGGCCTGTTCGAGACCGCGTTCGGTCTCACCCTCGGCGAGATTGTGAACGATATCGGCGGCGGAACCTGGAGCGGGCGTCCGGTGCGTGCGGTGCAGGTGGGCGGGCCGCTCGGTGCCTATTTTCCGCCGTCGCTGTTCGATACGCCGTTCGATTATGAAGCGTTCGCGGCGCGCGACGGGTTGATCGGCCATGGTGGCGTCGTCGTGTTTAACGACAGCGTCGACATGCTGGCGCAGGCGCGCTTCGCGATGGAGTTCTGCGCGATAGAATCTTGCGGAAAATGCACGCCCTGCCGCATCGGTTCGGTACGTGGGCAGGAGACCATCGACAAGATCCTCCGTGGGCAGAGCGTTAACGACAACCTCGCGCTTTTGCGCGATCTTTGTGATACAATGAAGTCGGGATCGTTGTGCGCGCTGGGCGGCTTCGTGCCGTATCCCGTGTTGAGCGCGCTCAATCACTTCCCGCAGGATTTCGCGCGATGAGCCCGCTCGCTGACGATATCGACCGCGGCACGCCCGCTTCCAAAGCGGACGCGAAGGTCACGCTCACCATCGACGGCACGAAGATCGAAGTGCCAGAAGGCACATCGATCATGCGCGCCGCGTCGCTGATGGGCACGGCGGTGCCGAAACTCTGCGCGACGGATTCCGTCAACGCGTTCGGCTCGTGCCGTCTGTGTCTTGTCGAGATCGAAGGCCGCGCGGGAACGCCGGCGTCCTGCACCACGCCGGTCGCGAACGGCATGGTCGTGAAGACGCAGACGGAGCGCCTGAAGAAACTCCGCCGCGGCGTGATGGAGCTTTACATCTCCGACCATCCGCTCGATTGCCTGACCTGTTCCGCGAACGGGGATTGCGAGTTGCAGGATATGGCGGGCGCGGTCGGCCTGCGCGAAGTGCGCTACGGCTATGACGGCGACGGCCATCTGAAAGACAAGAAAGACGAGTCCAATCCGTATTTCACCTACGATCCGTCGAAATGCATCGTCTGCTCGCGCTGCGTCCGCGCCTGCGAGGAAGTGCAGGGCACCTTTGCTCTGACCATCGGCGGTCGCGGCTTCGAAAGCCGCGTGTCGGCCAGCGCCAATGTCCCGTTCCTCGAATCCGAATGCGTGTCGTGCGGCGCCTGCGTGCAGGCCTGCCCGACGGCCACGCTGATCGAAAAGAGCGTGATCGCCAGTGGCACGCCGGAGCACTCTGTGCAGACAACCTGCGCCTATTGCGGCGTCGGCTGCACCTTCAACGCCGAAATGCGCGGCGACGAGGTCGTGCGCATGACGCCTTCGAAATCGGGAAAGGCGAACAGCGGCCATTCCTGCATCAAGGGACGCTTCGCGTGGGGCTATGCGAACCACAAGGACCGCATCCTGAACCCGATGATCCGTGCCTCGATCAACGATCCGTGGCGCGAGGTCTCGTGGGACGAGGCGATTGCGCATACGGCATCGGAGTTCAAGCGCATTCAAGCGAAGTATGGCCGCGGGGCGGTTGGCGGCATCACCTCGTCGCGCTGCACGAATGAGGAGACGTTCCTCGTCCAGAAGATGGTGCGCGCCGCGTTCGGCAACAACAATGTCGATACCTGCGCGCGCGTCTGCCATTCGCCGACGGGTTACGGATTGAAAACCACGCTCGGCACGTCGGCGGGCACGCAGGATTTCGTCTCGGTGGAGAAGGCGGACGTGATCGTCGTCATCGGCGCCAACCCGACCGACGGCCATCCGGTCTTCGCCTCGCGCATGAAGCGCCGCCTGCGCCAGGGCGCGAAGCTGATCGTCATCGATCCGCGCCGTATAGACCTTGTCCATACGCCGCACATCGATCCGCAATATCATCTCGCATTGCGCCCCGGCACCAATGTCGCCGTTCTGACCGCGATGGCGCATGTCATCGTCACCGAAGGCCTGATCGACCAGAAATTCGTCACCGAACGCTGCGACGCCGACGCCTATGCCGAATGGGCCGCGTTCGTTGCCGATGCCTCGCGCTCGCCGGAAGCGGTGGAAGAGCGGACCGGGGTGCCCGCTGCGAATGTGCGCGAGGCCGCGCGGCTCTACGCGACCGGCGGTAACGCCGCGATCTATTACGGCCTCGGCGTAACGGAGCACAGCCAGGGGTCGACTGCGGTGATGGCCATCGCCAATCTCGCGATGGCGACGGGCAATCTCGGGCGCGAAGGCGTCGGCGTGAATCCGCTGCGCGGGCAGAACAATGTGCAGGGCTCATGCGACATGGGTTCGTTCCCGCACGAGCTTTCCGGTTATCGCCACATCTCCGACGGTGCGACGCGTGCGTTGTTCGAAGCGGCGTGGGGCGTGCATTTGGACGACGAACCGGGGCTTCGCATCCCCAACATGCTCGACGCCGCCGTCGACGGCCGCTTCAAGGGACTCTATGTGCAGGGCGAGGACATCGCACAGTCCGACCCCGACACCAAGCACGTCGTCGGCGGCCTGTCGGCGATGGAATGCGTGGTGGTGCAGGACCTGTTCCTGAACGAAACCGCGAACTACGCGCATGTCTTCCTGCCGGGCTCCACGTTCCTGGAGAAGGACGGCACCTTCACCAATGCCGAACGCCGCATCCAGCGCGTGCGCCGCGCGACCGCGCCGAAGAACGGCTATGCGGATTGGGAGATCACCTGTCTGCTCTCGAACGCGCTCGGCTTCCCGATGCCGTACAAGCATCCGTCCGAGATCATGGATGAGATCGCGCGCCTCACGCCGAGCTTCGCGGGCGTGAGCTTTGACAGGCTTGATGAACTGGGCTCGATCCAGTGGCCGTGCAACGACAAGGCGCCCATGGGCACGCCGGTGATGCATGTCGGCGGTTTCGCGCGCGGCAAGGGCCTGTTCGTGCTCACCGAATATGTGCCGACGGATGAGAAGGTCGGGCCGCGCTTCCCGCTGCTGCTCACCACGGGGCGCATTCTCAGCCAGTACAACGTCGGCGCACAGACCCGGCGCACGGCAAACTCGATGTGGCACACCGAGGATCGCCTCGAAATCCATCCGCACGACGCCGAACAGCGCGGCATCAAGGATGGCGACTGGGTGAAGCTCGCGAGCCGCGCAGGGGCCACCACGTTGCGCGCGCTGATCACCGATAGGGTCGCACCGGGCGTCGTTTATACGACGTTCCACCATCCCGACACACAGGCGAATGTGGTGACCTCGGACTATTCCGACTGGGCGACCAACTGTCCCGAATACAAGGTGACGGCGGTGAACGTCTCGCCGTCCAATGGCCCAACCGACTGGCAGCGCGAATACGGTGCGCATTCGGAGCAGAGCCGCCGCATCGTTCACGCCGATCCCGCCGAATGAAAGTCTCGCGCCTCGTTGTCGGCAGAAGCGGCGTGTCGAACGGCGCGCGCGTCGTGCCGGAAGAAACGCCCATCGCTTTCACCTATGGGCGGACGACCTATGCGGTGATGATGGCGACGCCGTATGATCTGGAAGACTTTGCCGTCGGCTTCTCACTGACCGAAGGCGTGATCGCATCGCCCGACGAAATCACGGAAATCGAAATCGTCGAACATCCCAAGGGCGTCGAATTGCGCATGACGCTCTGCGACGACCGCGACGTCGCGCTGATGAACCGCCGCCGCAAGCTCGCGGGGCCAGTCGGATGCGGATTGTGCGGCGTCGAAAGTCTCGAAGCTGCGATTGCGCCAGTGCGCCGCATCACATCGGATATCAAAGTGGATCGCGAGACGGTGTTTACCGCACTGTCGCGCCTTGGCGCGCATCAGAAACTGAACGAAGAGACGCGCGCCGTCCACGGCGCGGGCTTCTGGCCGCTCGGCGCCAATGACTTCCACGCCGTACGCGAGGACGTCGGCCGACACAACGCGCTCGACAAACTCTGCGGATCGCTCGCGCGCGAAGGCCGCGACGGGCGGGATGGATTCGTCGTGCTCACCAGCCGTGTCTCCATCGAGATGGTGCAGAAGTCCGCTGCGATGAATGCAGCCGTGATGGTGGCGGTATCGGCACCAACGGCACTCGCCGTCGATACGGCCAATGAAGCCGGTATCACGCTGGCCGCCATCGCGCGCGACGACTCGTTCGAAGTTTTCACCCATGCGGAGCGGATCGCGGCATGAACACCGACGAAAAGCTCGTCTATATGGCGAACCAGATCGCGTCGTTCTTCGTGACCCAGGGCGAGGCGAAGGCCGTGCCCGCCATCGCCGATCACATTCGGAAATTCTGGGATCCGGAGATGCGCCGCAAATTCCTGGCGCAGGCCGACCAGCCGAACGTCGAACTGCATCCCTATGTTCGCGAAGCCATCAGTCTCCTGAAGCAGACAGCCTGAGCGCCTGGGCGAGATCGTCCTTCGTGTTGACGTTGAAGAAGGCGTACTCTGGCGCAGCAACCGAATGCACCATTCCGCCCAATGCTTCGACGGCGCTCAACACACTGCGCAGCGTGCCACTTTCAAGTCCGGCCTTGAGTTGCGGCAGGCATGCTTTCGGCCACAGCCCGAAAACCTGCGCGCCTCTCGCGACGACAGGTCTGTCGATTGCACGCTTTGCGAGTTGCGCCACCAGATCTCGCGGCAGAAACGGCGTGTCGCATGGGAATGTCGCGAGCCAATCGGTGCTGCACCATGTCAGGCCCGTGACGACTCCACACAGCGGCCCAAGCCTGTCTTCATAGAGATCGGGCAGAATGTTCGGCGAGAAGCGTGTCTGGTAGTTTTCGATTTCGGCGCGTGCGACGTTGATCGCAAGCACGCCAACCTGTGGTGCCGCGCGCGAAAGCACGGCATCGAGCAGAGTTTGATTGCCGAACGGCAGAAGCGCCTTTGGCGCTCCCATGCGGCTGCTGGCGCCGCCCGCGAGGATGATGCCGTCTATCCTCACGGGTTTTGCGGGGTGAAGAAGCCGCTCTGGATCATCGTGGGCAGGGCGACCGCGGTTCCGGCGAGAATCAGGATCCACATCGCCCAGATGATCTTGTTCTGGTGGCGGACAAGCTGCGCGAACGGCGCGCCGTCGCCGATCTTCGCCTGACCGCGCAGCACGCTCATCACCATCACCGGGATCGCCGACAATCCGAACGCCAGGAACAGGACCATGTAGCCGATCATGAACGGCAGTTGCGCCGCGTGCGGCACGGTGCCGTTGCTTGTTGCCTGCACGATGTTGCCGATGATCGGGATACCGAACAGCAGCACGAACAAAACGGCGCAGATGATGACGTGGGTGCGGAAGCTGAACATGGCGTCTCCCTCACATGTTTCCGAACGGCACGACCTTGTTTTCGATGTCATGGCCGATATCGGCGCGGCCGAGATAAGGGATGCCGGAGACTTGGCACCAATGTTTGATTACGGCCTCTTCGTCATGACCGAATGCGGGATTGTTGGGTGGGATGTCGCTGCAACGGCCGAGCCTGAGGCCAGCCACGCGCCGGATCGACGCGAACGATGTGATGTGATGCAGCGCGCGGTCGATGCGGTACATGTGCTCCGACACTTCTTCCAGCATCACAACATGGCCGGTGAGATCGGGCTCCAGCGCCGTGCCAAGAATGTGGTTCAGCACCACCATGTTGAAGGCGGCGGAGGGATGATCGGGCGAGACACTCGGCTCCAGCGCGTCCGGCGCGCGATCCAGAAGATATCGCAGCGCGCGCGTCACCGCTGCCACGCCGCCATCGCGCCGGAGGTCGGCCGGCATCGGGCCATGTGCAACCTTGCATCCCGTCTTGTACAGACCGGCCAGGAGATAGCCGAGATCGCTATAGCCGAGATAAAGCTTGTTTTTCGCTTCGGCTTTGAGGTTTTGAAGAACCTTCTCCGCGATACGCCCAGAGCCATAACCGCCACGCGCGAACCACACCGCATCGAAACGCGGATCGTTCGCGACCTCGATCAGTGCATCGGCGCGCTCGGCGTCGCTGCCGGCGAAATGGCCATCAGTAAGGAAGCACTGCGTATGGAAGTGCAGCGCGGCGCTCTCGCCATAAAGCTTCTCCGCGATGGTGCGGACGTCTTCCGCCATCTGCGGTGTGATCCGCGATGCGGGCGCGACAATCGCGATGTTCGTTGTGCTTGCCATGGCGTGAGTGCGCTTATAGCGTCCGGCCATGGATCAAAACAGGCCTTATTTCTTCTGCGGCATCGGCGGAAGCGGCATGCTGCCGCTCGCGCAGATCGTGCGCGAGAAAGGCGTCAAGGTTGCGGGCTCCGACCGCGCGCTCGACCAGGGCCGCACCGCGCCGAAGTTCGAATTCCTGAAATCTCAGGGCATCGATCTGTTCGTACAGGACGGCAGCGGCGTCACCGATCCGCGCCAGATCGTGGTTGCGTCCGCGGCAGTGGAAGACACCGTGCCGGACATCGTCGCCGCGCGGCGTGTGGGCGCGACGATCCTCCGCCGCGCGGAGTTGCTGTCCGGTCTCTTCAACGACGCGCCGGTTAGCATCGGCGTCGCGGGGACAAGCGGAAAGTCCACGACCACCGGCATGATCGGCTGGATCCTGAAAGCGACAGGCCGCGATCCCACTGTAATGAACGGCGCGGTGATGACGAATTTCGTCTCGCCCGACGTCCCGTTCGCATCGTCGCTGGTTGGCAAGAGCGGCATCTTCGTCAGCGAAGTAGACGAGAGCGACGGCTCCATCGCACAATACACGCCGGTGGTTGCGGTGCTGAACAACATCTCCCTCGACCACAAAACCATGGACGAGCTGCGCGCGCTGTTCCGCGATTACCTCGCCAAGGCCAGGGTCGCGGTGCTCAATCTCGACAATGCGGAGACGGTGGCGCTGCTGCCGGGCGCCAGGAAGGCGATCACGTACAGCCTTGTCGACAGATATGCCGATCTGTTTGCCAGTGGCATCAGGCCTGCGCCGGACGGAATCGCTTTTGATCTCGCCGCGCACGATGCGAACTGGCGCGTAACGCTGAAGGTGCCGGGCCGCCACAATGTCTCGAACGCGCTGGCGGCATTGGCGGCGGCGGAAGCGGCCGGTGTGCCGCTCGCGGAATCCGTTCCGGCCATCGCGGAATTCCGCGGCGTGCGGCGCAGGCTGGAAGTCATCGGCACCGCGAATGGCGTCACGATCATCGACGATTTCGCGCAAAACCCGCACAAAATCGCGGCGACGCTGTCCACGCTGCATGATTTTCCGGGACGGTTGCTCGTCATGTTCCAACCGCACGGTTTTGGCCCGCTCACGAAGATGCGCAGTGAGTTTGTGGAAGGCTTCGCTGCCGATCTCGCCAAAGACGACGTGCTGCTGATGCCGGAGCCGGTCTATTTCGGCGGTACGACAACACGCGAGACCACCAGCGAAGACATCACGGCCGGGATTCGTGCGAAGGGCCGCAACGCCATGGCGCTGACAGATCGTGCAGCGTGTGGCGTAAAGCTGCTCGAAATGGCAAAACCTGGCGACCGCATCGTGGTGATGGGCGCGCGCGATGACACGCTCACGACGTTTGCGCAGGATATATTGGCCGCAATCGCGAAGCGCTGATCATTCGTTGTGCCGCGCGATCACCTCGCGCGCGGCGCGGATGCCGGAGCGCATGCCACCTTCGATATAGCCGGCCCATTCCTCGGCCGTCTCCGTTCCCGCCCAATGGATGCGTCCGCACGGTTCGCGAAGCGCATGTCCGAAGCGCGTCATCACGCCGGGCGGCATGGAGCCGACATAGCCATGTGTGTATGGCTCCAGAAGCCAGTCATTGTCCTCGTAGGCGATGTAGCTGGCGGCTTCCGGTCCCAGGAGCCGGATCAAGGAGGCGATGATCCTTGCCTTGCGCGCATCCTTGCCTGCGGCGCTCATCTCGAGTGCGTGGCGGCCTTCGATAAAGCAGAGCAGGGTGGGCGCCGTGCCTTCCTGCCAGTCATCCATCGCGAGACCGAGCACGTCGTCGTCGGTGGCGATCTGTCCGCTGAATCCCCTGGTGCGCCAGAACGCGTCTTTGTAGGCGACGACCGCCTTTATGATCGCACCCTGCGGCATGCGCTGGTGCAACCCGTCGCGTGCCGCCGGCAGGTGCGGCTCGAACGCGATACGCGCCATCGGGCCGGGCGGTCCGGCGACGATGACGAACCGCGCGGTGTATTCCCGGTTGTCCGTCATCACGCGCACACCATTGCCCGATTGCGTGATCTTCAGAACGGGTGCGTTCAGGACCAAGCGTGCGCCCAACTCGTCCGCCAGGCGTTGCGCGATCTGGTGCATGCCACCTTTGAACTTCGAATCCAGCCCGCAGTTTTCGATGCCCATCAGATAGCCGAGACCTGTGCCGCTGCGCAGGGCATCCATGAACCACAGATACGACACCTGTCGCGCCTCCACCGCCCATGCGCCGCGCGGCACGATGCGCGCGAACTCCCGCGCCGCCGCGGTGCGGATGTTCTGCACGATCCAGCTTTCCAGCGTCATGCCGTCCCATTCCTGCGCCCGCGGCGCGGTCCAGGGTGCTGCGGCCGGAACGGTCTTCATGTCGCGGTCCCAGCGGCGCTGCAGCAGTGCGAGCTCGATCAGCGACAGGAGCGGGATCTTCGGCACGTCACCGGCGTATTGTGTGACCTTGCCCAGCAACTGCACGACGGTCTCGCCGGCGTGGTATTGCTTGTAGGTCTCGATGCCGAGGCGCTTGGCTTCGGCGCATAGCACATCGTGACCGGCACCGACCCATTGTCCGCCGAGATCGACGGCGCGGCCCGCGACCTCGGCGCGTTTGAGACGCCCGCCGACACGATCCTTGCCTTCGAGCACGATCACCGAGCGTCCAGCGGCGACGAGTTCCTGCGCCGCTTTCAAACCGGACACACCGGCGCCGACGACAATCACATCCGCGTCGCTCACAGCGCACACACCGCCTGGATCTCGACGAGAATCTCGGGCGTGAGCAGCGACCGCACGCGCACGGCGGTCGAACCGGTGACGATGCCGGGGAAGACTTCTTCACGCGCCGCGGTCACGTCGAGCGCGTCTTCCATGAAGGAGCGCGGCCCGTCTGCGAGATACCAGGTGAGGCTGAGCAGATTCTCCGCGCGACCGCCGGCCGTCTCGATGACCTCCCGGATATTGCGGAAGGCCTGCACGGCCTGCGCCCGGATATCGCCATCCACGATCTGATGCGCATGCGACATCCCGGTCTGGCCGGCGATGAACAGCGTGTCCCCCTGCCGCGTCGCCTCGCAGAGGCCGCAAGCCTCGATCAGTGGCTTCATGTGCGCGCGGGTGATGCGTTCTATGCCGGCCATTTTCAGCCCCGTATTCAAACTAGACTATTTACTAAACTTCTCAGTCTAGTTATTCGAGGCGGCATGAACGCGACTCAACGAAAGCCTGCGGCGAAGGCGAGGGATGTGGCGCCGAAGCGGGGCCGTGGACGGCCGTCCGGGCGCGGCGAGCGCGTCGGCCATATTCTCGACGAGAGCCTGAAATGTTTCGCGGAGCGGGGGTTCGAGCGCGTCACCTATGACGATCTGATCGCGCGCTCGAAGGTCAGCCGCGGAAGTTTCTACTGGCACTTTCCGTCGAAGGAGGCGCTGTATGATGCGGTGCTGGATTACTGCGTGTTCGGTTACGCCGAGCGTCTCGAAGAAGAATTCGCCAGGACCAATCCGAAGGACAACATCGTCAAGCGGCTGCTCGACACCGCGCTTGCCGACTTCAACCGGAATCGTACGCAATACCGGCTGCTGCTGCGTCCGCCGCCGTCGCGCGGCGCGGTGGAGAAGATGGCGCGTTGGAACGAAGACGACACCGCGTTTCTCAGGAGCAAGCTCGAACCCGCGGTGAAGGAAGGCAGACTCGACCGTGCAGCGGCGGAAATCCTGCCGGACGTGCTCTCCGCGTTCATCGACGGCGTGTGCGTGCGGCTGGTGCTGGACGACGAGAACTCCGTCTCGCGCCTGTCGAAGAATATCGAAGCGTTCCTCAGCCGGATTGTCGCTTAGGCGGCAGCCTGATCCATTGCGACAGCAGCCACTTCTCGCCGTGCGTGGGCGCGAGCCCTTCGTGCAACGTTGCAGGATCGGGAGCGCCTGTGGCGTCGACGTTGCGGAACAGGATTGCGTCGCCCTTGTTGCCGCGATAGCGCCAGTCGAGTTTCAGGAACGCCGTCTCCGCGCCATCGAAGCCGTCATTGAGATAGACCAGGAACGTGACGACGCGCTGGCCCCATTGGCCGATGGTGTCGCGCTGCGCCGGCAGATTGGGGTCGAGGAAATCGTAATGCGCGGCAAAGCGCTGACCCGGCGCGTAATGCAGCACCTGCGTGTTCTCGAACCCGTCGGTCGCCAGCCCGGTCAGCGCCGCGATGCGCGTGCGCACGAGCACGAGCGCGAGGTCCAGTTCCACGAAATTGAAGTTCGACGAGCTATTGCTGCGGCCGCTCGCGATGTAGTGCGCGCCTTCGTCGTCGATCATGTGCGCGCGCGCGATCTTGGGCCCGGCACGCGCCACAAGCCAGTCGCAGAATTCGGGTGTGAGGAAACCCTCCACGATGGCGATGCGGGGCCTGGTGTGGACCAGTTGCATGCGCCCCGGCGCGAGCAGCGCGTTCACGTCGATGCCGTCGCGCAGCCGCTTCCAGTCATCGCCCGGCGCGGAGGCCAGCAGCCGCAACTCGCGTTGCGCCGCGTCCAGGCCATGCGCCGCGCTGGCTTCGAGATAGTTGAGCGCCGCGCCCCAGTCCTGTGGCATGCCCGCGCCCTGTGAGGACATCACCGCGCAGAGTCTGAGCGCCTCGGCGTCGTTCCCCCGGGCCGCTTGCACGATCAGATCGATGCCGCGCGCATGATCGACCGGCGGATGGACCAGCAGGCTTTTGCCCAGAGCGGTCATCGCCGCGACATCGCCCTGTTCCGCAAGGCGCGAGAGGATATCACGCGCGTCGGCATGACGGCCCTCGGCTTCGAACGCGTGCGCGCGCGCGAATGGGTCGGCTGTGTTCACGCCTGCGCCGGATCCGGTTGGGAGAACCTGTGCTCCGGAATCCGAATCCACTGCGACACGAGCCATTTCTCGCCGCGCGTCGGCGCCATGCCAGCATGCAGGGTTATGGGATCGGGCGTGCCGTTGCTGTCCACGTTGCGGAACAGGATCGCGTCGCCCTTGCCGCCGCGATGGCGCCAGTTGATTCTCAGGAATGTGGTTTCCGCGCCGTCGAAATCGTCGTTCAGGTATACTAGGAACGTCACCACGCGCTGTCCGGCATTGGCGATCATCTTCTTCTGCTGCGGAAGTGCCGGGTTCAGAAAATCATGATGCGGTCCGAACAGCTGGCCCGGCGCGTAGTGCAGGATCTGCGTCTGCTCGAAGCCCGTCACCGGCAGGCCCGTCAACGCGGCAATGCGCATGCGCAGCAGCACGAAGGCGAGATCGAGTTCGTCCAGACCGAAAATCGACCAGCCATTGCTGCGCCGGGCGCCGACATAGTGCACGCCTTCGTCGCTGATCATTTCCGCTCGCGCGATCTTCGGGCGGGCCCGGGCGATCATCCAGTCGCAGAAAGACGGCGGCAGGAATTTCTCCACGATCGCGATGCGCGGGCGCGTGTGCATAAGCTGCATCTGCACCGGCGCGAGCAGGGCTTCGAGATCGACGCTCTCGCGCAGTCGCCTCCAGTCATCGCCCGGCGCGGACGCGAGCAGGCGGAGTTCTTTCTGCGACGCTTCGAAACCTTGTTCGGCGCTGGCCTGAAGATAGTTGAGCGCCGTGCCCCAATCCTGCGGCAGCCCCGCGCCCTGCGCCGACAGCACCGCGAAGAAATGCAGCGCCTCCGCATTGTGCGCCTGCGTTGCCTGCCTGATCAATCCGATGCCGCGTTCGAAATCCATCGGCGCCTTGAACAGCAGGTTTTTGCCCAGCGCGGTGAGCGCGTCGGCATCGCCCTGGTCCGCGAGGCGCGAGAAAATCTCGCGCGCATCGGAATGGCGGCCTTCTGCCTCCAGTGCACGTGCCTGCGCGAATGGATCGGATGTGTTCACGCGCGGAAGGTATCAGTGCGCGACGGCGTGGGCCATACGAACGGGCAAAGCCCGTTAACAATGGTCGGAGAGAGAGGATTCGAACCTCCGGCCCCCACGTCCCGAACGTGGTGCTCTACCAGGCTGAGCTACTCTCCGATGCCTAGGAAGGGCGCCCTTATAACGATGCGGTGAGGCCGCCGCAACGCCTGTTGCAAAGCCGGTTTCCGGCCCGAAAATGCCCCGATGATCCTCGTCGGCCAGTACGATTCTCCCTATTCGCGCCGGGTCGCCATTTCGCTGATGGTGCTCGGTATCCCCTATCGGCACGACACCCGTTCGGTGTTCGCAGACTTCGATTCCATGCGAAAGACGAACCCGCTGGGGCGGATCCCGTCGCTCATTCTCGACGACGGCACTGTGCTGGTGGATTCCGCGGCGATCCTCGACTGGATCGACGAGACGGTGGGACCGGCGCGCGCGCTTCTTCCGCCATCCGGTATTCCACGCCGCGCCGCGCTGCAACGCATCGCCCTCGCCAATGGTGCGGTCGACAAGATCGGCGGCGGACGAAACTACGAAACGCTCATCCGCCCGTCGCGCTATCGCTGGCCGGAATGGATCGAGCGCACGACGACGCAAGGGCTCGGCGCGCTCGACGCGCTGAACGCGCTCGACTGGCCGGATGTGAAAATCGATCAGGCGCAGATCACGGCGGGCTGCGCCATCGACTACGTGAAGACGACGGCGCCCGATCTGGTGCCGGAGGGCCGCTATCCGGTGCTCGACAAATTCTGGAAGCGCATGGCTGCGCGGCCGGAATTCCAGGTCACAAGCTTCAAGGATTACGCCGTTCCGCGGGGTGAATAGTCGCAGAAGCGGCGTTGAAAGCAGGCGGGTCCGCCAGTATGGTCCCGGCCCCTGTTGGGGCGTCGCCAAGTGGTAAGGCACCGGATTTTGATTCCGGCATTCGAAGGTTCGAATCCTTCCGCCCCAGCCAGGCTTCGCGACGCGATAGCGGAGCGAAGACTGGCCCAGCGTAGCCCCAAGGGCGAAGCCTGGGCTGCGGCCGCGCGCTACGCCCGGCGGGTCAGCCTACGCAAAAATTTTTGATCGCGTTACTCTTTATCCGACCTTGTCCGACAGGCTCTTTTCATTCGCGAGTAGAAACTTCGCGATGCAGCCCATTGCGATGACGGAAGAGAACGCGCACAGGCTCTGAATCTGTACGGTATGGGTGTGGCCGATATAGAGACTGGCGACAACGCCGGCGGTGCCTGTCCAAAGCAACGCGATGCACGAGAATTCTGCGAAAGAGTGTTTCATTCTTTTCCCTTGCTGGCCCTTGGCCGTCCACCACCGTTATTTGAGTAAAATTGTCGACGATCCGCCTTGCCGAATTCTTAATCGATACCGGTGAATCCGGTGGTATCTCCACGATTATCGCGAACAGGCGCTAAAATCCTCCTTGCGAAACTCTGCGAAGTTTATGCTTTCTCAGTGTAAAGCATCTTTCGGGTTGAGATTGATGGTCATCGCCGTCTCCGCGGGGTAGCGGCCCGCAGGCAGATTGATCGGCGAAGCGAGCAGGATCGCGTTGCGCGCGCTCATCGCGATCTGGCGGAACGCGGCATCGGTGGCATAGCGGTGCTTGTCGATGATCTCGGCGCTTGCGATCGTACCATTGGCTTTCATCACCACATGCAGCGCGACGACGATGGATTTCGCGCCGGTGGCGCTCAGATCGAGATTCCAGCGGCGCAGAATCTGCGCGCGAATGTAATCGCGCAGGCTGTACATCGCTTCATCGCCGGGCGTCGCATTGTTGCTGGTGGACGGGTCTTCGGTCTCGCCCTGGCCATGCAGTGCCTGTGTCGCGGTTTCCGGCGCGCGCAGTTTGGAAAGCGAATTCAGGCGATTGAGGAAATCGTCATGCACTGTCGGTTTCGGATTGGGCTGCACGCCGACATCGGGACTGTGCGCGGTCGCAGCTTTGCGCGCGAAGGCCTGTTGTGTGGGCGTTTTCGATTTCACCGGCGCTGGCGGCGACTCCGTCGTCTCGCCAAGACGCACGATATCGATGAACACGGTGTGCAGCTGCTCGCGTTCCGGCCGCACGATGGTGCCGAAACCGAACAGGATCAGCAGCAGCGCGAGCCCGTGCGCCAGACCGGAGGTGAGAACACCGGGCCCGTTCTCGATTGCGAATTTGCGGCGCGGGTCTTCCGGAGGCGGCTCGACGATCAACCGTTCGAGCACATCGGTGTTCACGGCAGATCCCGCGCGACGCGGAAGCCGGCGAGGCTGGAATAATCGTATTCGCTGTCCTTGCTGTTCGCGCCCATGCCGCTGCGCGCCGCGGAGCGCACGAAGATCGGCAGGTTGTTCCACGATCCGCCGCGGATGACGTGGCGGTCGCATGCGCCGCTCGTCCATGCGCTTCCGTTCGCAGGCGCGTTTACATAGCTCGGATGCCAGCAATCCGCCGTCCACTGCCAGGCGTTGCCGAGCATCCCGTACAGTCCGTACGGATTGGACTTGAAGCTGTCGACATCGGAAAGCGTGTTGAAATCGTATTCGCTGCCACAGCCATTGCAGTTGGCATTGTTCGCGCCGACCTCTTCGCCCCACCAGCGCGACGTCGTCGTGCCGCCGCGCGCGGCATATTCCCATTCGGCTTCGGTCGGCAGGCGATAAGGTCCGGGCTTCGACGCGAGCTGCGGACGTTCTTTCTTTGCGAGTTTGTTCAGCCACGCGATGTAAGCGGCCGCATCGTGCCAGTCGAGACACACCGCGGGCCAGAGCGGCGGCTCGCTGTCCGATGGCGAGGGCGGAAATGCCTTGCCGCCTCCGGGCGAGTGCCATTGCATGAAGAGGCGCCCATTGCAGGGTTGCGGCTGATAGCCGGTGGCGGCGAGAAATTTCAGGAACTCATCGCTCGTCACGTCGTATTTGCCGAGCGCGAAGGCCTTGACGGTGACGTGATGCTGCGGGCCTTCGCTGTCGAAGCGGCCGGGCTCGCTCGCCGGGCTTCCCATCACAAAGCCGCCGGCCGGGATGCCGACCATCTGCGGACAGTCGGGACATTCCTTGAACTCGCGCTCCGGGTGATCGGTCGCCAGCGCGCGCGGCAACCATGCGAGCATGAGCATGGAAGCGAGAATGGTGAGCCACAATAACTTCATCGCCGCAGAGTAGGACCGGAACCGGCGCTGCGCTAGCATCGCGCATGGTTGATATCAGGCCGTATCGCGCACGCGATCTGGATGAACTTTACGACATCTGCCTGAAGACCGGCGATTCCGGCGCCGACGCAACCCATCTTTATCGCGATCCGGATTTGCTCGGGTATGTCTATGCCGGCGCCTACGGCGTGCTGTCGCCGGGGACGGCGTTGGTGGTCGAGGACGGCGAGGGCGTCGGCGGCTACATCGTCGGTCCTGCCGATACCCATGCGTTCGAAAAGCGCTGCGAGGCCGAATGGTGGCCGCCGTTACGGGCGCGCTATGCCGATCCGTCCGGCGATCCGAAGAGTTGGTCGCGGGATGAGCGGATGGCGCATCTGATCCATCATCCCGAGCGCACGCCGCGCAGGATCAATGAGATCTATCCCGCGCATCTGCACATCAATCTGCTGCCGCACCTTCAGGGTCGGGGGCTTGGCAAGCGGCTGATCGATCTCTGGCTTGAGAGAGCCGGTGCGCTGGGCGCGCATGGGGCATGTCTTGGAACCGGCGAAAGTAATCCGCGCGCGGTGCGGTTCTATCGCGCATACGGCTTCAGCGAGGTTGAACGCTTCGGCGATGCCCAAAAGGGAATCCTTTTCGGCATCGCCCTTCCATGATGATCGGGTACGCCGGTCAGGCGTGACCGGCGCCGTTGGTCTTGGTCGCGCTCTTGCCGAAGTCCGGCTTCAGATGGCCGTCGATGAAGGCGCCGGATTCGATCTTGATGTCCGCATGCACGACATCGCCGGTCATGCGCGCGGTGCCGCCCAGCACGACCTTCTTCGCCTCGATCTTGCCTTCAACCGTGCCGGCGAGTTCGACGGTGTCGCCATAGACATTGCCCTTGACCCTGGCGTTGTTGCCGACGGTGACGGAGACCGCGCGGACATCGCCGTTCACTTCGCCGTCGATGCGGATGTCTTCCGTGCTTTCCAACTGGCCGGTGATCTTCAGCGCCTTGCTGATCACTGACACGCCGCCGGTCGATGCCGGTGCGCCGCTCGCTATCGGCTGCACGACAGCCTGCGGCTTCTTCACTTCGGGCGTCGCACTGTAGGGCGACGGCGTGCCGGGCGGCGGCACGGTGGTTGCGGGTGTCGTCTCATTCGGCTTGGCATCGGTGCGATTGAACACGCTCATGATTTTGTCTCCGGGAGTTGGTCCAACGTTTCGAAGTAACTTGGCGGCCGCCACGGCATGCGCGCATCGATGCGCGCGCCCTGTTCGACCGTGACGCTGTTGTGGAAGACGCGGCCGGTAACGTTGGCCGATTTCGCGAGGGTTACATTGACGGCGAAGACGCGCCCGTTCAGGCGGCCATCGACACGGACTTCGCGGGCGACCACATCGCCCTCGACATATCCGTCCCCCGCGATAACCAGCGTGCCGGCGTTGATGCGGCCGGTGACGACACCCTGGATATGCAGTTCCCCGTCGGTCTCGAGTTCGCCATCGACCCGGATCGCCTTGCCGAGCTTCGACACAGGCAGCGCTGCGCCGTTCCCGTTTTGCGGCTTCGTGAACACGGCTTTGGGCGGTGCGGCGGACATGCGCGGGGCGTTCGACTCCGTTACGCGTTCAGCCCCCGCCGCCGCTGGATTTATCTAAGCGCAGTTTCGAGGGACTCTGCAAGCGCCTCAAAATAATCACGGATTCGCAACAATTTTGCGGCGGCCGCGCGATCACAACTTGCGACAGATGAGGAATGGAAACGCGCAGCGACAGGCCCTAGGATTCACGCGGGCGTTGTTTGGGGCCATCCATGACCGTCAGATTGATCCCGTTCGCGTGCGCGGTTCTGTTGTTCATGCCGGTGCAGGCCGGCGCTCATCCCAGCGCGCCGCTGGGATACGACCCTGCCGAGATTGGAAGGATCGGCGTCCAGATTGCGATGGAGGGCGATGCCGAAAGAGCGTGTCAGGCCGCAAGCCAGCCGGACCCTGGCCTGGCGGCGGATGTCGAACGCCGCTCGGAAGCGCGTCTCGCGCAATATTTCGAGCGCATCGGCGGCGACGATCACGGCAGCGTCACGCATCTGTTCATCGATAGCGGCAGCAAGGCGCGATGGGCCGGACCCGAAGGCTCTCAGCCGGTGACGGCCATCGCCGATCCGATTGGCGCACAGCGTGGCAAGGGCACGCTCACGCGAAAATCCTTCGTCGTCGGCAATGACGCGCAGACATCGCGCGGCATCTGGGTGCTCACGATTCCGGATGCTGCGGATCCGTCAAAGACCGACACCTTCGAATATGCGGTGGATTTCAAGCTGGGTATGTTCGGCGGGATGTGGATCTGGCACATGCGCCGCTATGGGCCGCCCGACGTCGCGCCGCCGCCGCCGGCCCACTACTGCCATATCGATCCGGCGCTGTACTACTAGGCCCGCTCGGGCGCGCGTTCGTATCGCCGGCCGCGTCCAGTGGTAAGATGCCCGCAACGGATATTTGCGGGGCTACCGATGACCAAGGAAGAGTTGAGCGACTGGGCGTTGAAGAACGGCTGGCAGATGATCGGCGGTCATCCAAGCCTCACGCGCCCCAATCGTCCGGCCGAGGCGATCGTGCGCCTCGTGCTGAAAGGCACCGTCGTGCAGCTCGAAGTGAAGAAGCCCGCCGGCAAATGGGACAAGCTCTCCAGCGCGCCCTATTCGAAGCTCGTGCCCGACGAGGAGACCGGCCTGCCTATCGGCCTAGGCCTCGACACCATCACAGGCTTCTCGATGCTGATGCAGGACAACAAGAACCGGGCGGTGTTTCGGTAAGGCACAGCTTATAGAGCGTTCCGTTTCGCGATTTCGCTCAGCCATGTCGCGCTCGGCTTCGGCGTGCGTTTCTGTGTCGTGCGATCGACGTCCACCAGGCCGAATTTCGGGCGGTAGCCTTCGAGCCATTCGAAATTGTCGAGCATCGACCAGTGGATGTAGCCGCGGACGTCGATGCCGTCCTTGATCGCGCGGAGCACGCCTTCGAGGGCGCGGCGCGTGTATTCGATGCGGCGCGTGTCATCCTCCGTGCCGATGCCGTTCTCGGTGACGATCACCGGACAGCCGCTGATGCGCGCGGCCTGGCGGATGCAGGCCTCAAGCGCTTCGGGATAAAACTCGTAGCCCATCTGCGTGCGTTCGGCGTTCTCCGGTGGCGGCAGCACGCCGTCCGCGCCGAAGCGCACACGCGTATAGGTCTGCACGCCAATGAAATCATCGCCCTTCAGGGATTCGAGGAACTGATTGTTGACCTCATGATCGGCCGCGGCGCAGCGGTCTTCGCCGCCGGGCTCCGCCTGGTATTCGTTGAGCGAGAGCGTGATGCCGACCGGTCCGTTCACCAGCGGTTTGAGCGTCTCATAAGATTTGCGATGCGCCGCAATCAGGTTCGCCACCGTGGCCGGACCATTGCCCACCATGTAGGGCGCGAACCGTCCCGCATCGCCGCCGCAAAGTCGTGCCGCCTCGGCCAGCGCCTGCTCGCGCTTGCCGCCGCTGCGGGGAGGGCCTGAGCGACGGCGTAGCGCCGTCCGCATCACCGGGATGTTGGCTTCGTTGATCGTGCAGGTGTAGGCGATGAGATCGCCGAGCGCCTTGCCTGCGCGTTCGCAGTAGCGCGCGAAGCGGTCGATCGATTTCGCATCTTCCCATCCGCCATCGCGCGTGAACCAGAGCGGCGCAGTGAAATGGTGGAAGGTCACCATCGGCACGATGCCTTCCGCCAGGCAGCACGCGATCATGCGACGGTAGTGATCGAGCGCCTGCGTGGAGAAGAATCCTTCCTCCGGCTCGATGCGCGCCCATTCGATGGAGAAACGATAGACGCCGAACCCCAGCTGCTTCAGCATCGCGATGTCGCGGGGATAAAGATGATAGTGGTCGCATGCATCGCCCGACGGTTCGGCGAACAGCGACGGCTTCATCATCTCCATCAGCCAGAGATCGCTCGCCGTGTTGCCGCCCTCGACCTGATGCGCGGCGGTCGCCGTGCCCCACAGAAAACCCTTCGGAAATTGCTCCGGCATGTGTCGCTCCCGATCCTTGCGCGGAGGATTTCATGCGGCGGCAGGATCGCGCAAGAAGGCTGGCAATCGCGCCACTTCAGCCATAGGTTCCCGGCGTGACCCGCTTTGTCGTCATCGCGTCTGCGCGTTCCGGCTCCAACAGACTGGTGGAGCAGCTCTGTGCGCAGCCGGACATCTGGTGTCACGGCGAAGTGCTTCAGCGCGACAAGATGCCGATCAAGAGAGGCTCTGCCGACAGACTCAAACAGAAGCTCAAAAATCTCCGCGAGCGGGATTTCGATACGTTTCTGCGCAAGATTTTCAAACTCTCCCGCGGCCGCCCGCATTCCGGATTCAAGGTGCTGCTGGGACAATTGGGGGACCGTGGTTCAGCGGCTGTTCTGGACGAGCCGGACATCCGGAAAATCGTGCTGTCGCGCGACAACATGCTCGCCTGCTATTCCTCGACGCTGGCCGCGCGGGAAACGGGTGCGTGGAATCCCGTGCAGATGGCGAAGTCGGAGCGGCCGCTGGTGCGGTTTGGACCGCTCGCGTTCCAGGCCTTTCAGGACAAGATCGCGAGCGCCTATCGCGTCGTCTCCGACCGGCTGGAAGCCGGTGGCCAGACGGTGCATCGCGTGCGCACGGACGAATTGAACGACAATGCGCGCATCGCCGCGCTGCTCGCGTTTCTCGGCGCGGAGACGGAGGTGGTCGAGCCGGAGATGCAATCCTCGCGCGGCCCGTCCGACATTCTCTCGCGCTTCGTCAATCCCGCCGATGCGGAGCGTTATCTGCGCGAAAACGACCTCATGCACTGGGCCCATGAGGCGCCGCAATCATAGACGCGGGTTCGAGATCGACAGGCGCAGGCCACCGTCGGTGAGCAGCGTCTCACCGGTGATGTTGAAGGAGTCCGGCGTCGCCATGAAGATCACCGACTTCGCGACCTCATCGCCATCGGCAACGCGCGCCAGCACGGCGGTCTTCCTGTAATTGTCCTTCACGCGTTCGAACACTTCGGCGCCGAAGCGTTCGGTGAACCACGGCGTCGCGACAAGGCCGGGACAGATCGCATTGACGCGGATTTCCGGCGCCAGCGCGCGGGCGAGCGAGAGCGTCATCGTGTTCAGCGCGCCCTTGGATGCGGCGTAAGCCACGGACGAGCCGATGCCTTCGACGCCGGCGATGGACGACACATTCACCACCGCGGCGATATCGCTCTTGCGCAGATCGTCGACGCAGGCGCGGATCATCTGGAACGGACCGACGACATTCACCGAATAGATGTTGGTGAAATCCTCGGCGCTCAGCGCGTTCAGGTCGGCATGCCCCGCGAACTTCGTGGTTCCTGCGTTGTTCACAAGAATATCGATGCGGCCGAACGCGTCGCGCGCGGCCTGCGCAATCTTCCGGCAATCCGCATCGAGGGCGACATTGCCCTGCGCGATCACGACCGGCGCACCGGTCTTTTTCACCTCAGCGGCGACGGCCTCGGCCTCCTTGGCGCTCTTGGAATAGTTGATGACGACGCTCGCGCCGCGCCGCGCCAGGCCGATGGCCACGCTCGCCCCGATGCCCGAAGACGAGCCTGTGACGATTGCCGCCTTGCCTTTCAGGTCTGCCTGTTCCATCCGTTTCACTACCCTTTATCTCTGGGATGATCGTACAGAGCCCGCGCGATGCCGCAAGCAGCCGTAAAGATTGCCGATGCGCCGACGCGCATCATCCTGATCCGGCATGGGCGGCCGGCGATCGATGTGGCGCCGCGCACCTCGCATGGGGGCTTTCGCACCTATATCGACGATTACGAGGCGGCTGGCCTCGATCCCTCCAGCGCGCCGCCCGAGGAATTGCAGGACCTCATCAAGGAACTGGACGCCGTCTTCACCAGCGGCAAACCGCGCGCGCATGAAAGCGCGAAGGCCCTGGCGCCGAAGGCGGAGCTGATCGCCGATCCCTTGTTCGTCGAAGCGCCGCTCGCGTCCCCGCGCATTCCGCTGCTGCGCATGAAGGTGCCGAAATGGGCAGTGGTCGCGCGCATTCTCTGGCATGCCGGCTATCATCCCGAGATCGAGAATTACCGTCGCGCCAAATCGCGTGCTGCGAACGCCGCCGATATCCTGATGCGCCGCGCGCGTGAGGACGGGCAGGCGGCGTTGGTCGCGCATGGCTATTTCAACCTGATGATCGGCCGTGAATTGCGCCACCGCGGTTTCACAAAGACCGGCTCCCACCGCGCGCAATACTGGAATGCGGTGATTTACGAACGCGCTTGACCCCTTGCCAAAGCGATTGCGGCATCCAATCTAGGGTTGGGTGTCGATTTTGGGGAGCGGCATGAGCGCGGCATTCGACATAGCGCCGGATTGGCGGGGGCGCGGTATCGCGACGTTCAAGGTCGTTCTGTTCATCGCAATTTTCGTGGCGCTCAACATGGGCGCCAACGAAATCCTGCTGTCGTCGCGCTGGCTGATGGCGCATTTCACCAGCACCGAAGGGCATCTGCTGCTCTCGATGGGCGCATTGATGGTTGTGACCATCGGGCTGACCGCCGTGATGGCCCGGGTGAATGGCGAGCGCTTTGCCGCATTCGGCTTTGGCGATGATGCGCGCGCGACGAATTTCGCACTGGGTGTGCTGTGCGGCCTGATTGGACTTGCGCTGCATCTGGGCGTGCTTCTGCTTCTGGGCGACGCGTCGTGGAAGGTCTCTCCGCTAGATGCTGCACTGTTATGGGAAGCAGGAATGCTGGCCGTGCTTCTTTTCGTGGTCGCGTTTACGGAAGAGTTTTTGTTCCGCGGATATGTGCTTGTCGAACTCGCGCGCGCAGTGTCGTTCTGGCCGGCCGCGATCGGACTGGCGTTGATGTTCGGCGCGGTGCATTGGTTGAAAGGCGGCGGCGAGAATTTCGTTAGCGGATGTCAGGCTGCGGGCGCCGCGCTCGTCTACGCGCTCTCGTTCCGGATGACGGGTTCGCTCTGGATCGCGATCGGATCGCATTTCGGCTGGAATTTCGCGCAGAGCTTCATCTTCGGCGTTCCCGACAGCGCGCTGATGTTCGCGCATCCCCTGTTGCAGTCCTCGATGCACGGCCCGGATTTTCTCACCGGGGGCACCGTCGGGCCGGAAGGAAGTTTTCTGTCGGCGTTTGAGTTTCCGCTGGTCCTTGCCGCGAGCTGGATTCGGCGTTCTAGAGAAGTTCAACCCTCCCCTTGAGGGAGGGTCGAAAACGCGAAGCGTTTTCGGGGAGGGGAGATGTTCTCGCACTTCAACCCCTCCCCGAAATTTGCTTCGCTATGCTCAGCAAATTGTCGACCCTCCCTCAAGGGGAGGGTGGATGCCGCCACTTGACGAACGAGCTGTCGCCCTGATACTTAAGCGTATGCTTAACTATCAGCAACAACCTCTCGACCTTGTTTTTCAGGCACTCGCGGACCCCACGCGGCGCGGGATGATTGCGCGCCTCACGCGCGGGCCGGCGTCGGTGAGCGAGTTGGCGGAGCCGTTCGACATGTCGCTGCCCGCGGTCGTGCAGCATCTACAGGTGCTGGAATCGAGCGGCCTGGTGACGTCGGAAAAGATCGGGCGCGTGCGCACCTGCAAGATCGAGCCGAAGATGATGATGACTGCGGAAGACTGGATCTCGAGCCAGCGCGCGAGCTGGGAAGCGCGCCTCGACCGGCTGGGCGAATACCTGAAAGAGCTGCAGGCAAAAGGGAAGAAAATTGGCCGCAAGCGCTAAAGACATTCTGGTCGATGCACCGTCGGGCGAGCCCGTGATGCACCTGACGCGCATCTTCGACGCGCCGCGCCATCTGGTTTGGGATTGCTTCACCAAGGCCGAGCACATCGCGCAATGGTGGGGCCCGCGCAAATACGCGATCACGGTCGAAGAATTTGATGTGCGGCCCGGCGGCAAATGGCGCGTCTCGCACAAGGACGACACCAAGACCGTCACCTTCTTCGGCGAATATCGCGACGTCGTGAAGCCGGAGCGCCTTTCGCGCACCTTCTGCGTCGGCGATTTTCCGCCGATCGAGGAAAGCTATGCATTCCATGAAGAGAGCGGAAAGACGCGCGTCGTCTGCACCCAGCATTATCCCAATGTCATGGCGCGCGACATGATGGCGAAGGGTGGCGCGGCTGAAGGCGGGCGCGAATCCTTCGAACGCCTCGACGACCTTCTTGTGTCCCTGAAAGGCTAAGCGATGAGCGATCCGGTTTTCAATATCAGCCGCACCTATGACGCGCCGCTGTCTCTGGTGTGGGACATGTATGCGAAGAAGGAGCATCTCACGAAGTGGTGGGGACCGAAGGGCTTCGAATGGGTCGGCGGAACGCTGGATTTCCGTCCCGGAGGCATTTTCCACTACGGCATGAAATCGCCGACGGGAGACGTCATGTGGGGCAAGTTCGTCTATAGCGAGATCGTGCCGCTGAAGAAGCTGGTGTTCACGACCTCGTTTTCCGATGAGAACGGCGGCACGACACGTGCGCCGTTCGCCGCAAACTTCCCGCTCGAAGTGCTCAACACCATCGAATTCTCCGAAAGCGCGGGAAAGACGACGCTGAGCATGACCGGCACGCCATTCGATGCCAGCGATGCCGACAAGGCCTTCTTCGAATCCATGTTCCCGTCGATGCAGCAGGGCTTCAAGGGCACGCTGGATCAACTCGAAGCCTACCTCAAAAGTCAGCAGTAGGAGTTATCTCATGCATACCAGTTTGATTGCCGCCGGTGCGGCGGCGCTTCTCGCTGTGGCCGGTGTTGCGCTGGCCGAGACCAAGCCGTCACTGCCGCCGGGGTTTGTCCTGCCGCACGGCCAGCACGATGTGCGCAAGGCAACGGCGGGCACCTACACGATGGATGTGATGCACACCGCGGTCATCGCGCGCGTCTCGCATCTGGGCTTTTCGATGAGTGCATTCCGCTTCGGCAAATCCAGTGCAACGTTGCAATGGGATCCGGCGCATATCGAGACGTCGACACTAAACGCCACGGTCGATCCGGCCTCCATCGATACGCCGGTGCCCGGCTTTGCGAAGGACCTGATCGGCGCGGATTACCTCAATACCACGAAATATCCGACCGCGACGTTCGTCTCGACCGCGTTCCACGCGAAGGATTTCCAGCATGGAACGGTGGACGGGAAGCTCACCATCATGGGCAAAACCGTGAATGCGACGTTCGACGTGCAACTCATCGGCGCCGGTCCCGGGTTCGCTGCGAGTCCGGCGATGGGGCATGTCATCGGCATTCACGCGGTCACCCATGTCGATCCGAAAGCGCTGGGCCTTCCGTCCGTGTTCTCCGATCCGATCGAGATCGCGGTCGACACCGAATTCACCAAGAAAGGCTGAGGGATGCTCAAGCTCTATTACCACCCGCTGTCGTCCTACTGCTGGAAGGCGCTGATCGCACTGTATGAGAACGACACGCCGTTCGAGAAGGTGCTGGTGAATTTCGGCGACGCAGAGTCGCGCGATGCGTTCTACGCGCTGTGGCCGGTGGGTCAGTTCCCGGTCGTGAAGGACGAAACGCGCGACCGCCTGGTGCCGGAATCGAGCATCATCGTCGAATATCTCGACGATCATTATCCCGGCCGTACCCGCTTCATCCCCGAAGACATCGACATGGCGCGCGAGGTGCGCATGCGTGATCGCTTCTTCGACCTGCATGTGCATGTCCATATGCAGAAGATCACCGGCAACCGCATCCGTCCCGAGGGGAGCAAAGATCCGTTCGGCGTCGAACAGGCGCGCACGCGCATGGCGACCGCGCTTGGCATGGTCGAGGAGAGCCTCGGCGAGGGCTGGGCGATGGGCGAACGCTACACGCTCGCGGACATCGCGGCGTCGCCGGCGCTGTTCTATGCCGACAAGATCAAGCCGCTCAAAGACGCTTATCCGAAAACCAATGCCTATCTCGAACGGCTGAAGGTGCGGCCGTCCTTCGCGCGCACGCTGAAGGAAGCGGAGCCATACTTCCACATGTTCCCGCAGGAGACATGAGCATGAGCGGCGTCACGCATGGCAGTTTCACGATCGCGCGCGAATACGATGCACCCGTGGCGATGGTGTTCAAGGCGTGGGCCGATCCGGCGGCCAAGGCGCGCTGGTTCCTCGCGCCGGTGCCGCTGACCGATGTGATTCGCCAGCAGGATTTCCGCGTTGGCGGTCGCGACCGCTACAAGGGGACCTGGCCCGAGCATTTCACGAGCGACTTCAACTGCGAATATCTCGACATCGTCGAGAATGCGCGCATCGTCTATGTCTACGACATGCATCTCGACGGGAAGAAGATCTCCGTCTCGCTCGCGACCATCCTGTTCGAAAAATCGGGCAAGGGCACGCGCATGACCGTCACCGAACAGGGCGTTTTCCTCGACGGCTATGTCGATGGCGGCTCGCGCGAACGGGGCACGAGCGGTCTTATCGATCAGCTCGGCCGCTCGCTCGCGCCGAATTAGATGCCAGAACGGCCTCGGCGGCTTCGACGAATCCCGCGCCACCCGGCGAACGCGTAATCCAGCGCGGATAGGATGACAGCGCCTGGTCGCGCACCGTGCTCATGCCGATGGTGTGGCGGAAGGTGCGGAACATGGGCGCATCGTTCTCGCTGTCGCCCGTATAACAGATCTCGTCATCCGCGACATCGGTGAGCACGCGGCGCGTCATCGCCAGCTTGTCGAAATCGCCCAACCATCCAAGAACCCAGAGATTGTTCTCGGTCGCACGCAATCCCGCTTCGCGCATGGCGGCCAGAATGGCCGCACGTGTGTTCGGATTCTCGGGCCGTGCAAATGCGATGCTGGAAAGACGGAACGGCTGATCGTCGGCTAGGGTGGCGTCCGGCACGCGCGCGCGGATGCGATCGCCGATCTCCCGCAGTTCTGCGCGTTGGTCCGCGCCATGCCAGAAATCCCGGAGCAACCCGCGATTTTCCCCGCGCCGGAAGATGAAGCCGCCATTTTCACCGATGACGCCGTCGATCGGCCACATCCGCGCCATCTGATCGCACCATCCGGCCGGCGCAGCGGTCACGACGATGACGCGGAACGCCATGTCGTGGAGCTTTTCCAGCGCCGCATAGGTTGCGCCGGACAGGCGGCCTTCGTGGGTGAGCGTGTCGTCCATGTCGGTCAGGACGAAGCGTACGCCCCTGAACGCGTCGCGCGGCGCGGACGCCAGATCCTGCATTATTGCCGGCGCTCCACGCGTTTCACGCCGGGGATCTTCGCCAGGTCGTTGGCGATCTCCTCGACCTCTTTCGGAGAGAGGCGGGTAAGCGCGATGGTGACGTCCTCGAGGCCTTCGGTCTCGCTGGGCTTTGCGGTATAGCGCGAGATGCGGCGCGCACGATAACCGAGTGCGGCATCGAGCGCGGCGATGGAAAGCTGGTCCTGCTCCGTCTCGACCTCGATCTCATGGACCTTGTGACGCTGTTGAAAGCGTTCCTCGATCGGCTTGATCCCGGCAAGGATGATGATGATCACGATCGTCGCCGCGACGGCTTCGATATAGAGACCGCCGCCGACGGCAAGCCCGATCGCGGCAACGGACCACAGGCTCGCCGCGGTCGTGAGGCCGCGCACGATCTCGCCGCGCAGCAGAATGGAACCCGCCCCGAGGAACCCGATGCCGGACACGACCTGCGCGGCGACGCGCGAAGGATCGAGCACGACATGCGGCGTCTTGATGATCTCGCTGAAACCGTAGGCCGACACGATCATGATCAGGCAGGCGCCGACGCAGACCAGCATGTGGGTGCGCAGGCCGGCAGCCCAGGAAAGGCGCTCGCGATCGGCGCCGATGATGCTGCCCAACACGGCCGCCACCAGAAGCCGCAGGATCATCTGCCCGTCGAACGGGGTGAGGACGGACAGCAACGCGGACATGGGCAGGCTCCGTTCTATTTTCCTGCCTTATGAAACGGTTTGTCGCCCAAAATGGTCACGCGGTACATGACGCGCTCGTTGGTCGGATAGTCGCCGACCGTGAAATGCTGCGTCACGCGGTTGTCCCAGAAGGCGACCGTGCGCGGCTTCCACTGGCGGCGGACCAGGAATTGCGGCTGCTGGATCTGCTCATAGATCATTTCCAGAACCTTGCGGCTTTCCGAATGATTGAGGCCCAGAATTCGCGTCGTGAACGCGGGATTGACGAACAGGCTGTTCAATCCGGTCTCCGGGTGGGTGCGCACCACCGGATGCGTCGTTGGCGGATGATCGCGACGCGCCCACGCAAATTGCTCCGAGCCGAGATCCATGCGCTGGAAACGCTCTTCGGTGTAGGAGCGCTCGAAATCGTGGCTCGCGATCAGGGGTGCGAGAAAATTCTTCAGGGGCTGTGACAGCGCGCCATAGGCCGCGCGCGAACTGGCCCAGATCGTGTCGCCGCCCGCTGACGGTGTATCCTGGGCATAGAGCAGGCACGCCATCGGCGGCGTGTCGATGAACGTCACATCCGCGCGCCAGTTTCCGCTGTCGTCGATCGCCCACTGGTTCTGCAGCAATGCGATTTCGGGCACGTCGGCGATGTGCGGCCGGATCGGATGGACGTGCAATTCGCCGAAGCGCGCCGCGAAATTGCGCAGCTCCGCAGGCGTCAGCGTCTGGTCGTCGAAGAATAGCACTTCATAGCGCAACAGCGCGCGGCGAATGGCGGCGATCTCCTCGTCGATCAGATCGTCCGCAAGGTTAATGCCGTCGATCCGCGCGCCCAGCGTCGAGGAAAGCGGCGTGACGTGGAATTGCGGGCCCAGCGCAACGCGTGTGGCAGTCATGGCACTCATAGTCTCCGCTCCATTTTGCGTACCGATCGTTGTCCACCGCCGCCTCAGACATCTTATACTCTATTGACTCAGTAGTGTATAGGTGGAATATGGACAAAACCGCGGGTGCGCGGCTTTGTGAAGAGGGGTTTTGAACATGAAGAAATTGGCCACGATGCTGCTTCTGGGCAGCGCGAGCATTGCGGTTGCGACCGCAGCCTATGCCGACAAGGCGCAGTCCAACGGAACGTCGTCATCGCAAAGCGCGAACGATGCGAAAATCCAGCAGCTCGAACAGGACATCCAGGACCTGAACGCGCAGGTGCAGGACCTGAAGCGCAGCTCCTCCGATCAATATGCCGAT
>Ga0335075_10001608_pt1 | contig 37054 bp, 33 predicted proteins | sample Lox_Sample_24_FD_206723 | JGI IMG/M metagenome (GOLD analysis project Ga0335075, IMG submission 206723) | Soil microbial communities from Loxahatchee National Wildlife Refuge, Florida, United States - Lox_Sample_2.4 | ecosystem: Environmental > Terrestrial > Soil > Wetlands | place: USA... | reverse complement strand
AGCCCCAAGAACGCGAGCCAGCCCCAAGAACGCGAGCCAGCCCCAAGAACGCGAGCCAGCCCCAAGAACGCGAGCCAGCCCCAAGAACGCGAGCCAGCCCCAAGAACGCGAGCCAGCCCCAGGAACGCGAGCCAGCCCCAGGAACGCGAGCCAGCCCCAGGAACGCGGGCGGCCTCAGGAACGCGGGCCGACCAGCCTCAGGAATGCGGGCCGGCCTCTATCGCGTCCTGCACCTCGGCCCTGCTCGGATGGGTGCCGAAATCTGTGACCACCCAGGTCGCGCCCGCCTGCTCCCACGGACCCGGGTCATGGCCCGGCGGGACGTCCACGACCACGTCGAACGGCTCGCCGCCGGGACGCGATGCACGGATCTCGGCGGTGAGCTCCGCGAGCTCGGCGGGACCGGGCATGTGGGTGGGGAATATCCCGTCCCAGCGCAGCGCACGCTGCACCGGCCGCCGGTGTGGCCACTCCGCTGCCACCCACACCGGGATCCTGGGGCGCTGCAGCGGGACCGGCTCGAACTCCCCGCCCCAGTACCTGGTCAGGTCGTCGAGGCCCTGGTCGAGCAGCCGGGCCCGCTCCCGCGGATCGGCGACCTCCCCGAACGGCTCGAGCTCGCCGTTACGCGCGCTGCCCAGCCCGACTCCGAGCGTGAGCCGGCCCGAGCTCAGCAGGTCGAGCGTGACCGTTTCCCTCGCGAGCTTGTGCACCCGCCTGCGCGACGGCGGCGTGATCATCGGCCCGATCCGCAGCCTGCTCGTGGCGCACGCGACCGCGGAAAGCGCCACCCACGGATCGGCGACGGCCCGCACCGGCGGCCGGTACACGATGTGGTCCCAGACGAAGAAGCCGTCCCAGCCCCGCTGCTCCGCGGCGACCGCGAGCTCGGCCAGCACCCGCGGGTCGGACAGCTCCTCAAACGGCGGCACGTCGATTGCGCGTTTCACCGGCCTGAGCGTAGCGGAACGAGCTGAGCAATGATCTTGGCGGGCCGGATTGTCGGTGCGGTGTGGTAGGACCGCTGCATGCGCTATGGAGTCGTGCTGCCCGGCGGGACAGCCCTCGACCAGCTGGACCAGGCGGTGCTGGCCGACCGGGCCGGCTGGGACGGGGTGTTCGTGTGGGAGGCGGCCTACGGGGTGGACGCGTGGACCCTGCTGGCCGCGATGGCGGTGCGGACGCAGCGGGCCCGGCTGGGCACGATGCTGACGCCGCTGCCGTGGCGGCGCCCGTGGAAGGTCGCCAGCCAGGTGGCCACGCTGGATCAGCTGTCCGGCGGCCGCGCGATCCTGGCGGTCGGCGTGGGCGCGGTCGACACCGATCTGCCGGACACCGGCGAGGTCACGGACCTGCGCGGCCGTGCCGAGCGGATGGACGAGGGCATCGACCTGATCCGCGCGCTGTGGCAGGGCCAGACCAGCTACCAGGGGCAGCACTACCGGTACCAGACCGGCCGGCTGGACCTGGCCGCGGCCGCGCGGCCGGCCCAGCAGCAGATCCCGCTCTGGGTGGTAGGGGTGTGGCCACGGCCGAAGTCACTGCGCCGGGCGCTGCGCTGCGACGGCATCCTGCCCCAGTATCAGCTGGACGGCCGGGAGCCAGGGCCGGACGATGCCGGGGCCGTGCGGCAGTGGCTGACCGATCACGGGGCCGGCCCCGGCTTCGACATCGTGGTCGACGGCGAGACTCCAGCCGGCGACCGGGCGGCCGCCGCGGCTGAGGCCCGCCGGTGGGGCGACGCGGGATGCACCTGGTGGCTGGAGACCAGGTGGGAGCTGCCGCACGACTCGGCCGAGCGGATGGCGGAGATCCGGGCGCGCATCGAGGCCGGGCCACCGCGAGCCACGGCGAGCTAGCACGCCGCCCCCATAGGATGCGTCGCATGCCGGACGCCGCACCCCGCCCCGCGCCGTTCACCTCGCGGTCCGCTGCCGCCGCGCTGGCGGACCTGCGCGCCCGGCTGCGCTCGACACGCTGGCCGGACGCGCCCGAGGACGCCGGCTGGTCGCTGGGGACCGACCTGGACTACCTCCGCGAGCTCGTCTCCTACTGGGCGGACGGCTTCGACTGGCCGGCGCAGGAGGAGGCGCTCGCCCGGCTGCCCCGCTTCCGCGTCCCGCTCGGCGGCACGCAGATCCACTTCGTGCACGCCCGGGCCGCGGCGCCGGCCGGGCCCGTCCTGCCGCTGCTTCTCAGCCATGGCTGGCCGGACTCGTTCTGGCGCTACACCAGGGTCATCCCGCTGCTCACCGACCCTGGCGCGCACGGCGCAGACCCTGCCGACGCGTTCGACGTGGTCGTGCCGGACATGCCGGGCTACGGGTACTCCGACCGCCCCGCCGGTGCGCCGCTGGACTCCATCGCCGTCGCCGGCCTGTGGGCCGAGCTGATGGGCATCCTCGGGTATGCGCGGTTCGGCGCTGCGGGCGGGGACATCGGCAGCGGTGTGAGCCGGTATCTCGCGCTCGACCACCCCGGACGGCTCCTGGCCGTGCACCGCATGGACGCGGGCCTGCCCGTTTTCGCCGGCGACCCGGCGGACCTCACCCCCGAAGAGCGCGCCTGGCTCGCGGCCGCGGCGGCCTGGGGAGCGGCCGAGGGCGCGTACGCCGCCATGCACCGGACGAAGCCGCAGACCGCCGCCTTCGGCCTCACCGACTCGCCAGCCGGGCTCGCCGCGTGGATCGTCGAGAAGCTCCGGGCGTGGAGCGACTGCGCCGGCGACATCGAGCGCAGCTTCACGAAGGACGAGATCCTCACCAACGTCACGATCTACTGGCTCACCGGGACGATCGGCTCGTCGATGCGGATGTACCACGCGAACGCCGCGATCCCGCCCGCGCAGCACGCGCGCCGGGTCGAGGTGCCGTCCGGCTTCTCGCTCTTCCCCGGCGACATCGGCCGCCCGCCGCGGGCCTGGCTCGAGCGTACGGCGAACGTTGTGCGCATGACCGAGCCGGCGCGCGGCGGCCATTTCGCGCCGTTCGAGGAGCCCGAGCTCTACGCCGAGGAGCTGCGCGTTCTTCCGCCCATACCGGGCGGCGGCAACAGGCTAGCCCGCGCTCGCGGACGCCCGGCTCGCTCCGGGCTCCGGCCGGACGAGGTAACCGCCCAGGGCGGGCTCGAGCAGGTCGAATGCCCGTCCGGCGGCGGCGCCGAGCGCCGCGCAGATCTGCGCGCGCGGTTCCCCGGCTACGCTGCGCCGGGCGCCCTCCGCGTACAGCACCCGGTGCACCGACGACAGCAGCGCGGCGGCGGTGCGCTGCTGCAGGTCGTCGGCGCCGGTCTCGGCGGCTATCGCATCGCCGAGCGCCCGTTCACGCTCGTACAGCATTTCCAGGCCCCGGCTGGCGAGCACCGGGCTGTTCTCGATCATCCGCGCGAACTCGGGGCTGGCCAACCCGATCGTCACGTCGGCCCTGGCTACCCGCTCGGCGTAGTCGCGGCGGATCGCGGCCAGCAGGCTCTCACCGGGCGCCCGGGCGGCTATGACGTCGGCCAGGCTGCGGATGATGGCCTCCGCGCGGTCGAAGACCAGGTCCTCCTTGCGCGGGAAGTAGTTCGTGACGGTCATCTTGGCGACTCCTGCCGCCGCCGCGACGTCGGCGATCGTCACCTCGTCGAAGCCACGGGCCACGAACATCCTCGTCGCCACGTCGGAGATCGCTCGCCGAGTCGCCCGCTTCCTGCGCTCGCGCAGTCCGGTCGTCATGCTGCCAACCATAGCAAAAGCTTAGGTCGAATACAAGATTAGGTTTGACATATATTTAGGTCGAGCCTAGTGTTTAGCCGTCCCCCATGAACGACCACACGGAGGCGGCAGCCATGCCCGGCAGCTCAGCAACGTCCACGGCCCGCATGGGCCACGCCGCGCAGCAGCAGGCGCGCGCAGGCCACGCCCCGCGGGCACACGGCTTCCGCGGCCGCAACGCCCGGCGGCAGAGCAACCCGGGCCGGCCCAGCGAGCGCGGTGGCGAAGCGCGGGCCGGTGAGGGTCACGCCGGCCGCACCGGCACGGATCGTTCCGGCTGGGCGGCGCGCCCCGGCGACGGCATGGGCGCCGCGCTGCGCCCGCTGCTGATCGACGTCGGCGTACCGCTCGGAACCTATTACCTGCTGCACGCGGCGTTCGGGCTGAGCGTGTGGCTCTCGCTGGCGCTCAGCAGCGTCGTCCCGGCCGCCCGAACGGCGGCCAGCGCCGCGGCCGAGCGCAAGCTGAACCTGCTGGCGGCGCTCATGCTGGCGGTCAACCTGGCGGGCATTGTGGTCAGCTTCCTGACCGGCGACCCGCGTGCGATGATCGCCAAGGACTCGCTCGTCAGCAGCGTGATCGCGTTCGCGATCCTGGCGTCGGCGGCCGCGCGCCGCCCGCTGATGTCCGCCGGCCTCAAGCCGTTCCTGACCAGGGGCACGCCCGAGCGGACCGCGGCGTGGGAGCGGCTGTCCGCGGGCTGCGCCCGGTTCCGGCGGCTGGAGATGCTGTTCAGCACGATCTGGGGATGCGCGCTTCTGGCGGACTGCGCCGCCCGCCTGGTCGGCGCGTACACGCTGCCGGTGAGCACCATGGTGTGGCTGAGCACGGTGATAGTCCTCGGCGCGGTCGGCGTCGGCGTCGTGGCCGGCGGCGCCGCCGCCAGGCCGATCGAGAAGATGATCGACGCGACGGCCAGCGGGGTTAGCGGCGGCCAGCGGGGTTAGCGGCGGCCAGCGGGGTTAGCGGCGGCCAGCGGGTTAGCCGCCGCCAGCGGGTTAGCGGCGGCCAGCGGGTTACCAGCGCCTCGGCTGGCAGCCCGCGGCACCGGGGCTAGGCCCGCCGCATCAGCCAGCCGGTCACGGCCAGCAGGACGACCGCAACGACCTCGATGACCAGCACCGTGCTGGCCAGGCCGGACGTGAACGTGAGCTTGAACCCGAAGAGGCCGACCGAACGCACCAGCAGGAAGCCCACGATCGTGCCCGCCATCAGCAGCAGGCTGGCCGCCACCACGAGCACGTGCCGCGTGACCAGCAGCGCGACCGCGAGCACCAGGGCGGCGACCACCTGCACCAGGAAGAGCTGGTCAAGCGTTTTCACGTGCCGGTACGCGATGTCCCACAGGTGCAGGTGGATCAGGCCGGAGGCGATCATCAGCCCGGCGTCGCAGACGTACAGCAGCCACAGCCATCGGGGGCGCTGCGGGCGGGCGACGGATCGCCGCGGGGTCGTGATTGTCACGGGTTCAGTACCTCGCTGCTCGTAGCTGAAGGGCTCACCCATCTAGTGCGTGAAGGGCTCGGCCCATTGGGTCAGGAACGTCCGGGCGAAACGCGGCCGGTCACCGGACTGCTCCACCGGGACCGGACGGCCGGACAGGCCGGTGGGGATCACCGACCGGCTGGCTTCGGGAAACACCGCGCGGCGCGATAGCGCGTCCCAGAACGTGAAGACCGTGCCCAGGTTGATGTCGAGCCGGCCCGTTGCCGAGTGATGGATCCGGTGGTAGGCGGGACTGATCAGGACCCGGCCCAACCTCCCGTAGCTCCAGCGCACGTTGGCGTGCGGCAGCGCGCCCAGGCACGCGTAGGCGGTGAGCACCGCCGCGGGGGTCACCGCGTTGTGCCCGATCGCCAGGATCGGCACCGCGGTGGCCAGGAAGCTGACCTGCACCAGGGGGTGGGCGCGGAACGTGGTGAGGATGCTGAGCTCCTCCTGCGAGTGGTGCACGGCGTGCAGCCGCCACAGCGAGGTGATCCGGTGGTTGCCGAGGTGCACGAGCCAGTCCAGGGCGTCGATCACGAGCACGGCCAGCACAACAAAGCACCAGCTGGGCACCGCGGCGAACCGCGGCAGCACGAGCCAGGGCGCGAGACGCGCCAGCGCGGTGGAGAAGCCGGCGCCCAGCAGCACGATCAGCGGCACCACCAGCAGGGCGTGGGCCAGCATGTAGACCATGTCGAGGAGGTGGCCCCGTGCCAGCAGCGGCCGCCGCTGCGCGGGCCGGACCTGCTCGATGAGGAACACGACGAGCACGAACCCGGTCACCGCGGGCCCGGCCAGCTCGAACTGGCCCGCCCAGATCGAGTGCGCCGGGCCGTACTGGGCCAGCGCCTCCCAGCCGAACCAGGACAGCCACGCGGCGATCCCCGCGACCGCGACCGTCGGGAGGTACAGCCGCTTGGCGCCGCGCCCGGAGTACGGGACGGCGGCCTGCGCGGCATCCTCGCCTGATTGCACGGTGGGCGCGTCGATGAACCCCGGCTCAGCAGCCATGTCTTGGCGGCCTCCAGCGTTGAGCACGAAATGGTGGCGTCGGTCCCTGCACCTGACCACGGCCGGACGGCCCCGGCGGTTCAGATCGCCCATGAACGGCCGCGCCGGCCCGCTGGCCTCGGCCCGGGACGCGGGCCTGGCCCCGGCCGTAGAGTCGGGTCATGGACGATGCGCGCGGGGGCCTGATCACGCATCCGGACAAGATGCTGTTCGCCGAGCGCGGCGAGACCAAGGGCGACCTCGCCGAGCATTACCTGCGGGTCGCTGAACCGCTGATGCGGACGATGGGCGGCCGGCCGGTGCTGCTGCAGCGCTTCCCCGAGGGGGCGGCAGGCCCGTCGTTCTTCCAGAAGCGGATAGCCGCGAGTGCCCCTGGGTGGCTGCAGACCACCACGGTGTCCACGCCGAACGGCACCACGTCGCGTGCCCTGGTCGCCGCCGACACCGACCACGTGCTGTGGGCGGTGAACCTCGGCTGCCTGGGCTTCCACGTGTGGCCCTATCAGGCCAGCGACCCGGATCACACCGACGAGCTGCGAATCGACCTGGACCCGGGCCCAGGCGTCGACTTCAGCATGATCCGTCAGGCGGCGGCGGAACTGCGGCGGCTGTTCACCGATGTCGGCATCACCGGCTACCTCAAGACGACCGGCAGCCGCGGCCTGCACGTTTACGTCCGGCTGCAGCCGCGCTGGGACTCCTACCAGGTCCGCGCCGCCGCGGTCGCGGTCGCCAGGGAGCTGGAACGGCGCAGGCCCGACCTGATCACGGCCGCCTGGTGGAAGGAGGAGCGCGGGCAGCGGGTGTTCGTCGACTACAACCAGAACGCGCCGCACAAGACGGTGTTCGGCGCGTGGTCGGTCCGGGCACGGGCGGGTGCGCAGGTATCCACCCCACTCGCCTGGGCAGAGCTCGACGACATCCACCCGGACCAGTTCACGATCGCATCGCTGCCTGCCCGGCTCAAGCAGGCCGGCGATCCGTGGCTGGCCATGAACGACGAGCCGCAGTCGTTGGAGCCGCTGCTGGAGATGAGTGCTCGGGACCGGGCCAGCGGGCTGATGGACGCGCCATGGCCGCCGGTCTACCCCAAGCAGCCGGACGAGCCGCCGCGCGTCGCGCCGAGCCGGGCCAGGAAGCCGTGACCCGCGCCGTGACGTCTGCCGGCGGTCCGCTCCTCGAGCTGCTCGACCGGTACCGCCCGCGGGACGAGGCGGAGGCGGCCGACGTGCAGCAGGTGCGCGCGCTGGCCGCTGCCACGGACCCGTGGCTGCGCTCGGATCCACTGCATGTCACGGCGTCCGCGCTGATCGTGCACCCCGCCACGGGCAGGGTCCTGCTGCGCTGGCACCAGCGCCAGCAGGCGTGGCTCCAGGTCGGCGGGCACGGCGACCCGGGTGAGACCGACCCGCTGCAGATCGCGCTGCGGGAGGCCGCCGAGGAGACCGGGCTGGCCGACCTCCGGCCATGGCCGGACGCTCAGCTGCGGCACGTGGTGATCGTCGACGTGCCTGCCTCGGCTGCCGAGCCCGCGCACCGCCACGCCGACCTCCGGTTCGTCCTGGCGACCGCGGATCCGCACGCCGCCAGGCCGGAAAACCCGGGTGCGCCGCTGCGCTGGCTGTCGCCCGCCGAGGCATACCAGGCCACCTCCGAGGCCAACCTGCAGGAGACGCTGTCCAGGGCCGAGCGCCTGCTCAGCCGGTCAGGCTGTGGCCCTGGCCCCGTGTAAGATCTGACGGCCGGACGCGGCCGGCATTCGGCGCAGCGGCCAGATCGTGGCAGTCTGGGCGGTGTGGAGGCAAGCGAGCAGGCCGGCCGGGCACGGCCGGGCGGGCGCGATCACCCGGACACCGGTGCGCCGGCGAGGGTCCGCGACGAGACCATGCTCCGGCTCGAGCGGTCGATGAGTCAGCTGGCTACGGCCGCGATGGCGTCGATGGACCGGCGCCTGCCCTGGTTCCGCGAGATGTCGGCGGAGAACCGGTCCTGGCTCGGCCTGGTCGCTCAGGCCGCGCTGGCCACGTTCATGGACTGGATCAAGCACCCGGAGCGGGACCGTCCCGCGGTGGCCGGGCAGGTATTCGGCACGGCGCCGCGCGAGCTTGCCCGCGCGGTCAGCCTGCAGCAAACCGTGGAAATGGCGCGCGTGATCATCGACGTGGTCGAGGCCCAGGTGGACGAGCTCGCCGCGCCCGGCGGCGAGGCCGAGCTGCGGGAGGCCGTGCTGCGCTACACGCGTGAGATCGCGTTCGGGGCCGCGCACGTCTACGCCCGGACCGCCGAGGCCCGCGGCGCATGGGACGCCCGGCTGGAGGCCCTCGTGGTGGACTCGCTCGTGCGCGGCGAGGTGGACGAGGCGCTGCAGTCCTGGGCATCCGCGCTGAGCTGGTCGGCCGGGCCGGTCGCGGTGATCGCCGGCATCGCCGACGGGAGCGAGCCCGAGGGCCTGATCGACGAGCTGCGCGGCATCGCCCGCCGCGCCCGTCTCGACCTGCTCGCGGGGGTGCACGGGCACCGGCTCGTCGTGGTGCTCGGCGGCACCGCCGAGCCGGTGACGGCCGCGAAGCAGCTCGCCGGGCGGTTCGGGGCCGGCCCGGTCGTGGTCGGCCCGGTCGTCGGCGACCTGCAGTCCGCGACCCGATCCGCGAGCGCAGCCCTGTCCGGACTGCGGGCGGCGGCGGGCTGGCCGGAGGCGCCGCGCCCCGTCGAGGCCGCCGACCTGCTGCCCGAGCGCGCGCTGGACGGCGACGAGGAGGCCAGGTCCCAGCTGCTGGCCGAGGTCTACGAGCCGCTGCTGAGCGGCGGCTCCGCGCTGCTCGACACCGTCATGACCTACCTCGAGCAGGGCAACTCGCTGGAGGCGACGGCCAGGCTGCTGTTCGTGCATCCCAACACGGTCCGTTACCGGCTCCGCCGGGTGAGCGAGCTCACCGGGGTCATCCCCGGGAGCGGCCGGGGCGGCTTCACGCTGTGGGTAGCCGTGGTCCTGGGCCGCCTCGCCCAGAGCCGCCTGGCGCACAAGGTAACAGATCTGTAGGCTTCCTCCAAAGCCTTCTCGATAAAGTTCGTACGGTCCAGCATTCATATGGTGAACTTCTACAGTGCACTCTAGAAAGATGCTTCTCCTCGCCGCCCCGGGCCAGGGCGCTCAGACGCCGGGTTTCTTGCGTGAGTGGCTGGAGCTCCCCGGATTCGCCGAGCGCCTCGGCGCCCTGTCCGAGCTTGCCGGATGCGATCTGATCAGGTGCGGGACGACTGCGGACGCCAATGAGATCAGGGACACCGCGGTGGCGCAGCCGCTGCTCGTCGCCGCCGCGGTCACCACGGCCGCCGAGCTGCTTGGCCAGGCCGGCGAGCAGCTCGCGGACGCCGCCCTGGCCGCCGGGGCCAGCGCGGCCGCCGGGCACAGCGTGGGTGAGCTGGCGGCCGGCGCGATCGCCGGGGTGATAACGCCGCGGGACGCGGTCGGCCTGGTCCGGGTGCGGGGCGAGGCCATGGCGCGGGCGTCTGCCGCCGAGGCCACCGGGATGACCGCGGTGCTCGGCGGCGACGAGGAGGCCGTGCTGGCCGCGATCGAGACACACGGGCTCACCCCGGCGAACGTCAACGGCGCTGGCCAGATCGTCGCCGCGGGCACGATGGAACAGCTCGCCGCGTTCGCGGCGGACCCGCCGCCCGCGGCCAGGCTCCGCCCGCTCTCGGTGGCCGGCGCCTTCCACACCAGGCATATGGCGCCCGCGGTCGACGCGCTGCGACACGCCGCCGCGGAAATCACGCCACGCAATCCGGCGCTGGCCCTGCTCTCGAACCGCGACGGCAGCGTGGTGCGCAGCGGGAGCGACTGGCTCGAGCGGATAGTGACCCAGGTGAGCGCGCCGGTCCGGTGGGACAGGTGCATGCAGGCCATGCAGGGCCTCGGTGTCACCACGCTGATCGAGCTGCCCCCGGCCGGCACGCTGACCGGGCTGGCCCGGCGCGGGCTGCCCGGGGTGGCGGCGCTCGCCCTGAAGAGCCCGGCCGACCTGGCGGAGGGTCGCGCGCTGCTGGCCGCCGCCCACGACGCCCATCCGGACAGCCACGCGCCGGAGTGGCGGCTGCTCGTCACCCCGCTCGCCGGCACGTTCCGGGCCGGGCCGCGGAACGGCACGCCCGCCGGGCCCGGCACCGCCGTCAATAGCGGTGCCGATCTGGGGTATGTCGAGATGCGCGGCAGCAACCACACAGTCTCCCCGGCGTTCCCGGCCACGATCATCGAGTGGCTGGTCGAGGACGGCGATCCAGTCAGTGCCGGCCAGCCCCTGGTCCGGCTTCAGCCTGAGGGAATGGAATAAGGAACAGCGGATGCGACTGAGCGAAGGCGCCACTGGCGCGCGGATCCTGGCGTTCGGCGGTTACCAGCCTGCCCGGGTTGTCACCAACGACGAGATTGCCGCAACGGTTGAGACCAGCGACGAATGGATCCGCAGCCGGGTCGGCATCGCCAGCCGCCGGATCGCGGGCCCGGACGAGACCGTCGCCGACATGGCGGTGGCCGCGGGAGGCAAGGCCCTGGCGGGCAGCGGCCTGTCGCCCGAGGACATCGACCTGGTGATCGTGGCCACCTGCACGCCCGAGGTGCAGATCCCGAACACCGCGGCCAGCGTGGCGCGCAGGCTCGGCATCGCCGCACCCGGCGCGTATGACATGAACGCTGCGTGCGCGGGCTTCTGCTATGCGCTCGCCAGCGCAAACGACGCTGTGCGAGCCGGGACCGCGCGCAACGTCCTGGTGATCGGCGCCGAGAAGCTGTCCCAGTGGATCGACTGGACCGACCGCTCTACCTGCATCATCTTCGCCGACGGCGCGGGCGCCGTGGTCGTCAGCGGGGCGGCGGAGCCCGAGGAGGCCGGGATCGGCCCGGTGGTATGGGGCAGCGCCGGCGAGATGGCGGACAAGATCTACATCCCCGATCGCGACGGCTTCATCTTCCAGGAAGGCCAGGCCGTCTTCCGCTGGGCCACGACCGCCCTGCACCCGGTCGCGCTCCAGGCCTGCGAGCGCGCGGGCGTGGACCCCACCGAGCTTGCGGCGTTCGTCCCGCACCAGGCCAACCTGCGGATCGTCGAGTCGATCGCCCGTAAGCTCGGCGCGCCGCAGGCGCTGGTCGCCGACGACATCGTGACCGCGGGCAACACCTCGTCGGCGTCGATCCCGCTGGCCCTGTCCCGGATGCTGGAGCGCGGCGAGATCCCGTCCGGCGCTCCCGTACTGCTGCTCGGCTTCGGCGCCGGCATCTGCTACGCGGGCCAGGTGATCAAGGTACCCTGACGTGCCCCGGGCTCCCGGGGTCAGACCGTTTCCGCACCGCAAACACAAAGTTTCAGCACCGCAAACACGAAGGAGAGTGCGCTACCCATGGCCATGACCGACCAGGAAATTCTGACGGGCCTCGCCGAGATCATCGACGAGGTCGCTGGCGTCCCAGCCGACCAGGTCACGCCGGAGAAGACGTTCGTCGACGACCTGGACATCGACTCGCTCTCGATGGTCGAGATCGCGGTGGCCGCCCAGGACAAGTTCGGCGTCGAGATCCCCGACGACCAGCTCAAGGACCTCAAGACCGTACAGGACGTGATCGACTACGTCCGGCGGTCGTCGGTTTCCGCCTGAGCGGGGCCGGAAGGGCGCAAGGCGCCCGCGGCAATCCGGGCGTTACCTGACCAGGAGCACGATCTGAGGAGCACGATCAAGTGGCCACTGACCGGATGAACGTCGTCGTCACCGGGCTCGGCGCGATCACGCCGGTAGGCGTCGACGTCGCATCGACCTGGGACTCGCTGCTGGCCGGGCGCAGCGGCGTGACCAGCCTGACCGACGACTGGGCCCAGGAGCTGCCGACCAGAATTGCGGCCTGGGCCGCCGCGGACCCGGCCACGCTGATCGACCGGGTGCAGGCGCGGCGCCTCGACCGGTGCGAGCAGTTCGCGCTGGTCGCCGCCCGGGAGGCATGGGCCGACGCCGGGTCGCCAGAGGTCGAGCCGGAGCGGCTCGGCGTCGTGGTCTCCAGCGGCATCGGCGGCGTCGCGTCGACGCTTGCGGCCTACGACACCCTGAAGGAGAAGGGCTGGTCGCGGCTTTCGCCGTTCACGGTCCCGATGCTGATGCCGAACGGCTCGGCCGGCTGGCTCAGCATCGAGCTCGGCGCCAGGGCCGGGGTGCACACGACCGTGAGCGCGTGCGCGTCCGGGGCGGAGGCGATCGGCTACGCCATCGAAATGATCAGGTCCGGCCGGGCCGACGTGGTGGTCGCCGGCGGCACCGAAGCCGCGATCATCCCGCTGAACATCGCCGCCTTCGCGGCGATGCGCGCGCTGTCCACCCGCAACGACGAGCCGCAGCGGGCTTCGCGGCCGTTCGACAAGGGCCGGGACGGGTTCGTGCTAGGCGAGGGAGCCGGCATGGTCGTGCTCGAGTCGGCCGAGCACGCCGCCCGCCGGGGCGCGCGGCTGCACGCGGTCGCCGCAGGCGTCGGCTACTCGGCGGACGCGCATCACATCGCGCAGCCCGACCCGGATGCGGCCGGGGTGGTGCTGGCCATCCGGCGGGTGCTGGCCGACGCTGGCGTGAGCCCGGACCAGGTGGCGCACGTGAACGCGCACGCCACGTCGACGCCAGCAGGCGACGTGGTCGAGTGCCAGGCGATCGCCACCGCGCTCGGCCCGGCGGCCGGCGGGGTGGTGATCTCGGCTACCAAGTCGATGACCGGTCACCTGCTCGGCGGCGCCGGCGCCGTCGAGTCGGTGGCCGCGATCCTGGCCCTCCGTGAGGGGGTCGCGCCGCCCACCATCAACCTGGAGGATCCGGACGACGACGCCGGTACCCATATAGCGACCGAGCCGACGAAGCTGGAGCCGCGCACCAGCGCACCGATGGCAGTGCTCAACAACTCCTTCGGCTTCGGCGGCCACAATGTCGCTCTCGCTTTTACCGCCGCCTGAGCCGGGCATGTCCGGGCTGCCGGGCACTCCGGCGCAACCCAAGGAGAGAAACGTGACAACTGTGCTGGACATCACGTCCCAGGCGGCCAGAGATCCCGCCCCGCCGGCGCACCCGCCCGACAGCGTCGACCGCGACCCGCGCGCTCGCCTCGAGGCGCTGTTCGACCCTGGCTCGCTGTCGCTGCTGCTCCCCGCCGACGACAGCGGCGTGCTCACCGGCACCGGGACCATCGACGGCATGCTCGCCGTGGCGTTCGCGAGCGACCCCCGGGTGCAGGGCGGCGCCACCGGCAGCGCGGGCTGCGCGGCGATCGTCGGCGCATACGACTACGCGATCGAGGCCGGGGCGCCGGTCATCGGGCTGTGGCATTGCGGCGGCGCCCGGCTCCGCGAGGGGGTCGAGAGCCTGCACGCGGTCGGCACGGTCTTCGCCGCCATGACCCTCGCCTCGGGGAAGATCCCGCAGATCTCGGTGGTACTCGGTCCTGCCGCCGGCGGCGCGGCGTACGGGCCGGCCCTGACCGATTTGGTCATCCTTTCCGGCCAGGGACGCATCTTCGTCACCGGGCCCGATGTGGTGCGCAGCGTGACCGGCGAGGACGTGGACTCCGAGCGGCTCGGCGGTCCCGAGCCGCACAGCCGCCGCTCCGGGGTCGTGCACGTGGTGACCGAGACCGACACCGAAGCGATCGGCCAGGCGCGGAGGCTGGCGCGGCTGCTGGGCCGGCCGCAGCCGCCGGAGGCGGCGGCCGCCGTCACCGCGGAGACGGACCTGGGGACGCTGCTGCCCGAGTCCGCCCGCCGCGCCTACGACGTGCGCCCCCTGGTCACCGGGCTGCTCGACGAGCCCGGCGTGGAACTGCATCCGCGGTGGGCGCCGAACATCGTCACCACGCTGGGCACGCTCGGCGGCCGGACGGTCGGGGTGATCGCCAACAACCCGCTGCGGCTTGGCGGCTGCCTCGACGCGACAACCGCGGAAAAGGCGGGCCGGTTCGTCCGGATGTGCGACGCGTTCGGGGTGCCGCTCGTTGTCGTGGTTGACACCCCCGGGTACCTTCCCGGGGCTGGCCAGGAATGGGACGGCGTGGTCCGGCGCGGCGCCAAGCTGCTGCACGCGTTCGCCGAGGCGACCGTGCCCCGGGTGACGCTGATGACCAGGAAGGCCTACGGCGGCGCGTACATCGCCATGAACTCCCGTGCGCTCGGCGCCACCCGGGTGTTCGCGTGGCCGACGGCGGAGGTGGCGGTGATGGGCGCGATGGCGGCGGTCCGGATCCTGCACCGGCGCACGCTTGCCGCGGCCCCGGCCGGCCAGCGGCACGAACTCGAGGCCCAGCTCGCCGCCGAGCACGAGCGGGAAGCCGGCGGCCTGCCCCGCGCGATCACGCTGGGCGTGGTCGACGAGATCATCGAGCCCGCCAAGACCCGGCAGGCCCTCGCCCGCGCGATCGCCGAGGCGCCGGCCCGGCGTGGCGCGCACGGTAACATCCCCCTATGAGCCCCGCGGGGCCGCAGCCACACAGGGGAGCGAGCGTGCCAGAGGACTTCAACAGCACAATCATCGGGGAGTTCCGCGCCAGCGGCGGGAAGGTCGGCGGCCCGTTCGAGGGCGCCCCGCTGCTGCTGCTCCACACGACCGGTGCCAAGAGCGGCACGGAGCGGGTGAACCCGATGATGTACCAGCGGATCGGGGACGGCTTCGCGGTCTTCGCCTCGAAGGCCGGCGCGCCGAGGAACCCGGACTGGTACCACAACCTCGTCGCAAACCCGCGGGTAACGGCCGAGGTGGGCACCGAGACCGTCGAGCTCACCGCGCGCGTGGCCGACGACGAGACGCGCCGGCCGATCTGGGAGGCGTGGAAGAAGGCCAACCCGGGCTTCGCCGACTACGAGAAGAAGACCACCAGGCAGATCCCGGTCGTGCTGCTGGAGCGCGTCACGTAGGTGCGCCGGATGCCGCGCGACGGCAGCCGCCGATGCCCGAGGCCCAACGGAAAGGACCTGAACGTGACGACCTCGCTGACCAAGCCCCTCTACACCGCCCGGGCCACCGCGACCGGGGGCAGGGCCGGGCACGCGGCGTCCGACGACGGCGTCCTCGACGTCGACCTGCGGCCGCCCAAGGAGATGGGCGGCCCTGGCGGGGCGACCAACCCCGAGCAGCTGTTCGCCGCGGGCTACGCGGCCTGCTTCCAGAGCGCGCTCTCGGTGGTCGGCCGCCGCCAGGACGTAGACACCAGCGGCTCCACGGTGGAGGCCGACGTCTCGATCGGGACGGTGCCCGGCGGCGGCTACGGGCTCGCGGTCGCGATCAGGGTCGCGATCCCGGGCGTGGCGGCGACCATCGTGCAGGCGCTTGCCGATGCCGCCCATCAGGTGTGCCCCTACTCCAACGCCACCAGGGGCAACATCGACGTGACGGTCACCGCGGCGTGACCCCCGCCGCTGCGCGGCGGTAGGAATCCAGGACCAGGTTCCAGAAGCCTTCGGTGTCGATGGCCACCGCGACCCTGGCGTTGCATTCGCCCGCCGGGACGTCGAAGTCGGTGACCGTCATTCCCGACGTCCACCGCCCGGCCGTCTCGACGTTCACCCGCGCGGGAGCGAATGTGATCACCCGGGGCGCTGCCACGCTCACCACGGCGCAGACGTCGTGCACCGCCGGGCCGTCCTGCCCCGCCGCCGGGCCGTCCTGCCCCGCCGCCGGGCGGTCCTGCTCGGCCGCCGGGCCGCGGTAACCGGAAAGGCTGGGCAGCAGCAGGTCGTCGGCGAGCCTGCCCAGCCCGCGCATCCGGTCCCGCACCGCGGCGGTCGCCCTGGCCTGCAGGGTCACGTCGAGGCCGACCATGGTCACGGTCCAGCCCGCGCCGAACACGATAGCCGCCGCCTCGGGGTCCGATGCGATGTTGAACTCCGCGGCGGGCGTGACGTTCCCGCGGCTTGCGGAGCCGCCCATGATCACAAGCTTCTTGACCTGGGACACCAGCCGCGGGTACCGCCGCACCGCGAGCGCGATGTTGGTCAGCGGGCCGATCGCGATCAGCGTGATCTCCCCGGGATGCGCGGCGGTCAGCGTGCCCAGGAAATCCACCGCGTGCCCGTCGGCGGGCCCGGACGACGCCGCCGGGATGCTGGCCGCGCCGAGCCCGGAGTCCCCGTGCACGTGCCGCGCGTGCAGCGCGGGGCGCTGCAGCGGGGCCGGGCAGCCCGCCGTCACCGGCACGTCCCGCATGCCGGTGAAGTCCCGCACGCGCAGCGCGTTCGCGGTGGTCTTGTCCAGCTCCACGTTGCCGGCGACCGTCGTTATCCCGCACAGGTCCAGGCCCGGATGGCCGTGCGCGAACACGAGGGCTAGCGCGTCGTCGATGCCCGGATCGCAGTCAATGATGATCTTCTGAGCCGCCACGCTGCACTCCCGTCCTCGGCTGCCACCGCGCTCGGAGCGGCTCACCGCAGCGGGGTGGTCGCCGCCCGGCCCCGGGTTCTCGACCCAGGACCGGGCGGCAGCTTAGGGAGCGCCGCCAGCCGGCGCAAACCAGCCGGGGACGCCGGCTCAGGAGGCCCGCTGGCCGGCCACGGAGAGGTCGGGCGCTTCCAGGCCCGAGGCGTGGAGGTTGCCCGCGGGGCGGTCCGCACCGATGGGGGCCGGCCGGACCGCCCCGGCGGGCGCGGGGCGGGGGTGAGGAGCTCGCCAGCTCTGCGCGGGGGCGGGGAGCGGTGCCGGGTGTGGCGCGCCGTCCGCGCCCGGGGCGCCGTCCGCGCCCGGGGCGCCGTCCGCTCCCGGGGCGCCGCCCCGGCCGCGTGCGTGCGCGCCCAGCCGCGACCTGAGCCGCTCCCTGCCGCGGTGCAGGCGCGACATGACCGTGCCGAGCGGGATGCCCATCATCTCGGCGATCTCCTTGTACGGGTAGCCTTCGACGTCGGCCAGGTAGAGCGCTGTGCTGAAACCCTGCGGCAGGTCCCACAGAGCCCGGAGGATCTCCGAGTCGGCCAGTCGCTGCATCGCCTGTTCCTCCGCCGACGGCGCCGACTGGGAGGCGAGCACGATCTCGGGAGCCTGCGTGTCGCCGAGTTCGCTGAACAGCGACTGGGCGGGCTCGCGCCGTACCTTCCGGCGGCTGTTGATGAAGGTGTTCGCCAGGATCCGGTACAGCCAGGCGTTGAGGTTCGTGCCCGGCTGGAACTGGTGCAGCGCCACGTACGCCTTGGCGAAGGTCTCTTGCAGCAGGTCCTCGGCATCGCTCGGGTTGCGCGTCATGCGGAGCGCAGCGGGGTAGAGCTTCCGCATGTACGGGGCGACGTCTTGCTCGAAGTCGGGACTGGGGTCCGTGACGTTACTGGCCAGCGTCATGTTGCTCGGCCTCCTTGCTGGTTGCCCCCCTTTCGTCGATAAACCGGCCCGGCCGACGCGCCGCTGCTCATCGATTGCGGCCGCCACCCTCACTCGCCTGGAAATGTCACGGGGTAAACATCGCGGCCCAGCTTGGGGGGATTAGCCGGGGCGGGCGAGCAGGGGGGCAGCCAGGGCAGCCGTGCTGGCGTCAGCCAGCTGAGATCACCGAATCGGTGGCGGCTAACACTTTCATCTTTACCCCCCCTTGTGGGGCACCAGCGGATTTCAAGAGCTGATCACAGCCCGTAATGAGTTCAGGAGTTAAACAAGCACTCGACAGCCGTGTCAAGCGGCTTGGTGAAGAAGATTCAGAGAGTCTATGCGAACGTTTGCCTCGGCATCTAGACAGGCCCAGAGCGGCACTTGCCGCGGTTCGCAGCGATTCGCTAGCGATTCGCGCCATCAGAACCTATAGCGATGCTTGTCCATAATTAGCCCGCTAGGCCGGGGGCGTTAGGGCCATGCGAATCCGCTAACGGGGGGAAGGTCGCGCATCGCGCTTTAATGACCTCATAGCCCCCGAAGCCAAAAACGCGGTGTGAACCAAATCACTCCCGGTTTCTCTCCCGCGGTCAGCCGGTGGCGTGCAGCCAGCGCACCGGGGCGCCGTCGGCCGCTTGCCGGAACGGCTCAAGCTCGTCGTCCCACGCCCGCCCGAGCAGCAGCGTGAGCTCGGCCTCCAGCGAGCCCCCGAGCGCGGGATGGCGCGGGCCGGGGCGTTCTCGCAGCGTGTCCAGGCCAGGCGCGGCTGGCTGCCCGGTCTCCTGGGAGCGCGACGGCACCCCCGCCGCCGCGAGCGTCATGGCCGCGCGCAGTCTGCCCTCCGGGACCAGGATGTCGCCGTTCGCCGAGGTGATCGCCGAGAACGTGCCGAGGGACGGGGTGTGGCTGTAGCGGACCGCGTCGCAGCCGGGGCTCGCTTCCTCGGTCACCTCGAACCGCAGCCGGTTCCAGGCGGCGAGGGCTGAGGCGATGGCCGCCGCCGTTCCCGGCCTAGCCTGCCAGTCCAGCTCGGCCCGGAGCGCACCGGGCGAGGCAGGCTGGTCAACCCAGCACAATCTCACGGGCACGCCAAGAAACCCGGCCACTGCCCACTCGATGTGCGGGCACAATGCCGGGGGCGCGGAATGAACATGCAGCACACCACGAACGGACACCAGACCTCCATGCAGACGGACGAGGCGCGTCTTCCCCTACGGCCTCATTCCGTGAGCACGGGCGGCTCTCGTCCAAGCCCACCGCGCGGCACCTCCATTCTGCCTTAGCCCCGCCGCCGGCACCAGCACTCCCCGCCATCGGGTGTGTTGCCGCGTACCGGCCGTTGCGCGGCCATGATGAGATATGCGTGTGATCCCGGCAGAAGGGACAGCCGGCCGTGACATCGCGGGGCTGCTGTTCACCGCGGACATGTACGGCGTGCAGCTTGACCACCTCGCCGCGGTGCTCGGGGTGAGCGAGGCACGTGCCCGCGGCGTCGCCGCCCGCTGGCGTGACCAGGGCTACGCGGACTCGGCGCGCCTCGGGCCTGGCGGGCCGTGGACGTGGCTGACCAGGGCCGGGCTGAACGCGTGCGGGCTGCGGTACACCGCGGCACCTCCGGCCCTGGGCAGGCTCGCGCACATCCGGGCGGTGGTCGCGGTCCGGCTGGCGCTCGAGTCGGCGGGCGGGTACGCGGCGGGCGGCGGCTACTGGCGCAGCGAGCGGCGGCTGCGGGCCAGCATGGGCGGCCGGGTCGGGTTACGGCAGCACATCCCGGACGGCGAGGTGCACTGGCCGGATAGTGCCGCGGTGCCATGGGCGGGCGAGTGCTGGGCGATCGAGGCCGAGCTGACTCCCAAGACGGCCAGCCGCACCACGGCCATCATGCGGGAACTGCTGACCAGGACCGGGGACTACGGCTGTGCCGCGGCCGAGGTGGCGGCCGGCGGGCCGCCACGGCATGCCCGCGTGGTCTACGTCTGCGCCCCGGCGGCCCGGCCTACGGTCGCCAGGGCCAGGGAGGCGCTGGGCGGCGCCGGGGCGCGGGTAGAGATCCGCCTGCTGCCCGCCGGCGCGGCGCTGCCCCGGCCGGCCCGCGGGCATCGGGCGCGAGCACCGCAGCGGGGCACCCCGGCCGGTTCCGGGTCGCCGCCATGATCAGGCGCTGGCTGAGCCTCATCGCGGTCCGGGCTGCCTTACGCGCGCTCGGCCGAGCGATCCGGGTCGCCGCGATCGCCGCCCTGGTCGTCGCCGCCGCACCCGCCTCGCTGGCCGCGGCGCTCGGTGCGGCGCTCGCCTGGCTGCGGGGCTGGCCGCCCGGCCGGCTCTACCGGGCGGCGCTGTGGTGCGCGCCGATGCTCGCCGTCTGGCTCGCGGCCACCGCGATCACCGCACGATCGGCGGCCCGGCTGGCCACGGCGCCCTACCACGCCTGGCTCGCGCTGTGGCAGGCGGGCCCGGTCGCACCGCACCTCGCGGCCGTCGCAGAACTTGCCCCCGCGGCGATCCCGGCCGGCCTGGCCGCGGGCGGCCTGGCCTGGTCGTACCGGCTCCGCTCGATGGAGACCGGGGCGGGCGGGCTCTCCCCGGGCGCGGCGGTCTCGTTCGACCGGCGGCAGTGGCGGCACCAGGTACGCAGCGCGCGGGCGCGGATCGCCGCGCCGGGCGCGATCCCGCTCACCACCCGCGACGGAAGCATCGTGGCCGGCGCCGTGATCAGGGCGGTCGGGCACCCCCGGCGCGAGGTCGCGAACATCCCGTACCCAAGGATGCGCTCGCACCAGGTGGTGATCGGCACCACCGGCACCGGGAAGACCACGCTGCTTTTGCGGTTGTGGGCGGGTTTCATGGCGACCGCGCTGCGGCGGCACGCGGCCGGGCAGGGACGGCTGCCGCTGCTGGTGGTGCTGGACTGCAAGGGCGGGGCGGACGCGCGGCGGATCGCTGACCGGGCAAGACGGGCGCTGCGGCTGGCCGGTGCCCGCGCCACCGCGATCTGGCCGGACGAGGCCAGCCTGTCGCTGTGGGCGCTGCCGCCGGAGCAGCTGATCACCACCCTGGTCGACCTGATCGAGCACGGCACGGGTTCGGCCGCGTACTACGCGGACGTGATGGAGGCCGTTGTCAGCCTGGCCGTGGCCGCGCCCGGCGGCCCGCCGGCCGGAGCGGCCGACTTCCTGGCGCGGCTGGATCCCGGCTGGCTGGCGCTGGCCTACTCCTCCGGCGGGCACGAGGCCGACCTGGCGCTGGTGCGCACCGCGTCCCGGCAGATCGGCGACATCGCGCTGCGGTTCCGCACCCTGCTGCGGCGCCTCGGGCGCGGCCTCGACGGGCCCGGCGGTTTCGGCGACGCCGACGCCTGGTACTGCATCCTGGAAGGCACCGCCGAGGTCAGCGTGGCCGAGGCACAGGCCAGGGCGCTGGCCGACCTGCTGGCCAGCTACGCCACCCAGCCGGGCCAGACCGGCCGGGAGATCCTGCTGGCGGTGGACGAGTTCAGCGCCGTCTCCCGCAGGCTCCCGCTCTGGCAGCTGTACGAGCGGGCCCGGTCGCTGGGGCTGTCGGTGCAGGTGAGTGCCCAGTCGTGGCAGGGCCTGGCCGCCGCCGAGGATGAGCGCTACCGGATCGCGGCGACCGCCGACGGCGGGATCTGGCTGCTGCGCACCCCGCATCCCGAGCCGGTCGCGGCGCTGGCCGGCACCAGAAAGGTCACCGAGACCACCCGCCGCCTGATCCGGATGCCGGCCTGGAGCCACCAGGGCACCTCGCGGGTGCGGCCCGACCCGGTCGTGGACCCGGCGCTGATCCGCGGGCTCGACGTCGGCCAGGCGGGCTACATCTACCGCGGCGGCGTGACCTACGTGCAGGTCAAGCGGCTCGTGACCGCGCCTGCCGCGCTGCCCAGACCAGCCGCCCCGGCCACACCAGCCGCCGAGGCGACGCCGACCGCCAAGACCACAGCCGCCGCCGAGGCGACACCCGCCACCCGGGCCACACCAGCCGAGCAGGCCACACCAGCCGAGCAGGCCACACCAGCCGAGCAGGCCACACCAGCCGAGCAGGCCACACCAGCCGAGCAGGCCGCACCAGCCGAGCAGGCCACACCAGCCACGCAGGCGGCCGCGACCGCCGCGCCGGGCGCGCCGCGGCGGCCAGCACCGCACCCGCTGGCTGACGCCGGCGCGCTGCTGGACGAGGCCTTCGGCCCGGAGCCCGCCCCGTGACCCCGCAGGCGGCCAGCCCGTTCGCCGTGCTCGGGCTGCAGCCCCAGGCCGACCTGACCGACGACGAGGTGCACGCCGCATGGCGCCGGGTCGCGGCGGCCAGCCACCCCGACCGCGAGGACGGTGGCGACCCGCAGCGGTTCGCGCAAGCCGCGGCCGCCTACACCACGCTGCGGACCCGGTCCGGCCGCGGCGAGGCCCTCGCCGACCTGCACGCAGCACCGGCACGGGCCACCGCCAGCCGCAGGCGGCACGTTCAGGCTCATACTGGTGGCCGGCGCCTGTGGGCCCGGGTGCGTGACGGCCGCCCGGCACGGCTGGCCCTGCGGATCGCCGCCGCCGCGGCCGCCAGCACCGCCGCCGTCGCCGCCGCGGGCCCGCACCCCGCCGCCCCAGCCCTGGTCACCGGCGTGGTTACGTGGCTAGCACTCACCGCCCGCCACGACCTGGCACCCCGTGACCGGCGGTGACCGCCGGGAAAGATCTGCCATTGGCCAGGCTTGCTCATACCTCCGTCATCGATGTAAACGCCCGTGGTCCCCTGTTGCACGTGAGATTACCGGGGCGATGGCGGGAGCCCCGGGAAATTCCTGCTTCACATGAATTGGTATAATGCCATCGCGATACCAATTAGCAGGAATTGAGGCTATGAATGACAACAGCGAGGCTCTCACCGTTCGGCTTTCCCCTGAGCTTCACCACGAACTGAAGCTGTACAAGCGGTTTACCGGCAATCCGGTCAACGGCCTGGTGGTCCGCCTGCTGCAGGAGTACCTGGAAGGCGAGGGCCATCGCGAGATCACCGCAGCGATGACCGAGAGCGCCAAGCGGCGGTACGCCGATGCCCTTCGCAGGCTTGCCGACCCGGACGAAGGCGCTCACCAGGAACGGGTGCACCAGGCCACCGAGCACGTCACCTCGGTCCGCCGCGAGGTGCTGGATATGCTGGCTGCTCAGCGGGTAGCTACGCCTCGAGAGGCCGCCAAGCTGCCCCGATGACCGCGCACACGACGCCGGGGTGGGGCTGGGCCTGACCACTCGACTACGCCGGCCCCGGACCGCGCACAGTGCTGATAGCTCCTGACGTCGAGGGTTCGACCGGGACCGGTGGCCCCGTACAGCTCATCCAGTCCGCCCGTCCCAGCGAGCACGGCGATGGCAGGAAACCTCCTGTGGTTCGCGGCGGCATGCCAGAACCGGCTGCTATGAATGCACCTGGCCGCACCATGTCGCTTGCCAGCGTGCTCGTGGCAGAAAAACCCGCTGAGTGGTCCCATGAGCGTGGCAGGCGACACACCACACGGGGCAATCGTCAAGGGCCGTACTCGGCGCGGCTGATCATCCGCACCCACTCCCGGGCATGAGATCATCAGGGCGCGAGCTCGTCGGGCGTAGAGGCGAAGTTAATCGTGCCTTAGTTAAGTCCTATATATAAACGCCATAAGACCGGGGACGATGGATCAGCGTCCCCGGCCTGGGGTAGGGGTGGCAGGGCCACCTCAGGTATCAGCCGCCGGTGCAGCTGGCGACGCCGGTGACGGGCCAGGCGGCGAAGTCGGCAGCACCTTGGGTGGCGCCGTACTTGGACTCGAGGCTTCGTTCGATTTGGGACGAGGTGGGGGCGGGGCTGACCCACGTCACCGAGATGTACTGAAGGGCCTCGCCGGCAGGCATCTGCTCGGGGATCACGGCCTGGAGGCAGGCCAGCGAGGTGCTCGCCAGGGCGGGGTCGGCGTCGTAGGCCGCGGTGAGCTGATTGCGCTGGGCCGCGGTCCAGGGAGTCAGCGGGCTGGCCGTGGCGGACGGAGTAGTAGACGGTGCGGTCGCGGTGGCCGAAGGCGTCTGGGTTGGGGCCGGCGCCGTCGTCGACGGAGCCGCGGTTGGTGCCGATGATCGGCTCTGCTTGTCGCAGCTAGTGGCTGTCGTGATGAACGACTTGGCGACAGTCGTACCATCCGAGCCGCCGACAGCATTGGCGATGGCCGTCGTAATTTCAGCCTCCGAGGTGGCGCCGTTCGGGATCGCATTGAACGCCTTGGTGGCGTCGGTGTACGACATCGAGCTCTCCATGCCGGCTCTGACGCAGGCCGTGAAGGCGGCGCCCGAGCCGAAGTAGCCGAGGGCGTTGAACTGGGTCTTCTGGGACTGGGTCCAGTTGCCGGGCGAGCCGGAGGGCGCGGACGATCCGCAGGCCGCGATGGCCACAGCGATCAGGGCGCCGGCCGCCGCGGCGACACACGCGCGCGTGATGTACCTGCCTGCCTTCCGCTGGCGGCGCTTGATGAACCGGTGCGGCGCCGACGCGAGCGTGCAGATCCCGAGACAGGCAACCACAGGCACTCGAACGATTGCGATAAGGCTCACTGGATTTCCCTCTCGATCACGTCTGGGAGACGGGGCGGTGGACCCAGCGTGAGCCCGCCCAAAGGCTGACGGCAGGGGCCGGACGGCCCCATCGAGCGCGCCCGGTGTGGGCCGAACGGCCCATTCACCGCCGGCTGTCACATCAAGGCCAGGGGAGGCCAGCTGTCAGGCGGAGGGCACGACTGGGTCGATGCCGGCCTGGAGGGCGTAGCGGACCAGGTCCGTGCGGCGGCGGGCGCCGGTCTTGTCCCGGATCCGCTCCAGGTGCGATCGCACCGTGTTGACCGACACGTAGAGATGCCTGGCGATCTGGGCGTCGGACGCCCCCCCGGCCAGCAACGCCACGATCTCCCGCTCTCGATCTGACAGCGGGTCAGCTGAACTGTCCACCGCGTGACCGGCGGCGGGCACGGCGGCGGCGCGAGCTATCCCCGGATCGGGCTGGGCTGTGCCCATGGCCAGGGCGATGGCCTCGGCTTGGCCGAGGGTGCGGCCGCGGGCGTAGGCGGCATCGAACGCGGCCTCGCCCAGCGCGGCGCGCAGCCGGACATGGTCACTGCCGCGCATTTTCGATTCTTTCGCGTCGAAGGCCTGTCCGGCCTGCTCGTATTGGTGGTCTGCAGCGCCATGCAGAGTGGCGGCGACAGCGGGGTCGCCGTCCGCGCCGGCGGCCAGCGCGAGGCCGAGCAACGCACTGTGCACCCAGGTCATCTCTCTGGTGGCCCGCGCCCTGTCCAGGACGCCCACGAGCAGGCGGCGCGCACTGGCGGCATCCCCGTTCATGAGGTAGGCGAATCCCAGGTTCATCTCTGCGGCGGCGGACAGGTGCTGATAGCCGTGGGCATCGGCGACTTTGAGCGCGTCCTGCAGGTAGGCCAGGGCAGCCGGGAACTCCCCGGCCACGATCTGGTCGACGCCAAGGTTCACCAGGGTGACGGCGAGCGTGTAGTTGTCCCCGGATGCCCGCGAGAGAGAGAGGACCTCCTGGTAGTCAGCGATGGATGCGTCCAGATCACCGGCCTCGGCTTTGAACACCGCACGGTGGCCGAGAGCGACGACGAGCTGGGTGGGATTTCCAGCTGCCCTGGCCAGCGCGACGGCGTCGTCGGCCCTGGCCAGCGCCGCCGACAGGTCGCCCTGCAGGAAGCTGAACCAGTTGAGCGCGGCGAGGGCGTCGGCGGCGAGGGCATCATCGGCGAGGCCGCGCGCGATCGTAATGGCCTCCTCCGCCATCGAGGGGATGTTCGGGCTGCGGTCAAAGTGAGTGAGCAGCTTGCAGTTCGTGATCAGGGCACGGGCCAGGTAGCGAGTCGGCTGGCGGGCATCGGGGCGCTCGAGCAGGGCACCGAGTGCCTCGAGGACCTCGCCACTGTGGCCGCGCGAGAAGACGAACGCACGCAGCCCGGCGGCCAGCCGCAGGCCGGGCTCGGCACCATGAGGATCGGTGACACTGAACGCCAGCGCGGCCCGGATGTTGTCGAACTCGACCTCAAGCCGGTCGAGCCACACGGCCGCGTCCCAGCCGCGCAGCTGGGGGGCGGCAGTCTCGACCAGAGCCAGGTAGTGATCGCGGTGGGCGGCACGGGTTTCGCCCCGCTCGGAGCCGGGTCGCTGGGCGAGGCGTTCGGCGGCGTACTGGCGGACCGTCTCCAGCAGCCGGTACCGGGTCGAACCGTGAAAGTCTTCGGCCTGGACCAGGCTCTTGTCCACCAGGGCGGCCAGCAGGTCAAGCACCTGCCATTCTGTGGTGCCGCCTACTGAGGTGACCGCTTCGGCAGCCGCCAGGGTCCAGCCCCCAGCGAAGACCGACAGCCGGCCGAAGACGATCTGCTCCTCGGGGTTGAGCAGGTCGTAGGACCAGTCGATCAGGGCTCGCAGGGTCTGATGACGCGGCAGGGCGGTACGGCTCCCCCCGGTCAGCAGCCGGAACCGCTGATCAAGCCGAGAGCTGAGCTCCGATACCGACAGCGACCCCAGCCGGGCCGCGGCCAGCTCGAGGGCCAGCGGGATCCCGTCCAGCCGCACGCAGACCGCCGCCACCGCCGCGGCATTGGCCTCATCCACCGCGAAGCCCTGCCGGTGCATCGCCGCGTGCTCGGCGAACAGCTGCACCGACTCGAACGCGGCCAGCTTGTCCGGGGCAGCCAGATCGGCGGGCGGGACGGGCAGCGAGGGAACCCGGAAAACGTGCTCCCCCCCGACGCCCAGCGGTTCCCTGCTGGTGACCAGCAGACACGCCCGCGGGCAGGACCGCAGCATGGCGTCGGCCAGCTTGGCCGCCGCGCCCAGCACGTGCTCGGCGTTATCGAGGACCACCAGCAGGTACCGGTCGCCGATGGCGTCGGCCAGGGTGTTGAGCACGGGCCGTCCCGGCTCCTCGCGGACCTGCAGCACCGCGGCCACGGTGCGGGCCACCAGCTCAGGTTCGGCCACCGGCGCCAGCTCGGCCAGCCACACCCCGTCGCCGGCGCCATCCACCGCCTCGGCCGCTACCTGCAACGCCAGCCGCGACTTGCCGATCCCGCCCGGCCCGGCGATCGTGATCAGCCGCGACCCGCCCGATATCAGCGCCCGCAACTCTGCCATCTCGTCGGCCCGGCCCACGAAACTGGTTGCCTGCGCGGGCAGGTTGTGCCGCAGCGCGGGATGGTCCAGGGAGCGCAACGTGCCGAAACCCCCCGCCAGCCCCGGCCCGGTCACCTGCAACACCCGCTCCGGCTGGCCCAGGTCCTTCAGGCGGTGCTCGCCTAGATCCCGAAATCTGATCCCGGCGGGCAGCCGACCGGCCAGCAGCTCGTACGTCGCCCCGGACAACAGGATCTGACCGCCATGGCCGACATCAAGCAGCCGGGCGACCCGGTTCACCACCGGACCGAAATAGTCGCCGTCGCGTTCCACGCACGCCCCTGAATTCAGCGCCATCCGCACCCGGACCGGCGAGCCGGACGGCCACAGCTCAGCACCGACCGCCCGCTGGATGGCCACCGCCGCCGCCAGCGCAGCGGACGGGTCGGCGAACACCGCACGAAAAGCCTCGCCCACCGCCTTGACCACCCGACCGCCCGCTACCTTGACCTGCTCGCGGACAATGCAGTCATAGCGGGCCGACGCCTCCGCCATCGCCTCGCGGTCGGCCTCCCACAGCCGGATACTGCCCTCGACGTCGGTGAACAGCAACGTCACCAGGCCTGGGGGAAACCCCATGTGCTCATTGTGCACCCCGATCCCGCCCCGCCCGGTCGCCGATGTTCGAGGGCGAAAGGGGCGACTTGAACGCCGCGCTCGCAGATCACCAGGAAGCCATCACCCTGTCACGGCCCTCCTGACCCTGCGTGACCGGCCTCCGGGCGATGAATGGGGCCGTCCGGCCCACACCTGGTGCGCTCGATGGGGCCGTCCGGCCCCTGCCGTCAAGCTCCGGCCAGGCTCACGCTGGAAAACGAACCAAGCGGCTCGGCCGCATTCAGCAGGATCAATTCTTTGAACAGAAAGCGGAACCATGACCACTTCATCTGAAAAGGCCGGCCTCGGCCGGCGCGTCGGCCGCTACGACAAATGGATCATGGTGACCGGTGTCGCCATGTTCCTCCTGAGCTTTGCCCCGTGGGAGGGGCTCAACCCCGAAACCCTCGGCAATCTCGGCCTCAGCGGCCTCGGCGGCGTCCCCGTCACCCCTGGTTCGATCTACAACGCCTGGCATGTGGGCTACGGGGGCTGGCTGCCGTGCCTGGTTGCTCTCGCCATCGCCGGTGCGGTCGCCGTGCACGACTTCTTCGGCGTGCAGGTTCCGGGAGTCGAAGGGACACGACCACGATTCCTGCTCCAGGTGGTGGCAGCGATCAGCGTGCTGCCGCTCAGCATTCGCGCGATCTCCCTCTTCGTGCAGCACAACCCGAATGCCGGGCAGGCGCGATGGGGTGTGTACCTCGCCTTCATCGTCGGTGTCACTCAGTTCGCTTTCGTCATCCGGGGACGCAAGAAGATCGGGCACGTCACCGCCTCTGCTGGCCTGAGCGGATCTCCTGGTCCCGAGCGGGCTACGAACTTCTGTGCCCAGTGCGGCACGCGCGCCGTCGCGGGAGACAACTTCTGCGAGCAGTGCGGGGCTCCCGCGACAAACGGAACCGGAACCCATCCGCGAAGCAGCGCCGCCCGAAGCTGAAGCGCGTGTTCAATCCGGGCCAATACCGACGAAATGAGAATGTCGTGAGTGTCAACACCCTGCCAGGGCAAGGATGCGGCCATGACCTGAGGCCGGGGGGGCGTGCGTCGCGCTGGAGGCCTGCGACAGCTACCTGCCCGCCGCGGGGATCGAGTACTACTTCTACGACCAGCTCGGGTCGGGTTTCAGCGACCAGCCGCACGAGCCGTCGCTGTGGGACCTCGGTCGCTTCGTCGATGAGGTGGAGCAGGTCCGCCAGGCGCTTGGGCTGGACCGGGACAACTTCGTCCTCTACGGGCACTCGTGGGGCGGGCTCCTGGCCATCGAGTACGCCCTTGCCCATCAGCAGCACCTGCGCGGGCTGGTCATCTCCAACATGATGGCCAGCGCCCCCGCTCGGTGAGCGTTCTCCCTGATCTCCTGCGTCACTCAACGTGATGCTGAAGGCCGCCCTCCAGACCGGCCCCATGCGATCGGCCGCGACCGGCCAGCCGCCGACGCGTTCAAGATTTTTAACGTCCGTGCGCGGCGGCCACGGCTATTGCAGACGGTAACCGTCAGCAATAGCATCGGGATGCGGCCGGCCAGCACGGGCCGCTGGCGCGGGCCGCTGGCGCGGGCCGGCCGGGCAGGCCGTGACCCAGCGTCGGGAGATGGTCGTGGACGTTCGCACAGAGACGTCGGCCGAGATGTACCGCCGGATGTTCCGCAGCCGGTCGTTCGAGCTGGCGGCGATCGAGAAGATGAAAACCGGCGAGATCCCCGGCGCCCTGCACACCTCGGTCGGCCAGGAGGCGTCGATCGTCGGGTCGTGCATGGCATTGCGCGACGACGATTACATGGTGGGCAACCACCGGTCGCACGGCCACCCGATCGGGAAGGGCGCGCGCACCGACCGGCTGTTCGCCGAGCTGATGGGCAAGGCCACCGGGATCAACGGGGGCATGGGCGGCTCGATGCACCTGTCCGACTTCAGCGTCGGCAGCCTGGGCGAGACCAGCATCGTGGGATCGGGGCTGCCGGTGGCCACCGGCGCGGCGCTCGGGTCGAAGCTGCAGGGCAGCGACCGGGTGACGCTGTGTTTCTTCGGCGACGGCGCGTCCAACGAGGGCACGTTCCACGAGAGCCTGAACCTGGCCGCGGTGTGGGTGCTGCCGGTTGTGTTTGTGTGCGAGAACAACGGCTACGGCGAGCTGAGCGCGGCCAGCGTGATGGTGTCCGTGCCCGACGTGTCGATGCGCGCGGCCGGGTACGGCATCCCGGGCGTGACCGTCGACGGGCAGGACGTGATCGCGGTCTACGAGGTGGTCGGCGAGGCGGTGGCGCGGGCCCGGCGCGGGGAGGGCCCGTCGCTGGTGGAGACCAAGACCTACCGGTTCCACGACCACGCGTTCGGGCTGCCGTCGCCGGTCTACCGCGACCAGGCCGAGGTGGACGAGTGGCAGAAACGCGACCCGGTCACGCTGTTCCGGGCCCGGCTGACCGGCGAGGGCGCGCTCGGCGAGGACGCGGTGAAGGAGATTGAGGACGCGGTCGCCGCGGAGATCGCGGCCGCGGTCGCCTTCGCCGAGTCGAGCCCGTACCCGGAGCTGGACGCGGCGTTCCGGCACGTGTACACCAACCCGATCCCGATCCGGCACTAGCTCCCGAGGCAGGCCCCCATGCCAGCAGTCAGCTACCTGCAGGCGGTGCACGACGCGCTCCAGGAGGAAATGCGCCGTGACGGCCGCGTGTTCATCATGGGCGAGGACGTGGGCTTCAACATGCTCGGCGCCACCGGTGGTTTCCTGGAGGAGTTCGGCGCGGAGCGGGTCCGCAACACGCCGATCACCGAGGCCGGGTTCACCGGCGCAGCGGCGGGCGCGGCGATGGTCGGCATGCGGCCGGTGGTCGACTTGATGCTCAGCTCGTTCATGTACGTCGCGATGGACCAGATCGTCAGCATCATCTCCAAGTCCACTTATCTCTATGGCGGCCAGGCCAGCCTGCCGCTGACGATCCGCGCGTCGATGTTCTATGGCGGGTCCAACGCCGCGCAGCACAGCGACCGGCCGCTGGCGCTGTTCATGGCCAGCCCCGGGCTGAAGATCGTCGCGCCGAGCACCCCGTACGACGCCAAGGGCCTGCTGAAGGCCGCGATCCGCGAGGACGACCCGGTCATCTGCTTCGAGGACGGCACGCTGTGGACCTCGACCGGCGAGGTCCCGGACGGCGACTACGTGGTGCCGCTGGGCCAGGCCGACGTCAAGCGCGAGGGGTCGCAGGTGACCGTCGTCGCGATCTCCGGGGCGGTGCAGGCGGCGCTGGCCGCGGCGGACCGGCTGGCCGGGGAGGGCGTGTCGGTGGAGGTGATCGATCCGCGGTCGCTGGTCCCGATGGACTACGCCACGATCCTGGCCTCGGTGGAGAAGACCGGCCGCCTCGTGGTCGCCGACCCGTCGCACCGCACCTGCAGCCCGGCCGCGGAGATCGCCGCGACCGTTGCCGGGGACGGGTTCTGGTCGCTGCAGGCGCCGATCGTCCGGGTTACCGTGCCGGACACGCACATCCCGTTCAGCCCGCCGCTCGAGCAGCAGCTCTACCCGAGCGCCGACCGGATCGCCGAGGCGGTCCGGGAGACACTCAAGTAGGGGTCGCCTGGTGCCAGCCGAAGTCCGCCTGCCGCAGGCCGGGATGGGCATGACCGACGGGACCGTGCTGGACTGGCTCAAGCAGGTCGGGGACCAGGTCCGCCGGGGGGAGTGCATCGCCGAGGTCGAGGCGGCCAAGACCACGCTGGAGATCGAGGCGCCCTGCGACGGCGTGCTGGCCAGCATCGTCACGCCGGCCGGGATGCTGGTCCCGGTGCGCGAGGTCATGGCTGTGATCGCGCTGCCCGGCGAGGCCGCCGGCGCGGCGGACGCGGGCGTCGCGGACCCCTGTGGCGCACCAGCGGCCCCGTCACCGCCAGCATCCCCGGGCTCCGCCCCCGCCTCCGCGGCGCCCCCAGCCCCCGCGGCCCAGGTGGTGCCCGCCGCGCGGCGCCTCGCCCGCGAGCACGGCATCGACCTGAGCGGCGTCACCGGCTCCGGCCCGGCCGGCCGGATCACCGAAGCCGACGTCCGCGCGCACCTCGAAGGGCTGAGCGCGGTGCCGCTGACCGGCACCCGCGGGCTGATCGCCCGCCGGATGGTGGCCAGCCTGCGCGACTCCGCGCAGTTCACGCTTACCCGGTCGGCCGACGTGACCGAGCTGGCCCGGCTGCACGACCGCGGCGGCCTGCCCCCAGGCGTCACCTACACCGACGTGCTCGGCTATGCGGCGGTCAAGAGCCTGGTTGAGCATCCCGCCCTGAATGCGCACGTCGTCAGTGACCAGATCAGGCCCGCCGCCCGGGTGCACCTAGGCATCGGCATCGACACCGGCGGCGCGCTGATCGTGGGTGTGCTGGCGGGCGCGGACGCCGCCACACTGGCCGAGCTTTCCGCCAGGCGGCGGGCGCTCACCGAGCGGGTGTGCGCCGGGTACGCGGACGTGGCCGAGTTGCAGGGCAGCACGTTCACGGTCACCAACCTCGGCAGCGCCGGCGTCGACGCGTTCACGCCGATCATCAACCCGCCCGAGGTCGCCATCCTCGGGATCGGGCGGATCACCGACCAACCGGTGCCGGACGGCGGCGGCATTGCCTGGCGCAAAGCGCTCACGCTCAGCCTCACCGTTGACCACCGGGCCGTCGATGGAGCGCCCGCCGCCCGGTTCCTGGCCACGCTGGCCGGCTACCTCGCCGACCCGGCCGCGCTGCTGCGGTAGCCGCCGCGTCACGTCCCGGCGAGGTGCCGGCCGATGGTGGCGGCCACGTAGTCCACGCTGGCCTGGCGGGCACGGCCGACTCTACGAGGGCTTTAATCCCAGTGTCGGCAACTCCACTTGTCCGATGTCGTTCACGAGTCTTCACGCCGACACTTGCCCCCGACGTCGGACGGCCTGCCGGACGGCAACGTACGGTGGTGAACTGCCGCCATCACCCTGTAGCTTGTTTGTCCTTCGCATCATTGAGGGCGCATCTGACGGATCACTGGCGCATTGATACCACACCGACGAGCATTTGGATCTTTCGAGGCAATTAATTCTACCGCTCTAATAGCTGACGGATCGCGCTGGACATCGGTCTCGTATTGCCCAAAGACAATCGCACATGAAGTCGGTGCGACAGGATTAGCATGGGCAGTAACAATTGTGCCGAATAGATTCGCAATGGCGAGAAAGATAGTGGCGCCCGCAGCCGCCAAACCAGCAACAACAGCCGGGTTTCGCCGGAGCGACACACGAGCCTCAGCAGGCCTGCGCCCTGGCTGTGGGGCTGGCTTTCGGCGAGCCGGGCGTCTGCTCACCGCTCACACTCGATCCAAGGTATGACACGCATAAAGCTTGCTGCGATCGCCGCGTCCAAGTGACACATCTCCCGATCGCCGTACGGCTCGACCCTCGTGTTGCTGATCGGGCGCTTCAAGGTAAATTCCGGGCCGACCTTGTCCTCGAAGAAGCCGACCTTCTGGCTGATCTGGAAGCCCTCGGCCACAGCGTGGCGGCTGGATCATCTCATCGACGGTGGCCGCGGACGAGCCGCCGTGCTCGGCGAGGTCGTCGGGGTGCAGCGGCAGGCCGCCCACCACGTACTTGGAGAAGATGTCCCTGGCGGCCTCGGCGTCGGGCCGCTCGATCTTGATCTTGACGTCCAGCCGCCCGGGGCGCAGGATCGCCGGGTCGATCATGTCCTCCCGGTTGGACGCGCCGATCACGATCACGTTCTCCAGGCCCTCGACGCCGTCGATCTCCGACAGCAGCTGCGGCACGATCGTGTTCTCCACGTCGGACGACACGCCGGATCCGCGGGTGCGGAAGATCGAGTCCATCTCGTCGAAGAACACGATGACCGGCATGCCCTCGCTGGCCTTCTCCCTGGCCCGCTGGAACACCAGCCGGATGTGCCGCTCGGTCTCGCCGACGTACTTGTTCAGCAGCTCCGGGCCCTTGATGTTCAGGAAGAAGCTCTTGCCCTCGCTGGCCTGGCCGGCCACGGGCTCGGCGTCCCTGCTGGCCTGGGGGATGCGCTCGTACACATAGCCCGACCGGGGCTCGAGCAGCAATGAATCGCCAGCGCGCAGCGTGGAGTTCCGCAGCGGCTCGGCCAGCCGGGCGATGCGCTCCTCGTCGGCATGCGAGATCACCAGCGCCTGGTCACCGCCCTCAAGGACCTCCTTGAGCATGACGACCTCGCCGATCGTCTCATAGGCCTGGGCGATGACGACGTTGAGCGCGACCTCCTGGCCGGGCTTGAGCTCGCCGACGTCGATCCCCGGGCTCACGCTTACCCGCTTCTTCCTGCCGCCGGTGAACACGTCCGCCCTGCCATCCTCGGCGGCCTCAAGGAAGATGCCGAAGCCGGACGGCGGCTGGACCAGCCGGTCGACTTCCTCCTTGAGCGCCGCGATCTGGTCACGCGCCTCGCGCAGGGTCGCGGCGACCGGGCTATGCCTCCAGCGAGACGATTTGGAGGCCCACCAGCCCGATAGCAGTGCTGGTGCAGTACTCACGGCGAGCAGGTCCGGCAGAGACGCCAGCGGCGTACACCCATCCTCAGGGGTGTACCTGGCCGTTTCCCGCCGGTATCCGCCCCCGGGATGCGATCCACTGGCGGAAGGCATTAAGCTCACCTCGAGGCCTCCTCCCTAACGGGGACCTTGATCGTCAGGCGGCTCTCGCGTGCCAGCGCGAGAGCCGTCGCCCATATCGTCAGGCGGCTATCACGTGCCAGCGCGAGAGCCGTCGCCCTTATCGTCAGGCGGCTATCGCGTGCCAGCGCGAGAGCCGCAGCCTTTTCGGCTGTCGGCCGGTGCCGCCTTTCTCGATCTTCTTCCGAGAAACCATCCGCTCACCCCTCACCTCAGCCCAAGAGCCGATTTACCCTTGACCCTACCTATCCGAGAAGCTTCCGTAACCTATGGCCGGCCTCAGCTAGGCTTCTTTCCGCTACGATCCGGGCAAAGATCTATGGGTGTTCAGCTTCCCGGCGCAATTCCCGCCCCGCTCGCGCGAGCTCCATTCGGCCCCGGCGGCGCTTCACCCTGGTCAGCGCGCCTTGGATTCTGACGTCTCCCCGCCCACGAGTCTCGGGTACTTGCGCAGGCAGCAGCCGCGGAAGTAGGCCCTGGTGTCCTCGGGCGGGTACTCGATGGCCCTGGCCCACGTGATCATCGGCGACGCGAACATGAGCGAGATCTGCACCTACCTCAAGCTGGGCACGACCTCGACAGGCGCCGGTACTTCTCCGGGTCGGCGTGCGGCTCGTCGCGGGTGTTGATGATCGGCCGCTTGAGCGTGGTCTCCAGGGCGACCTCGACCTCGAAGAAGTCGGCGCGCTGGCTGATCTGGAAGCCCTCGTCCCTGCCGTCGGCGGGTTCTCCTCAAAATCCCACCTCGCCCGCCGTGCCCGCGCCGACCTCGTGGCCCGGTAGGCGTTGACGACCTGAGAGGAGGTCACCATCGCGTTCGCGCCCGGCTCGCATCGCGCCCAGGCGGGACCAAGGCGCACATGAACCTGGCCGCTCTTTGCGTGCGCTCCGCCGAGGGCCTACGGATTCTGCCCCGTGTTGGCGAGCGTGCCGATGGGCCGACCGTCCTCGGTGCCGCTCTTATCGCACACCAGGATCCTGATAGAGACGATCCGCTCCCCCTCCTTGCCGGAGATCCTCGCCCAGTCGTCGGGGGTAATGTTCTCGCTCATGGCGCCGGAGTTGAAGTCCTTGAAGTAGAGGACCTCTTTGTCCCGCCGGCGTAGGCGACCCCGAGCAGCCTGTTCTGCTCGCTTTCGCTGTACGTGCGCTCGACACCTTCCACCAGGAGCCAGTGTGGCGAGATGCACGTCGCCACACCAAGTCCGCGAGATCGACCTGGGCAGCCTGCAGGCATAGAACACCAGGAGCAGATTTGGCCTGGAAGATCGGAAGCGCACGAGCCGGGCGGTCCGATCCAGATTAATCGTGCCTTGCTTCAGATCTCGGTAACCCCGCCATCCCGCCATCTGGCTCTGCCAGGCGCGAGTTTGATGTTGGGGTCTGTTCGCATGAACATATGGCAGCGAACAACGGCCTGAGACACTGGTGGCGTGGTACTCGTTGCCGATGATCTCGGCGCGTGGCTTGTCGCGGTGCTCGCGGATGCAGGCCGCAAGAAGCTGACTGCGTTCTTCCTTGGCAGTGAGCAGGACCGAGCGCTGCGACAGGCCGCAATAGTCGCAATCCAACTCACCTGCAGGAAGATGCGCCCGGAGAGCGACGTTCGGGCTGAGCATCTGGCGACGGTGCTCAGCAAGGCCTTCAAGACGCCGGTTCCCGGCACATCGCCTGCGGGACAGGCGACGGTGCTAGAAGCCTTGCAGGCGGCGGTCGCCAAGCAACTGACAGTGCTAGATGATCCAAGCACAACCCGCACCGGGCATTCCTCGGCGGAAGTGCTGGACCTCCCGATTCCTCTACTAGCTCAAGATCTGACCGCACACCTAGTTCAGGAGATCGTTACCCGGGGCACCCGCGGCGGGCCACTATTCCCGCTCGCTTGCCAGCTGAACGATGACCTCACTCACCTTCAGGTTCAGCGCCTGGAAGACAGGGTCGAGCTCTTGACCGTAGGCCTGCGGCAAGCGCTGGATCGGCCCGGCGATGTCGACGCCGTCGAGGCTGTGCCGACAGCCCTTGCGCAGCTGCCGCTCGAGGTAACGGGGTTCGTCGGCCGGAACGACGAGCTAGCCCTGCTTGCCGCTTTGCTGGAGCCGGCCGGGTCAGCCGTTCCCGTCGTGGTGTCAGCAGTGTCGGGCCTGCCCGGAGCAGGCAAGACTGCTCTAGTCGTGCAGGCGGCGCACGCCGCGAGACGACGTGGATGGTTCTCCGGCGGGGTGTTGTTTATCGACCTCCATGGTTACGACGACTTGCCGATGGAGCCAGGTAAGGCATTGCTGGGACCATTGCGTGCGCTGGGAGTACGCGATTATCACATCCCGGCCGAAACGGATGACCGAGCTGGGCTGTACCGATCAGTCTTGGCGCAGATCAGTAAGCCGGTGCTTGTGATCCTCGACAATGCCTCCACCGAGGCGCAGGTCCGGTCGCTGCTGCCTGGCAGCGGACAACACAAGGTATTGGTGACCTCGAGGCACACATTGGCTGGCCTCGGTGGCCGACTGGTCGACATCACGGTCATTAGGGACCAAGAAGCAGTGGAGCTGTTGGATACGGCGCTGCGAATCGCTCGCCCTGATGATCGCCGAGTCGCTGATGATCAAGAATCCGCTAGGCGCCTGGCCGAGATTTGCGGACGACTGCCGCTAGCGCTCCAGATCACCGCATCGCTACTCAAAGCAGACCCCGCACTTAGTGCGGCCCAGCTTGCGCACGAGCTCGAGGATGAGTCGATGCGGCTATCGCAGCTGCGCTACGACGACGGCAGCGGATCTGATGCCTCGTCAGTCGCCGTGGCATTTGAACGGTCCTACATGCGGCTCGATAACAATACGGCGCGGATCTTCCGACTACTCCCGGCCAATCTCAGTCTCAACATATCCACCGAAGCGACCGCTGTCTTGGCGGATCAGTCAGTCAGCGAGACCCGTCGCGCGCTAAGAGAGTTGGCACGTGCGCACCTAGTCGAGATCGCTCCTGCCCC
>Ga0335075_10001607_pt1 | contig 37077 bp, 36 predicted proteins | sample Lox_Sample_24_FD_206723 | JGI IMG/M metagenome (GOLD analysis project Ga0335075, IMG submission 206723) | Soil microbial communities from Loxahatchee National Wildlife Refuge, Florida, United States - Lox_Sample_2.4 | ecosystem: Environmental > Terrestrial > Soil > Wetlands | place: USA... | reverse complement strand
GATCTCTACTTTCGATCCAATCTGACGCTGGGCGCCCAAGCGTGGGTGCCCAGCCTTGGCCGGATCACAGCTAAACGGAATGCAGATCTCACCGCCGTGCAGCGCCGGAGTTCCGACGTCACATTTCGTCAATCGACCACGGTTTGTTGAGGTGCCAGACTAGCGCGCCCTTGGTTTTCATGATCGCCCTTTCGTGCGGCTGCATGGCGGATGCGCGTGGAAGCCGTCCCGCTGCGGTGGTCAGCACTCCCGGCCTGACACGGCAGACGCGGCCATGGCCGGGATAACGCCATTGGTCGGCGGATTGGGCCGTAGTGCCCGCCCAAGCCTGCCTAGCGCGTCCATGCTGTATGCCCTTACCGTTATTATTACCGTGCATATTGCAGCTCGGATCTAACGCGACCGCAGCAGCGGACCGCACTGCCGCGGCGGGGCTCGTATCGTGGCGCTGGCTGGGCCTAGTCGCAGCTGATGGCGCACTTGTAAACCGCCCGTTTGCCGGCAAGGCCAGCGTTAACCTCGGAGGCCCGCAGTGCCGGTAAACCCGGTAACCAAAAGTGCCCTTGTGCGACCGTCGTCATCTGGTACCGTGCCTGCTACGGTAATTCATACTGTTACGGGAGGATGTTCTGTGGGACGTGAGCGGCGGACCACCGGGCCGGCGCTCGTGGTGGCGTCCGCTGCGGGGGCTGGCGTTTGAGTTGCCGCGGGAGCATCGCCACACATGACAGGTCCGTGCGGTCGCCCAGGCCAGATGGTGGCCACGATGGTCGCGCCGGAAACATGTCAGGGTCACACGCCACGCGTCGGTATCGCGCGTGGCGCAACTACGCCCGAGACGCGTCGTGACCAAGGGTTTGTCAGGCCGCCGTGTGGCCCCTGGGTGGTGGGCACTGGGGATGTTTGTACTGATCGCAGCGATCGCATTGCTGACCGCGGTGGCCTTCTCGGGTGGTCTGGTGTCTTCGGTTCCCGTGACGTTGACGTCCGAGCGTTCGGGGCTGGTGATGGAAACGGGCAGCAAGGTCAAATTGCGCGGTGTTGAGGTCGGCAAGGTGGTCGCCATTCGGGGCGGCAGCCAACCGGTGACCCTCACCTTGCACCTGTATCCCTCGGCAGTTAAGTACATCCCGGCCAACGTGCAAGCCGAGATCCGGGCCACGACAGTATTCGGCGCCAAATACGTCGACCTGATCGTTCCCGATCGGCCCAGCCATAAGCGCATCGCGGCGGGGGCAATCGTGGTCTCGCGCAACGTGACCAGTGAAGTCAATACCGTCTTCCAAAACCTGGTAGTCGTGCTCAAGCAGGTCGATCCACCCAAACTCAACGCCGTGTTGACCGCGGTGGCCGAGGGGTTACGAGGCAAGGGCCAGCGAATAGGGGAGGCCCTCAGCGGCGGCGAGGAGGTGCTCACAGCGCTGAATGCGCGCATGGACAGGCTGCAACAGGACTTCAAGTCTGTCGGTGCGGTCAGTGAGACCTACGCCGCGGCCGCGCCTGACATCATTAAGACCCTTTCGGCGGCGAACACTACTGGCGCGACGATCACACGCCAGGCCTCTGAGTTGGACGAGGCGTTGGTCGCCGCGGCTGGGTTATCTCGCAGCGGCATCGATCTGATCGCCCCCAACATGCAAACCTTCGTCGACGCCTTCAATCAACTCAAGCCCACCGCCGACATGTTGCTGAAGTACAACCCCGAGTACACATGCACCCTGCAGGGGGCTTACTGGCTGGTCAACGATGCAGGCGGTTACGAGGCAGCCGGCGGCGGCAATGGTCGCAGCACCATCCTTGATGCCAGCTTCGGCTGGGCGCGTGACCTGTATCGGTACCCGACTAATTTGCCGATCGTTGCAGCCAAGGGTGGCCCTGACGGCAAGCCCGGGTGTGGATCGTTGCCCCGACCCGACCTCAATTGGCCGGTACGCTCACTGATCACTAACACCGGGTGGGGCACTGGGATGGACTATCGGCCCAACCCCGGCATCGCCCACCCGGGCCTTGTGGACTTCTTTCCGGTCACTCGCGCCACTCCGGCGCCGCCGTTCATCTTCGCCCAGGGTGCCCCGCCGTCGATTGGCCCGGTGACCTATCCGGGTGCGCCGCCCTACGGCGCGCCGCTGTACGCGCCCGACGGCACTCCACTTTGGGCTGGGCCACCGCCTGGGTCGCCGCCGCCTCTGGTGCCAGGAGTGCCTAACCCGCCGCCGCCGTATGGCACCGGCCACGGACCTGGGGGATAACGTGCGCGACAACGTCACCGGCGCCGTGTGGCGCTTTTCGATCTTCACGGGGGTGTGCCTGCTGGCCGCGTTCGCGATGATCGCGGTATTCGGTCAGCTCCGATTCGGCAGCCAGCGCACTTACAACGCCGAATTCAGCAACGTCAGCGGTCTGGAGAGCGGCAATTTTGTCCGGATTGCCGGCGTAGAGGTCGGCAAGGTCAAACATATCTCCATCAACAACAACACCGCAGTGGTGGAATTCAGCACCGATAACAGCGTTGTGCTCACCGAAGGTACCCATGCGGTGGTGCGCTACGACAACTTGATCGGCGGGCGCTACCTAGCCCTGGAAGAAGGCACTGGTGGCGTGCGGGTTATTCGACCCGGGGACACCATTCCGCTTGACCGCACCGCCCCCGCGCTGGATCTCGACGCGCTGATTGGCGGTTTCCGGCCACTATTCACAGCCCTCAATCCCGATCAGGTTAACGCGTTGACCGGCGAGTTGATCCACGCATTTCAAGGTGAAGGCGGCACCGTCACGGCCCTGCTGCAGCAAACTGCAGCATTTACCAGCACCCTGGCCGCGCGAGACGAACTGATTGGTCAAGTGATCACCAACCTCGATACCGTGCTGAGCTCCCTGGGCGAGCAGAGCAAACAATTCGATAAGGGGGTCACCTCGTTGTCTGACCTGGTGAAGGGGCTGGCCAGCCGCAAAGAGGACATCGGCAACGCCCTCGCGCACATCAACGGGGCCGCGGCAACATTCGCTGATCTGCTGGTGCAAGCCCGTGCGCCACTGCACGAGCTCGTGCACGAAACCGACCGCTCATCGGGCCTGATCGTGTCCGACCACGACTACATCAACAACCTGCTCGATACCTTGCCCGACGCCTATCGCACCCTAAGCCGTCTGGGGCTCTACGGCGACTTTTTCAACTTTTATGGCTGCGAGGTGCTTTTCAAGTTCAACGGCAAGGGCGGTCAGCCGGTGTATGCCCGGGTGTCGAATCAAACCACGGGGCGGTGCGCGCCGAAATGAGACGCTTTTCGGAACGCAATCCGGTGCTAGTCGGCGCCGTGGGGGTTGCGGTGGTAACCGCGGCTGTGCTGGCCGCGCTGGAATATGACAAATTGCCGTTCATCAACGACGGCAACAAGTATTCAGCCTATTTCACCGAGGCGGCCGGCCTGTCGGCTGGGTCGCCGGTGCAGGTTGCCGGATATCGGGTAGGTCAAGTCTCCGACGTGGGCCTAGACGGTTCGCGTGTGCTGGTGCACTTCACCGTGGACAGGGCCATCCGCCTTGGTGAGCGCACCGAGGCCGCGATTAAGACCAAAACCTTGCTGGGTGCCCGGCTGCTCGCGGTATCACCGCGCGGCGAGGGTCAGTTGCGCGGGCCCATCCCTACCGAGCGCACCAGCGCGCCGTATGAATTGCCCCAAGCCATCGGCGATTTGTCGGCCGCCATCAGCGGCTTGGACACTGGCCAGCTCAACACGGCCCTGACGACGCTGGCGCAAACATTTCAAGACACTCCCGCCGATGTGAGGGCCGCGTTTGACGGAGTGGCCCGGCTTTCCGACACCCTCGGCAGGCGCGACGACAAACTGCGGTCTTTGCTGGCCAACGCCAACAAGGTTACTGCTGTATTTGCCCAACGCAGCGACCAGTTCGTCACGCTGGCAACTGACGCGAACGCACTACTCGCCGAGCTGAGAGCACAAAGCGGCGCACTGGCGCAGATCTCGAGCAACATTTCGGCATTGTCCAAGCAGCTTTCCGGCCTGGTCGCAGACAACAACACACAATTGCGCCCGGCTCTGGACAAACTCAACGGCGTGTTAACGATGCTCGACAATCACAAGCAGCAGCTGCAAGAGTCGCTGAAATTGCTCAACGGCTTTTCGTTATCGCTGGGCGAGGCGGTCTCCAGTGGGCCGTTCTTCAAGGCGTACATCGCCAACCTGCCCCCCGGTGAATTGATGCAACCGTTCGTCGATGCCGCCTTCTCCGATCTGGGATTGGATCCGCATGTGCTGCTGCCGTCCCAACTGACCGATCCCCAGATAGGCCAACCCGCCACGCCAGGACTGCCGATGCCCTACCCGCGCACGGGGCAGGGCGGGGACCCGCGACAGACACTTCCCGACGCGATCACCGGTAAACCCGGCGATCCCCGCTACCCGTATCGCGAACCCCCTGCTCAGCCGGCACCGGGTGGGCCGCCGCCGGGACCGCCGGCCGGCTATGACCCCGCAACCCCGGCGACGCCGCAGCCGGGACCCACCGAGGTGGAGGTGGCACCGTCAGCGCCGCTACCTCCACTCCCGGGGACATCACGGTGAGCCGGCCGCTGGCCCGCGCGGCACTGGCGGTGGCGCTGGCGGTCATGTTGGTGGCCAGCGTAACGCTGGCCCTCGACGTCGCCGATAACGACCGCCGAATTCACGTTACGGCGTATTTCGCCAACACCAACGGGCTGTACGCCGGCGATGAGGTCCGCATCCTCGGTGTGCCGGTCGGGGGCATCGACTCCATCACGCCCGACCCGTTCCGCGCCACGGTCCGGCTGTGGTTTGACCGCAAATACAAGGTGCCCGCCGACGCGGCCGCGGTGATCCTGTCGCCGGCGCTGGTCAGCGCCCGGGTGATCCAGCTGACCCCGGCTTACACCGCAGGTCCCACGATGACCGACAACGCAGTAATCCCGCAGAGCCGCACGGCGGTTCCCGTGGAGTGGGATGACATCCGTAATCAACTCCAAAAACTCGCCGACTCTTTGCAGCCGAGCTCTCCCGGCGGGGTGGCGCCCCTCGGCGCGTTCATCAACACCGCTGCGGCCAACGTACGCGGCCACGGCGTTGAGATTCGGGATGCGATTGTCAAACTGTCTGAGGCACTTTCGGCGCTGGGGGATCACAGCAGGGACATCTTTTCCACGGTGAAGAACCTCTCGGTTCTGGTGTCGGCGCTGCAGTCGATCACCACAGTGCTGGCCAAGCTCAACCGCAACCTCGCCGCCGTATCAGGCCTACTGGCCAACGATCCGACTGGGATAGGCACGGCGGTGCATGATTTAGACAGTGCCGTGCGTGACGTTCAAGGCTTCATCGCAGACAACCGGGAGGCGACGGGCACCGCCTTTGACAAGCTATCTTCGTTGACCTCGGCTATCAACGCCCAAATCCCTGATGTCAAACAGCTTTTGCACGTCGCCCCGAATTCTTTTCAGAACTTCACCAACGTCTACAGCCCTGCGCAGGCAGGTTTGACCGGGGTGTTCACGCTGAACAATTTCGCGAATCCACTGCAGGCAATTTGTGGGGCAGTTCAATCCGCGTCCCGACTGAATTACGAGCAGTCAGCCAAACTGTGCATGCAGTACCTGGCGCCGATCTTTAAAAACCGTGAGTACAACTTCCCACCGTTAGGGACCACGTCGATTCCGATCCCGATCCCGATCCCGGTGCCGTCACCGTTGCCGTTCTTGCTCTTACCGATTCCGATCGCGGTGGCCGGCGCCGCGGCCCGGCCAAATGAGCTTACGTACAGCGAGGATTGGATGCGTCCTGACTACAACTACCGGCCAGGCGGACCGCCCCCACCGGCTTGGTCTCCGCCGGCCTCCCCTGGTGGGGCACCGCCGGCAGCGCCCCGGCCGATACAGACCGATCCGGCCGCGGGCCTGCGCGGTCTGATGGTCCCGCCGGGCAACGGGTCATGAGGGCACGGGCCCGACTGCGCGCCGCGGCGGCGCTGATCGCGGCGGTCGCCGCCACCGGCGGTTGCGGCGCATGGCACGGGCTGAACTCGCTGCCGTTGCCAGGTACCGCGGGCAGAGGACCGGACTCGTTCGAGATCACGGCGCAATTGCCGGATGTCACTAACATTCAGCAGAATTCGCGTGTGCGCGTCGGTGACGTCACCGTTGGCAACGTGACCCGCATCGAGCGGCAGGGCTGGCATGCGCTGGTGACGATGCGCCTGGACGGCGATGTCGACCTGCCAGCCAACGCCACCGCCACAGTCGGCCAGACCAGCCTGCTGGGTTCCCTGCACATCGAGTTGGCACCGCCCTCCGGGATGGCGCCGCAGGGCAGATTGCACAGCGGATCATCGATCCCGCTGTCAGCGACCGGTGCCTACCCGACCACCGAGCAGACGCTTTCGGCGGTGTCGATGCTGCTCAACGGTGGGGGGCTAGGCCAGGTGCAAGACATCACTGCGGCGTTGAGCACGGCTTTGGCTAGCGGCCGCGACACCGATCTGCGCAACCTGCTCAAGCAGCTGAGCCAGTTCATCGACCACCTCAACGCGCAAACTGACGACATCATCCATGCCAGCGACAGCCTTAACCGTGTGGTCGGCCAGTTCTCGGCGGAAAAGTCCGTCGTCGATCAAGCATTACGGATACTCCCTGACGCGTTGGCCGTGCTGGCCAACGAACGCGGCAGGCTCACCGACACCATTGACCAGCTGGGCAAATTGTCAGCGGTGGGTAACGCCTCGGTCAGCCGATCCAAGGCCGCACTCGTGGATGAACTCAAAGACCTGGGGCCTGTGGTGGAATCGTTGGCCAACGCCGGGCCAGCGCTGACCCGATCTTTGAGCGTGCTGCTGACGTTCCCCTTTCCAAAAGAAACACTGTCGAAGTGGGTCCGCGGCGATTACGCCAACACCACCACCATCGTCGATTTGACCCTTAGCCGCATCGATGCCGGATTTTTTACCGGCACGCGATGGGAGGGCAATCTGACCGAGCTGGAGATGCAGTGGGGACGCACCATCGGCGAGTTGCCCAGCCCCTTCACCTCCGGTAACCCCTTGATGATCCCGTACCACTTCAACCAGGGATCCTGATATGCGTCTGCACGCGCTCGTCAAGGTGCAGCTGGCGATTTTCCTTGTGGTTGCCGCGGTCGCGACGACCGTCTTGGCCGTGGGGTACGCGCACCTGCCGGCGTTGATCTTTGGCGTCGGCCGTTACACGGTCACACTGGATCTCACGCAGTCGGGAGGTTTGTATGACCGGGCCAATGTTACCTACCGGGGCAGCGAAGTCGGCCGCGTCACCGACGTGAAACTGACCGACACCGGCGTGCAGGCCGTGCTGTCGCTGAATTCAAAGTTCACCATTCCCTCGGATGTGCAGGCCCAGGTTCATAGCCAGTCGGCTGTGGGCGAACAATATGTGGCGCTGGTGCCCCGCGACGACACCTCGCGGCCGTTGCGTGACGGCGATGTTATCGCCGCAGACCAGACGTCGACTCCTGCCGATATCAACGACGTGCTCAACAGAACCAACATCGCGCTGCAGGCCCTGCCGGACAACAACCTCAAAACCTTCATCGATGAGAGCTACACAGCCTTGGGCGGCCTAGGATTTGAGCTAAGCCGCATCGTCGATGGCGCCACCAACCTGGCCACCGATGCCCGGGCGAACCTCAGCGATTTGACCAACATCATCGACAACGCCCAGCCCATTTTGGAGTCCCAAACGCAAACCTCCGACGCCGTCACCGCCTGGGCGGCGCATCTGGCTGCCATCACCACACAACTGCAGCAGCACGATGGCGCGGTGTCGGGGCTGCTACGCAACGGTGCACCAGCGGCACAGCAAGCGCAGGCCCTGCTGGACCGGCTCAATCCGACGCTGCCCGTCGTGTTAGCCAACCTGGTCGGCATCGACAAGGTCGCCCTGGTCTTTCAACCCAATATCGAGCAGCTGCTGGTGCTGATGCCCCAGGGGATACAGACGATCGCCGGAACCGGGATACCTGCGTTGAACACCAAACAGGCCTACAAGGGCGCCTTCGTCCAGTATGCCTTGAACCTGAATCTGCCTCCGCCGTGCCTGACCGGCTATCTTCCGCCGAGCCAATGGCGCTCGCCGGTGTTCGAAGATCACCCGCCGCGCCCGCCGGGCGATTTCTACTGCCGGATACCGCAGGACTCACCCTGGGACGTCCGTGGTGCGCGCAACATCCCGTGCGAGACCAAACCCGGGAAGCGTGCACCGACAGAAGCCATGTGTGAAAGCAACCAGAATTATGCGCCGCTCAACGATGGAAACTACTGGAAGGGGGATCCGAACGCGACCTCCTCGGGTCAAGCGGTGCCCCAGTTTATCGCCGGCCCCGGCTCAGGTCCCTCACCTGATGGCAGACCGCCGGCCAATTCACCGCCGGCCGCTCTGGCCTTCGCGGACTACAACCCCGCCAACGGCACCTACGTGGGTCCTGACGGCCAGGTTTACACGCAGGCCAACCTGGCTCCGGGCGGCGGACCGAAGTCCTGGCAGCAGATGCTGGTGCCGAGGTCACATTGATCGATCTCCGGCGCGCGTCGTGCCGATCCCCGGTGGCCGGACGGCAGCGCCCAAAACCGTGGTGGCGCTGAGCGGCTCAGGCTAGTCGGCGGCGCGCGTGCCTAGGGCGATCGCCTGCTCGGCATGATCGAGGATGCAGGTCATCATGAACTCGAAGTTGTGGGTGTCGGCGACGGCCAACCGATGGCCCTCACCCATCATCTTGGCGATCAAGGGTGCGCTTTCGATATTGACTAGTGTGGCCCTGTCGTGGGCTTCTTCGCCTTCGGCTTCACGGGTCTTTTGGTGGAGTCGTTCCATCACGACCGACCCGCGGACCAGCACTGACAGCGCCGAGTAGGTGTCGAAAGCGTCCTCGGGAGTCAGCCCGGCGTGCACCAGGCTCGCGATCGCCATCTCCATCTGACGAAGTCCCTCGCGCCGCGATGCGGGGCCGAGCGCGCCGCGGATCAGCACAAGATCGGTGAGGATGGCGTTCTTGCGGAAGGCCTTGCGCATCGAACGGGCGTGGTTGGCCAGTGATTCGCGCCAGTTGTAGGGGTCGATGAAGGGGGTGATGGTGTCGTACTTGCCCCACACGCGATCGGTCATCGCGTCCAGCAGGTCATCCTTCTTGCGGTAGTACCAGTAGATGCTTGTCACACCCACGCCGAGGTGTTTGGCCAGCGACGGCATGCTCAAATTGTCGATCGACACCTGCTCAGCCAGCTCGAAGGCGCCGTCGATAATATCTTCGGTCTTGATCGAGCCCCGTCCGCGTCGCGGCCGCCGCTCGGCTCCAGCTGCTTGTGTCATTGCCGCACCTTCCATACCAACCGGCCGCCACATTACGGCGGGCACTGCCCAGGTTTGCTCGTCACTGCGCCGCCAATCAATCATACAGTTGCTGATCCCGTTCTACGCTCGGGACGGCTATCGGTGACCGCCGCAAATCGCAGTACCGGCACCGCCGGATCACCCTCACGCAACCCTCGTCAGCCGAAACGGTGCTTCGGTGTGTCCGGGAGGTACCGGCGGATTTCCGCACCCCGCGCCGTAATCGGCGGACACCATCCCGGTCAGCGAGGCGGTGTCCCACCACCACGTCTCGGTTGCGGGGTTGTTACCACCGTCGGGGCAGACCATGGCATCAGGCCGGCCCACCCAGACCATCGTCCAGCGATCGCCGGCGAGTTGAGCATCCTTACTCCAGCCGTGGTCACTGACCACATGGGCATAACAGCCCGCCGCCTCACAGCGCGTCCTGATGGTCCAGGTGTTGGTGGCGCCGAGATAATGGGCGAGGTAGGTTCCGTCGAGGTTCGGTTCGGCGCCCGCTAAGGGCGTTACTACGCCGGTGAGTCTGGTCAGGGCAGTCAGTGCGGCAAACACCAGCGTGGCGGTTTTCACGGCGTTGCTCGCCTCGATTTTCATCTGATATGTGCCCCGACATCGCCCGACATCTTGGCCAGCTCCGGGCCCCAGCTGGACCAGCCGTGATCACCGGTGTCGGGAAAGTCGAAGTGACCGTTTCTGGCGCTGGTCGCGACGTACGCGTTGTAGAACTGCCGGCCGGTGCCCTGGGCCTGATCGGCGTAGCCGATCATTGCTGCCGGGTCGCTGGCAGTAGTCGTTCTCGGGTCGAACACCCACACTCGAGTGTTGTTGTCGGCGAACAGATTCACGTGGGCATAGGGGTCGTGGTCCTTCCAGTGTCCGCCCTGGGGAAGGCCCCACATGTTGCGGGTGTCAACACCGCCGAAGCGCATCATTCCATCGGTGATTGCGCCGTTGAGGAAGGTATTCGATGGCCACAAAAACCCCGACATTGACCCCGCGTAGGAAAACCGGTCGGGTCGATAGGCGGCCAGGATCAGCGCGGCGTTGCCCCCCTGGGCAGCACCGACAATGGCATGTCCGCCGCTGGCCAACCCCTTATTGGCCGCGAGCCAGTCAGGCAGTTCGTTGGTCAGAAACGTGTCCCACTGGCGGCTGCTGTCGTTCTCCCAGTTGGTGTACATCGTGTAGGCGCCCCCGGCCGGCGCGACCACCGAGATGCCTGTGCCTGACAGAGCATTCATCGCGTTTCCGGCGGTGACCCAGTTGCTGACGGTGTCGCCGGCGTCGAACGCGTCCAACAGATACACCGCGTGCGGGCCGCCGCCCAGAAACGCTACCGGGATGTCGCGGCCCATAGCCGCAGAGGGCACCAGCAGATTCTCAACGGGCGGCTGAGCTCTCGCCGGCCCCACACCGGCTGGCCACAGCATTGCGGCGGCCGTCACACACAATGCAGCGCGTGATACGCCGACGACCGCAGCTTTTATCCGCAGCTTCCAAAGTGCCTCGCTGTGCATGATACCGATAGATATACAGTATGGGCCCGCCATAGCGCGGTAGTTCTGTCAAAAAAGCGCTCACACTGAGCAGAACCGTGTGCCTTGCTGCCGCGTTCGCCCCGTGGCGACCTTGACTATGAGTTTTCCGGCGGCCTCGGCCCTATTCAATGTGCAGGCAATCCGACATTGCCGGACCCATTGAGGGTCTCCTGTCCAAGCCTCGCTGCAACACCCCTTGCCGAAAACAGTACCGATAGATATACAGTAACTACTGCTGTGAGATTTACAGCGCGCCGCAAGCAGGGCGCCGCAGGCGACCCCTGAGCCGTCGGCGGGTCAGCAGACCACATGGGATGCGGTGAGGAAGGACGACAATGGCCGAACAGGGTGATGGGGACATCGACGTCGACAGCCATTACTACGCATCGCTGGATAGCGTCACCGCGGCGTCCGTCGAGGCGGTCGAGGAAGTCCTGCGGGCTCACCCCGACGTTGACGATGCGCTGGTCATGGGCTGGTCCAGCCAGCGCTGGGGCGACGAAGTCGTCGCGGTGGTGGGGGCCCGTCCCGGCGCCTGCATAGACGAGCCGACGCTGCGGCAGTGGTGTACTGCTGAGCTGGCCGGCTTCAAAGCACCGAAGGCGTTCATCGTCGTTGATGCGGTGCAACCGCTTGGACAACGGCAAGACTGACTACCGCTGGGCACGTCAGGCGGCAGCCGCAGATACCGTCTCAACGGTAGGGCCCCAGATGGGAGCTAACATCACATGACACCCAGGACCATTGACTGCCTCGTCAACGTGCACTTCGGTGAGAATCCAGATCAGCCAGAATGGATGCTTCGGGTGCGCGACGATTACTTCCGCGGACCGGTGTCGATGTTTGACCGGGTTGAACTGTCCGAACTGCTCGACGAGATGGACGAGCAGGGTGTGCACAAAGCCATCCTGATGGACAACCTGGCGCGCCCATCGAGCACCGCGCGGAAATTCGTTGAAGCCAAACCAGACCGCTTCGCTCTGGCTGTCGGCGGTGTGAACCTGCTGCGGCCGGTGCCGTCACTGCGAGAACTGAGCGCAGTGGTCAACGATCTGCCCGTCGTCTACGCCGCGGTGGGGCCGAGTTTTTGGGGCGAGGGTCAGTATCCGCCAAGCGACGCGGTCTATTACCCGCTGTACGCCAAATGCGCCGAGTTAAATCTGCCACTTTGTCTCAACACCGGCCTTCCGGGGCCCCCAATACCCGGCGAGGTGCAGAATCCGATCCACTTGGACCGGGTGTGCGTGCGCTTCCCCGAACTGCCGCTGTGCATGATGCACGGTGCAGATCCGTGGTGGGACACCGCGATCCGGCTGCTGATCAAGTACGCCAACCTCCGGCTGATGACCTCGGCGTGGTCCCCCAAGCGGCTACCGGACACGCTCTTGCACTTCATGCGCACCCGCGGACGCGGCAAAGTGATCTTCGCATCGGATTGGCCGGTCTTACGGATGCGTCGCGTCGTTCCCGAGGCCCAGGCCCTTGGGCTGCCCGACGACGTGTTGAAGGACTATTTGTACGACAACGCCCGCGATTTCTTCTTCAGCCGCAGAGGCCTACATGCCTGACACGACGACCGTCTCAACGCAAACGGCGGCGATGGACCGATATGCGCTGCGCCGCAAGAACTTCGCTCTCAGCGCAGATCGAGGCGGCTTGCGGACTGCAGACCGCAAATTCAACACGCGCTGCCCGATCGAGCTGGTCTGGGCCGCAGAGTCGGCGGGCTTCGACCAAAGCTCGGAGAAGACGCTGGGTACGACCAATGTCACATCGACGGCGCTGCCCGAATTTCAATGACCTCAATCCCGGCGGTTATCGAATCCGAGCTAGGCATTGACTGCGCACTCAGACAATGTTGACTTCAGCGGTGCAACCGCCCGACCCGTTCGGCGGCTACTTTCGCGGCAGGGTCGCTGTCATTGTCGGCGCCGGCCCAGGGTTGGGCGCGACATTGGGTGCACGCTTCGCGGCCGCCGGTGCGCTCGTGGCGCTGGTTGCTCGCACCACCAAGTCCTTGCAGCTCGCGGCTGGCGCGGTGGTCGACGCCGGCGGTCAGCCGCTGCCTATTACTGCCGACATCGCCTCACCGGCGGATGCCAAACGCGTCGCCGACACGGTTTTGGCGCAGTTCGGTCGGGTGGACGTCCTGGTCAACGCCGCGTTCGGGGCCGGTCCCAAGCGCGCGTTGCTGGACATGGACGACGCCGACCTTGAGCACTGGCGCAAAACCGTGGAAGTGGGCGGCTATGGAACCTTACTGGCGTGCCGCTTTTTCGCACCGGCAATGATGGCACGACGAAGCGGAGCCATCGTCAACGTGACGTCCATGTCCAGTCGCATCGGCTTGGCCGGCCGCAGCGACTATGCCGCCGGAAAGGCTCAGGCCCACAAGATCGCCCACGCGCTGGCCGATGAACTGGGGCCAAGCGGCATCCGCGTGAACTGCGTTGCACCAGGGCATATCTGGAGCGAACAGCTGGAGAAGTTCTATCGCTGGGAAGCGGACCGCGAGGCAACGACCTATGAAGCGGTGCTGGCAAAATACACCGCCGAAATGGCGCTGCGTCGCATCGTCACCGCTGACGAGATCGCCAACGCAGTACTGTTTTTGGCCTCCGAGATGGCTTCGGGCATCACCGGCGCGCTGTTAGATGTCAACGCTGGGCACCTGTTCACGCCCTGAGTCCGGGGTCGGCCGAGGTGGTCAGGATCGTTGCGGCTGCGGTGCTTGGTACGCCCTACAGCTGGGCGAAACCCACCTGCGGCCGACTGGCCGACCTGAGGCGCGCCAAGCGATCAGCTACGGGTTGCGATCAGGCGCCCGCAAACGGCGGGCGGCGAGCGCGGTTTGATCCACTCGGCCCCCGGCGTCCGCCACGACGCGCAGAAACTGTCGCGATTACGGTAATACCTGTGGTATTTGTCGGTGTCGGCTTGTCGGCGTCGTGACAAAGGCACAGCGGCGCGCCTAGAGTGCAGTACCGTAAGCAATACCGAAATGGCGATTACCCGTCATAGGGGCGAACTGTGGGATCACGCTGGCGCAATCACCGCCTGGTGCGCGGGGCTGATGACCCGGCGAGCTTAGCCCGCTGGAGGATCGGCTGCTCGCGGCGCGGCGGTGACCGCGCCGCTGTCTGCGCAGGTGGGTACCCAGCAAGGAAAGGTGAGCCGACTGCTATCTAAACCGATGACCGGTGTCGGCGGTTTTTTTGCGATGTCCGCCGACACGGTGTGGGCAATGTTCCGGCCGCCGTTCGCGTGGCGAGAATTCTTCAAACAGGGCTGGTTTGTTGCGCGGGTGTCGATCCTGCCGACATTGCTGTTGTCGATTCCGTTCACGGTCATGGTGGTGTTCATCACCAACATCCTGCTGGTTGAGATCGGCGCCGCCGATATTTCGGGCAGTGGAGCCGCGTTGGGAGCGGTCACGCAGATCGGCCCCATGGTCACGGTGTTGGTGATTGCCGGTGCGGCAGCCACCGCGATGTGCGCCGACCTGGGTGCGCGGACCATCCGTGAGGAACTCGACGCGATGCGGGTCATGGGCATTGATCCCATCGAGGCGCTGGTGGTTCCGCGAGTGCTAGCGGCCACATTGGTCGCGCTGCTGTTGTCGCCGCTGGTCACCTGCGTGGGCCTGACCGGCGGGTTCGTGTTTTCGGTGTTCTTGCAGCACGTCACCCCCGGGGCGTTCGTCGGCGGGCTCACACTGCTGGTGGGCCTGCCTGAGGTGGTAATTTCGCTGGTCAAGGCAGCGTTGTTCGGCTTCGCGGCGAGCTTAATCGCCTGCTATAAGGGCACTTCCGTGGATGGCGGGCCAGCCGGAGTGGGTAACGCCGTCAACGAGACGGTGGTGTTTTCCTTTGTTGCGCTATTTGTCATCAATGTCATCGTCACCGCTGTGGGCGTTAAGGCCACCACATGAGCGTTGCTCCCAGCACTTTGTACCCGCGCGCCCGGCGGGCAAGAAACGTCGCCGCCGCCCGCTGGCACCGGATCGGCACCCAAACTCAGTTCTACGTTAAGACGTTGACCTCGATGGGCGATGCCGTCGTGAATTACCGGGTGGAGCTTATCCGGCTGATCGCGCAGATGAGCCTGGGCACGGGCGCACTGACGCTAGTCGGTGGCACGATCGTGATCGTGGGTTTTCTGACGCTGTCGGCGGGGGCGCTGATCGCGGTGCAGGGCTACCACTCGCTGTCCAACGTCGGTATCGAGGCGTTAACCGGTTTCATCGCAGCGTATTTGAACGTGCGACTTATCGCGCCGCTAGTAGCTGGTATCGGGTTGGCGGCGACTATCGGTGCCGGAGCTACCGCCCAGTTGGGTGCGATGCGTATCAACGAGGAGATCGATGCCCTGGAAGTTATCGGTGTGCGTTCGGTGGCCTACCTGGCGTCCAGCAGGGTCATTGCGGGCATCATCGTGGTTATTCCGCTTTACAGCTTGGCGGTGCTTATGAGTTTTCTGGCCGCCAGGGTCGGCACCACCGCGGTCTACGGTCAGTCGCCGGGAGTCTACGACCACTACTTCAACACCTTCTTCAATCCCGTGGATTTGGCGTGGTCGTGCGTGACGGCCATGGCGATGGCCGTGGTGATCATGTTAGTGCACACCTATTACGGCTACAGCGCATCCGGCGGGCCCGCCGGTGTGGGCGAGGCGGTCGGGCGCGCGGTGCGCACCTCGCTGATCGCTGCAGTATTTGTGAGCCTGGCGATCACCCTGTCGCTGTACGGTCAAGCCCCCAATCTCAATCTGTCCGGATAAATCAACACCGCGCAGACCGGTCGCGGCCCCGCCACTCCCGCTGATCAAGCGGCTGTGGTGTGCCGTCGCGCTACGAGGCGCACTGCAGGGCGTACTGCACGGCGACTCAAACACCCGTCGGGCCGGCCGGATAAAGATGACACCGCTGCAGCACTGGGCTTATGACTCCGACACCTGGTTGCACTCGAGTGGTTGCTCTCGAGCCGTTCGCCGCCCAGCCGCGGCGCTAATCACCCGACCGCGAATCACTCACCGAAATAGTTACCGTAGCAATATAGTATTGCTTACCGTATCTTATTTCGGCCGCCGCTGGGAGCAGAGCAAGTTCGGTGCACCGCGGCGGCTCACGTTGCTGGCGCGCGGCAGCGCACCGGGGAAGAGGCCTGACATGCAGGACGGCGCGTTCGAAGGGGTGCGTGTGGTGGAGCTGGCCCAATGGGTTTTTGTGCCGGTGGCCGGTGCGCTCCTGGCCGACTGGGGAGCCGACGTAGTGCGGGTGGAACGCTTGGAAGGTGACCCGTATCGCGGCCTGGCCACCCAGGGCATCGGCACCGACCGCGGCGGGGTCAACCTGTCGGTGGCGCTAGCCAACCGCGGTAAGCGCTCGGTGACCTTAAACCTGCGCCATGAACAGGGTCTGGCCGCGCTGCACGTCTTGCTGTCTTCGGCGGATGTGTTTCTCACCAGTCTGCGTCCGGGGGCACTGGTGCGCCTGGGTCTGGACACCGACTCGGTGCGCCAACGCTATCCCAGGCTCATTTATGCTCGCGGCCACGGCTTTGGGGCGCGGGGGCCTGATGCGGATCAAGCCGGCTATGACGGGTCGGCTTTTTGGGCGCGCGGGGGACTGGCCCATATCCTCACGCCCGCCGGGCATGACTACCCGATCAGCCAGCGTGGCGCGATGGGCGACCGTAACGCCGCGATGGCGTTGGCGTTTGGCATCGCCGCGGCGCTGCTCAAACGGGCCCGTACTGACACCGGCTCGGTGGTCGATGTTTCATTGCTAGCGACCGCGATGTGGACGTTGTCCTCGGATCTGCTCGCGGTGCTCAATGGGGGCAAGGCCCAGCCCGCCCGCGGCCGCAGCCTGCAGGTCAATCCGCTGGTGGGCAGCTACCGCACCAAGGACGGCCGCCACGTGCAGCTGATGTTCTTGCAGGCCGACCGCTACTGGCCCGACTTCTGCGAACTCGTCGGTCGTGCGGACCTCGCGGCTGACTCTCGCTTTGCCGACATGGCCGCCCGGCGGGCCAACAACGCGGAGTTCATCGCGGTGCTGGACGAAGTATTTTCCCAACGCAGTTTCAGTGAGTGGAAAGAACTGTTGGCCGGTCTCGACGCCCCCTGGGCCCCGGTGCAGGCGGTTGCCGAGGTGGTTGATGACCCGCAAGTAGTGGCAAACGACTACATCGGGGAGGTGACCTTGGACGACGGCACCGCTTATCGCCTACCCGCGGTGCCTGTGCAGCTTGATGGTCGCCCGGCGCCGTTGCGCCGCGCCCCCGAACACGGTGAGCACACTGAGGCTGTGCTGCTGGAATTGGGTTACGACTGGGATCGCCTCAGCGAGCTCAAAGACGCCGGAGTGATCCTGTGAGCGCCTCCCGACCGGTGCCGGTGCCCGATGCTGTGTCGGCGCCGTACTGGGCGGCAGCCGCCGAGCACGTGCTGACAGTGGCGCGCTGCGCTCGTTGTGGTCAGGCCAGTATGCCGCCGGAGGTGGTGTGCCCGCATTGCCGATCGACCGACCCGCAGTTCACTTTCGCTCCCGTCAGCGGTCGCGGCATCATCCGCTCGTGGACGGTCGTGCGCCAGGCCTTTCTGCCCGGCTTTGACGCCGATGTGCCCTTCGTGCTTGTCGACGTCGAGCTCGACGAGCAGCCCGGTTTGCGGATGATAGGACGGTTGCGCGACGGTGTGGATGCCCGCTTGCAACTGAGCGCGGCGGTGGTGGGCGACTTTGAAGACCTCGCCGAGGGGATCGCCATACCAGCCTTCGTGTTGGCCCCATGAGCGCCCGATTTAGCGCCGGCAACGCGGTGGCGATCGCGGGGTTCGCCACCACCGAGGCGGTGCGCCACGCCGAGCAAGCACTGGGTGCTTTGGCCGTCGACACCGCTCGCAGCGCGATTGCCGATGCCGGTCTGCGGGTGGATCAAATCGACGGGTTCGTCAGCTCCAGCCTGTTACCCAGTGCTGGCGGCCACCGCCCCGAAGAGGGGGTCAGCGTGGTGTCATCGGCCTGGCTTGCCCAGCAGCTGGGAGTAAGTCCCGACTACGCTGCGGGGTTTGACGGCATCGGGCAGATCACCGGGTCGGTAGCCATTGCCGTGAACGCGGTGGCCAGCGGCGCGGCCGATTATGTGCTGCTGCACCGAGCCTTGCACAATCCCCGGGGCCGCCGCTATCACAGCAACCCGATGCGCGAGGTGCACGGCGCTTTGCAGTGGACGGCGCCCCAGGGGTTTTTCGGGCCATTGGCCATGATCGCTCTGCCCTATACCGAATACCTTCAGCGCTTCGGGGCCCGGCGCGAATCGATGGCCGCGGTGGTGGTCGAAGCCCGCAAGAACGGAGCCCGCATCCCGTGGTCGTACTGGCATGATCGCCCCCTGAGCTCCCAGGAATATCTGTCGGCTCCGATGCTGTGCGACCCGGTGTGCCGCTATGACTGCGACATACCCGTCGACGGCGTGGCGGCGTTCGTGTTGACCACCGCAGAGCGCGCCCGCGACCTGCCCCACCGTCCGGTATATGTCGCCGGTTATGCCAGCGGCGCCCCACAGACGCCGCGGCTGCCCACCCACTGGCCCCTTGACGACATCATCGAGGGCGGGGCGGAGATGGCGCGCAAGTTATGGGCACACAGCGGCATCGGTCCCGCGCAAGTAGATCTTCCGCAGGTCTACGACGGTTTCGCCCCGTTGGTGTGGCTGTGGCTTGAGGCGTTGGGAATCTGCCCCACCGGAGAAGCGCACCGCTTCGTGGACGCTGGTGGCATCGACGCTGACCGGCCCGGATCGGTTCCGGCGCTCTCGGGCGGGGGTGCGCTGGGCAACGGTCGCATGCACGGCCTTCCCCAAATGCTCGAATGCTACTTGCAGCTGGCCCACCGAGCGGGGCCGCGGCAGCGCGACGAGGTGAACGTGGGGCTGGCCTGTCATTCCTCGCCGCACTATGGCGGTGCGGTGGTCTACACCGCAGAAGGTGTGTGTTGAGTTCTCGCTTTTGCTGGAATAGGGTTTCCCTGTAGTTACCGAAAGTATTACTAGAGTGCTACCGTATATATTGCGGTAAGTGTTTCAGTAAGTCTGGCCGAGGAGTTCACGTGAGCGTGATGTCCGAGCAGCGCACGTACGTGGCCGGACGCTGGGTTCACGGCGAGGAATTACTCGAGGTCGACAACCCAGCAGACGAGACCCGCGTCGGACAGGTCGAGGTCACCCCGCTGCCCCAAGTCGAACACGCCATTGCCGAGGCCCGCCGCAGCTTTGATGAGGGGATCTGGGCGGATCTGGCACCCGTCGAGCGCGCCCGACTGTTGGGCGCCTTTTTGGACCACCTGGCGGCCAACAGCGAGCTTCTTGCGACCACGCTGATGGCGGAAGCCGGGCACCCGGCCCGCTTTGCCAAGTCAAACCAGGTACGCGGCGCGGTGTCGATGGCCCGGGAGACCATCGAGCTGTACCTGTCAATGGCTCATGAGCAGCCCAGCCCGGCCCCGGTGGATGAGTTGCTGCGCGGCCGGGTTGCACTCAGCGTTCGGCGCCACGAGCCGGTCGGGGTGGTCACCGCCATCACCCCGTATAACGCGCCGATCATTATGGGTTTGCAAAAGCTCATCCCGGCGTTGATGGCCGGCAACTCGGTGATTTTGCGGCCCAGCCCGCTTACTCCGATCTCCTCGCTGATCTTCGGGGCGGCCGCCGAGGTATCAGGCTTGCCCGACGGCGTGCTGAGCGTGGTGGTGGAGGGCGGCACTGCCGCGGCCCAGCTGCTGACCAGCCACCCCGCCGTGGATATGGTGTCGTTCACCGGCTCGACCGCCGCCGGACGCAAAATCCTGGCCCAGGCCGCGCCCACGGTCAAGCGGGTGTCGTTGGAGCTGGGCGGCAAGTCGGCGCAGATCTATTTGCCCGATGCCGTGCCGCGTGCGGCGATCGGGGCACTGGGCGTGGTGGCCTACACCAGCGGGCAGGCGTGTGTGGCCGCGACACGGATGCTGGTACCCGAAGACCGCAAAAGCGAAGTGCTCGAAGCGGTTTCAGCAGCCTATGGGTCGCTGCCGGTGGGCCCGCCCTCTGACCCGGCTGTGATGGTGGGGCCGCTGATTAGCGCGGCGCAGCGCGACAAGTGTGAGCACTTCGTTGCTCTGGCCGAGCAGCACGGCGGCAAAGTCCACTCCGGTGGGCGTCGGCCCACGGCCCTGGACAAGGGATATTACTTCGAGCCCACAGTGCTAGACCTGCCTTCCAACACCAATCCTGCTGCCCAGGAAGAGATTTTCGGTCCGGTGATCGCTGTCCTGGGTTACCGCGACCTCGATGAGGCGGTGGCCATGGCCAACGACACCGTCTACGGCCTTTCCGCGCAGGTGTATGGAGCCGACGTGGCCGCGGCGGTGGGGCTGGCGCGGCGGCTGCGCAGCGGTGCGGTCAACGTCAACACCACGGTGTTTTCGGCATACGCACCGAGCGGCGGCTACAAGCAAAGCGGACTTGGCCGTGAGCGCGGTCCAGATGGGATCCGCGAATTTCAGGAAGTCAAACACATCGCGATTGGAGAGCTAGCACGATGAGCGGCGAAAATGGCGGCAACGCCTTGAATTTGGACTGGCTGGTCTCAGTCGATGACCACATTTTGGAGCCGCCGGATCTATGGCTCAACCGGGTCCCGGCCAAGGACCGCGACCGCGCGCCACGCATGGAGACTGACGACAAGGGCGTGGAGGCCTGGGTGTATGACGGTAAACGCTTCCCCAGCCCGGGCCTGAGTGCGGTGGCCGGCAAAGCCAAAGAGGAGTTTAGTCCCGAGCCATTACCCTACAGCGAGATGCGGGAAGGCTGCTATGACCCGGTGGCGCGGCTGCAGGACATGGATCGGGCCGGCATTTTAGCGTCGCTGTGCTTCCCGACGGTGACCCGCTTTTGCGGGCAGCTGTTCATGGAGGCCAGTGACCGCGAGTTCGGGTTTACCTGCCTGCAGGCGTACAACGATTGGCACATCGAGGAATGGGCTGGCGCGGCACCGGGTCGCTACATCCCGCTGACATTGATCCCGATGTGGGATCCGGCGCTCGCAGCCAAGGAGATGGAACGCTGCGCGGCCAAAGGCGCCACAGCCTTTTGCTTCTCAGAGAACCCAGCCCCGCTGGGCTTGCCGACCATCCACGATAAGGACCGGTTTTGGGATCCGGTGATGGCCGCGGCCAACGATCTGCAGATGGTGGTGTGCATGCATGTGGGTTCGTCATCGCGAGTGCCAAAGATCGCACCGGATTCACCGTTTTTGGCCAATCTAGCCTGGGGCGCGGTGCGTACTTCAGGGGCAATGCTGTCGTGGGTGTTCTCGGGAATGTTTCAGCGTTTTCCCAAACTCAAGATCGCACTTTCAGAGGGCGAGATCGGCTGGATGCCTTACTTTTTGGAGCGCGCCGAGCAGGTGCTCGACAAACAGCGCTACTGGGTGCAGCGCGGTCAGACGCTGATGGGTCATGCCGGCTCTGACGCTGACCTGGACGCACTGAACGTGCGCGAAACCTTCCGCGATCACGTCTATGGATGCTTCATCGACGACATCCACGGGCTGGCCAGCTTGGAGGAAATCGGCGAGGACAACGTCATGTGCGAAACCGACTATCCGCACTCCGATTCCACCTGGCCTGATTGCATCAAGGTGGTTAAAGAGCGTGTCGCGCACTTGCCCGCCGAGGTGCAGTACAAGATTCTGCGTGGCAACGCTGAGCGCCTGTACCGCTTCACTCCCGCGGAACCGCCGGTGCTGGCGAGTGCCTGAACTAGATATTCAGGTTGACCGCGATCGCTGCATGGGTAGCGGTATGTGCACCGTCTACGCGCCGAGCACTTTCGTGCAGGACGCGCAGGCCAAGGTCGTCGTGGTCGACTCGCCTACCGATTCCATCGAGGCGGTGCTGGCGGCCGTGGAAGCTTGCCCCACCGGTGCGTTGGGGCTGGGCGGCCCGGGGGTGATCCCGTGAGCGGGTCGCTGCTGCAGGACAAGTGCGCCGTGATCACCGGAGCCGGTTCGGGAGTTGGGCGTGTATCGGCGCTGCGTTTCGCTGAGGAAGGCGCGCGTGTGGCGTGCGCCGACATCAATCTCGACGAGGCCAAGGAGACAGTGCGCCAGGTGGAGGCCACCGGCGGGTCAGCGATTGCGGTGTGCGTGGACGTGTCGCGTGAGGCGCAGGTGGTGCAAATGCTCGACGCGGCCGCCGAGCAGTTCGGGCGGGTAGACATCGTCTTCAACAACGCCGGAATTCCCACCCCGCGCCTGGGCGCACGGTTAGAAGACCACACCGCTGAGGACTTCCAGCGCCTGGTCGCGGTCAATCTCGGTGGGGTGTTCTTTGGATGTAAACACGCTGTGTTGAGGTTCAAACAGCAAGGCGGAAGCGGGGTCATCCTCAACACCGGGTCGGTGGCAGGCCTGGTGGCCTGGGGTGGCACGGTGTACGGCGCGACCAAGGGCGCCGTACACCAGCTCACCCGCGCGGTGGCGATCGAGAACGCACAATTCGGCATCCGCGTCAATGCGATCTGTCCGGCGGCGATGCCCGCAACTGGGTTCATGGCGGCCGGCGGTTTGGACCCTGCAGCGCTGCAACTGGCTGCAACGCAAGAAAAACTGGGCGCCCAGCACCCTTTGGGCCGGCCGATCACCCCGCAGGACTGCGCCGAGGCGGCGCTTTATCTGGTGTCGGACCGGGCCAGCAACATCACCGGCGTGGTGGTGCCCATTGATGGAGGATATGTAGCCCGATGAGTCTTGCCTCGCTGGACGCTGAACGCATCCGCTCGATGTTTGATCTGCGCAGTTCCTATTCGGCGCGTTCAGGCGGGGAATACCGGGCTGATCCCTATCCGGTATGGCATCGGCTGCGCGAGCAAGGCCCGGTACACCCGGGCACCGTTCATGCTCTGACCGGATTCGCTCCGGATCACCCGCTGTGGTTCCACGGGCTGCCCTATCCTGAGCAGCCGCACTTTTCGGTTTTCAGCTACGAGGCGTGCAACGCTGCCTACCGTGACCCGCAGCTGTTTGCCTCCTCGCCGGAAGCTGTCGACATCGCCGGTGGCGGGTTGGCCATCACCAACAGCATGCTGTCGATGGGCGGCGCCCAGCATCGGCGCTATCGCGCCCTGGTGCAGCCGTCTTTTCTGCCGGCCAATGACAAGTGGTGGATTCACAACTGGATCCACGAGACGGTGCATCTGCTCATCGACGGGTTCGCCCAGGCCGGCCGGGCCGAACTCAACGTCGACTTCTGCGCGGCGATCCCGATACTGACCATCACCGGCAGTTTCGGCGTGCCGGTGGAGCAGGCCCTGGATATCCGGGCGTCGCTGACTCGTAACCCCGAGAAGGTCATTGAGATCCTCACGCCGATCGTGGCCGCGCGCCGCGGGCGGCCCCAAGACGATCTCATCAGCGTGCTCGTGCAAGCCGAGCTCACCGACGAAGATGGCGTAACACAGCGGCTCAGCGACGAAGAAATCTACTCATTCTCACTGCTGTTGCTCGCGGCAGGCTCAGGCACGACCTGGAAGCAGATGGGTAGCACCCTGACTGCGCTACTGCAGCGGCCCCAGGTGCTCGCACAGGTGCGCCAGGACCGCCAGCTGCTGCGAGCAGCGATCGAAGAGACTTTGCGCTGGATGCCCACCGACCCAATGTTTTCCCGGTGGTTGACCGCCGACACCGACTTCTACGGAACGTGGCTGCCCAAGGGCGCAGTGGTGCATCTGTGTGTTGGGGCCGCCAACCGTGACCCGGCACGTTGGGACAACCCCGACGAATTCGACATCAACCGGCCGATGAAATCGTCGTTGGCATTCGGCGGCGGGGCGCATATCTGTCTGGGGATGCATGTTGCGCGCGCGGAAATGATGGTCGGGATCGGGGCGCTTTTAGACCGGCTGCCCAACCTGCGCCTGGATCCCGACGCCGAGGCACCGCGTTTCGTCGGAATGTACGAACGTGGAGCCACCGCGATCCCTGTGCTGTTTGATCCCCCGAAAGGACGATGAGTCGTGCCCGAATCCCAATATCGCCCCACCGACCTGACGTTGCTAGGCGACGAGCACGTGCGCGCCTACCAAGACAGCGGGGGAGAAGTCGGCTACGTATGGAACGGTGTGCCCACGCTGCTGCTTACGGTGACCGGGCGCCGCAGCGGACGCCCATTGACCCGGCCGCTGATCTTTGGCCGAGACCACGACGACTACCTGGTCGTGGCCTCCTACGGCGGAGCGCCGCACCACCCGTCCTGGTACCTCAACCTCGCCGCTGACCCGAACGCCACCATTCAAGTCCAGTCTGAGCACAAGCCGGTGATCGCGCGGACCGCGTCAGTGACCGAAAAGCCGCGGCTGTGGAAGATCATGACCGATGTGTGGCCCAACTACGACGTCTACCAGTCGCGCACCGCCCGCGACATCCCGCTGGTGATCTTAAGCCCGGTCTAGGCGTCATCCGACGAAAACTTCTCCCGCGACCGACACCGGAGGACATCGATGCCGCATGCACGACCTGAAGACCTGCCCGCCGCGGGCGGCGGGCGCTGGCCGGCTGCCGGCGAGCGATTCCGCTCTGTGCAGTGGGGCGACATGGAAGTCGGCTACACCACCGCCGCGCCCATCGACTGTACGGCCATCTATAAGGCAGGCGGGCTGCCCGGCGGGGTATGTCCTTGCCCCCATTACGGTTTCGTCTTTGAAGGTTCCATCCGCGCGGTCTACCCAAACACTGACCGGACCGATGAGCTCGCCTCCGCCGGGGAGGCCTACTTTTTCCCGGCAGGCCATGTGTTGATTTACCCCGAGCCCACCAAAGCCCTGGAACTCAACCCGGCCTTCGCGTTGCAGCAGTGCATGGACGCGATGCAGCGCGCGGCCGACAGGTTTCCTGCTCCCCAGCCGCCCACCACGGCCGGTTGATCGGGCCCGCGCGGTCTTTGACCGGCCAGCACTCGCCTGCAACGATGCATACATCGGTGGATGCCTGCGCGCCGGTGACGCCAACGCAGTCGCGGATGCAGCTGGCTAGGATCCGCGCGGTACTTCCCGAAATGGCCCGGTGTCGTTGCGATGCTCACGCGGCATTCCCAGCAGCCGTTCACTGATCACGCTGCGCGCCATCTCGGTTGTCCCGCCCCCGATGCAAGCCGCCTGCCGCACCAAATATCCGGCGCCGATCGGATCGAAGCTGGTTTGCTCAGGTGACCATGCCACGGCATGGCGTCCGCACAGCTCAAGTGCGATGGCGGCCCGGCGGGTATTCATGGTGCCCGAAAACAGCCGCATCATCGCTGCGCCATGGTGGGGCAGCGCTCCGCTTGCCATCTGGTCGGTCACCGATTCGGCGAGGGCCTTCATCACCAGCGACAGCATGTGCGCCTCACCGATGAGTGCGCGGGCGCGGGGGTCGTTCAGCGTGCCCAGCTCGCGGGCGGTGTCGATCATGGCGCGGGCGTCGTAGGGTCCGTCGGAGGGCCGGTTGCCGCGGCCGGTGACATACGGTGAACGCCCGCCCGAAATTGTTCGCTCGTGATACAGCCAGCGGCCCACTAGATCCCAGCCGGCGTCAACGTCGCCGATCCGGTCAAGGTCGGCGACGACGACGTCGGTGAGGAACTCCTGGCAGAACTCCGTTGAGCCGTTGACCAGTTCGATGCGATGGACGTCCACCCCCTTCGTGGCCAGTGGAAAACTGAACACCGTTAGGCCGCGGTGTTTTTCGACGTCCCAGTTGGTGCGGGCCAGGCACATCGCCCAGTCGGCATACCAGGCTGCCGTGGTCCACATCTTCGAGCCGTTGATGACCCATTGGTCACGGTCGCGCGCCGCTGTGGTCAGTGCGCCGGCTGCATCGGATCCGCCGCTGGGTTCTGAGAGCAGCTGCGCCCAGATCTCCTCGCCGCGCAGCATCGCGGGGATGTGGCGTTGTTTTTGCTCCTCGGTGCCGAACTCCAGCAGCACCGCCATGCACGGGATGAACGTGGAGGCCTGGATGTCGGCAGGGTAGTCGTAGGGGGCGATTTCGGTGTTGAAAGCAGCTTGGTGTGCCGGCGTGAGGCCCTGACCGCCATACTGCACCGGCACGCAGATGCCGGCGAAGCCGCCATCGAACAGCAGCCGCTGCAGCCGCCGACATGTCTGGATACGCGCCAATTGTTGCTCGTCGGTGGGGTTCTGCGACGTCAGCACGAACCCGATTGACGTGGGTGGTGCAGGAGGCATGTTCTCGGCCAGCCACGTCCGTGCCTTGGCTGCGAAGTCCTCCACGCTGATCATGGCGGCGTTCACTTAGCGCCCCTCTGAGCGGGTTGGATCAGATCAACGAGTGTGGCAGCGGCATCGGCGGGTGTACCCCACATCTGCGCATTGGTGATAACCCGACGCAGAAACAGATGCAAATCGTGGTCGGAGGTGACCCCGATGCCGCCGTGTAGTTGCACGCAGTCCTGAATCGATTCGGGCGCAACGCGACCCACGTAGGCCATCGCCGCGTTGGCCCATTGCGAGGCGTCGGATGCACCTTCGCCGACGGCGCGCGCGGCGCGCGCGGTAACGGCCGCCCCGGCTTCTATTGCCATGCGGCTGTCGGCGATACGATGTTTGATCTCCTGGTATGAAGCAAGGGGTCGGCCGAAGGAATATCTGTCAGAAATCCAGCGCAGCGTCATCTCCAGGCAGCGCTGCCAGGCCCCGACCATTTCGGCAGATTGGAGAGTGGCCGCGATATCGAGCATCTGCTGTTCATAGTCATCGGCTGCGCCACGCTGACCGACTCGTGCGGCGGCGGGCACGGTGACGCTGCGAAGGGTCACGCGCCCATATCGGCGTGCTAGATCGACTGCCTTTAGCGGTGACGCCATCACTCCGGGTGCTGACATCTGCACTAGATACCAGGACCGTGAACCGGATTCGTCGGTGGCAGATACTAGAAGGTAGGTCACCTCACTCGCCTCTTCGACGCAGTCCAGCACGCCGTTGAGTTCGATCTCGTCGGCCGATGTGGTGGCTCTTAGACCGCCGGCAGTGATCGCGGCGGCCAGCGACGTGGGGGCGGGGCACCATGTGGCGGTGGCCATCCCGTTGATCAACGACGCCATCGGGTCCCTGTGCTGGTTTGCGGATCCCCATCGTGCCAGGGAGGCGGCCACAACGTTGGTGCCCACGAGCGGCCCGGGCGCGGCGTGACGTCCAAACTGTGAGGCCACGATGATCAGATCGACTAGACCGTTTCCGCTAATCGAGCCACCACCGGCATCCTCGGGTACCAGCAATGTCGTCCACCCCAACTCGGCGCCGCGGTGCCAGAACTCACCGTCGAACGTCGATTCCTGGGTGCCGAGGGAACGTATCCGCTCACACGGATAGCAGTCTCCGATCAGTCGTGCGGTGGTTTTTTCGAAGAGTTGCTGGTCTGGATTTAGCGTGAACATCACCCTCCTGCGGGCTGCACTGGACATATCACAGCAAGCAATGCTGTAAGGCTTACCGTATAGTAATCGCTGCTTACCTTAGCGGGATACTGATGGTGTCAAGAATCGCCGTGAAGGCGCGTAGTTGTCCGATACTGCGGTGTGACATGTACATCCAGGCAGCGAGCCTGGCCGCTAGGAGGACCACAGCAGTGCCGCAGCGATGCGGTCGTGGGGGTGCATAGCAGGCCCTGACAACAGCCATTTAGTGCTCGATACTGTTACTCATACGGTATCATCTACAGCAAATGTGTCGGCGGGGTGACCGGCTCACGATGGCCGCTGGGCACCTCAGCCAGCGGTCCACCAGAAGGAGCCGGCATGAGCGATCCTGGGCGCCGAACGAGGCATCGAGTGTGCTGTGTGGCGAGAGCCCAATGAGGCTGCCTGGGCTACGGCTGATGCCCACCCACTCGTCGGCAATACAGGCCAGCGCGCGGCTAGTGCGTGATGACGACGGGCAACCAATCCCGCGGCTGGCGGAGCAGTATCTCGAGCGGGAGTATCTGCTGTCAGGGACGGCGCGCCGCTACGCGGGGCCGGCCACGGGTCCGGCTACGGTGCTCAGCGATGGTCACCGCTATCTCACTCGCATTGTGGCGCGATACCCAAGCGATCCAGAGTTATTCAGCGGCCGGGTTGTCATCGAGCCGTTCAACACCTCGACCGGACTTGATCGCGACGTGTTGTGGGCACGCGCAGGGTCGCTGCTGCAGGTGCAAGGCGATGCGTGGATCGGAGTCAGCGCGCGTGCCGCCTCGGCCCGACGGCTAAAAAATCTGGACCCCAACCGCTACGACGCGCTTGACTTTTCCTCGAATGATCTGGCGTGGGACGTGTTTGAGCAGCTGGGGCGGCTGGTCAAACAGTCTGGTGGTAGCGCTGTGTTGCCCGACTTGGCGGTCAATCACGTCTATCTTGGCGGATATTCGCAAACCGGCGCTGATACGGCCACCTTTGCGATGGCCTTTCATGCCGCCGCCCGAATCGGTGCGCGACCGGTTTACGACGGCTATTTTCCCGCAAGCCACGCCGCCAGCGTCACACCGTTGGCCTCAGGTACCTCCTGGCATCCTCGCTTCGAAATCGTGGCGATGCGCGCCGTCGACGTTCCTGTTGTCCAGATGGAAACCCAAACCGATGTCGAGGGTTTCGTCGCCGAGCTGCACCCAGGACATAACTACATCAATCCGGGCGGCGCCAGCGTGCGCCGCCCGGACAGCGATTTGCTCGGCGACCGCTACCGGTTGTACGAGGTGGCCGGCGCCCCGCACGCGGCACGAATTCCGGGCTGTGCGGGAAATGGTTCGGACTTCCCGACGTCGGCATTCGTCCGTGCTGCGCTGTCGGTCCTGTTCGGTTGGGCCGAAGATGGCCGCACACCACCGCGGGCGCCGCGCATCGCGCTTTCAATCGATGACGTGGTGTCGGTGGCAGAGCTCGACGAGTATGGCAACGCAGTGGGCGGCGTGCGGTCTCCCTTCGTCGACGTGCCCTTGTCGTGCTACGAGGTTCATTCGACACCCGGGCCGCTGTGCAAACTGAGCGGCCGCGAAGCCGTTCTTGATGCTGATGTGCTGGCCCGCTGTTATGGCGACGCGAGCACGTACCTTTCCAAATTCGCCGCATCCCTTGACGCCACAATCGACGCCGGCTTTCTCTTGCCACTGGACCGAGCCGCGCTATTGGCAAGCGCCGCAGCCAGCGCAGAGAGAGCATTTGCTGGTGGCGAGGCCTCCGGACTGGCGGGATAGTCGGGACGGCGTGGCGGGGGTAGGACCTAGTGCCAGGGTTTTGGCGACAGTGCACGCCGCTGCTGGCCGTGCGGGAACTGTCTTTGTCGTGGCTCAACGAAACTGCTGCGTCGTCCGTGCTCGCCGATCCGGCGCGCCGGAACTTGACGGCGGCCATTACCGCCGACCCAGATGTGCCGCAACGGCAATAACTGCCCAACTATGTACGCGGTGGGTTGTGGAGTTGGCGCACATCCGACCGACAGGGGTTCGTCGAGGTCGTCTTCAGCACGCCGACAAGCAAAGTTGTGCGCCCTCGGCTGGTCCGCGAGCTCGATCCGCATTTCCAGGACAGCCCACCGGTCGATCACAGTGTCGCCCCGCTCAAGACGTCGACACTGATCGAACCGTAAATGGGCGCTGAGTCAGCGCGAGATTGCGAAAAGAGCTGCGATGGAGAATGACCCAGAAATACTGGCACTTGTCGGCGATATCGACGAAGGTTCCCGCCGCGAACGGATCCGCCTGATCCATTGGTTACTGGAACAAGGATTCACTGTCGAAGACATCCAGCAAGCCTCAGCGATGCCCTATCTGTTGCCCGCGCAGCGCGCACTTGGCAGCAATGATGACTACATTTCAGCGGCGCGGTTCGCTGAGATGGCAGGCATTCCACTAGAGATCGTGCACCGTTTGCAAGACGCGGTAGGGCTTCCACGGGGAGAAGAAGAGGAGGCCACCGTGCTGTGGGCCGACGCGCAGGCCATCGGCGGCGCGAAGTTCTTCCTCGATATTGGTGTAAGTGTCGAAGACACGATTATCGCCATGCGGACCATCGCCGATGCCGTTGGTCGGGCGGCGTGGATCGTGCGCGAAGCAGCATCGTGGTCGCTGACGCGTCAGCGAAAAGGCGAGGTGGAACTTGCCGAGTCAATATCTGAACTCGCCCAAAGATCAGCCCCGCTGCTGGGGCCGATGCTAGAAAACCTACTGATGCTCAAGCTGCGATACTCATTTGCCACCGATGCCGTCAGCGCCGCAGATCGCCTGGCTGGCAAGACGCCCGGAGCCCAGCGCATCGCGGTGGCGTTCGCCGACGTTGCCGGTTTCACCCGGCTGGGCCAATCACATCCTCCCGACGCGTTAGCCCGATTGGCGGGGCGGCTGGTCAGGCTCTCGCTGCAAATCGCTTCCCCGCCGGTGCGGATGGTCAAGTCGGTCGGCGACGCGGTCATGCTGGTGTCACCCGACCCGGTGCTGTTGATGGCCGCGGCTCTGGACCTAACCGATGCGGCAGGCTCGATGACCGACATGCCACTGCTAAGGATCGGTGTCGCGGTCGGCGATGCGGTGCCACGTGGCAGCGACTGGTTCGGTCATCCAGTCAACCTCGCCAGCCGCGTCACCAGTGCGGCACGACCTGGCACGATTCTTGTCACAGCGTCGGCGCGTCACAACGCGAGGGATACGACGAAATTCCACTTCACTGCAGCAGGAACCCGCAAGTTCAAAGGCATCGCCGAAGCAGTGGAGGTGTTTTGGTTGCAGCGTGTCGCCGGCCTCGGCGAAGGCAGCTGAACATGCTCTCCTAATGCGCGTGGCGGCCGCCGGCTGGATCAAATCACGCGACGGCGAGATCCGCGCCGCCCAACGCGCACACCCAATTGCGGCGGCACGACCGAGCGCCTTAGGTGCTGCTGGGAAACGCTTGGGGCTGCCGCTCGGCTGTAAACAACGACCATCGACAGGGCTTTATGACACTTTCAAGCGCAACAACGTAACGCCAGCTGCCTTGCGCAAGAGCGCGATTCGCGCTGTATCCGAAGGGCTCGACAACGAGCAGCGTCGTCACCCCCTTGACGTTCTCAAACTGCGGCCAACCAACGGGTTTGCCGGGACGGAGGCCCGGGCGGCAAGTCCACCCCTCGGCGTCGTCGCGCTCGTGGCGACAACGACGGGCAATGATTGCCGAAAGTGTGCGTTGGATCGAACGACGACCGCAGATGTCGACCATTATTTCGACGCTAGCCCTGGAATGGGTCGAGGAATTGGCGGCGGGCTGATTGATCGGTTTTCATGGTCGCCCGGCCCAGACTGCTCGGTCAGTCTCGACCGCCCGGCACGCGCACCGGGCGGCCAAGACAACGAGGCAACCTCCCCTATGCCGGGGTGGAAATCCACTGATTAGTCGCGACTACTCCGAGGGTGGTTGATAACCCGCGGCTGAGTTGCGCAGCTGCCAGACCTGGGCGGGACACAGCAGATTAACGGCATATGAGACCAGATAGTTTGCCGCGAACTCGTCATTGGGGGTCACCTCGCTTTTCGCATCACTCATCACTTGCGCATAGCTCGCGCCCCGGCTGACCTTGTCGCAGATCCCGCGACCATAGCCGATCGCGTCGTTGTTCGGAAAGTTGTAGTGACGCCTTACTGCAACGTCATACGTGTACTCCACCTCGGGTGCCGGAGCAGCGTGCGCCCGTGGTGCTGGCACCTGCGCGATTCCGCCGAACGCGACCGCGGCCACAATTAACCCGAGCTGCGAACTACGACGCCTCATGGCAGTAATCCTATGGATTTGCAAGTGACATGCCGGCAGATGCCGAAACCTTTACAAGGGGTGGCGTACGCGGATCGAGATAGGGCCTGTCAATGGCCAATTCGTTTTCCCCATGCTCGGCCAGTCGTTTTCCCAGGCAGCGGCCAGGTAAATCTCCCCAACGGCGGCCAGATAGTTCCCCGGCGATCCTCGGTCGACAACGCGATCATCAGGGAGTCAAGCCCACCCACGGGAGTTGGATGGGCGGGTGATTACTGTTTCCTTAGCTGTCCCAGCGTGCGATCCGGTCGGGCGTGGGCGCTTGGCTGGCCGAAAGTCGCGCCTTTGGTGTAGGCGATGGGAAACATTCCGGCCTGGGTGTAGTCAGCGTAGGAGATGCCGAGAATCTCGGCGGCCTGCTTTTCGCCGTCACCGAGCAGATGCAGGGTCGTATACGCCGAACCCAGCCCGCGTGACCGCAACGCGAGCATGTAACTCCAAACGGCAGGCACCGGTGACCCCCAGACTGAGGCCGCCAGCTCCGGCGTGTCCTCGACGCGGCCACTTAGGCAGGGCACCAGCAACCACGGGGCCTCGTGGATGTGCACGGCAAGGTACTCCGCGGAGGAAACCGTCGTGTCTTCGTGCTCGGCCGACGAATCCCCTTCGGCGTGAGCGGGTTTCGGTGGTGGTCGACGAGCGTTGAAGTTTTTGCGATAGATGTCGCTAAGCGCCTTTTTTGTCCGGGTCGGCGACGTATAGCCACTGGCCGCTGGGTGCGCCGGAAGCCATCGGCGCCTGGATGGCCAGTTCGAGGCATTCCAGCAGCACGTCTCGTGACACCGCCCGGTGGAAATCCAGCCGCTTGCGCACCGAGCGAGTCGTGGTGAGGACGTCGTCGACGGACAGGTTCAGCGTCACGTCGCGACCTTGGCGCCGGTTCGGTGTGCATACGCCTCCCCAAGTGCCGGGGCGAGTCGTTGCAGTTGATCAGTGACTGATGCCAGGTTCCCGAACGCCGAGACCAGGACGTGGTCGGCGCCGGCGACAAGGTGATCAATTATCCGCTGCGCCACGAGTTCTGGTGTGCCGGCTACCGCGACCGTGTCGAAGAACTTGTCAGTCTGGTGGTCGAGGTCGTCGTCGGACAGCCCAAAGCGCTTTAACCCGGCGCGATAGTGCGAGATCTGGGTGCCGATAGATAACCGGTGCCGATAGGCGGCCAGCGTTTCTTCGGTCGGGTCGACCAGCACACTCTGTTCGGGAATCAATAGCGGGTGGGGGCCAAGTCGTTGGCGTGCTTCGGCGGTGTGGGCGACGGGCACGAAATAGGGGTGGGCACCGTCGGCGGATTCGGCGGCCACGTCGAGCATTTTGGGCCCGACGGCGGCGATGACGGTGGGAAACGGCGGCACCGCCAGCGGATTGTGCTGGGCTTCTTGATGCATGCGCTGCAAGTACTGGCGCATAGTGGCAAGCGGTGTGCTGTAGTCGGCGCCTACCTGGTCGGCCTGGATCGGATGTCCGATGCCGATCCCGTTGATGAACCGGCCGGGATAGGCCTCGGCCAGTGTGGCGCCGGCGGCCTCGGCGGCCTCAGGGGCGCGCGCCCACACATTGGCGATCCCGGCCCCGGCGGCCAGCCGCTGTGTGGCCGCCAGCCAGATCCCCAACTGCGCGTAGATATCTCGGCCGCCCACGCCTTCGCCCGTCCAGATCGAACCGTAAGTAGTCAGGGCGTCCAGCCGGCGTAACGCGTCGCGTTGCGCGGTCGCGGTGTCGCTGAAGTGTTCGGGGCCGCCCAACCATATCCCGAACGGGCCCAGTGTTTGCCGCGCTATCTGGTTAACTTGAGACACACTCAATTACCATAGTGAGGGTACCTCAACTTGACAACACCTCCGGCTCGCCGGCAGCGCGCCGACGCACAACGCAACTACGAGCGACTTATGGCCGCCGCCGATGACGCGTTTGCCCGTGACGGCATCGGCGCATCCCTGGAGAAAATTGCCAAAACCGCCGGGGTGGCTATCGGAACCGTTTACTCCCACTTCCCCACCCGCGAAGATCTCCTCGCACACCTGATCGCCGAGCGCATGACCCGGCTCACCGACCTCGGTCAGCGCCTGCTTAACCGCGAAGATGCGGCTGCGGCGCTCTTCGAGTGGCTCGAAATCTTTGGTGCTGACGCCGCGACGTATCAGGGCCTGTCCGACTCGGTCATCCGCACCCTGCACGACCCACAATCCCCGCTGTTCAACTCTTGCGAAACCATGCGCCGAACGTGCGGCGCGCTGCTCGAGCGTGCCCAGGATGCTCAGCAAGTCCGCACCGACACCACCGCAACCGGCGTCCTTGCGATGACCGCGGCCCTTTACGGCGCGGCCGCCGCCGGCGACCACGGCACCGGTCAGTTTCTTGCAGTCCTTTTCGACGGACTGCGCAAGCGGCCGTAGACGCCCAGCGGTGCGCCTACGTTATCCGGATGCTGTCTCATGCTGAAATAATCTGGCACACAAGACGATAACTGAACCGGCAAGGCACCCACGGATGGGACCGGACAGCTATGCGCAAGCGACGATTCGCAGGCCAGTCAGTGAGCAGCCCCGGTGACGCCTGTCGCATCGCAGCTTCCCGAATGGCTTACCGGTAGCCCAACTGTTACGTGACCGTCGCGGCGATGGGGAGCCATGCGCCGCCAGCGGAGCCGCCTCCAGGCACCTGTCCACCGAAACCTGACGTCAAACACCGCAGCGCCAAATGCCAGATCGCCTTTATCAACGATACTTTGGCGGAATGCCCGCGGTGCAACGCCGGAGTCTTTGGATGGGCGACGTGGCTGCTCGTCAACGGTGCGGGGTTGGATCGGCCGACGCCAACACGACTTGCGGAAGCTCGTACCGATGGGAGTACAGTATGTCATTACACAACGGGTACCACTCAAAGGGAGCTACCGAGTGACGGGTGCGTCGCTATGACCACGTCCGATCAAGCCAGTTCTGAGCTGTTTAGAAGATGCGATAGTGGGGTCGCGGTGGCGGCGCTGAATCGACCTGAGCGGATGAACACCAGGGGCGGTGAGTTGGCCGGCGCGTTCGATCAGAGCGTCGATTGTGCTGAGGCCGACCCGGACGTGCGTGTCGTGGTACTCGCCGGCAGCCCCGTAACTCAGTTGCGCAGGCCCATCATCGCCGCCATCAACGCGGCGTGTGCGGGTACGGGACTGGCGCAGGTACTGATTTGTGATGTGCGTTTCGCCGCGGCCAGCACCAAGTTCACTACCGCATCCGCCCGCCGCGGCTTGATGGCCGAGTACGGCCTCTCCTGGATCCTGCCGCGCGTGATCGGCTGGAACTCCGCGCTGGCTCTGTTGCTGAGCGGTCGCACGTTCCACGCCGAGGAGGCGGTAGAGACTCGGATTGGTCACGAAGGTCGTTGCGCCCGACGAGCTGATGCCGCGGGCGCCGGGCTGTGCCGAGGACATCACCGTCAACTATGCGAGCGCCGTCGCGGAGGGGCTCCTGCGCGAATCGATGGGCGCCCCGATTTCATCGAGGGCATCACCGCCTTTCTCAGGAAGCGCTCACCCAATTTTCACCTTTGAAGGAGGACCAACCATGACCACCACTAGCCCCCTGGATTACCGGGCCATCGACGTCGACAACCACTACTACGAGCCACTGGATTCCTTCACTCGGCACCTGCCCAAGGAGTTCAAGACTCGCGGCGTGCATATGGTCAAGGACGGCAAGCACACCTGGGCGGTGATTGGCGAGCGGGTCAACCATTTCGTCCCCAACCCGACGTTCGACCCGATCATCGTGCCAGGTTGTCTGGATCTGTTATTCCGCGGCGAAATTCCCGATGGCGTCGACCCGACGTCGTTGTACAAGGTGGACCGGCTGGGGGAGCATCCGGAGTATCAGAACCGCGAGGCTCGTGTGAAGGTGATGGACAGCCAGAACCTGCAGACGGTGTTCATGCTGCCGACGTTCGCCTGCGGCGTCGAGGAGGCCCTCAAGCATGACATCGAGGCGACCATGGCGTCGGTGCATGCGTTTAACCTGTGGCTCGACGAGGACTGGGGATTCGATCGTCCCGACCACCGGATCATCTCGGCGCCGATCATCTCACTTGCCGATCCGGACAGGGCCGTTGAGGAGGTCGAGTTCGTCCTCGGCCGCGGCGCCAAGCTGGTCTTGGTCCGGCCCGCACCGGTACCCGGTGCGATCAAACCGCGGTCGTTGGGCGACCGACTGCACGACCCAGTGTGGGCTCGGTTGGCCGAGGCGGGAGTGCCGGTGGGCTTTCACCTGTCCGACAGCGGCTACCTGGCGATCGCGGCGCTCTGGGGCGGCAAGGCGACCTTTGAGGGATTCAGCAAGAAAGACCCACTCGATCAAGTGCTGCTTGACGACCGCGCCATCCACGACACCATGGCCTCGATGATCGTGCACCAGGTATTCACCCGGCATCCGAAGTTGAAGGCCGTCAGCATCGAGAACGGGTCTTATTTCGTCCATCGTTTGATCAAGCGGCTCAAGAAGGCCGCCAACAACGCGCCCTACCACTTCAAAGAGGACCCGGTCGAACAACTGAGGAACAACGTGTGGATCGCGCCGTACTACGAGGACGACCTCCCCGAATTGGCAAAGGCTATCGGGGTCGACAAGATCCTGTTCGGTTCGGACTGGCCGCACGGCGAGGGCTTGGAGTTGCCTGTATCGTTCGCTGGTGAACTGACCGGATTCGCCGAGTCCGACGTTCGAAAGATCATGCGCGACAATGCCCTCGATCTGCTCGGCGTGCACCTTCCGCTTACCGCATAGAAACGACGGAATGGAGGCTGGCCCGACACCCTTACCTGGATCACCGGATCCTCATTGCGACCGACATCCGCCTTCCGGGCGACATAACCGTGGTTGCGCAACAGAGCGTGACCGACCACTAGTCGGGGCGCTGATGAGTTGGCGGCGCCGGTGGATTTATGTTCTTGACCAGTTCGGCGACGGGTGTGGCCCAGGGATGATGCCGGACACCTCGTCGAGCAGGTTTGTGCTTGGTCTGGCCAGCGACAGAGTACGGTGGGACCGCGCGCGGCAGGTTTGGGCCGAGAATTGGCAACGATCGCCGAAAACCGCTCCGATGTGGCGCCGGGCAAGGGCGGTCAGCGTTTCGCGAGGTGCGGATTGATGAAATCGGAAATCATCCTCAGACACCACAACGGGCGCCCCGCGCCGTCAGCACCGGCTCCGCCTCGGAAGTGGTGACATGATCCCTTACTCCGATGGCATTCCGGCCCGCCGGTTCCCGATTGTCAATGTCGCGCTGATCGTCGCCAACTTCGCGGTCTTTCTGTTTTACGAGTTGCC
>Ga0335075_10001606_pt1 | contig 37081 bp, 36 predicted proteins | sample Lox_Sample_24_FD_206723 | JGI IMG/M metagenome (GOLD analysis project Ga0335075, IMG submission 206723) | Soil microbial communities from Loxahatchee National Wildlife Refuge, Florida, United States - Lox_Sample_2.4 | ecosystem: Environmental > Terrestrial > Soil > Wetlands | place: USA... | reverse complement strand
GTGCTGCGCTTCTCTCTAACCCTGCATATCGGTGTCTGGCTGGCACCGGATCGAATCTTTGCCTATCGGGCATAATGGATGTGCTGCACCGTGTGGCTTATTATTCATCGCTAGTATCATTGATTCCCTGACGCATACGGTTATGTGGAACGTCCATGAAACTCAGTCACGCTCAGCGCTGCGAATTGCTCCATCGCGTGATCGTTCCACCGCTTGTACGTCATCCGCCCTGATTTGAATCCAGTAACCTTTGCCTGCTGTGGATGCGGGCGACCCGGGCAGCGCAAGCGCAGCCCTGTACGGAACGGTGGCGTTCAGGCAGAAATGCTCCGGGTTTCTTGATGTCCGCGGCAGAGACTACCGGGAACTTCCGGTATTCTTCCAGAATCCACCAGATTCGAGGGCGGCTCTGATGCAGCCTTTTTCACTACGGTCGGCTTGGCGAAAACCTACGTTTCGATACAGCACCGTTCTGGCATGGTCGCTGCTTTGCCTTCTCTGCACGCTCACGTTCGCCGGCCAGGCACATGCCGCCGACGTCAGCTTCCTGAACCCGCACGGGCAGATCGCGGCCGCGCAGCGGCGGCATTTTATCAATGTCATCTTGCTGATGCTGATCGTCGTGATGCCGGTTCTGATCGGCACCCCACTGATCGCGTGGCGCTATCGCTACCACAACACGGCGGCGCGCTATACGCCGAAATGGGGGCATTCCAAATGGCTTGAAGCGCTGATCTGGGGCGGACCGGTGGCGATCGTCATCGTCCTGGGCATATGGCAGGCACATGACACACCCACGCTGGATCCGTACCGGCCACTGAAAACCGCGGACCCGCCGCTCAAGGTCGATGTCATAGGCTATGACTGGAAGTGGCTATTCGTCTATCCGCAGCTTCATGTCGCCAGCTTGGGGCAACTGGTGTTTCCGGAACACCGGCAACTCGCGATGCGGCTCACGACCGACACGGTCATGCAGTCGTTCCTCATTCCCGCCCTCGGCAGCCAGATCTACGCAATGGCGGCGATGCAGACGAGGCTTCACCTCATCTCCAACTCCACCGGGCAATTCCTCGGCGAGAACACCCAATATGACGGCATGGGTTTCCAGCACGAGAAGTTCATCGCCCGCGCCACGACACCACAGGGCTTCCGCGCCTGGGTCGCGCGCGTGAAGGCGAACGGCATCCCGCTCACCGCAAAAGCGTATGATGTGATCCGCAAGCGCAACACGGTGCCCCAGATCCGCACTGCGCTGAATTCCGGCGCCATGCCACCCGATGCCGTGTTCTTCAACCATGTGACCCCCGAGCTGTTTAAAAACGTCATGATGTCGTTCCACGGCGGTCCATCCAGCAGTGCCGCCATCGTCGGCGCCCATCCCTCCAAGAAACCCCGCGTCGTCCCAGGGCCCGCCATCGCCGCGCTGTCGCCGCAGCCGAACGCGCACCACCCCGTCGCAACGGAGTGAATACAGATGTCGCTCACCCAATTCATTTTCGGGCGGCTTTCCCTGCACAGCCTGCCGTTCTGGTCGGCAATCCAGCATCCGACGATCGAGAACATCGTCAATGACACCATCGCCAGCGGCGCCGCCAGCATGGTTATCGTCGGCGCGGTGGCGACCGCCGGCTTGATCACATATTTCGGCAAATGGCGCTATCTGTGGACCGAGTGGCTGACCAGCGTCGACCATAAGCGCATCGGCATCATGTACATCGTCGTGGCCTTCGTGATGCTCTCGCGCGCGCTGATCGAAGCCGTGCTGATGCGTACCCAGCAAGCCTTCGGCCTTGGCGGCGGCTTCCTGTCGCCCGAGCATTTCGGCGAGCTGTTCAGCACGCACGGCACGATCATGATCTTCTTCATGGCCATGCCGTTCCTGATCGGCCTGATCAACTTCGTCATGCCGCAGCAGATCGGCACGCGCGACGTCTCCTTCCCCGTCATGAACTCGATCAGCCTTGGCCTGACCGTGGCAGGCGCCATGCTCGTCATGATCTCACTGGTCGTGGGCAAGTTTTCCACCGGGGGCTGGAGCGGCTATCCGCCCTATACCGAAACCACGTTCAATCCCGGCGTCGGGCCGGATTATTGGATCTGGGCCGTCTCGCTGTCCGGGATCGGCACGATGCTGACCGGCATCAACTTCGCCGTGACCATCTACAAGCGCCGCGCACCCGGCATGACGCTGATGCGCATGCCGCTGTTCACCTGGACGGCGCTGTGCACCAGCATTCTCATGATCTTCGCCATGCCTCCGCTAACGGTCGCAACGGTATTGCTCGCCCTCGACCGCTATCTCGGCTTCCATTTTTTTACCAACGGCCTCGGCGGAAACATGATGAACTTCGCCAACCTTTTCTGGCTGTTCGGCCACCCGGAGGTTTACATCCTCATCCTGCCGGCGTTCGGAGTCTATTCGGAAGTGATTCCGGCCTTCTCCGGCAAGATAATTTATGGCTACACGTCGCTGGTCCTGGCGACCATGGTGATCGCGCTGCTGTCCTTCACCGTGTGGTTGCACCACTTCTTCACGATGGGCCAGAGCGCGGCCGTCAACGCGACGTTCGGCATCGCCACGATGATGATCGGCATTCCAACCGGGGTGAAGATCTACGACTGGATGCTGACGATGGTGCGCGGCAGGATACGATTTACCGTGCCAATGGTGTACAGCCTGGGTTTCATGATGCTGTTCGTCATCGGCGGCATGTCCGGCATCATCCTGGCCAATCCCTCCATCGACTACCAGGTGCACAACACGCTGTTCCTGGTCGCCCACTTCCACAACGTGCTGATCCCCGGCCTGCTGTTCGGCATGCTGGCCGGCTATCATTTCTGGTTCCCGAAGGCCTTCGGTTTCCGGCTTAATGAACGCTGGGGCATGGCTTCGGCGCTGTGCTGGATTTTCGGCTTCATGTTCGCCTTCTTCCCGCTCTACGCGCTCGGCCTGCTGGGTTTTCCGCGCCGCACCGTGGCGTTCTACAATCCGATCTACGTTCCGTATCTGGCGATCGCACTGTTCGGTGGGGTGATCATCCTGGCGGCACTCGCCTGCCTTGTCATCCAACTCGTGGTATCGGTGATCCAGCGTGACCAGAACCGGGTGCCCGCCGGCGATCCCTGGAACGCCAGCGCGCTGGAATGGTCGGTCGCAGCCCCGGCGCCGGAGTATAACTTTGCCGTCCTGCCGGAGGTGACCGCCAGAGACGCGTTCATGGTCGCCAAGGAACACGGCACGGCCTACCTGCCGCCGGAACGCTTCACCGATATCGAAATGCCGAAGAACAGTCCGATGGGCATGATCCTGTGCATCACCGGCGCATTCGCCGCATTCGGCCTGGTCTGGCACATATGGTGGATGGTCGGGATCGCCATGCTGGCCACCATTGGCGCCATGATCTGGCATGGCTCACTCCGCGACTATGAACGGATCATCCCCGCCCAGGAAATCCGAGAGGACTACATGCGCTGGCTGAAACTGGTGCACGACGCCCACCCCGTGTCGCGCGATCACGAAATTGAACACGACAATGCGGGACTCGCCGACCTTCACGAGACCATGGAGGCCGCAGAATGAGCGGCAACACGCTCGACAACCCGGGCTTCAGGCTTCGCGCCAGCTATCATCACGTCGACCGGGAAGGCGAAGTCATGTTCGGCTTCTGGGTCTTCCTGATGAGCGACGCGATCATCTTCGGATTGATCTTTGCCACCTACGCGACAATGGTCCGTGCAACCGCGGGTGGGCCCGGCCCAAAGCAGTTGTTCGACATCGGCAGCGTGGCGATCGAGACAAGCGCGCTGCTGTTGAGCAGTTTCACTTACGGTTTGGCGTCGCTTGCGCTGCGGTACCACGCGGGCCGTTGGGCCGTGATCGCCTGGCTGGCGGTGACGTTGGTGCTTGCCTTCGTGTTCCTCTGGTTCGAAGTGCACGACTTCCTGACCATGTTCGCCCATGGCGGCAGTCCTGACAGAAGCGGCTTCACCTCGGCTTTTTTTGGCCTCGTGCCGCTGCACGGATTGCATGTGACCTCGGGATGCATCTGGATGGTGGTGCTGATCGTACGGATGTTGCGTAAGGGCATCGACGAGGACGTCAGGCTCGGTGTGCAGCGGCTTGCCTTGTTCTGGCACTTCCTCGACATCGTTTGGATCGCGATTTTCTCCCTCGTCTATCTTGGAGGGCTGGTATGAACGACGCTCACGACCTGGGAGGCCACCCGCCTTGGGGGCACCCGCACTTCGGCGGCGGCTCTTCGGGCGACGCCTACCGCAAGGATTTGCACACCTACCTCTGGGGCCTGCTACTGGCGGTGGCCCTGACGGTGGTGCCGTTCGCCGCGGTCTACTGGCATGCGATGACGGCGTCCTCGCTGTGGATCACCATCGGCGTCTTTGCACTGGTCCAGGCGGTCGTTCACTTCCGTTGCTTCCTGCACGTCCATCCGCCGCACGAAAATGTCGATGAGATGCTGCTGGTACTGTTCACCGTCATCATCCTGATCATGATGGCGGGCGGGACCGTGTGGATTCTGGGCAACCTTCATTCGCGGATGTACTGAAGCGGTCCCTGTCCTGCGCTACGCGATAAGCCAACGGTGCCGGCAGTCCAGCCGCGGGTACGTTGGCGCGATCCGTGCCGATTGGCGCGTTGCCCGAACTGTCCGGCGCCAACAGCCTGGACGTCGACCAGACCTCGCAGGCCCGCCCGGGCAGCAGGATCCTTATAACGCCCTTGCCGACCCACCGGCCCTGTGCACAGCATAGGCGAGGCAACCAGCGGGAAGGCCTGGCCATGTGGTCCGCATCGACACGTGCCTTGTTCGGCTTCATCGCCGCCGCGATTTCGGTGCTGACGTTTCACCAAGGCATGATCGCGTTCCTTCACGCGCTGGGCGTGTCACCGTACGCAGCCTATCAGTGGAGGCCGATGCCGCCCTGGGGCGTGCCGCTGGTGCTGGATCTGTGCTTCTGGGGCGGACTCTACGGTCTGGTGTTCGGGCTGCTGCTGCCGCACTTCACCTGGCCGACTTGGCTGTGTGGCGTGATCCTGGGAGTTATCGCGGCCCTGGTCGGGATGTTTGTCGTCCTGCCGATCAAGGCCGCGCCGATCGCCTTTGGCGGCCACGCCTGGCCGATCGCCCGCTCACTGCTGATCAACGGCTTCTGGGGCCTAGGCATGGGACTGATCCTGCCGATGATGCTGCCGCGCCAGGCACGCCGCGCGCGGCACGCCTGACCGCCCCCGCCCTACGCCGCTTGTTCCAGGGTCGATCCGCTGTCCAGCGTGGTCGCGCGCCGCAGATCGCGCGGCTGGGTTTCGTCATGCGGCCGGCCGCGATGCATGGTGCAACGGTTGTCCCAGATCACCAGGTCGCCGACCCGCCAGCGATGGCTGTAAACGAAGCGCTCCTGCGTGGCATGCGCAGTCAGGTCCCATAACAGAAGCCGTCCCTCCGCCACCGGCCAGCCGACGATGTGCGACGCGTGCGCGGACAGATAAAGCGTCTTGCGTCCCGATCCCGGATGCCGGCGCACCAGGCGCTGCGGCGAGGGCGGGTACTTCTCCCGCTCCCCCGGCGGAAAATCGGTAAAGCCGATCTGGCCGCGCGACCAGAATATGTCGTGCTGTGCAACCAGCCCGTCGATCTCCTCGCGCATGCGCTCCGGCAGCGCATCATAGGCGGCGCGCATATCGGCGAACTCCGTTTCGCCGCCGCCAAGCGCGGATGGTGGCGGTACCGCCATCCCGTGCAGCATCCCCAGAACCACCGGCACCGGCATATAGGATGCGTCGGTGTGCCACAGCCGGTTGCCGAGACTGTCCAGCCGGCGACGGTCCTCCCGCGCGCGGATGCGGTTTTCCTCGTCAAGATTGGAAATGTCGCCGATCTGCGGAATCGCCAGCCGCCGCCTTCCGCCTTGCAACGCGGCGCGGCCGATCTCCAGCGGACCGAACGCGGCGGCGAAATCGCGCAATTGCCCATCCGTCAGCCGCTGGTCGTGGAACACCAGCACGGCATAGCGGTCGATCGCCTCCCAGATCGCTTGCACGCCGGCAGAGTCGATCGGCTGGCTGAGATCGATGCCGCCGATTTCCGCGGCAAAGTCCGGCGTGATCGGGCGTATGTCCATCGTTCGGTGTCCTCCCCACATGCCGACCGACGATCAGCCGGAGCCGGCCGTCCCCGGGTCGATCCAGCCGACAGTACCGTCGCTGCGCCGGTACACCACGTTCAGCGTTCGCGACTCACGATTGCGGAACATCAGCAACGGCTGGTCGGCGAGATCCATTTGCATCACCGCCTCGTCTACCGAGAGCGAACCGATTTCCACCGGGTGCTCCGCGACAACCCGGGCAATCGCCCCGTTCGGGGCCGCTTCGCCGTTTCCGGCCTCCGGGTCCGTCTCGCCGTTGGCGCGCTCCAGCACGAATTGCCGCGCCGCCTCGGGCCGTTCACGGCTGGCAAGGTCCCGCGCATGCTCGTTCACCCGCCGCCGGTACCGGCGCAGCCGCTTGGCGATATGCTCTGCCGCATCGTCGAACGCCGTATTGGCATCCAGGGCCTCGCCTTCACCCCGCAGGCGCAGCCCGCGGCCGGCATGCAGGTTGATGTCGCAGGTGAAGAAGCTGCGGGCGCGGCTGAAGGTCACCTGCGCTTCCTGCGCATGACCGAAGTATTTCGCGGCGATGGTCTCCAGATGCGCCGAGACCCGCGTGCACAGGGCATCGGACAGATCGAGTTGCTTGCCAGAGACGGTAATCTGCATCGGTGTCTCCCCTCGGCTGGTAATGACGAAGGCGACGGCCGGCACCCGTTGGATGGCGGCAGGGGCATTTGGCCACGAGCCGCGAGCGGATGTCTACGCCCTCCTCCGAAGGAGGCCGGCACAGTCGATTCGGGTAACGATGGTCAGGGACTGATGATGAACAAAACATTAAGCGAGATTCGGAGAATCATGACCGGAACGGCAGATGAACGCAAAAACCGCCGCTGAGCATGTGCCAGGGGTTGCTGAGCATGTGCCAGGAATGTCAGTTCACCCGCGCGGCCTGTCCCGCCCCCCGCCCATCGGCTCCGTCAGCAGCAAGGGCCGTCTGGATCGCGACGCAGCCGAAAACCGCAGCCACGCCCGGCCGCGTCAGGCTGCCATGCCCGAGCCAATTCTCTCTGTCGCAAGCGCCACACCGCTTCGTCAGCGTCCATCCGCGGTTTCCATACCGTCACCACGCAGCGACGGTGGTCCGAAATCATTCCGCCGCCTGCGCCACCGGATCGCCCAGCTTCACGCCCCGCACCGAATACTCGGCGGCAACCCGCACCGCCTCGATCATGCTGACCGCGCTCGCCTTCCCGGTGCCGGCGATATCGAACGCCGTGCCGTGATCGACCGACGTGCGCAGGATCGGCAAGCCCAGCGTCACGCTCACGGTCTTTTCGAAATCCATCATTTTCGCGGCGATGTGGCCCTGGTCGTGATACAGCGACAGCACGGCGTCGTAGCGCCCGATGCGCGCCATGTGGAACACCGAATCGGCCGGCACCGGACCGCTCACCTGCATCCCCAACGCACGCGCCGCCGCGATGGCCGGCTTGATCGCGTCCATTTCCTCGCGGCCGAACAAACCGTCCTCGCCGCCATGCGGGTTCAGCGCCGCCACCGCCAGATGCGGCCGGTCGTAACCAAGCTGGTGCAGCGCCTTCAGGCTCTTGTCGATGCCCTTCGCCACCCGCTCCTGCGTGATCTGCCGGCAGGCTTCGAGCAATGAAACGTGGCGGGTAAGAAAGAAGATCTTCAACCCGCTGATGGTGAACATCGTCATCTCTTCGCGAGCGCCGGTGTACTCCGCGAACATCTCGGTATGGCCGATGAAGGGAATCTTCGCCGCCTTCAGCGATTCCTTGTTGATCGGCGCGGTCACCACCCCGGCAACGCGCCCTGCCATCGCCAGCGCGATCGATTCCCGGATCGCGGCATAGGCGGCCTCGCCGCCCAGCGGCTGCACCTTGCCCATTTGCAGCACGTCCGGATCGGCGCTGTCCTGGTGCAGCACGTCGACGGTGCCGGCGCGGTCGGCCATCGCCTCGGGCGCGGCGATGCGGTGCACCGGAGCGCTCAGCCCGCAAATGGCAAGCGCGCGTTCCAGCACGCGGGCATCGCCGATCGCGAAGCAGCGCGCGACCTCCTGCACCTCGGGTGCCAACAGGGCGCGGACGGTAATCTCGGGGCCGATCCCGGCGGGATCGCCGATGGTCAGGGCCAGGACGGGGCGTTCGGTCATGCGCGCGGCCTCCCTTGAATCTCCTACGGCCGAGTATACGATGGCGCGACGGCCCGGGCCACCGAATGATTTCTGACCATTCGATAGCAACCCGCCACCGGACAGGCCACGCTGCCGCTGAAGATCGCCCGGACTTGCTCGACGCCCGATCGTGCCGCCCTCTTCAGTGTTTGCTCGTCCCCGAATCCGATATGTCCAGCAGGCCCAGCCGCGTCTTGATGCTGTCGCGCGTCGCCGCCAGCAGCGCATCCGACAGACGCTTGTCCACAATGCCCCGAGACACCGCCACCGCACCCGCCATCGCGGCAAGAACAGAGGCCGCGAGCCCGTCACCGTCGGCAATGCCTGCAGCCTTGAACCAATCATCGAGATCGGCGACCAGCATGGTCACGCCCGCATCGAACGCAGCGCGGAACCTTCGCGACTGCCGCGGCAGGTCGGAATTGAGCGCCACCACCGGGCATCCGGTTGCCGGCCGATCGCGATGCGCCGGCGACAGGTAGAGGTCGATGTAGCGGACCAGTGCCTCACGCGGCGGCAGCACATCGGCAACGGCACGACGCTTCTGCCGCGATTCCTCGAACACGCCTTGCAGCGCCTCTGCCAGCAGCGCGTCCTTGGACTTGAAATGCGCGTAGAACCCGCCATGCGTCAGGCCAGCCGCTGCCATCAACTCGGCCACAGCCAGCTTGTCGGGCCCTTTTTCGCGCAGCACGCGGCCGGCAAGTTTCACCAGTTTGGCATGCGTCTCCGCCTTATGCGTCTCGCTATACCGCATCGACTCCCCGTTGGTGCGTCGTCAAAATTGCTCGACCCAGGGCCGCAGCTCCACCTCCAGTGACCACGCGCTTCGATGCTGGCGCAGCACATCGACGTAAACCTGCGCGATCGCATCCGGATCAAGCGTGCTGTCGGGCTTCTCTGCCGGATCCGGCCGCCGCGCGCTGCGCACGCCGCCATCGATGACGAAATGCGCCACGTGGATGCCCTTCGGCCCCAGCTCGCGCGCCGTGCTTTGTGCCAGGCCGCGCAACGCGAATTTTCCCATCGCGAAGGCAGACGAGAGAGGGTACCCTTTGACGCTCGCGCTTGCGCCGGTCAGCAGGATCGCGCCGTGCCCATGCGGGATCATGCGCCTGGCCGCCTGTTGCACGACGTAGAAACCGCCGAGCGCACCGACGGCAACCGCCTTTGCCACCGCAGCCGGATCGATCTCCGCGATCGGGCCGTGGGCACGTGCGCCGGCGTTGAACACGACGATGTCGGGTTCGCCAAGCTGACTGTCCGCGGCCCGAAAAAGAGTCTCGACCGCCTGCGCATCGGCAACGTCCGTGGCAAAAGTGACCGCGCCGGTCTCCGCGGCGAGCCCTGCCAGCTTGCCGGCATCGCGCGCCGCGAGACCGACTTTCACCCCAAGACCCGCGAGGCGACGCGCCAAAGACGCGCTGATGCCTGGTCCCGCGCCGACGATAAGGGCAGTGTTGTACGGCAGATCGTTCACGTCATCCTCCATTCAGGTCAGCGCACTGGCTGCAACGGCACATCGACCAACGCGCGCATGCCGCCGAAGATTCGGTCCTGGTACGCCGCCACCGCGAGATTGTCTTCCAGTTGCACGCGGGTCCGTGGCCCGATGATCGGCGGCGCGCCCTTGGCCTTGACCCACGCGATGGCAATGCAGCCGGGATTCGAATCGCATTCCAGGGCGATGGCCTGGAGCAAACGCGCCTGCTCCCAGCACCAGCTCCGACACACGCAACCCCGTATGCCGCCCGAGGACCCTGTATCGCATCGCCTGCTTCTCGCGCCAACCTATCCTTCACATGATGACCGTCATATTAAACGTCAAGACCCTCTTCGAAGCCGCCGATGCCGGTCATCGTGCCGTGCTCCTGTGCAACGATGGTGTCGTGTCGCGCCGGCCGGTCACGGTGCAACGAGTAACCCCGGCACAACCGGGAGGAATATCACCCGGTCAGAAGGCCGGACGCACGCATCCGGTCACGCGCTTCCCGCATCGCGCCGCCCACCGCCAAGGCCGCCGCCAGAGCACGGCGCCCCGCCGCCGCATCGACCAGCACCGACACCCCATCCAATACCGAGGCGACAAACGCCGCATGCTCTGCCGCCAGCGAATCATACTCTTCCCAGGAGGTCTCCTCCATGCCGAACCCGTCTACGCCGGGCACCGGCCGGCCATGCCCCCGCGCGATCGCGGTAAGCCGCCGATTGGCAAAATCCACCGCCACGTAGCCGTCCTGCGCGAAAATCCGCATGCGGCGCTCGGTGCGTGCGGAGACGCGGCTCGCGGTAATGGTGGCCACCGCGCCGTTCTCGAAGCGGATGCGGGCGTTGGCGATGTCCTCATGCGCGCTGGCGACCGCGGCGCCCACCGCATCGACATGCGCAATCGGGCTGTCCACCAGCGTCAGCACCAGATCCAGATCGTGGATCATCAGGTCCAGGATGACAGACACGTCGGTGCCGCGCGGCTTGAACGGCGCGATGCGGGTGGCCTCGATATAAAGCGGCGGCCCGATACGTCCCGCCAGCGCACCATGCGCCGCGGAGAATCGTTCCAGGTGCCCGACCTGCAGCACGCAGCGGTTCGCGGTGGCAAGCGCAGCGAGGTCGTCGGCCTCGTCCAGCGTGGCGGCGATCGGCTTCTCCACCAGCACGTGCTTGCCGGCGCGCAGGGCAGCGGCGGCGAGCGCATGGTGCGCCTCGGCGGGAGCGGCGACGATCACGGCGTCGCAGGCATCCAGCAAGTTTGCGAACGCCATGTCGGGCGCGCCTGCCTCCCAGCCGATGGTGCGGGCGCGTTCGGCATCGATGTCATAAACGCCGGCCAGCATGGCGCGCGGCGAGGCTGCCGCCTTCAGCGCATGATAGCGGCCGAAATGGCCGGCGCCGGCGACGCCGATGCGGAGTCGGTCATTGGGCATGGCGGGGTGTATCGGGCCAGCGACCGGCCCGCGCAAGCGGCCGGCCTGACCATCGCGCGCGCCTCAGCCCCTCCGCACCGCAACGACAAGCCCACTGCTCCACGCAAGCGTAACAATATGCAGATCCGCGCGGGCCGCGAGCGTTGCCAGCAGGCACGGCACCTTGGCCGCATGTCCCTCGGGCCAGCTTGCCTGTGGCAGCATGTCGTCGATCACGTAAAATCCGCCGGGACGCAGCAATGCCAGCGTCTGGTCCAGCATGGTATATTTGCCGGTCATCGCGTCTGCGAAAATCAGATCGAACCCGCCGCGCGCGGCAGCACGCCCGGGCGCCGCCAGCCCTGCCAAAAACGCCGCCGCATCTTCCGTAACGATGTCGAGCCGCGGATCGGATCCCAACACCGCGCGTGCAATCGCCTGAGCACGGGGATCGATATCGACGGTAACCAGCGTCGCCTGCGGATCCATGCCATCGAGCAACCACGCGGTCGCCAATCCTGTTCCGGTCCCGAGTTCAAGCAATTGTCCGCCCGGCTTCGCGGCGGCAAGCGCCCGCAACAATGCGCCGGTGCGTTGCTCGGATGCCATCGGAAAGCCCAACACCGCCGTGCGGTGCTCGATCTCCGCAAGACACGCGGGCGGCCTTGTGGTGCCGAGGTCGTCCATGCAGCCCTCCCTTTCCATGACGGCTTGCGCCGATTGGACTCGCAACCCCCATTGGTGTGCAATACCGCCCGACACACCAGCCGAAGGAGGAAACCATGGCCAGGCAGCCCTCGACCGCATCGCGCGACCGCGTCCGCAACACGGTTCCCAAGCTGATCGAGTACACCGAAACGGTCTTGTTCGGCGACGTGTGGGAACGCCCGCAGCTTTCCAAGCGCGACCGCAGCCTGATCGTCGTTGCCACGCTGATCTCCACCTACCGGCCGGAGCAATTGCGCGGCCACCTGCAACGCGCCCTGGTGAACGGCGTGACCAAGGAGGAGCTGTCCGAAGTCATCACCCATCTCGCCTTCTACGCCGGCTGGCCCGCGGCCATGACGGCCGCCAACGTCGCGCGCGAAGTGTTCGAGGAAAATCCGTAACAGGGACGCAACACATGCAGGCGGGATTCATCGGCCTCGGCACCATGGGTGCCAGCATGGCCGCAAACTTGCAAAAAGGCCTGAAGGCGCGCGGCGACACGCTGGTGGTGCACGACATCCGCCGCGAGGCCGCCGCGCGCCACCTGCGCGACGGGGCCACCTGGGCGGACTCGCCGCAGGCCGTGGCGGCGCAAAGCGACGTGATCTTCACGTCGCTGCCCGGCCCGCCGGAATTTGAATCCGTGGCCGCCGGGCTGCTGGCAGGGATCAGGCCCGGCACTGCGTATTTCGATCTGACAACCAACTCGCCGACCGTGGTGCGCAAGGCGCACGACGCGTTCCTTCAGATAGGCGCCCATCTGTTCGATGCGCCGGTCAGCGGCGGGCCGCGCGGCGCGGCGTCCGGCAAGCTGGCGATCTGGTGCGGCGGCGACGAGGACGTATTCGAACAATGGCAGCCGGTGCTGGACATGATCGGCGACGCGGCACGCTATATCGGGCCAATCGGCGCGGGATCCGTGGCGAAACTGGTGCATAATTGCTTCGGCTACATCGCCACCGCTGCGGCAGCCGAAGTGTTCAGCATGGGCGTGAAGGCCGGCATCGAGCCGCTGGCGATCTGGGAAGCGGTGCGCCAGGGCGCAATCGGCCGCCGCGGCGCGTTCGATTCGCTGACCGACCAGTTCCTGCCGAACAAATACGAGCCGCCCGCGTTCGCGCTACGCTTGGCGCACAAGGACGTATCGCTCGCCACCGGCCTGGGACGCGAGCTGAACGTGCCGATGCGGCTCGCAAACCTGGCCCTGGCGGACCTGGCCGAGGGATTGAACCGCGGCTGGGGCGACCGGGATTCGCGCGCGATCATGCTATGCCAGTTGGAACGGGCCGGCGTGAAGATCGAAGTCGATCCGCAGCGTCTGGCGGAGGCGCTGGAGAACAAGGCAAAGAACGGGTGACATCGTCCGATTCGTTTTTTTCCTTCTAACTGATCGATTACCGGACTAGTTGGCCGCGAAAACTGAGCGCGAGATGCTTACGAGGCCTGGACCGGCGTCTAGAAGGACAACCCACGTGACTAGAAGGATGCTGCCGTCGCTCAGTTTCTGGCGCCTTCAGGAAACCGGTGGGTGACCACTGCTCAAAGTCGGGGAAGCCTTGGCTGGCGACCTCAAGCCAGGCCCTTCGGGGGAGTCGTAGAGATCAGACAGGCGGCGCCTGTAGGCACACGCCTATGGTGAACGGATGATCCAGACCACGAGCCCGCAATAGGCGGCGAAAGCCGAAGTGAGAACAAGGGGGAAATCGTAAGTTCGATCTCCCCGGTAGCACGATTCAATCCTCGTTGTAGTTTCTCAAACTCTATTCCTTTTCCAAAAGCGCGTCAGTAGCTTGCCACGACCAGTCGGGGGAATGGTGACAATGTGTCGTGCGTCGATACGACGGTTGGTTTCTGGCTCCAACCTCCGGAAGCGGCTGATCGAGACACTTGGCCGCCGCTGACAACCGAGTCGTGACCGACTCGGACAGCTTGTGGCACCCATCTCGAAATCTACCTGATATGGTATCTGTTTACGTTTTGTGCCAACATGATATAGGGTGCCGCTATGGATGCGACATACAATCCGAATGGCGGCTTCAAGCCGACGATGAAGCGATTCGCGGACCTGGAAGGTCCGGATTTCTTCCCGACGCCGGAGTGGGCAACGCACGCCCTCATCGACAACGAGGAGTTCGACGGGATGATATGGGAGCCAGCCTGCGGCGACGGCACGATGGCCGAGGTTCTGAAGCGCACAGGCTGTCCCGTCGATGCAAGCGACCTCTATGACCGCGGCTATGGAGAATCCGGGATCGACTTCCTGCATGCCCACCGGATTGTGGATAACATCGTCACTAATCCTCCTTACAATTCGGCTGAGGGCTTTGTCCAGGCAGGCATAGCCCAGTCCCGACGCAAGTTCGCCCTGCTGCTGCGGTTGGCATTTCTCGAAGGCGCGAACCGCCAGAAGACCATCTTCGCCAAGACGCCTCCAGCCCGCATCTGGGTATTCAGCGAACGCATCACCTTCTACCCGGCGGGTGCCATACAGAAAGGCAGCGGAACGACTGCTTACGCCTGGTTCGTGTGGGACAAGCAGGCCACCGAACGCAAGACCGAACTCAAGTGGTTGCCGCTTGGGTACAAGGCTCACTATACAAAGCAGAATCAAGGCGACGTTTTGAATCCCATATCATTCAAATAATCCAAACCCTCTTTGGTGACCTTCAGGCCGTCCGCTGTTCGGACTGCAAGCCCCTTGGCGAATGGTCCCTCGCTGGATTTCTGGTGGGAGACAACGTTCCCTACGACCTGTTGCCAGAGAAATTCTCGGGGACGTGATTGTGAGCGGACGCGGTCCTTCGCAGACAGCTCGATATATTTAGGTACCTCTCTCTTCAGAAGCGAGGTCGATGCCGAACGACCCGGTTGCTGGGCAGCTATCTTGAGAACGATTATTCTTGCCTCGTGCTCCCGCAAACGGTTATCCGCTTTTGGCCTTTCCAGCCGACCATACTCAAATCGCTGGCCGCGCCGCCATGCGACGGCGGCCAGAGGAATGACCATCCCCCGAACGACCAGATCTATAGTGTCGGCGATTACTTTCTCGTCTGATACGTTGTCCGGCAGATAGAGCGTGACCGTAAGCTCCGGGTGGCCGCGGTAAACCCGCAGATCAAACTTGACCTCGTTGCCGATAGTGAAGGAGGCAGCCTGGAACAAATCAAGTTCGTCTTCCCCCTGCCGGATGCACATCGTGAAGTAGCGCAGCGGGCGCCAGAAAATGGCCTGCGGCACCACATCGTAGTCCGGCTCGAACATCGACTGTCTGACTTCAATGTCATTCATGGCTGTAGATTCTTCACCACTGCGGTGATGCACGCAAATTCCTCCGCCCCCTCACACCTCCGTTGAACGCCGGCCGTGAGGTGGAGATACCAACGCACCTCGAAGGGGGAACTGTTCGGGTGGGGCGCAATCTCGGTGTTGAATTCAATCCCGCGCTGGTTCACGAGCAGACCTGTATAAGCCTGCACCGTCGGGCCAAGGCCGCCGTTCTTGGGGGTGCGGCCCCAGATTTCGCCACTCGCCACCTGCTTGATAGCTATGGCCGGCGTTTGCGTCCTCGGCGTCTCTCGCCGGTTGAAAGGACCATGCGTAGGCACTGGTTCCGTTCCGAATCATGTTGCAGGTAGAATGCAAAGCGGCGCCTCGGCTTGTCAAAGGGGTGACGCCCCAGGCGATTCGCCGACGGATGGCCGCGGGAAGCCGGATGCGACTGTTCGGGCGTCGTTGCGGGATTGGCCAGGAGGGGTAATAACCCCGTCACGTCACCGGGCGCCGCACCCCGAACCGTTCCTCCTGCCAAACGCCACCGCGCATAACGTCCCGCAGCACCGCCACCGCGTCCCACACATCGACGTACCGCACATACAACGGCGCCAGCCCGAACCGCAGCACGTCAGGCGCGCGGAAATCCCCAATCACACCACGCTCGATCAGAGCCTGCATGATCGCGTAACCCGCCGGATGCGCAAACGAGACCTGGCTGCCACGCAGTGCCGCATCAGCCGGCGTTAGCAACACAAACCCATCCGCCCCGCATTCCTGCCCCACCAGCGCCATGAACATCGCCGCAAGCCGCACCGATTTCGCGCGCAGCTCCGCCATCGGCGCCCGCAACATCAGATCGACACCGACTTCCAGTGCCGCCAGGCTCAACACCGGCGGCGTGCCGACCACAGCGCGGGCAACGCCGGCCGCCGCCCGGTACACCGAACCGAACGCGAACGGCTCCGCGTGCCCCAGCCAGCCAGTCAGCGGCGACTTCAACCCCGCCTGCAACCGCGGCGCGACGTACAAAAACGCCGGAGCGCCCGGTCCGCCATTCAGGAACTTGTAGCCGCACCCCACCGCCAGATCGACATCATCCGCCGCAAGCTGCAGCGGCACCGCGCCAACCGAATGCGACAGATCCCACAGCACCAGAGCGCCCGCCTCATGCGCGGCGCGCGTCACGGCTTCCATGTCGTGCATCGCGCCACTGCGGTAGTTCACATGCGTCAGCATCAAAACCGCAACATCCGCCCCCAGCGCACCCAAAGGATCATCCACCGTCCGCAGCACATGCCCGCGCCCCAGCAGCGCCGTCAGTCCCTGCGCCATATAGAGATCGGTGGGAAAATTCCCTGTCTCCGTCAGGATTGTTTGCCGCCCGGGCCGCATCTCCAGCGCCGCCGCCAGCAGCTTGAACAGATTGACCGACGTGGAGTCCGCAACCACCGTGCTGTCCGGCGCGCCGCCGATCAGCCGCCCGATCTTCGCGCCAACGCGCAACGGCAGGCCGATCCAGTCATGCTCGGTCCACGCGCGGATCAGGGAAACGCCCCATTCGCGCGCCACCACGTCAGCAATGCGGCCGGGCGTCTCCTTCGGCACCGGCCCCAGCGAGTTGCCGTCCAAATAAATCACGCCCTCGGGCAATTCGAACCGGTCACGGAACGCCGCCAGCTTATCCGCCGCATCCAGCGCGCCCAGCGCATCGCGTGTCAGCACGCCCAGCGCGTCGCCTGTCAGCGCAGCCACTCAATCGTCCTTTTGCAGCACCACGCCGGCCGTGGTGCCGCCATCCACCACCAGTGTCTGCCCGGTCACGAACCGTCCCGCCGCCGAGGCCAGGAACACGGCCGCGCCTGCAATCTCATCCGGCTCGCCGATGCGTTGCAGCGGCACGTCGCGCGTCGCCTTGCGATAGCGCACCGGATCGGTCCACAGCGCCTTGGCAAAGTCGGTGCGCACCAGCCCCGGCGCGATACAGTTGGCGCGCACGTTCCGCGGCCCCCATTCCACCGCCACGTTCCGAGCAAGCTGCATGTCCGCCGCCTTGGAAATCCCGTACAGCCCCAAAGACGCCGTCCCACGCAGCCCGCCAATCGAAGAAATAATGATGAACGATCCGCCGCCGCGTTCCGCCAGATGCGGGCACGCCATATTCGCCAGCCAGAAATTGCTGCGCACATTGGCGCCCATCACACGCTCGTAAACTTCGTCCGAAGCACCCGCTGCCGGCCCCAGATACGGGTTCACCGCGGCATTGCTCACCACAATGTCGATCCCGCCCCACAGCGCAATCGTCTGGTCCACCAGGTTCTGCAATTCCTCCTTGCGCGCGATATGGCACGGGATCACCGCCGCCTCGCCGCCATGCTCGCGAATGCCTGCCGCCACCGCCTCGCACGCATCCGCCTTGCGGCTGGACACCACCACCTTCGCGCCATGCTCTGCCAAACGTTCGGCGATCGCGCGCCCGATGCCCTTGCTGGAGCCGGTCACGATCGCGACCTTGCCGGTCAGGTCGAACAACGACGACATCTCTCGCTTCCCCACTATGCTTGCGCTTCCCCGCACGGTGCTTGGCGGATCGGGCTACCCGTGAGTATGCTGGCCAACAACGAACGTCAATCGGTCCAGGAAATGCCAACACAGCGCACCTCCGTCTATTCCCATAACGAGCTCCGCCGCCTGCTGCATCCGCAGAGCGTCGCGGTGGTCGGCGCTTCCCCCCGCCCCGGATCCTTCGGCGAGCGCGTATTGCTCAACCAGCAGAATTTCACCGGCCGCACCTATCCGGTGAATTCACGTTACGAAAAGATCGGCGATGCCACCTGCTATCCCTCCGTCGCTGCGCTGCCGGAAGTACCCGATTGCGTGGTCGTCACCGCGTCGCGCGACGCGGTAGAGGAGATCGTGCTGGATTGCGCCAAGGCGGGCGTCGGCGGCGTGATCGTCTTCGCGTCAGGCTATGCGGAAATGGGCACGCCGGACCGCATCGAAGCGCAGGACCGCCTGGCGTCCATCGCGCGCGAGACCGGCCTGCGCATCGTCGGCCCCAACTGCATCGGCGTGGTCAACGCGATCGTCGATTCGCGCATCACCTTCATGAACATCACGCCTATTCCCTCGCCGCGCCGGCAGGCGGTGGGCATCATCAGCCAGTCCGGCGCGCTGGGCATGGCGCTGGCCCAGGCCGTTATGCGCGGCGCGTCGTTCAGCCACGTGCTGACATCAGGCAATTCCTGCGACGTGGATATGGCCGACTACATCAGCTACCTGGCCGACGATCCCTCCTGCACCGCCATCGCCTGCGTGTTCGAAGGCATGGCATCGCCGGAACGCCTGCTGCGTGCCGCGGAATATGCGTGGCAACGCGACAAGCCGCTGGTCGTCTACAAGATGGCCACCGGCAACGAGGGCGCCGCCGCGGCGATGTCCCACACCGGATCGCTCGCCGGCTCGCATGCGGCGTATCGCGCGGTATTCCAGCGAGCCGGCGCGGTGCTGGTGGAAAGCTACGAATCGCTGGTCGAAACGGCATCGTTCTTCGCCAAGGCACCGCCGCCGAAAGCCAAGGGCGCCGCGGTCGTGGCTGCGTCGGGCGGCGCGGCGATCATGGCCGCCGACCGCGCGGAAGAACACGGCGTACCGCTGCCCCAGCCCGGCCCGCTGCTGTACGACCTGCTGGCATCGCGCATTCCCGATTTCGGCGCCCGGCGCAATCCATGTGATGTGACCGGGCAGATTCTCAACGACCCGGAATCGCTGAACGTCTGCGCCGGTGCGTTCCTTGCAGACCCGCAATACGCCGCGTTAGTGGTGCCGATGACCTATGGTTTCGCTGCCTCCGCCGCGCGGATTCCGGTCTATGACCGGCTGGCAAAGGAGACCGACAAGATCGTCTGCATCGCCTGGCAGACCGAATGGCTCGAAGGCCCCGGCGTCAAGGAAGCCGAAGAATCCGAACGCGTCGCCCTGTTCCGTTCCATGAGCGCATTATTCGCGGCGCTGGCGGCATGGACATGGCGGGCCGACAAGCGCGCCACACCGCACGAAACGATTGTGCCAACACTGCCCGCCAGGCTGCAAACCGCTCGGGAGATCATCGCGAAAGCCGGCGGCCGCGCACTGACCGAACGCGAAGCAAAGGCTGCGCTCGCGGCGTACGATGTGCCCGTGGTCGTGGAGCACTTGGTCATGAGTGCCGACATCGCGGCCGATGTCGCCAACGCCATGGGCTATCCCGTGGTGCTGAAGGTCGAATCCCCCGATTTGCCGCACAAGACGGAAGCCGGCGTCATCCGCCTGAACCTGCGCAACGCCGACGAGGTGCGCACTGGCTACCAAGCAGTCATCGACAACGCCCGCCGCGTCTCACCCCCGCCGCGCATCAACGGCGTGCTGGTGCAGCCCATGGTGCCGCAAGGCGTGGAAATGGTGGTCGGCGCCCGCATCGATCCCCTGTTCGGACCGCTGGTCGTGGTCGGCCTCGGCGGCATCCTGGTCGAGGTGTTGCAGGACACCGCGCTCGCCCCCGCGCCGGTCACGCATGCCGACGCCCGCGCCATGCTGACCCAGCTCAAAGGGGAAAAACTCCTGCACGGCTTCCGCGGCGCGCCGGCCGTCGATCTCGACAAACTGGCCGACGTGATCTGCCGCATTTCCCGCTTCGCCGCGGATCATCGCGACAGCATCGCCGAGCTCGACGTGAACCCGCTGATCTGCGCCGGCGATCGCATCGTCGCGGTGGACGCGCTGATCGTCCCAAAGCGAGCCTGATGCACGTCGCTGTCATCGGAGCAGGGATTGTCGGCGTCTGTTGCGCGCTGCATCTGCGGAATGCGGGGCATGACGTCACGATATTCGACCCCCGAGCGCCCGGCACGGCGACGTCCTTCGGCAATGCCGGCGGCATCGTGGCCGGTTCGGTCGTCCCCAACAGCACCCCCGCCCTCCGCCGCAACCTGCGCCGCATTCTGCTCGATCCGAACAGCCCCGTGCGAGTGCGCTGGTCCTACCTGCCGCGACTTTCCCCATGGCTGCTGCGTTTTCTGCAAGAAGGGCGCGACGCGCGCGTACGACAGATCGCTCAAGCGCTGCACCCACTCTCGATCCGAGCCTACGAAGCGCATCGCGAACTGATCGCCCTGTCCGGCGCGGATGGGATCGTGCGCCCACTCGGCTGGATGAAGGTCTACGCCACGGAAACGGGCTTCGCCGACACGCAGTACGATCGCGACATCCTGACCGCCAACAACATCCGCTTCGACGTGCTGCAAGCCGACGATATCCGCCAGCTTGAACCCGCGCTGGCACCGCGCTTCGTGAAAGGACTGTTGATGCCGGACGGGGCATTCGTCTCCTCGCCCATCAAGCTGACGCAAGCCTACGTCGAACACTTCGTCCGCATGGGCGGCGCCATCGTCCAGGAACGCGTCCGCGGCATTGCGCCAAGTCCCACCGGCGTGACTCTGGATTGCGAACTCGGATACCGCACGACCGATGCGGCCGTCATCGCCGCCGGTGCGTGGTCGAAGGAACTGGTACGCCAGATCGGCGACCATGTGATGCTGGACACCGAACGCGGCTACCATCTGAATCTCGAACCAGGGAATGCCGGCGAACTGCGCCGCGCCGTGGTCTTCGCGGACCAGGGCGGTTTCGTGCTCGCCCCCATGCAGGACGGCATTCGCCTGACCAGCGGAGTGGAACTCGCCGGCCTGCATGCCCCGCCGGACTTCGCCCCCATCCGCCGCCTGATCCCGCGCGCGCAGACCATGCTGCCCGGCCTGTCAAATCGCGTGACGCGCCAATGGATGGGCTATCGTCCGTCCACGCCGGATTCCCTGCCCGTGATCGGCCGTTCACCTCGCGCGCCGCATGTCTATTATGCGTTCGGCCACCAGCATCTCGGCCTCACGCTGTCGGCCATCACCGGCCGGGTGATCGCGGCCCTGGTCAGCGGCCAACAACCGGAATTCGACCTGTCACCCTATCGCATCGAACGGTTCTGAACCCATGCCCATCTGCGAAGTCGATCCCTGGCGGTTCCAGTATTTCCAGAACATCCCCTGCCCGCCCGACATACGCATTTCCACCGAGGACGCCGATTCCTGGGAATGGTATCCGCACCATCGCTGGATCTACGACAAGCTCGCGGTCGCACTGTCGCAGGGATTGGAAGCCGCACCGCATGGCGTGATGCCACGCGCATTTCCGGTGTTCTCCAAGCCGATCATGAACCTGCGCGGCATGGGCACCGGCAGCCAGCCCATCGAATCGGAATCGCAATACAAGGCTAACCTGACGCCCGGACATTTCTGGTGCACGCTGCTGACCGGCGCGCATGTCAGCACCGACGTTGCACTGGTGAACGGCGAACCCCGCTGGTGGCGCCACACCACCGGCGCTGCAACCCCGGGCGGCACTTTCGACTACTGGACCATCCACGCCGCGCCCATGCCGGAGATCGAGGATTGGTGCGGCGCCTGGGCGCGCCAGCATCTCTCCGGCTACACCGGCATGGCAAATTTCGAAACCATCGGCGGCCGCATCATCGAGGCACATCTGCGTTTCGCCGACCAATGGCCCGATCTGTACGGCCCGGGCTGGGTGGAAGCGGTAATTCGCCTCTACGTCACCGGCGACTGGGACTATGCCGATACCGCCCGCCGCGACGGCTACAGCGTCGTGTTGTTCGGCCCGCACGGCCCGCGCTATCGCCATCCCCCAACCTCGCTGGTGCAGGACGTGCGCGCCATCCCGGGCGTTTCATCGGTGCAGATCACCTTCCACGAGGAACGCGATCCCGCGCATCATGCCATGCCGCCCGGCGGCTTCCGCCTTGCGATCGTCAACGCGCACACGCTACAGGCCGGCCGCGATGGCCGCGAGCGACTGCGGCAATATTTCGCAACGATGCACGACACGGCGGACACCAACGCATGATCCTGGTCACCAACAACGAAGGCACCGTCGGCGTGCCCACCACGTCACGCCTGCTCTCGGAAGGCGCGCACGCACTGGATGCGATTGAGGCCGGCATCCGGCTCATCGAGGCCGACCCCACCGTCCGTACCGTCGGCCGCGGCGGCTGGCCCAACCTGCTCTGCCAGTTGGAACTGGACGCCTGCATGATGGACGGCACCACCTTGCGCAGCGGTGCGGTGGGCGCGCTGCAAGGCTTCCTGCATCCCGTCAGCGTCGCGCGCGAAATCATGCGCCGGCTGCCGCACGAACTGCTGGTGGGCGACGGCGCCGCACGCTTCGCACGCGAAATCGGCGCGGAGACAGCAGACAACCTGATTCTCGATTCAAAGGCCGCATGGCAGGCATGGTTCGATAACGAACTAACGCCGGAGCAAAAGCGCGCATGGCCGGACGTAGCGTTGGCGCCGCTGTGCCGGCACGCGATCGATCCCGAAACGGGCCGCGATACGACAGTGTTCCTGGCACAGGATTCGGCAGGGAACATCTGTTGCGGCACCAGCACGTCCGGCTGGGGCTGGAAATATCCGGGCCGGCTTGGCGACAGCCCGATCGTGGGTGCCGGTTGCTACGCCGATACGCGCCATGGCGCCGCCGCCTGCACCGGCGCCGGCGAGATGACCATCCGCTGCTGCACCGCGCGGTCGATCGTGCTGTATATGAAGCGCGGCGCCAGCGTCGAAGACGCGGTGCTGGAAGCCGCCGAGGACATGCGCGCGCTGCAAGGCGGCTTGATCAGCCGCGTGACGATTCACGCGATCGATACGCGCGGCAATCACAAGGTCGTCGCGGTGAACGGCGCCGGCGACAACACGTATTGGCTCTGGCCCGGCGACGGCACGCCGCAGACGGTGCGCGCGCAGCCCGTCGCCACGCACCGCAGCGACATCAAGCCGAGCGCCACGACGCGCTACGCCTACGGGCGCTCCGGCACCCGCTAAGCCACGCCTGCGGCGCCCAACCTCCCACTTTTTGTGCCGCTCCGCTGACCGTGTTTCGCGCACGCGGTCACGTCCGCGTGCGGTCCGCTTCACCCGTTGCGAGCCCCGACCATGTGTGCCCATTACGCATCGGTGGGGTGGCGACATGAGACTGCTCATCGGGACGTTCGCAGCCATGGGCTTGCTGGCCGGCGTTGCGGAGGCGCGTCCCCCGCCGAATGCCGATATGTCCCTGGCGCCGTGGTTCCAGAGCCTGAGGCAACCCGGCACTGGCATGTCCTGTTGCTCCATCGCCGATTGCCGGCAAACGGATTTCCGCATCCACGACGGGCAATACCAGGCCATGATCGACGGCGAGTGGCGGCCGGTCCCGCCGAACGCCGTATTGCAGCGTACCGACAATCCGACAGGCCGCGCCGTCGTGTGCTACACGCCGTATTTCGGCATCATGTGCTTCATCAAAGGCCCGGAAACGTGAGTTTCCGCCTGTCATTCCGAGGCCCGTACGCCGAACGTCAGTGCGAGGCCCGACCTCCACGTCATTGCGAGGCACGCACGCCGAACGTCAGTGCGAGGCCCGCCCTCCATGTCATTGCGAGGCCCGTAGGGCCGAAGCAATCTCCTGCGGGCAAGGCGCACGAACGGTCCAAGCGTCTGGCCTTCGCCCCCACGGATCCCGCAACGACATGGAGAGCGGCCCTCGCAACATAAAGGCCGGCCCCTGCGACAACACCGCCGCCTACCCCACCGGCGCAACATCCAGCCGAACCACCATCCCTTCCAACTCCGGCCGCGGCGGCGGGTAACGCCGCATCACGTCGGGATCGTGTCCCGGCACGATGTGCTGCGGGCTCGGTGCGTGCGCGCGCAGCGTATCGAACGCATCCAGCATGTCCCCGACATGGTAAGCAACAGTGAACGGCCGCCCGGTTTCCATGTTTTCGTAATAATGCGACACGTCGGACGCCAGCACGACGATGCCCCGCGCCGTGTTCACCTTGACGAACTGCAGCCCGGCCGAGTGCCCGCCCGTCGGCACCAGGCTGATGCCCGGCACCACATCCGCCGGGCCGTCATGATACGCCACGCGCCCATCGAAGTTCAGCCGCACCACGCCGCACACATCGTCGGGTTCGAAGCTTTTCGCCAGATGGGGGTGGCGCATATAGCGGCCGACCGCGTAGTGGATTTCCGGCTCCTGCAAGTGGAATCGCGCATGCGGGAATTTATGGAAATTGCCGACATGGTCGTAATGCATGTGGGTCAGGATCACGTCGTGCACATCGGCCGCATTCACGCCAACCAGCGCCAGTGAATCGATCGGGTCCCGCGTCAGCTTGCGGCCACGCTTGCCGCCGCTCTCCGCGGTGAAGCCGATATCGATCACCACCGCGCGGTCGGCGTTCTTCGCCACCCAGACGAAATAGTCCATCGGCATCGGCCCATCATGCGGATCCCCGCCGATGAAATGCTCCCCCCGGCGCGCCTCGCGCGTGGCGTAGCGGATGGCGAAGACTTCGTATTGCGCGGTCATGCCGGAACCTCCACGCGTGCTTCATGCAGATGCGGCTTTACGTGCCGCGTAAACAGATCGATCGAGTGCAATGCCTCATCCGCGCCGATATCGCCGAACGCGAAGCGGCACAGCAGGTAGTTCAGGCCGCCGTCGTCGATCGTGCGTTGCAGGAAGTCGTGCACCTTGTCCGGCTTGCCGGCGACGGCCCGACCCTCGGCCTCGGCTTCCTCAAAGGTCTCGGGGAACAAGGCGTTGGGATTGGGAAGCTGCATGTTGTGCTTGCGCCAGAGCTTCAGGAAACTCTCCCGCCATTTATCGTAGCCGCGGCGCGCGACTTCCAGCGCCTCGCGTTCGCTGTCGGCAACCACGATGTGGCGGCCGACGCCGATCAGAGGCATGTCCTCCGGCGCATTGCCGGCGGCGGCCCATTCCTCGCGATAGCGGTCGGACAGCGGGCGCATCTTCGGGCCAGTGACGTTGCCCACCACATTGACGCGGTGCTGCACCGCCCAGGGAACCGCATCCAGGCGGCCGATGCCGTACCACAACGGCGGATGCGGCTTCTGGTACGGCTCCATTTCCATCGGCACGTCGCGGTACTGGTAGTATTTGCCTTCGAACGTCAGTTCCTTGTTCGCCATGCCGCGCAGGATGATCTCCAGCGCTTCCTGGTACATGGCCGCGGACTGGGCCGGATCGATGCTGTAATAGCGCAGCTCGATCGGCGAAATGCCGCGCCCAACGCCCAGCAACAGCCGCCCCTTGCTCATCTGGTCGAGCATGCAGAGCTCTTCCAGCAATTTCAGCGGATGATAAAGCGGCAGCAGATAGACCAGCGCGCCGAAGCGAAGCTGCGTCGTGCGTTCGGCAATGGCGGCGAGCCAGATGCCAGGGCAGGCGGCAACACCGAGCGGCGTCGCATGGTGCTCTGCCACGTGGTAACCGTAGTAGCCGGCGCGGTCGTACGCCTCGATCAGCCGCATGCGGTCGGCGAAGAATTCATCCAGCGCCCCCGGGCCGCGGTCCATATGGTCGAAGATGCCGAGCCGCATGTTGTTTCCTCCGTGCCGTCGAGCCCGTGGAACAATACGTTTCCTCCGTGGCGTCGAGCCCGTGGAACAATACGTGCCAGACGGATTTCCGCCAACAGTTCCCGGCACGAAACGCCGGGGCGGCACCCCCCCAGCATGTCATGGCGGCACCCCCCAACATGTCGGGGCGGCACCCCCCAACATGTCGGGGCGGCACCCCCCCAACATGTCGGGGCGGCACCCCCCCAACATGTCGGCGCGGCACCCCCCCAACATGTCGGGGCGGCACCCCCCCAACATGTCGGCGCGGCACCCCCCCCAACATGTCATTGCGAGGAGCGGAGCGACGAAGCAATCCCGTTCGGCTGAGCGTTCGGACTGTCAGTGTGCTGCATGACCGGGATTGCTTCCTCGCTCCGCTCCTCGCAATGACATAGAACGTGCCGTCGCACGCACAGTTCAGACCGCACCTAAAGTCCAGACCGCACCCACGCTTCAGACCACACCCACCCCTCACACCGTCCCCAGCGTCTCGAACACATCCCCCGCCGGCAGCAAGCCCAAAATATGCCGCCGGTGCCACAGCGCATAGAACAACAGCTTCCATGCCGCGAAGCCGTCACGCCAGCGCCGGACATTGCGAAACAACGCCACCACGCGATCCGGATCGGCGATCTCCGCCACGCCCGGCTGCGCTGCCACCAGCGGCCCCAGCCGCGTCCCCTGCCCTTTGATCCAAGCGCCCACCGGCACGGTAAACCCCTGCTTCGGCGCGAACGGCCGCGCCATCGGCAAATGCTTCTCCAGCCACTTGCGCAGGATCCACTTGCCCATGCCGTCACGCAGTTTCATGGCGTCCGGCAGCCGAAAGGCCGCCGCCGCCACACCGCGATCCAGGAACGGCGTGCGCCCTTCCACCGCATGCGCCATCAGGCAACGGTCCAGCTTCAGCAGCAGGTCGTGCGGCAGCCAGTCGGTGATATCGGTCGCCTGCGCTGCCGCAAGCCGCGATCGCCCGCCTTCCGCCGCGCGCAGTTCCGCCGCCGTAATCCCGTCGCGCCATCCGGCAGGGCGCGCGCGCAGCACGTTCACGCGGTCGAAGGACCCGCGCGCATACATCGCGCGTCCGCCCAGCCACCATGGCCGCATCGCACTGGCATAGCGCGGGTAGCCGGCAAAGATCTCGTCGCCGCCTTCGCCGCTCAGCACGACCTTCACGTCCTGCCGCGCACGCTGCGCCAGGAACCAGGTGGGGATGATGGCGTAGTCGGCCGCGGGATCGTCCATGCAGGCGACGATCTCGGGCAGATGCTGCCACACCATCGCTTCGTTGATCTCGATCGCCTCGTGCCGCGCGCCGCACGCTTTCGCGACCGCCGCGGCATGCTCGCGTTCATCCGCCGCTTCCGGCACGTCGAAGCCGGCGGTGAAGGCCAGCACCGGTTCGTCGTTCAGCCGCGCCATCAGCGTCAGCAACGTGGAACTGTCGATGCCGCCGGACAGGAACATGCCGTACGGCACGTCGCTGCGCTGGTGCAGATCGACCGATTCCTCCAGCGCGCGGTCCAGCCGGGCCAGCGCCTCATCTTCATCGATATTCTCCGGCCCCCCTTCGGGAATGGCGCTGATCCGGCGCCGATCGATCACGTGGCCATCGGCACAGGTCAGCGTCTCGCCGGGCAGCAGGCGCTGGATGCCATCGAAAATCGTATCCGGACCGGTGGTGAATTGCAGTTGCAGCAACTCCTCGCGGGCCGAGGCCCGCACGGCACGCGCCACCAGGCCGCTCTCCAGCAGCGCCTGCGGTTCCGATGCGAACGCCAGCCCATGCGCGACCTGCGCGATATAGAGCGGCTTGATGCCGAACGGATCGCGCGTCAGCGTCACTGACCGCTGCGCGCGCTCATGGATCGCCGCCGCGAACATCCCGCGCAGTTCGCGCGCGTAATCGGCGCCGTGGCGCAGCCACAGATGCAGCGGCGGTTCGCAGTCGCTGTTCGTCGCGAACGTCACCTCCGGCATGGCCGCGCGCAGCTCGCGATAGTTGTAGATCTCGCCGTTGCAGATCAGCGTCGCGGAGCCGGCGAACAATGGCTGGTCGCCGGTCACCAGGTCGATGATGGCCAGCCGGTTGTGCACCAGCGCGACGCGGCCAACGACGGCGTGCCCGGTCCCGTCCGGCCCGCGATGATGCAGGCTGTCGATCAGCTTTGCGAGCGTGGCGGGGTCGGGCGATGGCGCCCCGCTCGACAGGATCAGGCCGGCGATGCCGCACATTTATGCTGCGAGCTCCAGTAACAGGTTTTCCAGCGCCACCGATTGGGTATGCGCGTTCAGGTTGCGCCGCGCGTGATCGTATCCTGCCTGTGCCAGCGTGTGGCGCAATGCCGGGTCCGTCACCAGCCGGCGCATGGCGGCGGCGAGCGCGGCGGGATCGCGCGGCGCCACCAGCAATCCGGTGCGCTCGTGCTGCACCGCTTCGGCGACGCCGCCTTCATTCGTTCCGATCACGGTGCAGGCCTGGGCCATGGCTTCAAACACGACGCTCGGCAGTCCCTCGGCGTCGCCGTTCGGCGCGACCACGCTCGGAACCAGCAGCGACCAAGCGCGCGCCATGCGTGCCCGCACGTCTTCCGGCGGCAGCCAGCCGGCAAGCTCCACGCCAGGGACCTCGCGTGCCAGGGTTTCCAGGATCGCACGCAATGGGCCATCGCCCACGAAAATCACCGGCGTGGCATCGCCTTCCGCGCGAAGCCGGCGGACGGCGTCCGCGGTGTCCTGAATGCCTTTCTTGGCAACGAAACGCCCCACGAACAAATGATAGGTCGGAGCGGGCGGCGCGGGCGGCGGCACGGGGGGAATTTCGGCGCCGATCAGCAGCACGACCAGCTTGTCCGCGGGGACGCGCCGCGTCAGCGCCATATCGGCAATCGCCGCGGAGACGCAGACGAACCGCGACGTGGCCGCCACCACCTCCGGCCAGCGCCGCGCCTGCACCGTGCCGCGCCAGTTCTTCGCCTTGCTGACGTCGCCGCCCCACAGCGTAACGACCATCCGCAAGCCGCGCGCCCGCGCCAGCGGCAAAGCCAGCGCCCCGCCCCGCGCGAACTGCGCGTGCAGCACGGGCGCGGTCGGCCCCACACTCAGCCGCGGCACGATGCCGGCCTGCTGGAACAATGCGCGCGACAACCAGGTGCCGCCGAGTCGCACCACCGAGCCGCCGAGCTCGCTCGCCAGCGGCATGATGTGCCGTCCCACCCAGACCGGCGCCAGCCGCGTGAACCCGATATATTGGCGGCGCAGGAACTGGATTTCCGACGCCGTGCCGATCCGGTCGCGATACACCAGGAACGGTACCGGAACGGATGGGCTCTGCGAGACGGGGCGTACCAGGGTGGTGGCGCTCATCCGGCACGTTCCTAGCCGTCTTGTCAGCCGCGGCGCAAGCTCCCAATCTTCGTATCATGGCACGTTTGATATCTCTGTTGCCCGAACGGGCGGTGATCGAAGTGGCCGGCGAGGACCGCTTCGCGTTCCTGCAAGGCCTGGTCAGCAATGACGTGGCCGAGGCCACGCCGGGTCGTGCCGTCTGGGCAGCGCTGCTGACGCCCCAGGGGAAGTATCTGGCGGACTTCTTTATTCTCGCCGATGGCGATCGGCTCCTGCTGGACGCGGAACGCGCGCAGGCGGCGATGCTGCTGCAACGGCTGACGCGGTTCCGGCTGCGTTCGAAGGTGACATTACGGGCGGCGGATGAACTGGCGGTGTACGCCGCCTGGGGCGACGCACCCACCGAGGCCGCGATCACGGCCGCCGATCCGCGCCTGCCCGAGGCCGGCTGGCGATTGCTGGCGACGTCGCCGCTGGACTGCAATGCGCAGGAAGCGGATTGGGACCGGCACCGGCTGGCGCTCGGCCTTCCGGACGGCACGCGGGACCTCGAGCCCGAAAAGACCGTATTGCTCGAAGCCGGCTTCGACGAGCTGCACGGCGTGTCCTGGGACAAGGGCTGCTACATGGGCCAGGAACTCACGGCCCGCACCAAGTACCGCGGCCTGGTCAAGCGCCGGCTGGTGCCGGTGACAGTGGATGGCCCGCTGCCCGCGCCGGGCACCCCGGTGCATCGCGACGGCGCCGAAATGGGCACGATGCGCTCCGGCCGCGACGGACTCGGGCTGGCGCTGTTGCGGCTGCAGGCGCTGGACGTACTGCTCTCGAGCGGAGAAGCGCGGCTGAAGGTGCGCGTGCCGGACTGGATGCGGCTGCCCGTGCAGGCGGACTGAACGGAGCACATCATGGAAGAGCGCAAGATCGTGCTGGTCGATCGCGAGGAACTGGAGGAAGCGTTCGAGTTCGTCAGCTTCGGCGGGGACCATGGCGGACACCGCGCCTGGATCTCCATGGCCACCGGCAAGATCACCTTCTACTCGGACGATCTCGGCAATCTCGACGCCGGCGCGGATGATGACGCGGATGAAGAAGAAGAAGATGATGAGGACGAGTCCGGCACCATCGCCATTCCCGGCAAGAAAGAGCTCGGCCTTGGAAGTTCCCTGGTCATGCGGTTCGCGCGCGAGGTGATGCCGGACGATTACGGCACCATTGCGAGGTTCTTCGACCGCCGCGGCGCCTATGCGCGCCTCAAGGATTTCCTGCAACGGCGGGACATGCTGCAACGCTGGTACGATTTCGAGGAGCAAGCCACCAAGCAGGCGATCCTCGAATGGTGCAAGGAGAACGACGTCGGGTTCAGGGACGAACCAAAGCGCGACGACACGTGAACCACGGCGACTACCGGCGCCCGAAACCGGCACGCGCCCATCCCACCGCCGCCGACACAACGATATCGCGCGGTGACGGACGCATCCCGGACCTGAGTGCCGGGAAAGCATCCCGGCGCCCCAGCAGCCACGGCGAGCCCGCGCGGATCGCGCTGCGCACGGTGCGCCACCAGGTGTCGCCCGCCAGGCCAGCGATGCGATCAGGCGCGGCGCTGCCCGGATTCCCCGAAGCACAGAACCCCGCAAGCAAGCGCTGCAAGATGTCGCCGAGCCGGTCAAGCGTACCGGCATCGCGCGGCGGCTGTCTGTTCAACCAATGCCGCACCGCCAGTGCGGCTGCCGCCGCCGCATCCTCCCCCAGCCACGGCGCATAGGCCGCGGCGAGAACGCGCGCCGCATTGTCGTCCAGGCGAGCCGCGTTGTGCGACGAGGCGCTGGCCGCGTGGAAGCGGTAGGTGGTCAGCACGTCGTTCAGCCGCGCGATTTCGCCGATCGCCAGCAGGCGGTGATAGAAATCGAAATCGTCGGCGAGTTCAAATTCAGGGCGCAGGAACGTGCCCAGCCGTCGCACCGCATCGGCGCGGAACATGACCGACGACCAGGTCAGCGGATTGTCGGTCAGCAGCAACCAGCGCAGCGCGAGCGGATCGACCGCGGCGGGATGGTCCGGGATATGTTGCCGCCCGCCAGAGTCCAGGCTGACCTCGGTACCCAGCAGGACAACGTCCGGATTGGAATCGAGCCAGGACACCTGCCGCCGCAGGCGTTCCGGATGGCTGAGGTCGTCGTGATCCAGCGCCGCGACCAATTCGCCGCTCGCCACCGCGAACCCCACATTCCGCGCCCTCACAATACCCCAATTCTGCTCCTGACGAATGACGCGCAGGCGCGAATCGCGGCAGGCACCGAGGATTTCCGGCGTCCCGTCCGTCGAAGCGTCGTCGACCACGATCAATTCGAAATCCCGCCAGGTTTGCGCCAGCACGCTGTCGATGCTGCGGGCAATGAAGGCCGCGCCATTGTAGGTGGTCATCAGGACACTGACGCGCGGCAAGGGAGAATCTCGCTGGATGGCAGGTAGCCGGGGTAGGAACGTGGCGCTTGCAGAGCGACTGGTCGAATCCGATCATCTGCGCACGGGCATGGAAGCTTCGCGCTGCGCCCGGCATCCCCCCATCGTCTGCCTCAGCGCACCCCCCCGCTCGCCCATCGTCTGCCTCAGCTCACCGCCCCGCTGCCGCGCAGCGCGGCGACCTGCGCGTCGGAATAGCCCAGTCCGCGCAGCACCTCGTCGGTGTGCTCGCCTGCCGCGGGCGGCTGACGCCGGAGCGTCGGCGCCTCATCACCGAAGCAGATCGGCGTCGTGGGCAGCTTCGCCACGTTGCCGCGCGGCATGCGGATCGGCAGCATCCGCCCATGCGCATTGAGTTGCGGGTCATCGAACAGATCGGACGGCGTGCGCACCGGCGAAAACGGAATGTTCGCCTCGTCCAGCATGCGCTCCAGCGTGGCGATATCGTGTTGCAGCGCGATGGCGGCGACGTATTCGCGCAGGTCCGGACGGTTGTTGACGCGGTCGGCGTTGGTGGTGAAGCGGGGATCCAAGAACAGATCGGGACGTTCGAAAGTGTCGCAGAATGTACGCCAGTGGTTGTCGGATGTGATGCCGATGAACAGTTTTTCACCGTTTCGTGTAGGGAATGTTTCGTAGATTCCCCAGGCGCCTTTGCGTGCCGGCATCGGCGGCGGCGCGGTGCCGGTGGCGGCCTCGCCCGCCATGTGCTGCGCCACCAGGAACGCCGAGGATTCGAACAACGAACTTGTCACCTTGCGGCCGATGCCGTCGCGGTCGCGCTGGCGCAGCGCGGCGAGCAAGCCGATCACGCCCATTACGCCGCCCATGATGTCGATCACGGATGAGCCGGCGCGCAACGGCTGCCCCGGCGGCCCGGTCATGTAGGCAAGCCCGGTCATGAACTGCGCCAGTTCGTCGAGCGACGGGCGATGTTCGTACGGGCCAGGCAGGAAGCCCTTCATCGCGAGATAGACCAGCCGCGGATTGAGTTCGTGCACCGCATCCCAGCCCAGCCCGAGCCGGTCCATTGTCCCGGGCCCGAAATTCTCGATCAGTGCATCGGCGTTGCGCACCATGTCCCTGGCGACGGCCAGCCCGGCCGGGGATTTCAGGTCGATGCAGGCGCAGCGCTTGTTTCGGTTGAAGTAGACGAAGAAGCCGGTGGCAAAGCCATGCAGCCTGCGGGTGCGGTCACCGTCCGGAGCAGGCTCGACGCGGATCACGTCGGCCCCCAGGTCGGCGAGCACCATGCCGCACGAAGGCCCCATCACGGTGTGGGTGAATTCGAGGATGGTAAGGTCGGAGAGTGGGGTCATGGCGATCCTTATTACCTCTCCCGCGCTGCGCGCGGGAGAGGTCAAGACGCGTAGCGTCGAGGGTGAGGGTGATCGGGTCGGCACACTGCCTTCTCCCCACCCTCCCGATCACCCTCACCCTCAGCACCCACGGCGTCCCGACCTCTCCCAACACTGCGCGAACAGCGCGCGCGTGGGAGAGGTTACCCGGGCGCCGTGAATCCCAGCCACGCCTGCTCGAGAATTTCCGCCACCGCGATAGTCGTGCGATCGCCGTAGATCGGGCCGGCGATCTGCACGCCCAATGGCAGGCCCGCCCGTGTGAACCCCAGCGGCGCGACCGAGGCCGGAAGGTGATAGCCGCAGGTCAGCCCAGGCCAGAACAGCATGTCGTTATAGGCGATCGTGCGCCCTTCGATGGCGATCGAGCGCTCCCAGGTCGCGCCCTGCTGCATGTGCGGCAGGGCCGCCGTTGCGATCGGCGGGCACAGCAGCACGTCCCACTCCTGGAAGAACGCGCTCCACGCCCGGCGGTACTTCGCCCGTTGCTCGCGCAACCCCAGCCACCCGCGATGCGTCATGTCCACGCACCGCAGCATGATGGCATCCGCGCTCATGTCGTCCGGCGCCCGCTGCGCCGCGCTATCGCGTCTGGACGCAAGCGCTTCCTCCGTCAGCCGTCCGCTCCACGCGGCGTCGAGCAATCGCAGGTACAGATGATACGCGTCCACCGCCGCGAAGCCCGGACGCGCTGTGCGGCTGACCGTGGCGCCCTCGCGTTCAAGAAATGAGGCAAGCTCGTCCAGCTTCGCCACCAACTCGCCATCCGTCGCCTGCCCTGGCTCGTGCGACCACACCGCGACGCGCAACTCCTTCAGCGACGTCGTGCGCGGCCGCGGCAGGTTCAGCGCAAGCCCCGTCTCCGCCGGATCCGGCCCCGCCAGCACATCCAGCGCCAGCGCGAGATCGACGGCGGACCGGGCGATCGGACCCAGCACGGAAATGTCGGTCATCGCAGCCGGGCTCGTGGCCGGATCGCCATACATCGGGCACAGCGCCCAGGTCGGCTTGTGGCCGAACACGCCGCAGTAATGCGCCGGCACGCGCACCGATCCGCCGATATCGGTGCCAATCTCCAGACCCGCGAACCCCGCGGCCATCGATGCCGCGGACCCGCCGGACGATCCACCCGGCGTGTGCGCCAAATTCCAGGGATTGGATGTGCTGCCGTAAACCGGATTGTAGCTTTGCCAGTCTGCGAGATCGACCGGCACATTGGTCTTGCCGAAGATCACCGCGCCGGCCGCTTCCAATCGTCGGATCGCCAGCGACGACGTGCCGGCGCGGTGATCGCGCGCCTCGACATGGCCGCGCGTGGAGGGCAACCCGGCCACGTCGAAGCTTTCCTTCACCGTCATCGGCACGCCGAACAACGGCGCGCTGCGGTCGCCGCGTGCGTCCAGAGCGGCGGCATGCGCACGGGCGCGTTCGAAATCGCGCACCACGACGGCGTTGATCGGCCCATCGAAGCGTTCGACGCGGGCGATATAATGGTCCAGCAATTCCCGCGCGGATATTTCGCCGCTGCGCACTATCGCGGCGAGACGCGTGGCGGATTCGAACGCCAGGTCCATCGATGTCACTCCCATCCTGGTGGCGGCACGAATCCCTGCCACGCGGTTTCCAGCAGTTTCGCGACCTGGATCGTGGTGCGGTCGGCGTATTGCGCACCGACGATCTGCACGCCGACCGGCAATCCATCCGGTGAAAGCCCCAGCGGCGCGGCCGTCGCCGGCAGCAGGTAGAAGCCGGAGATGCCGGCCCAGAACATCTGGTCGGTCGCCGGCACACGATGGCCATTCACCGTGATGCAACGTTCCCAGCGCTCGCCTGCATGATCATGCGGCTGCGCAGGGCTCGCGGCGGCGGGACACAGGAACACGTCCCAGTCGCGGAAGAACGCCGCCCAGGCCCGCCGCATCCGCTGGCGTTGATCGTTGCCAAGCAGGAAATCGCGGTGCGACATGCTGATGCCGCGCGCCATCATGGCGTAGTAGCTCGCGTCGTCGAACGCGAGCCGCGCCGCTTCCGCCCGCCAGTGCTCCATGGCGGCGGCATCGGAGCGCGCGCTGGTGGTGGCACGCAGCATCTCGATATAGAGGCGATGGCCGCGGGCAAGGTCGAACTCCGGCCGCGCGGTCACGCTGACGCTGGCGCCTTCGCGGCGAAGAAAATCCGCGAGTTCGGCAAACCTGCCGGTGATCGACGCATCGACTTCGGAGCACGGATGATCGGTCATCATCGCAACGCGCAGGCCCTTGAAACGTGTCGCGCGTGGCGGCGGCAGATCGAGTTTCCAGCCGTTCTCGATATCCTCCGGCCCGGCCATGACATCCAGTGCCACGGACAGATCGTCGGCCGAGCGCGCCAGCGGACCGATCACCGAGATGTCGGCCTGCGCCACGTTGCCGGCCAGCGACTGGCCGAGCGGCGGGCAGATTCCCCAGGTAGGCTTGTGGCCATAGATGCCGCAATAGTGCGCGGGATTGCGAATCGAGGAACCGATGTCACTGCCGGCCTCGATGCCGGTAAGGCCGGCGGCGAGTGCCGCGGCGGAACCGCCGGAGGAACCGCCCGGCGACAGCGCCACGTTCCACGGATTGTTGGTCGTGCCGTAGATCACGTTGTAGCTCTGCCAATCGGCGAGCATCAGCGGCACGTTGGTCTTGCCAAACAGCACCACGCCGGCGTTCAGGAAGCGATCCACCGCGAGCGCGTTGCCGGCGGCGGTGCTGTCGCGATAGGCAGGCGCGCCCCAGGTCGTGGGCAGGCCGGCGACGTTGAAGCTTTCCTTGATGGTCATCGGCACGCCGAACAACGGCGCGCCGCGGTCGGTCGTGTTGTCGAGTTTGGCAGCGCGGACACGCGCACGTTCGAAGTCGCGCACCACCACTGCGTTGATGCGGGGATCGAGACGCTCGACGCGGGCGATGTAGTGGTCGAGCAATTCACGACAGCCTATCTCGCGCGCTCGCACCATGGAGGCGAGGCGCGTGGCAGAAAGGAAGGTAGGGTTCATTGTCATTTGTCCCCTCTCCCGCGTCAGCGCGAGAGGGGACGTTCTCCCTCTATGCAATCGATGAATTGAACGCGCCGCCATCGAGCAACAGATTGTGCCCGACGATAAAGCTGACCTTGGCGGAGCAGAGGAACGCGCACGCATCGCCGAATTCCGCCGGATCGCCGGCACGGCCTGCGGGATTGCCTTTCATCCGCTCGGCGACGATTTCGTCGATCGGCCGATTGCTGGTGCGCGCCGCTTCGGCGAAGCCGGACCGCAGGCGGTCGGTCAGGAACGGCCCGGGCAGGATGTTGTTGATCACCACGTTATGCCGCGCGACCTGACGCGCCAGCCCGGCAACAAATCCGGTCAGGCCGGCCCGCGCCCCATTGCTCATGCCCAGCTCGGGGATCGGCGACTTCACCGAGGCCGACGTGATGTTCACGATGCGGCCGAACCTGCGCTCGATCATGCCGTCGATCACCGCCTTGATCAGCATGATCGGCGTCAGCATGTTGCCGTTCACCGCGTTGATCCATTCCTCGCGGCCCCAGTCGCGGAAATCGCCGCGCGGCGGACCGCCGGCATTGTTCACCAGGATGTCCGGCGCGGGACACGCGGCGAGCGCCGCGGCGCGTCCGGCATCGGTGGTGATGTCGCCGGCGACGGGCGTGACCTTCGTGCCGGTCTCCTTGCGGATTTCCTCGGCGGTGCGTTCCAGGTCGGATGCGGTGCGCGCCGTGATCACCAGTTCGACGCCCTCGCGCGCGAGCGACATGGCGCAGGCGCGGCCCAGCCCTTTGCTGGCGGCGCAGACGATGCCCTTCTTGCCTTTCAGACCGAGATCCATGGATCGCTCTCCCCCTCCGGGTTTGGAATGATCCGGGATATCCGGGGTCTGCGGTGGCGGGTCAAGCGGCGGGGCGTTGGATCGATCACGCGCGGGATGCGTGCACGGCAGCCCGCCGAATCGGTTATAAAGCACAGACCCAATACTGCTCCGGGTACCGGTCCGCCCTGACGCGCGGCTGCGCTCCCCATGTCATTGCGAGGAGCGAAGCGACGAAGCGATCACGCGGGATGCGTGCACGGCAGCCCGCCGCATCGGTTATAAAGCACAGACCCAATACTGCTCCGGGTACCGGTCCGCCCTGACGCGCGGCTGCGCTCCCCATGTCATTGCGAGGAGCGAAGCGACGAAG
>Ga0335075_10001605_pt1 | contig 37085 bp, 32 predicted proteins | sample Lox_Sample_24_FD_206723 | JGI IMG/M metagenome (GOLD analysis project Ga0335075, IMG submission 206723) | Soil microbial communities from Loxahatchee National Wildlife Refuge, Florida, United States - Lox_Sample_2.4 | ecosystem: Environmental > Terrestrial > Soil > Wetlands | place: USA... | reverse complement strand
GGCGAAGGTGACATTCGTGCCCACGCACAGCCCTTCCACCTGATGAAAAATCGGCGAGTGCGTCGCATCGGCTGCGTCGTTGCGGTGCACCTTGCCCGGGATCACGATCCGCACCGGCGGCGGCTGCTGCTCCATGGTACGGATCTGCACCGGCGAAGTGTGCGTGCGCATCAGCAACCGGTCGCGCAGCGGCTTCCGCTCCTGCCCCGCGATCACCAGCGTGTCCTGCGTATCGCGCGCCGGATGCCCGGGAGGGAAATTCAGCGACTCGAAGTTGTAGTAATCGGTCTCCACCTCCGGCCCCACGCCCACCGAGTAGCCCATGCGCTGAAAGATCCGCACAATCTCATGCTGCGTCCGGATCAGCGGATGCTCCGCGCCCGCCTTCCGTCGCGTCCCCGGCAGCGTGATGTCGATCGCCTCGGCGTCGAGGGCACTCGCAGCGATCTCCGGTCCTGATGCGGATTCCAGTCGTGCCTCAATGAGGGCTTTGAGCGTGTTGAAGCGCTGCCCCAGCGGCTTCTTCGCCTCGGCCGGCGCTGCTTTCAGCCACGCGTCGCTGATCGCCTTCAGCCGGCCCTGCTTGCGCCCCAGCCAGCGCAGCCGGAACTCTTCTTTCTCATCGGCGGTGGTCAGCGCCTGCGCGGAGGTCTCCACCTCGCGCGCCACGGCCGCAAACGCCGCGTCCAGCTCCGCCTCGCTCCATCCCTTCAATGGTGGAATCGCATCATCCTGCATGATTCTTTTGAGGATAAATCACCCCGGGTGCCCCACATCTGCGCGCTGTTCGCAGATGTGGGAGGAGCGCAACACCAACCCTCAGCGCGGATCCGGAATCCTTATCGAATCCGCAGGCCGAATCAGGAAACCAGTTCTACACTATCCGCATGATCCGCTCGTACCAGGGCCACACTCCCACCATCCCCGCCTCCTGCTACGTCGACACGTCGGCGCAGGTCATCGGCGATGTTGTCTTCGGCGAGCACTCCAGCGCGTGGATGAACGCCGTCATCCGCGGCGACGTCCACTCCATCCGCATCGGCAGCCACTCCAACGTGCAGGACTGCGCCGTGCTCCACGGCATGCGCTACAAGTATCCGGTCATCGTCGGCGACTGGGTCAGCATCGGCCACAACGCCACCGTCCACGGCTGCGTCATCGAAGACGCCTGCCTCATCGGCATCGGCGCGAGCATCCTCAACAACGCCCGCATCGGCGAGGGCTCCATCGTCGCCTCTGGCGCCGTTGTTCTCGAGAACACCGTCATCCCGCCCTGCTCTCTGGTCGCCGGCGTTCCCGGCAAGGTCCGCCGCAGCCTTACCTCCGACGACCGCGAGGTGATTCTGATGTACGCGCGCAACTATCTCGACTACGTCAGGATCTACCTCGAAGAGACCCGCGGGTAATTCCCCGCTCAGTCTGCTCCGGCGATCTGCTCCAGATGATGGCGCAGATGCGCGACGTAGTCCGCGGCCAGAAATCCCAGCTCATGTCGCTCCGTTCCGTTGACCCACACGTGCATCAGGCTCTCGGCGCCGATCCGCTCCATCACATGCGCGAGGTGCCGGTTGTATGCCGCCCACAGCGTGACCAGCTCGGCCCACTGGCATTCGGCATAGCCATTCGTCCGCACCCACGCTTCCTGCTCGTAGCCGGGAAAGCGCAGCTCCGGCTCCTGCTGTAGGCGAATGAATCGCTGATGATTGTTTGCGGCTGAATCGATCAGGTGGCCGAGAATCTCCTTGCGCGACCACTTCCCCTTACCGCGCGCCCGGCTGGCCATCTCCTCCGGGATGCGAGCGAACTTCTGCTCGTATTCCGCGGCCAGCTCCCGCAGCTCCCGCGCACTTCCATCGTGGCTCATGCAGGGCATCTTCTCACGCCGTCTTTACCGAATGCGCTGCCATGACCGAAAATAGCCAGCAGAGAGGTCCACCGAAATCTATGCCCCTTTCCGGCGAAGCCATCCGCTTGATGAATCTGGTCGACGACGTGGCCACCACCATGCGCCGCATTCTCGCTCTGGTTCCCACCCTGACGCCCGAAGAACGCAAACGCGTCAGCGAGTACCTGAACCAGTCTCAGCCCAACGAAGAAGCGGTTCAGAAGGCATTGGCTGGCTCGAAATAGCGGCCGCACGGGCTCACATCTGCCCCTCACAAGATGAATGAGGAGCCGGCGCATCCCTCGCCTGTTGGCTACCGGGCTGAGCTATGCCATGGATTGCGCCCAGGGAATCCAGCTCATCATCCCACTGCCTGTGCGGGGGCCCTCCCCGCCCAGCCAAAGGGAAGCCGGAAGCCGTTGAAAACAAATCAAGAGCCCTGTCGGGGATTCGACGTTTTCTGACCTTTTCTACGAATTTCCGTAGCCAGGCTCGGTGTCCATTCCCGGCCACTGCCTCTGCTCTTCCACGTTAATCGATTGATTCATAAATACTTATACAAAATCTCCGCTTTTCGGGAACTCGCTTCGACTCCCTATATGAAAAAAGTGTTGACTCGCAGTGAGACAGACGTTATTTTCAGACTGTCGATTGACCCTCGGCGCTTTTGGCCGCGCCCAAGCTTCCCGCTGATGCAGAATGGTAACCTTCCCAATTTAGGGAATTTTGCCTTTCTCATGCGCGGCCACCCACAGGCGAACGGGCGTCGGATGACAGGCTCTGGCTTGTGGGAAAGGTTCCGCGGACAGAAGAAAAATGTTGATCGGAAACGCCCCCGGGCGCGTCTAATTCTGCATAGCTTCTTCCGGGACCGAATCCCCACAACCTGCTTTGGGTCGCTGCTGGTCAGCCCAATTGAACTGTTGGGCCGTCTGTGGTTGGAAGAAAAAACACGTTTGAAAAGCAAGGAGACTTCACATGCGTTCTGAATTGATTTTTGGCGCCCTGACTCATGTCAACAATCGTTATCAGCTGTGCCAGCTGGCCTCCAAGGCAACGCGCAAACTGCACAAGCCCAATACTCGTCTGCAGGACACGATGAACGAGGTGCTGGTCCGCTTCCGGGATTCCGACCCGGCAGCGGCCGCGCTGTCGCGCACCGAGCCCGCCGCTATGCCCCACCAGCAGCGCCGCGCAGCCTGATCTCTCAGTGCTGCGCGCCCCGGCTCTGTTCCGGGTTAGAATGGAAACACCCCAGATCCCCGCAGTTCCAATCCACCCCTTCCTGACGCATTACCCTCCTCAAAGACATTCCATCGCAGGTGATCATGACCATCGCCGAACTGAAAGAAAAGAACATTACTGAACTCAGCCGCATTGCGCGCACCCTCGAAATCCAGGGCTCCAGCGGCATGCGCAAGCAGGACCTCATCTTCAAAATCCTCCAGGCGCAAAGCGAAAAAGAAGGCCACATCTTCGCTGAAGGCGTGCTGGAGATTCTGCCCGACGGCTATGGATTCCTGCGCTCCCCGGATTACAACTACCTGCCCGGCCCCGACGACATCTACGTCTCTCCCTCTCAGATCCGCAAGTTCGACCTGAAGACCGGCGACACCATCAGTGGGAACGTCCGCCCTCCGCATGAAGGCGAGAAATACTTCGCCCTCGTCAAGATCGAGGCCATCAACTTCGAATCGCCGGAAGAAACCCGCAACAAGATCCTCTTCGACAACCTCACTCCGCTCTATCCGCAGGAACGGATCAAGATGGAGACCGTTCGCGAGAACATCAGCGGCCGCGTGATGGATCTGCTCACGCCCATCGGCAAGGGCCAGCGCGGCCTCATCGTCGCAGCTCCCCGCACCGGCAAAACCATGCTGCTGCAGTCCGTCGCCAACTCCATCACCACAAATCATCCCGAAGTCGTCCTGATCGTCCTCCTCATCGACGAGCGCCCCGAAGAAGTCACCGACATGCAGCGCTCGGTCAAGGGCGAAGTCATCAGCTCCACCTTCGACGAGCCGGCCGCCCGCCACGTGCAGGTCGCCGAGATGGTCATCGAGAAGGCCAAGCGCCTCGTCGAGCACAAGCGCGACGTCGTCATCCTGCTCGACTCCATCACCCGCCTGGCCCGCGCCTACAACACCATCGTTCCGCCCTCCGGCAAAGTCCTCTCCGGCGGCGTCGACTCCAACGCCCTGCAGCGCCCCAAGCGCTTCTTCGGCGCGGCCCGCAACATCGAGGAAGGCGGCTCGCTGACGATCATGGCGAGCGCCCTGGTCGACACTGGTTCCCGCATGGACGAGGTCATCTTCGAGGAGTTCAAAGGCACCGGCAATATGGAAGTCATTCTCGACCGCAAGCTGGTCGACAAGCGCGTCTTCCCCGCCATCGACATCCAGCGCTCCGGCACCCGTAAGGAAGAGCTGCTCATCCCCAAGGACGAGCTGCAGCGCACCTGGGTACTGCGCAAGGTGCTCAACCCGCTCTCGCCCGTCGAAGCCATGGAACTCCTGGTCAGCCGCCTCGAGAAGACCCGCAACAACGCCGAGTTCCTGCTGAACATGAACTCGCTGTAGCGGAACCCAGTTTGGGATAATTTATAATCCTTTTCTGTTGTTTTTTAGAGAAAAGAACACTATATTATCCCAATGGATCTGGATTCCATTCGCCTGGAGATTGCCGCCCGGCGCAAAGCCGCTGGTCTCAGCCAGGCTGATCTGGCCGAACGCGCCCATGTGGCCCTCCCAACCCTCAAGGCCCTCGAGCAGGGCCGCCTCGCGGAGCTGGGCTTCGCGCGCATCGTCCGCATCCTGGCTGCGCTCGGCCTGCAGCTGGAGTTGCGGGAAGCCAGTCGCAGCCGGCCTACTCTCGAATCGCTGAGACGCGAGACCGGCGATGATTAAGATCTGGGCCGATCAGGCCGAGTCCGGCCTGCTGGATCGCCTTCCGGAACGCGGAACCACATTCTCTTATCTTCCCCGGATAGCGCCGCAGCGCTCGGTCTCCGTCACCATGCCGGTGCGGCTGCAATCCTGGGATACCTCGCTGGGTCTGCCCCCCATTTTCGAGATGAATCTGCCTGAAGGCGCCCTCCGCGAACGCCTGCGCCTCGCCTTTGCCAAAGCCACAGGAACTTTCGATGACTACGATCTGCTCGCCGTGGTGGGCCGCTCTCAGCTGGGCCGCATTCGCTACACCGGCGAAGACGACAGTCTGGAGGAATCAGTCCCCTTCCAGTCTGTCGACGAGATTCTCTCCAGCCGGCGCGGCGGCGAACTCTTACGCTATTTGCTGGATCGCTTTGCCGGCACCTCGGGCATCAGCGGCGTCCAGCCCAAGGTGCTGGTGCGCGATCAGGGTGCATTTGCGCAGGCCGGCGCAGGCAAGGTAAGGCTGTCGGAGAGCTACCGCGGGGCGACCCACATCGTGAAATTCTGGGAACCCAACGAGTTTCCGCACCTGGCCGCGAACGAGTTCTTCTGTCTGCGCGCGGCCGAGCGCTGCGGTCTCCTCGTTCCCCGGCATCGCCTCGCCGAAGACGGCCTGGCTCTGGTTGTGGATCGGTTCGACCTGCGCAGTGACGGCACGTATCGCGGCTTCGAAGACTTCTGCGTTCTCAACGCCCGCCGCACCGACGAGAAATACCGCGGCAGCTACGAAACTTCTGTCATGAAGCGATTCCAGCAGTTCGCCGACTCGCCCGCGGTCCTCGATGATCTCGACGATCTCTTCACCCTGATTGTCCTGAACTGCGCCCTGCGCAACGGCGATGCGCACCTCAAGAACTTCGCCATCCTGTACGACGACGTTCTCGGAGAAGCCCGGCTCGCGCCCGCCTACGATCTGGTCACCACAACCGCGTATCTGCCCGGCGATCGCATGGCGCTCACCCTGAACGGCTCCACAGATTGGCCTTCCGGGAAGGATTTGCGACGCCTGGGCGAGATGCGGACCGGCGCCACCCCGGCCCGGGCGCGCGCGACGCTGGAGAAGGTGGCCGACGCAGTAGCAGCAACCATCCCCTCCGTGCGCCGAAATATGCGCGAGCATCCGGACTTTGCTCCCGTCGGCAAACAGATGCTGGCCGCATGGAGCGCCGGACAGCAGTCGCTTCTTGCCTGAGCGCTCTCAATGCGCCTGCACGAACTGGCCGCTCGGCGAGCTTGTCAAAATCGTCCTCGACACCCTCGAAGCTGCCTCTCCGCCCCTGGGATCAGCGGGCCGCTGGTTCTCGGATGGAGAGCAGCACGCCGATATACTGACGAACTTTGGTCAGCAGGGCCGCCGTCACGGTGGAGTGAAACTCCGCATGGCGGCCGGCCCAGTCCAGGCTCTTGAGCTGATCGACCAGGATCGCGCCCTCGACATTTCCCACGGTCACCGGCAAAGCAAAGGGATAGGGTTTCCGCTTGCTCGTCAGCGGGCAAACCACCGCCAACCCGCTGGCTCGGTTGTAGCGTCTGTCCGTGAGCACCAGGGCCGGCCGGCGCTTAGCCTGTTCACGCCCCACCTGCGGATCGAAGTCCAGAAAGACGATGTCGCCGGCGTCCGGGACATAAGCCGTCACCATTCCACGGCTTCCTTGCCGGTTTCCCGGCCGGACGGAATCTCTTCGTAGCGGTTTTCCGGGGTAATCTGCGAGACCAGCTGCGCGAGAGTGGGAACCTTGCCGACGCGAACCAGCCGCACGCCGCCTTCCGGAGCGACCTGGATCTCCAGAGGATCACCCTCCCTGAGCCTGGCTTCCTCCGCAATCGGCTTGGGAATCCTCACTGCCAGGCTGTTTCCCCACTTCTGCATCTGCCCGCGCATCGCCATCTCCCCCGGTGTCCCGAACGTAGATACATTGTATCATCGTGAAACTCCCCCCGGCACCCCGGTTTACCCCGGCAGCTTCATCAGCCACGCAGGATATTCAGGCAGCGACTGCATCTCGGGCGCAGGCCGCCGCCGCGGACCATGCAGCGAACGCAAGCACGAGGAAAATACGGCGCAGCCGAGCCGGCAGAGCGATCACTGGACCCTCGAGCCCACAGCTTTAATACATCTGCAGCGATTCAATGGGCAGCCGCACCTGGAAGCAGGTCGCTCCCGGCTGCGAGGTCACGTGCAGATAGCCGCGATGCTGGCGCACGATGCGCTGCGCCGTGTCGAGGCCCAGCCCCAGCCCCGATCCCGGCGCCTTGGTGGTAAAAAACGGCTCGAAGATCCGCGCCTGGTTCTCCTCCGGAATGCCCGGGCCGTCGTCCCAGATCTCCACCACCAGGAATTCTCCCAGGCAATGGACGCTCAGCGTGAGCCGCCCGCGATCCTGCATCGCATCCAGGGCGTTCTCGAGCAGCGCCATCCACACCTGGTTCAGCTCGCTTGCATAGGCCGCAATCCGCGGCAGGTCCGGCGCGAACCGCCGCTCCACGACCACCTTGTCGAGCCGCGACTGCAGCATCGCCAGCGTCGTCTCCAGCGACTGCGGAATATCCACCTGCTGAATCGGCGCCTGGTCCATCCAGGAGTAGTCCTTGACCGCCGCAATCAGATCGAAGATCCGCGCCGTCGAGTCGATCATCACCTGCGCCATACGCACTGTCCGCACCGACGACGCAAACTGCGACAGCACAATTCCCAGATGCTGTTGATCGAGCAGCCCCGCCAGATCGTCCAGATCCTGTTCCGTCACGCCCAGCTCGGCCAGATCCGGAACCACCTGCCAGCTCTGCTCCACGCCATGCGCACGCAGCCAGCGCTGCAGACGGTCTTCGCGCTCGCCCTGCGTGATCGTGTCTCCCGGTCTCTCCCGCCCTTGCTCTTCCATGCGCGCGCGCCACGCCCGCATTCCCTGCAGGCGCGTCTCGTCGAGACAAAGAGTGCCGAGAAGAAATTTCTGGTGACCGAGGGTTCGCAGCTCCTCCAGCATGCCCGAAGCCGCCCTCTGCGCCGCCGACGCCGGATTGTTGAGCTCGTGGGCGAGATTGCCGGCCAGCTTGCCCAGCGCGTTCAGTTTTTCCGTCTGCTGTTCCAGCCGCGTCATCTCCCGCACCCGGTCCAGCAGCACCGTCACGCAGCGCTGCCCCATCGACGGGATCGTCTCCAGCATCTCCGGGAAGCGCTCGCGGTCGATCTGCAGCGCCCATATATCCGACGACGCGTAGCCCTGCCCGCCGTGCGTCTTCATCCGCGAGAAGGGCAGCACGCCCGTGATCTGCCCGGCGCGCCCCACAAACAGCGCCAAGCCGCCCTGCGAACGGCGCACGTGCACCTCGCCTTGCAGCAGAATCGTCATCTTCGTGGCGGGATCGCCTTCGCGGAACAGCGGCGCACCCGCGGGAGCGAATATCTCCTCGCAGTTCGTCGCCAGCCACTCCAGCTCGCTGTCCGTCAGTCCATGTAATGTTGAAACCCGGCGCAACGCGGCCACGATTTCCGGCAGCGGTGTAGGCGGGGCGGCAGTTACCGGCTCAGCCGCTGAGGATACGGCGTCCATGGTTCACCCCTTTCGAGGAGGATAACCGAACCGTGCGATCTGCGATCTGTGGATGCCAGCGAGCGGGCGTGCCGTGGGGATGAGCTGCGGCGGAACGGCCTCGAGTGGCCTTTCCGCCGCGGATTGGTCCGTTAGGCCTTCACCGGCTCCGGTTGCACCGCCGGCTGTGGAGTTCCGTCCTTCACCACCACCGGATCCAGGAACGGCATCGCCGCCCTCAGCTCCGCGCCCACTTTCTCCACCAGCAGCCCGGCTTCGTTCTTCCGCATCTGCTCGAAGTTCTTCCGGCCCGTTTTGTTCTCGTCGATCCACTTCTTTGCGAACGTGCCGTTCTGGATTTCGGTCAGCAGCTTCTTCATCTCGGCGCGCGTCGCATCGGTCACAATCCGCGGCCCCGCCGTGTAGTCGCCGTACTCCGCGGTGTCCGAAATCGAGTAGCGCATGTACGCGAGACCCCCGCGATACATCAGGTCCACGATCAGCTTCAGCTCGTGCAGGCACTCGAAATACGCAATCTCCGGCTGATAACCCGCGTCCACCAGCGTCTGGAAGCCGGCCTTCACCAGCGCCGCCGTTCCACCGCACAGCACCGCCTGCTCGCCGAAGAGATCGGTTTCCGTTTCCTCGGCGAAGGTCGTCTCCAGCACCCCCCCGCGCGTTCCGCCAATCGCCTTCGCGTACGACAGCGCCAGATCCTTCGCCTTCCCCGACGCGTTCTGGTCGACCGCGATCAGGCACGGCACGCCGCCGCCCTCCGTGAACACCTCGCGCACGCGATGCCCCGGCCCCTTCGGCGCCACCATCGACACGTCAATCTCCGCCGGTGGCACAATCGCGCCAAAACGGATGTTGAACCCGTGCCCGAACATGATGGTCTTGCCTTTTTTCATGTGCTGGGCAATCTCTTTGGCGTAGGTGTCGCCCTGCGAGTGGTCCGGCGTCAGGATCATGATGACGTCGGCCCACGCCGCCGCGTCGCTCACCGAGCTGACCGCCAGCCCGGCCTTCTTCGCCTTGTCGACAGACTTGCTCGTCGCCGGCAGCCCCACGCGCACTTCCACGCCCGAGTCGCGCAGGTTCAGCGCATGCGCGTGCCCCTGCGATCCATAGCCGATAACAGCCACTTTCTTCTGCTGGATGAGCGCCAGATCGGCGTCATGATCGTGATACGTCTTTGCCATTCTCTCTCTTCCTTTTTTGAGATTCAGTGTAGTGAGGCAAGTCCCTCAGTCTTTAGTCCCCAGTTGCCAGTCCCCAGTTGCCAGCAAAGTTCCTCTGGGGACTGGGGACTAACAACTGGCAACTCGTCACAATCCCGTCTCGTCGGCCATCAGCAAATCGCTCGGCGCCGGCACTTCCTGCTCTTCTCTGAACTCCGCCACCGTCTCGATCCCCGGCACCCGCATCGCCTCCAGCACCTTGCTGGTGTGCTGCCCGCGCCGCATCACCATCCGCCCCGTGCGCGATATCTCCAGGATGCGGTCGCCGTTCTCGTTGAGCACCTGGATCAGCCCTTCGATCTTGCTCTCCACGCCGGTGATCTCAATCATCAGCGATTCCGGCGCCAGATCCACAATCCGCGCCCGGAAAACCTCCGCCAGCTCGAAAACCTGGGACCGCGTCTGCGGCGTGGCCGCAACTTTGATCAGCGCCAGTTCCCGCGCCACGTGCGAGAGTTGGCCGATATCGTCCACCTGCAGCACATTCTCCAGTTTATAGAGACTGGCCGCGATGCGGTGCCCGGCCGTCGGCGACGCCTCGCAGACAATCGTCATCCGCGACACGCCGGCCCGCTCCGAATGGCCCACGGTCAGCGACACGATGTTGATGTTCAGCCGCCGGAACAGCGACGCCACGCGCGTCAGCACGCCCGGCTTGTCTTCCACGAGTGCTACGAATGTATGCAGCATAAGAAAAGTCCCCGGTTCTCAGTCCCCAGTTATCAGTTCCCGGTTATCAGTTCCCGGTCGTCAGCGTTGGCACCAGTTGACAGCCCCTGCCCTCGGCTTCGTCGCACAAAGCGGCAATGCCCAACTGGCGACTGGCAACTGGGGACTGGCAACTCTTCTACTACTTGTCCTGCGCCGTCTCCACCAGCGGGTTTCCACCCCTGCGAACTTCGTTCGCCGGGGACCCCGGGTTCCCCGGCCGTCGAATCATCTCGTGCAGCGCCGACCCCGCCGGAATCATCGGATACACCGAATCTTCCTTCTCCACCATGAAGTTGATCAGGAACGGCCCCTTGTGCCGCCGAGCTTTTTCAATCGCGGGAACAACCTCAGGACGCTTACCGACGGTAGTCCCCGAAATCCCGTGCGCTTCCGCCACCTTCACAAAATCCGGGCTGCGCAGCGGCGACGACTGATAATTCTTCTCGTAGAAAAACTCCTGCCACTGCCGCACCATTCCCAGATACCCGTTGTTCACCACGGCCACGTTCAGGTCCAGATCTTCCTGCGCGGCCGTCGACAGCTCCGCCGCCGTCATCTGGAATCCGCCATCGCCCGCAATCACCCACACTTCTTTATCGGGGCACGCGATCTTCGCCCCAATCGCCGCCGGCAGCGCAAAGCCCATCGTCCCCAGCCCGCCCGACGTGATCAGCGTGCGCGGCTCATCATGCTTGTAGTATTGCGCTTCCCACATCTGGTGCTGGCCAACGTCCGTCACCACAATCGCCCTGCCCTCCGTCGCGCGCCACAGATCGTGGATCACGTGCGCCGCGTACAGGTGTCCGCTGTCCGGCAGGTTCTTGATGTCCCGCACCGCGACCTCGCCCTTGCTCGCCTCGATCTCCTTCAGCCACGCGCTCTCGCTCTTCGCATCGCGCGGCGGCAAATGAGGCAGCAGCACCTCCAGCGCCTCTTTCAGGTCCCCGATCAGCGCCACATCCGCCTTCACATTCTTGTTGATCTCCGCCGGATCGATCTCGATGTGGATCTTCTTCGCGTTCGGCGCATACGTCGCCAGCGTCCCGGTCACGCGGTCGTCGAAGCGCATCCCGCAGGCGATCAGCAGGTCCGCCTGCTGGATCGCATGGTTCACCCACGCCTCGCCGTGCATGCCCATCATGCCCAGCGACAGCGGATGCGACGCCGGAAACCCGCCCAACCCCAGCAGCGTCGATGCCACCGGGATCCGCATCCTCTCCGCCAGCGTCCGCACCTGCTCGCCCGCGCCCGACTGCAGCATCCCGTGCCCCGCCAGAATCACCGGCTTCTTCGCGCTCCGGATCAGCTCCGCCGCCCGCAGAATCGACGCCGACTCCGTCTTCAGCATGGGGTGCGGCCGATGCGGCTTCGGCGCCGCCGCCGCGAAATCAAATTCCGCCGATCCCTGCTGCGCGTCCTTCGTGATGTCCACCAGCACCGGGCCCGGCCGTCCCGACTTCGCCACCAGAAACGCCTCGCGGATCATCGGCGCAATGTCTTCGGCGCGCGTCGCTACAAAATTGTGCTTCGTGATCGGCAGCGTAATGCCCGTAATATCCACTTCCTGGAACGCGTCGGTGCCCAGCACTTTGCTCGACACCTGCCCCGTGATGCACACCATCGGCACCGAATCCAGCATGGCCGTGGCAATCCCCGTCACCAGATTCGTCGCGCCCGGCCCCGAGGTCGCAATCGCCACGCCCACCTTGCCCGACGCGCGCGCGTAGCCGTCCGCCGCATGCGCCGCGCCCTGCTCATGCCGCACCAGCACGTGCCGGATGGGAAATTTCCGCAGCGCATCGTACGCGGGCAAAATCGCCCCGCCCGGATACCCGAAGACGACACTCACGCCTTCGCCCTCCAGCGTCGCCCACAGAATCTCCGCGCCCGTCAGCCGGGTGGTATGACCCGTCCCCGCTTTGTCGTGGTCATGTCTTTTCGCTGCGCCCATGCTGTCCCCTGTACCTTGCTGAGCCCTGAGCTCTGCGCTCTGAGCCCTGTTAATTTGTTACCGCCCCGACAGCCGCCGACGAAACGCTGTCGGCATACTTGCGGAAGACCCCGCGAGCAAACCGCGGCTCCGGTTTCTTCCACTCCTTCAATCGCGCCGAGAGTTCGGCATCCGAAATCTCGACGCTTAGCTTGCGGTTGGGGATATCGAAATGGATGGTATCGCCTTCACGCACCGCGGCAATCGGTCCGCCCACCGCGGCCTCGGGCGCCACATGGCCCACCATCAGCCCATGCGTCGCGCCGCTGAAGCGTCCATCCGTCAGCAGCGCCACCGTCTCGCTCAGCTCCGGAATGCCCGCGACCGCTGCGGTCACCGCCAGCATCTCCTGCATGCCCGGTCCGCCCTTCGGACCCTCGTAGCGGATCACAATCACGTCGTTCGGCCTGATCTTTCCTGCCTCGATCGCCAGGAACGCCGCGTGCTCCGAATCGAACACCCGCGCCGGCCCGCGATGCTCCAGCCGCTTGTGCCCGGCCACCTTGATCACCGATCCCTCCGGCGCCAGATTGCCTTTCAGGATCACCAGACCGCCAGTCGGCTTGATGGGATTCTTCAGCGCCCGGATCACATCCTGCCCGGGCGTCTCCTTCGCGTCCGCAGCCTCTTCCTTCAGCGTCCTGCCGGTCACGTTCAGGCACTCGCCATGCAGCAAGCCCGCCTCCAGCAGCCGTTGCGCCAGCAACCGGCTTCCGCCCGCGTTCTGATAATCGACGGCCACGTATCGTCCGCCCGGCTTCAGATCGCACAAGAGCGGCGTCTTGGAGCTGATCCGGTCGAAATCGTCAATGGTCAGCGGAATCTTCTTCTCATTCGCAATCGCCAGCAGATGCAGCACCGCGTTCGTCGATCCGCCGCTCGCCGCCACGCTCGCAATCGCGTTTTCCATCGCCTTCAGCGTGAGAATCTGGCTCGCCGTCGTCCCCTTGCGCGCTAGTTCCATCACCATGCGTCCCGCTTCGCGCGAAGCCGCCAGCTTCTCACCCAGAAACGCCGGCACACCTGACAACCCGATCGGCGAAATCCCCAGGATTTCGCACGCCATCGCCATCGTGTTCGCCGTGAACTGTCCGCCGCAGGCGCCGATGCCCGGACAGGCGCTCTCTTCAATCGCTTCCAGCCCCGCATCGTCCAGCCGCCCCGCGGCATGCGCGCCGATCGCCTCGTACACGTCCTGGATCGTCACATCCTTGCCGTTCAGATGCCCCGGCGCAATCGACCCTCCGTAGAGCATCAGCGACGGGATATCCAGCCGCGCCAGCGCCATCACCGTCCCGGGCATATTCTTGTCGCAGCCGGCAATCGCTACCAGGCCGTCAAACTGATTCCCGCGCGCCACCAGCTCGACGGAATCGGCAATCACCTCGCGACTGATCAGCGAGGCCTTCATGCCCTCGGTGCCCATCGTGATCCCGTCCGAGATGGTCACCGTGTTGAACTCCATCGGCGTCCCGCCCGCCTCGCGAATCCCCTGCTTCACCGCTTCCGCAATCTGCCGCAGATGAAAATTGCACGGCCCGATCTCCGTCCATGTGTTCGCGATCCCGATAATCGGCTTCGCCAGGTCCTCGCGCGTGAAGCCCACCGCGCGGAACATCGAGCGCGCTCCCGCGCGGCTCGGTCCCTCGGTCACCGCAATCGAATAAAGCTTCCCGCTCCCGTTGCCGCTCTTTCCGTTCGATCCCATTCTGCCCGTCGTTCCTCTCTCAGGGAACCGAATCCCCGCCTTGAAGGGGCACGGCTTCAGCCGTGCCGTTAGCTCGTGCCGATTCGCCGGGCTTTAGCCCCTGAGGGGACCTCTTCCGAACGGGAAAGGCACCCCAAAGGCCGCCAGGCCATCATGCGCTGATACTCTCTCTGGTCCTCGGCGCGACCCAGAACGCCCCATCGTGCTGTTGTTCAAATTTGTCCAGAGCCGCCGCGTGCCGCAGCGTCAGCCCAATATCGTCCAGCCCTTCCAGCAGGCAATCCCTGCGGAACGGATCGATCGCGAAGCTCGTCGAGAATCCCTGCTCGTCGCGCACCGTGTTTTCTTCGAGTGAGACCGTCAGCCGGTAGTTCTCGGTCTTCGCCGCGCGATCCAGCAGCGCCTGCACCTGCTCTTCCGGCAGCGTGATCAGCAGAATTCCGTTCTTGCCCGCGTTCGAATGAAAAATGTCCGCGAACGACGGCGCAATCACGCAGCGGAATCCGTAATCTCCCAGCGCCCACGCCGCGTGTTCGCGCGACGATCCGCAGCCGAAGTTTCGCGCCGCCACCAGAATCTGCGCGCCCTTATGCCGCGGATTGTTCAGCTCGAACCCCGGATCCTGCCGCCAGTCGAAGAACAAAAACTCCCCGTACCCGGTGCGCTCGATCCGCTTCAGAAACTGCTTCGGGATGATCTGGTCCGTATCCACATTCACGCGATCCAGCGGCATCACCTTCGATGTCAGTGTGCGAAATTTCTCCACGTATCTCTGCTCCTGCTACCCGCTTCTTCGCTACCCGCTTCTCAGCTAACCGCTTTTTCGCTAACCGCTTCTCAGCTAACCGGTTCTCAGCTGACTGGCTTCTAGCTAACAGTCGTCCCGCTGACCGCTTCTTCGCCGACCTTGAATTCCCAGGTCCGCACATCCGTAAAGTGGCCCGTCACTGCTGCCGCTGCCGCCATCATCGGGCTCACCAGGTGCGTCCTTCCTCCGCGCCCCTGCCGTCCCTCGAAATTCCGGTTGCTCGTCGACGCGCACCTCTCGCCCGGCTGCAGAATGTCGGGATTCATGCCCAGGCACATCGAGCATCCCGGTTCCCTCCACTCGAATCCTGCCTCGCGGAAGATCCGGTCCAGGCCTTCTTTCTCCGCCTGCGCCTTCACCAGCTGCGACCCCGGCACCACCATCCCGCGCACGTTCCTGTGCACCTTGTGCCCGGCAACCACCTTCGCCGCCGCGCGCAGATCCTCGATCCGCGAATTCGTGCACGACCCGATGAAGACGCGATCGATCGCAATCTCTTCCACCGGCGTCCCCGGCTTCAGATCCATGTATTCAAGCGCCCGCGTCCACGCCCGCCGGTCCGCATCCGTCTTCGCATCCGCCGGATCAGGCACTGCGGCGGTTACAGATACAACCATCCCGGGATTCGTGCCCCACGTCACGCACGGCTCAATCTCAATCGCCTGAATCGTCAGCTCGCGGTCGAATTTCGCACCCTCATCGCTGGCCAGCTTCTTCCACTCGGCCACCGCGCCATCCCACTCCGCGACCTGCGGCGCAAACGGACGCCCCTTCAGCCACGCGAAGGTCGTCTCGTCCGGCGCGATCATCCCCGCGCGCGCGCCGGCTTCGATGCTCATGTTGCACACCGTCATCCGGCCTTCCATGCTCAGCGACCTTATCGCTGATCCCGCGTACTCGATCACGCAGCCCGTCGCGCCGTCGGTCCCGATCCGCCCGATAATCGCGAGCACGATGTCCTTCGCCGTCACGCCTTCCGGCAGTTCGCCTTCCACGCTGATCCGGAACGTCTTCGGCTTCGACTGCGGCAGGCACTGCGTCGCCAGCACATGCTCCACTTCCGACGTGCCGATGCCGAAGGCCAGCGCACCCAGCGCTCCGTGCGTCGACGTGTGCGAGTCCCCGCACACAATCGTCATGCCCGGCTTGGTCAGCCCCAGCTCCGGCCCGATCACGTGCACGATCCCCTGCCGCGGCGACTCCACGTCGTACAGCGTCACCCCGAACTCCGCGCAGTTCTTCCTGAGCGTCTCGATCTGTTTGGCCGCAATCGGATCCTCGATCACCATCCGGTTCGGCGTCGTCGGCACGTTGTGATCCACCGTCGCCACCGACCGGTCCGGCCGCCGCACCTTGCGTCCCGCCATCCGCAGCCCATCGAACGCCTGCGGCGACGTCACTTCGTGAATCAGGTGCAGATCGATGTAGAGCAGCGCCGGCTCGCCGGCCGGCTCCGCCACCAGATGCGATTCCCAAACCTTCTCAAACAGCGTTTTCGAATTTCCAGCCATATTCGCGTCTCTTCTTCGCAAAATCTTCTGCGCCGCAAGGCGCGTTCGCCTGGACGGCCAGTCCTGTCTTGAAGGGGCACGGCTTCAGCCGTGCCGTTAACCTGCCCGAAAATGTCAGGGCTTTAGCCCCTCAGGCGATTACACCGCGTGCATAGCCTGCCGACGGTCGATCAGCTCGTTCAGCGCGGCGTGCACCCGCCGCCCCATCTCGCCCGTCGAAAGCACTTTCGCTGATGCAGTCCCGCGTCCCAGATCCGTCGTGCGATAGCCCTCGTTCAGCACTTTGCGCACCGCTGCCTCAATCGCATTCGCGTCATCGTCCAGCCCCGCCGAGTAGCGCAGCAGCATCCCCGCCGTCAGAATCGCGCCCAGCGGATTGGCGATGCCCTTGCCCGCAATATCGGGCGCCGATCCGTGCACCGGCTCGTACAGATTCACCGCCCCTCCGATCGTTGCCGACGGCAGCATCCCCAGCGAGCCCGTAATCACCGCCGCTTCGTCCGACAGGATGTCCCCGAACAGGTTCTCCGTCAGCACCACATCGAAATTGCGCGGCGTGTTCATCAGGTGCATCGCGCACGCGTCTACGTACTGGTGCTCCAGGGTCACGCCCGGATACTGCTTCGCAATCTCGGTCACCGTCGCGCGCCACAGCTGCGACACTTCCAGCACGTTCGCCTTATCGACCGACGTCACCTTCTTGCGCCGTTTCGCTGCCAGCTCAAAGGCCACCCGCGCCACGCGCACGACTTCATCGCGCGTGTAACGCATCGTGTTCCACGCCTCGTTCGCTTCCTTGTCCCACTGCCGCGGCTTCCCGAAGTACAGCCCTCCCAGCAACTCGCGCACAAACAGGATGTCCGCGCCTTCCACCACCTCAGGGCGCAGCGGAGAATTCCCGCTCAGGCTCGGCCACGCAAACGCCGGCCGCAGATTCGCAAATCCCCCCAGCGCATTCCTCAACTGCAGCAGCCCCGCTTCAGGCCGCTGATTCGGCGACAGCGCGTTGAACTCGTTGCTGCCCACTGCGCCCAGCAGCACCGCGTCTGACCCGAGCGCCGCTTCCAGCGTTTCCGCCGGCAGCGGTGAGCCGTGCGCTTTGATCGCCACACCGCCAATCGGCCGCTCCGAGAACTGAAAATCGTACCCGCCCAGCTCCGCGACCGACTTCAGCACGCGGACCGCTTCGCCGGTTACCTCCGGCCCGATGCCGTCTCCGGCGACAACAAGAATCTTCAGCTTCTTCGTCATGAATTCCCGTTTCTGATTTTCGCTCGCCTGCTGGTGGATCGGCCGCGCTTAGCTGGCCGCTGGTTCGCTGACGGTTTCGCCGGTTGAGATCAGATCCTCGTGCCGCTGGTGGTGCGCTACCAGGTTGATCAGATCCTGGTCGTAAATGGCCTTCTTGCGGTCGGCCAGCTCCGTGAAGGCGCGATAGGCGATGTCCAGATCCGCATGCGACAGCCGGTAGCCCAGCTCATGCAGCCGCGACCGCAGCGCGTGCCGCCCGGAATGCTTTCCCAGCACCATGCGGTTCGCCGGCACGCCCACTGACACCGGCGTCATAATCTCGTAGGTCAGCGGATTCGAGAGCACCCCATGCTGATGAATCCCGGCCTCGTGCGCGAAGGCATTCCCGCCCACCACCGCCTTGTTCGGCGCCGGCCCAAAGCTGATCGTCTCCGTCAGTTGCCGGCTGACCGGAAACAGCTTGTCGAGCTTCAGATTGTGCGCGTACGGATACGCATCCGCGCGCACGTGCAGCGCCGCGGCAATCTCTTCGAGCGCGGCATTGCCCGCCCGCTCCCCGATTCCGTTCACCGTGCACTCCACCTGCCGGGCCCCCGCCCGGATCGCCGCCAGCGTGTTGGCTACCGCCAAACCCAGATCGTTGTGGCAGTGCGTCGACAGGATCACTCGGTCCGCGCCCGGCACCCGCTCCCGAATCGTCCGGAACATGCTCGCGTAGTCTTCCGGCGTCGCGTAGCCCACCGTATCGGGCAGGTTGATGGTCGTCGCCCCCGCCGCAATCGCGGCGCCCACAAACTGGCACAGAAACTCCCGGTCCGTCCGCGTCGCGTCCTCCGGGGAAAACTCCACGTCGTCGACGTACGTCCGCGCCAGCGCCACCATCTGCGCCGCCTGCTCCAGCGCTTCCTCACGCCCGATCTTCAGCTTGTACTCCAGATGGATATCCGAACTCGCCAGGAACACGTGAATGCGCGGACGCGCCGCCCGCTCCACCGCCTTCGCCGCTCGCTCGATATCTTCCTGCCGGGCCCGCGCCAGCGACGCGATCTTCGGCTCGCGCACTTCTTCCGCAACCGCCGTGATCGCCGCAAAATCTCCATCCGACGCGATCGCAAACCCGGCCTCGAGAATATCCACGCCCAGGCCGGCCAGCGAATGCGCCAGCGCCAGCTTCTCGTGGTGCGTCATGCTGCAGCCCGGCGATTGTTCGCCGTCGCGCAGCGTCGTATCGAAGAAAGCAATGCGGTCCTGACTCATGCAACCCCCGCGGGACGGCACCAGCGCCGCCATCAGTAGTGTCCCAAATTGCTGTCCATAACGCAAATTTGTAATTCTTTGCATTTACATAAATTTTCTGCATGTGTAATCTGATCTGGCGTCTGCCGCCGGTGCCGTTTATGGATCTGTCTCAGCTCGAAACCTTCCTCGCCGTCGCCGAAGAGCGCGGCTTCTCCCGCGCCGCCGTGCGCCTGCGCCGCACCCAGCCCGCCGTCAGCCACGCCATCCGCAAACTCGAGGACGAAATCGGCGAGCCCCTCTTCGAGCGCGCCTCGCGCGAGGGCAACCTCACCGCCGCCGGCGAGTTGTTGCGCGGCTACGCCGAGCGCCTCCTCCGCCTGCGCGGCGAAGCGTCCACCGCCCTCGAAGAGCTCCGCTCGCTCGAGCGCGGCCGCCTCACCGTCCTCGCCAATGAGTACACCTGCCTCTGGCTCCTGCCCGTGCTCGACGCCTTCCGCCGCCTCTCGCCCCACGTCGGCGTCACCGTCCAGCGTTCCCTGGCCAGCCGCATTCCCGATCAGCTGGTCGAGCGCGCCGCGGAATTCGGCATCCTCTCGTTTCGGCCCGATTCCGATCGTCTTCGCGCCATCGCCGTCTACACCGACTCCGTGGCCCTCGTCGTCGATCCCGGACATCCGCTGGCGAAACACCGCCAGGTTTCCATTCGCGATCTCGGCGCTCAGAACTTTGTCGCCCACATTGTCAGTTCGCCGCTCCGCCAGCGCGTCATCGAGACCTTCGCGCGCCACCAGACCCCGCTCAACATGGGCGTCGAGCTTCCCAGCCTCGAAGCCATCAAGCGCTTTGTCGCGCTTGGGAACGGCGTTGCTCTCGTCCCCGGACTCACTGTGCAGCCGGAGCTGGAGCGCGGCGAGCTCGTTCAGGTGCAGGTGCCGGAGCTAAAGATCGCCCGCCGCCTCTGGCTCGTCCACCGCGCCCAGGCCAGCCTTTCCCACGCCGGCCTGGCCTTTCTCGGCGTTGTCCGCACCTTCGCTACCGACCGCGGCCATCCCTTCGCGTATCACCCCGAACGCGCCCACGCTGTCTCCAAAAGCGACGATTCCGCATCTCACCACGCTCACGCAGGCGCGTCCGGCCGGGACCGGCGAAGCTGATTCAGTGGCGGCCCGACCGATGCGTTCCGCACCTCGCAGGGCTCCGCAATTCCCTCGCCTGGCGATCGCTCCTCCTCCGGCGCTGTGGTTTTGCCCCGCGACAGGTACAATGGCCGAGTAGACATCCCCTCCAGATGTTTGCAATTTCACGGAGCCTGTGGGGCTGCGTCGTCACTACCGTGTGAGCGGCGGATCTTCCCGATGGGCGTAGTTAAACGAGGTTGATCGCCGCATGAAGAAATCGTTGTTGCTTGCCTTTCTGCTGTCCATGCTGGCCCTGCCGGCATTCGCTCAGGAGGCCCGCCAGGACATTAGTGTCAGCGTCTCCGATATTAGTGCGCCTTTCGCTTCCGGCAACGCAGTGCAGCTCCACTCCACCGCCGGATTCCCGGGTGGCCTGGTCAGCTATCGCTACGACCTCACCCCCCACGGCGCGCTGGAGCTCAATTTCCAGTACGACCAGAACGTCCAGCACTTCGTTTTCCCCGAGGGCAACTACCACATTCACGACCGTATCGAGGAGTTTTCCGGGGCCTACGTCTACAGCTTTAATTTCAAAAATTTCAATCCCTTCCTCGAAGCCGGTCCGGCCGGCATCAGGTTCCTGCCCATCGACGACGCCAAGACCGATACCTTCAATATCAGCAGCAACACCAATGTCGGTGTCATGTACGGTGGCGGCATCGCTTATGAGATCAGCCCCAGCTTCGATATTCGCGCCGAACTGCGCGGGCTGGTCATCAAAACGCCCACCTTCGGCTATCCCGGCAACGACTTCCGCACCGGCGTCTACTACAACCTGTACAACCCCGTCATCGGCATCGCCTACCACTTCTGAGTTCTGACCAGCGGCCGCTCTCGGGCACCGAGCACCGCGGTCGGAGTGGAATTGTCGATGATCGGGGATTCAGGTCAGAAGCGCACTGCGCACGTCCCGGCTACCTGGGCGGCACCGTTCCGTTCCTGAACCTCTGCCGCGAAAGGATCGCGTCCGGGTTCCGCATGATCGAGCCTGAGCCTGCCTGCGCAGGGGTCCACGCGGCGCTCTTCTTGCCGATAACGGCTTACGAGCGCCTCGTCAGCTCCAGCTTTGCCCTGGAGGGCTTTCGCATCGCCCTCATTTTTGTAGCGCAGGCCTGACCGGCGCCAGGCCCAGGCGCGCTCTGCTTACTGTCCCAGCACCCGGTACGTCACACCGAGGCTGAACCCGTTCGGCGTCAGCCCGTTGTTGGCGAATGACGGCCAGATCTCGTACTCGTACCCGCCGTGCAGCTTCCACCTCCGCGTCAGACGATATTCGATTTCTCCTCCCGGAACGTACGCGAAATAGCTGCCTTTCAGGCTTCCTACCTCGGGGTACCCGGCTGTCGTGATCCAACCGCCGCCCAGCAGCGCCTTTCCCCAAAAGTCGAAGCGGTGAAATCGGTAGATGCGATAGCGGCCGCCCAGAAGATAGTTCGATATCTTTTCGTGCTCCGCGCCGTTCCAGTTGAGCCAGCGCGCCTCGCCCTCGGCGCCCCATTTAGGGTGTACGTTGAAATCGAAAAAGGCCCCGGGCCCGCGAACCTGCTGGTCGAAGCAGCCGAACGGTTGATCGGTGGCACAGCCCCAGTCCGGGTTATAGGTGGCCATATCGGCTCCGGCCCACAGCGAGGCTCCGCCGCCGACGGCCGACTGCTGGCTCTGCCCGAGCAGGGCAGCCGGCATGAGGATCAATGCGAGAATCCCGATGATCTTCTTCACGACGTTACGATCTCCGGTTTGATTTGCTGATCTGTTCCGTCAGCTTTCCATCGATACCAACACCTCATGGCCCACGAAGTAGCGCGCGGCTCTTCATTCTGAACCGCGCGATACCGATCGCTTGCGCTCAGGCTACTGAGGCTGGGCCTGCGCCCCGGCAGAGGGGGGCACAGTCGCGTTTGCGCCCGCCGGCGCGGTCGCAGTCTGCTGCTCGTAACGCTGCAGCCGGAAGTATAAAGGGGTGATCTCCAACGGCATCTTGTCCCCCGCATTCAGCAGTTGTGCCGGTTTGAAGTTCAGCTGGAATACCTTGTCGTCCCATGGATCGACCTTCAGCCGGCTGTTCAGCGGCAGCGCCGCAGTCTGACTGAGGTTGTCCGGGTCCAGCTTCGGCGCTCCCTGCATCAGGGCCGCCAGCCAGGGCTGCCCGTCGGGCCGCATCATCCCATCCCCCAGCCGCGGCGTAAACAGCGCCGGCAATGCCTTCTCCCGCGCTTCCAGCTGCTCCAGGAAGACGCCCACGCCCGCTGCGCGATCCTTCATGTACGAGTGCTGGAACAGATCCACCGCCCTTTTGGCCGCGGTCTCGTCGTCGTTCTGAGTGTGACTCATCAGGATGCGCTGGAACGTCGCCGAATCCGGGAACAGCAGCCGGTCGTTGAATGCATAGCGCGTGTCGATGTGGTGCCCCATCAGGATCTGCGCCAGCTGGAACGAAATCACCGCCGCCAGCGACTCTTCATTCGGCAGAACGTCGATCAGCCCCTTGCTGAGCAGGATCGTGTTCCCCACCGCCAGCGATTCCAGCGGCTCGGTCAGCAGCACCCGGCAGTGAATATCCACCGGAACCTGCAGATTGTCGCTGATGATGATGTTGTTGGTGACCGTCTCCAGAATCTTGTCGTAGTCGCTGGGCGGCGCCAGCAGCCCGGCCTGCGTCAGCCGGTCCAGCACGTTCTGCTCCGCCTGCGACACCCACGCCCGCTCCGCCTGCAGCGGGCTTACGTCGGCGTTGTTGTCGCTCTGGTCTTCCGCGTTCTCGATCTGCATCGACTCGGCGTCCGACACGCTGGTGGGCAGCTTCAGCGAATACCCCCAGTACGTCGTCTGTCCGCGCAGGCTCTGCGCATGGTTCGGACCGTCATGCAGCGTGTCTTCCACATAAACCGCCGCCGGCGCCCACACCCCCGGTTGAACGTTCATGCGCCAGCTGTCGAAGTGGAAATAATGGCTGATGTCGCTGTTCGGGTTGTTGATGTAGGTCCCGTTGAAGCGGACGATGTTTCCGTCCTGATCCTCGATCCAGATCCGCCCCAGAAACCTTCCCGGCCCCTTCGTCTTCGGCTCCACGTCGAACACCCACGTCCGCACCGTCCCCAGAAATTCGCGGCGCACGAAACTGAACGAGTAGTGCTGCTCGTCGAATCCGCTGGGATCGATGAACATCATCGCCATAAAGCCGGTCGGCGAGTTCTCCAGATGGAAGGCGCGGGTCATGTCCGAAACGAAATGCAGCGACCCCGAGAAAAAGTGGTGCTTGCCGCTGTTGTCCGCGTAGTTGCGCATCGAGTACTCGTCCGCGCTAAACGCCTTGCCGAAATCGACGCGCCCCAGCATGTACTGGTCGTCCACCGGCACCTGATAGAGCTTCAGATCCGGGCGCATGTCCTGAATATAGGTCTGCACGACCGGCGTGCTCTTCGCCACCTGCTGTCTGGTTACCTTTTCACGGGCGATGGCTTCCTGCACCAGCCGCTGTTCCTGTGGCGTCAGCGGCATCGGCGCAAACAGAGGGTGGTGGCTTCTTGCCTGAGACAATGGCGCGCACATCAGCACCGCCATCCCCAGTATCATGCACTTCCGAACCATTCTCTTGCTCCCGAATTTCGTACTTGTTCCCGTGGTTCTCTGCACTCTGTGCGCGGCACCTGGAGAACACTCCGCGCGGTTCTGCAGCCAAAACTTTTCAGGCCATCTCGAAGGTGACATGAATGATGCTCACCTCGTCTACCGCACGCCCGTCGCGCGTCGCCGGTTTGAAGCGGATATGCTCCGCCGCGATCTCTGCCTGCCGATCCAGCCCGTGCCCCAGACCGTTCACCACGCCCAGCACTTCCACCTGCCCGTCCGCGGTGAATCGCACCCTCAGGGTCACGTCGCCCTCGATGTGCAGTTGACGTGCTTCGGCAGTATACGACGGCAGCGGTTTGTCCAGCACCACGATGGGCGTGGTCGCCGGGATCACCTGCTGAACCGGCCGCACTCCGCCTCCGCCGTATTCATCGTTGCCGAAGCTCGCCTTCGCCATGGTTCCATGGCTGCCCGGTTGCCCCGTTCCTCCGATCACCCCGTTGGCGAAGCCCCCTGAGGCTACTGTTCCCCGATCGCGGCCGCCCGGAACGCCGTGCTCCACGCCTGATCCAAAATCCACGCCATGCACCGAGCCCGCCCGTGCGCGTCCCGCTCCCGGCGTGCCCGCTCCCGGCGCATCGCTGAACGAGCCCACCGCCGCGATGGTTGCCGGCCGGGTTGCGTTGGGATTCGGCTTCACACCCTCCGGATCTCCAAATCCCCCCGTGCTCACGCTCGGCCTGGACATGTTATTCGCCACCACCGTCGGCGACTCGCTCCTGAACAGCCCCACCTTCGGCTGCGGCGGCGGCGACACCCGGCGCGGCGGCGCCGCTTCCACCCGCGGCATCACCGGCGTCGGCATTTTCACCTCGACCGGCTTCGGCGGCTCAGGCAGCGGCTTCGGCATCTCGATCTTCGGCCGGCTCTCGTTCACCGGCGGAGGAGGTATGTATTTCACCTTCGGAACCGGCGGAACATACGGCTTCGGCTGTTCCACCGGAAAGATCAGTTGCGTGACGTATCGGTGCTGCTGCACCTGGTGCACCTGCGCCATCGTGAGCAACAGCAGGATCGCCGCCGTTGCGCCGTTCAGGACCGTGCTCAGCGCAAAAGAGCTCGTGCGCCCCTTCGCCTCGGGGAGCAGTCCGAATGTGCCGCGATCAAATGTTTCGTTGGTTGCCATAGCCCTTCACTTCCAACCTGACTTCCGTCAAAAAGATTCTGTGATAGGTGCATCAAATCGCGCTGGTGATTTTGATGACCCGAAACTTCATTGCACATCAGAGGCCAAATACCCTGTTCCGTTGTGCCAGGTGTCTCCGCGGGGTGCCTTCGCCCAGGAACTCGCTGCCATTGATCGGGGACTTTAGTTTTGCATAAGTGGTTACTTTAAGAATACCTCGTTGTGGTACCTCTGATCCCACTATTTGGTTACCTGGCAGAAGCCTCCCGTTCCCCGCGCGTCAAAATACCCCGGCGCGCCCTCCTCCAAAGATCGACGTGGGTACCTTCGTCTCCGTTCGCTGCGCATCACATTCCCGCGATCTTTTAGCCCTGCGGGAGCGGATTGATCTGCGCCGCGAGGCATGCGGCAGCGAAACTGAAGCGAAATTGAACCAGTTAAAAGAGCGTGCTGCCGGACAGCCCAGGAGCCATTTCCAGCGCGCTGTAAGATGATTGGACCGGCAGAGAACGCTATCAGCATACCGAACTCCCGGGGGGGTGTGGCGTTGAAAATTTTGGTTACAGGGGGGGCTGGGTATATCGGAGGTACTGTTGCTGCCCGCCTCATCGCCCTTGGTCATTCCGTTGTGATTTACGACAACCTTTGCCATGCCCGGCGCGAAATGATCCCTGCCGGCGCCGATTTCGTTCATGCTGAGCTCGCCGACCGCAACCGCCTCGAAGAGCAACTGCGAGCGGGTATTGACGGCGTGATGCACTTCGCTGCCCTCATTGAGGCAGGCGAAAGCATGACGAAACCGGAGGTTTACTTCCGTAATAACACGGCGGCTACCCTCACCCTCCTCGAAAGCATGCTCGCTGCCGGGGTTCGGCGCCTCGTCTTTTCCTCCACCGCAGCCGTTTACGGAGAGCCGGAGTCCACCCCGATCCTGGAAAATGCTACCCTCCACCCCACCAATCCCTATGGGGAATCCAAACTGCTGGTGGAAAAAATGCTCGCCTGGATGTATCGGGTACACGGTTTTCCCTACGCCAGCCTGCGCTACTTTAACGTCGCCGGCGCCGGGGGCGCGCGCGGCGAAGCCCACGAACCAGAAACCCATCTGGTTCCACTGGTGTTGGATGTCGCTCTTGGCCGGCGCAGCCAGATCAGAATTTACGGTAACGACTATTCCACGCCCGACGGTACCTGCATCCGCGACTACATCCATATTGAGGATTTGGTGGAAGCCCACGTTCTGGCCCTCGACGCCCTCGCCCGCGGCGGCCAGCTGATCTATAACCTCGGCAACGGTACCGGGTTCTCGGTTTTGGAAGTCATTGAATCGGCAAGACGCGTCACCGGCCATCCCATCCCCGCGGAAGTAGTCCCGCGGCGGCCCGGCGACCCGGCCGTCCTGATTGCTTCTTCAGAAAAGATCGGCCGGGAACTGGGCTGGAAGCCCCGCTACACCGGCCTCGATGAGATTGTGGCCAGCGCCTGGCACTGGCACCAAATGCGCTACCGCTGACCGGCGCCCTGCTAAACGCTGGCCGCTAACCGCTTATTCCCTTACTTCTCCACCTCGACGCCGCGCCAGAAAGCGATGTGATTCTTGATGTTACGCGCTGCGGGCTTGGGATTGGGATAGTACCAGGCGGCATCCTGATTCTCCTGCCCATCGACCAGCAAACTGTAGTACCTGGCCTGACCCTTCCACGGGCACGTCGACGTCGTCGAGCTGGGCCGCAGGTACTCGCGGTTTACCCCCCCCTCAGGGAAGTAAATATTCCCCTCAACCGTCTCGTAAGTCTCACTTTCCGCAATTGTTTTCCCGTTCCAGACTGCCTTCGCCATCGTCCTTAACGTCCTTTTCTTCCCGCCGACTCACCACATTAGCAGATGCGGACGGAGATGCAAACGGCTCAGAGTGCTCACCCCGGCACCTGTCGCCGTTCGGATTCCCGCATTCGCCCCGTCCCATGAGGAGATACGTCTCCTGGACCCCCCGCCCGGCCTGTGCGAATCTGTTGCCCTGGAGGTTGCCCCATGCCCACCCGCGTCGAACGCCGCACCGTCGACCTTTCCCAATACCCCGACTTGGTCGTGGTCTACCTGGGCATGCGCCTCAACCGGATCACCGGCCTCAAAACCCTCATCGGCTTCGGCCCAAAAATCTCCAGCTCCGTCGCCGCGCAGCCCGACGGCCTGCTCCGCCACGAAAACTTCGTCTTCTCGCTCTTTCCCATGCATGCCGGCATGCGCCAGTACTGGCGCGACATGGACTCACTCCTCCGCTGGACGCGCTCCGACCCGCACCGCCTCTGGTGGAAGAACTTCCTGCGCGACTCCGGCGGCACCGGCTTCTGGCACGAAACCTACACCTTGCGCGGCGGCATGGAAGCCATCTACGACGACATCGTTCCTCCGCTGGGATTTTCCGCTTTCGCGCCCGTCGTGCCCGCCCGCGGCTCCATGTTCACCGCCGCCCACCGCTCCGCGCGCACAGAAGATCTGGAACCGGTGCTGACCGAGCAGGATCTCTACAGCAGCGAACCCCGCCGCTGACTCGCTCAGTCGCTGGCCCGCTATTTCGCTGCTTCCTCAAAAAACCGCACCACTGACTCGATCCCGCGATGGAAGTTCGGGATGTGGAATTTCTCATTGGGCGCGTGCAGCCCGTCGTCCGGCAGCCCGAAGCCCATCATCACCGACGGAATCTTCAGGTAGCGCTCGAAATCCCCCACGATCGGGATCGATCCGCCCGACCGGATGAACACCGTGTCCTTCCCCCACACCGTCTTCAGCGCCCGCGTTGCCGCCCGCACGTATTCGTTGTCCGTTCCAATCACGATCGGCTCACCCTGGTGGATCAGCCGCAACTCCACGCTGACCCCCTCCGGCGCGATCTTCTCCACGTACGCCTTGTACTGTGCGAAGGCCTTTTCCGGCGTCATGTTCGGCACCAGCCGCATCGACACCTTCGCTGTCGCCTTCGCCGGGATCACCGTCTTCGCGCCCGCGCCCGTGAACCCGCCCACAATCCCGTGCACGTCCAGCGTCGGCCGCGCCCACGTCCGCTCCAGCACCGAATAGCCCTTCTCGCCCACCAGCTTCGGCGCGCCCATCTCTTTCTCGCGATACTCCTCTTCGTCGAAGGGCAGGCTCTTCCAGGCCTTCAGCTCGTCCGCGCTCGGCTTCTGCACTTCGTCGTAGAACCCCGGTATCAGAATCTTCCCTTCGCGATCCTTCAGCCCCGCCAGGATCTGCGCCAGCGCCACAAACGGATTCGGCGCCGCCCCGCCGTACATTCCCGAGTGCAGATCCGTCTTCGCCCCCCGCACCTCCAGCTCCGTGTAGATCATCCCGCGCAGCCCCACGCACAGCGTCGGCAGCTCCGGCGCGAACAGCTCCGTGTCGGAGATCATCGCGAAGTCCGCCTCCAGCCGCTCCGGATGCTCGCGAACGAAAGCCGCAATTGCCTCCCCGCCCACTTCCTCCTCGCCTTCGTAAATCACGCGCACGTTGATCGGCAGCTTGCCCCCGCCGGCTTTGAAGAGCGACTCAAAGGCCTTCAGCTGCAGCACCAGTTGCCCCTTATCGTCCACCGCGCCGCGCGCGTACAGATTCTGGTTGCGCTCCGTCGGCTCAAACGGCGGCGTCACCCACTCGTCCAGCGGATCGGGCGGCTGCACATCGTAGTGCGCGTAGCACAGCGCCGTCGGCTTGCCCGCCGCATGCAGCCAGTCGCCGATGACCAGCGGGTGCCGTTCGCCCTTCGGATCGCGGATCAGTTCCACGTGCTCCATCCCGATCCGCCGCAGGTCCGCAGCTACCCACTCGGCGGCCTTCTCCACGTCGCCCCGGTGCTCGGGCAGCGTCGATATCGACGGAATCCGCAGCAGCGCCTTCAGCTCTTCGAGAAACCGCGCGGCATTCTCCCGCGCAACCGTCACCGCAGCATCCATACCGTCACCTCGCGCAAACAGAAAAGTATACGGCGGGAAGCAATTTTCGCGGCCAATGCGCTGGCTTTCCGGCCGCCTGCTGATCGGGCACCACAATAGCGCGCGGTCGGCAAAAATGAGCCCTTTGTCGGAATGGCGTGTCCAACGTAATGTGGGCAATCAGCCTGTTTGTGGGATACACTTCGGCATCTCAGAAATTGAGACGGCGAATTGTCCGAGCACGAAAAATGCTCTGTTTCAGAGATGATCGGAGAATTCATCCGAGAAGTTGCGGTACTGGTTCTCGTTTTTGTACCGCTGGAAGCATACCGCGGCGTTCGGTGGCCATGGTATTGGGTGGCAACAGCAGTATTCGGAACAATTGCACTCTCAATCCTGATCCTCGCGGTCGGAATTCGTATTGAAAGGCGCAGACCATGATTAATCTTGCAATCGGCATTGCGGGTCTGGTCGCAGCTGTGTTGTTCCTCAGATTCGCCGCTTATCGATCGATCGAAAAGGAATATCGTCAACAGAAGGAAAAGCAGGAAAAAATGCTCGTCCTCGCGGCGGTCGAATCTTCCCAGAGGGAGTTTGAGTTTGTTCCAGGCGAGATCATCCAGGTCGGCAAGCTGGTGCACCGGTGAGGCGTAGAAGGCAGGTGGGGAGCCGACAGGCCCCCGCCATCCTTGCAGAAGGCGAATCAGGTTCACGACTTCGACACTTCACCGATGTAGCCTAAGGCTCCCCGCGCTCATCGATACCTGTTCCTTCCCTCCTCAACAGCTCCGTTCGACGGGCTGGCGGCTTGCCATCCGCACTCATCATTCCCTCCCCCCGCAAGCCTCCTCGAATCAAAAGCATCCGTAAATCTGGCCTTCATTTCAAACACTTGCCCGAATCAGGATCTATCCATAACAAAACAAAATGGATGGGAGCAACCTTCACCAGATCAAACCGATCCATTTTCCTGTCGTCGCGGCCTCCCCGGGCTCGTCAATCGAATCAAATACATGCGCAGCACAACGCATCGACGGAGGGTAAATTCTCGTGGCTCGTGATACAACAAGCGTGTCCCTTCCCGAGTTTCAGGCTTCTGAGGAGTCGATGAGCGTCCAGGAAAAAGTCCTGATCGTCGAAGACGAGCCGCACGCGCTCTCCGGTCTCGCTGAGCTGGTCTCTGGCTGGGGCTATCGCACTGAAACCGCCCGGGATGGCCTCGAAGCTCTCGAAAAAGTCACCGCCTGGCAGCCCGGCATCATCGTCTCTGATCTGAAAATGCCGCGTATGGATGGCCTCGAACTGCTCTCGCGCCTCGGCGAATCCAGCGAGAAAGTCGCCGTCATCATGCTCACCGCGCAGGGCTCCATCGAAGCCGCCGTGGAAGCCATGAAGAACGGCGCCTACGACTTTATCCAGAAGCCGGTCGACTCCACGCGCCTGCGCGCTATTCTCACCAATGCTTCCCGCCAGCGCGAAACCGAGCGCGAGCTCGAGGTCACGCGGCGCAAACTCCGCGAAACCGGTGTCCTCGGATCGCTGGTCGGCGCCTCGAAAAAAATGCAGGAGATTTTCGCGCTCGTCGAGCGCGTCGCTCCCAGCAACGTCTCCGTGCTCATTACCGGGGAGAGTGGCACCGGCAAGGAACTGGTCGCGCGCACGCTGCACGACCTCAGTCCGCGCCGCACCAAGCCCTTCGTCGCCGTCAACTGCGCGGCCATCCCCGAAACCCTCATCGAAAGCGAGATCTTCGGCCACGAAAAGGGCGCCTTCACCGGCGCCATCGAACGCCGCGCCGGCTGCTTCGAGCTGGCCGAGGAGGGTACCCTGCTGCTCGACGAGATCGGCGAGATGCCCGTCGGCACCCAGGCCAAGCTCCTCCGCGTCCTCGAAGACCGCAAGTTGCGCCGCCTCGGCAGCAAGGTCGAGTCGCCCGTCGACGTGCGCGTGCTGGCCGCCACCAACAAGGATCCCGAAGAGGCCGTCGCGGACGGCCATCTCCGCGGCGATCTCTTCTACCGGCTGAACGTCTTCAATATTCACATGCCGCCCCTGCGCGAGCACAAAGAGGACATCCCTGCCATCGCCGACGCCATGATTGCCGACATGAATCAGAAGCATCAGGCGCGCGTGGCCGGCCTCGACAGCGAAATGCTTGCCCGCCTCATGGCCCATGACTGGCCCGGCAACGTCCGCGAGCTGCGCAACACCATCGAGCGCGCCGTGGTCCTGTGCAGCGACGGCCAGCTGCAGCCGCGCCATTTACCACCCGGCTTCGGATCGCGTCCCCCCAAACCGTCCAGCGAGCTGCCTCCCAACGCGATCCAGCTCCAGGTGGGCGCCACCGTCGATGACGCCGAGCGTATGCTGATCTTCAAAACTCTTGAGTCCACGCACAACAACAAGACCCGCGCCGCCGAGATTCTGGGCATCAGCCTGAAGACTTTGCACAATAAACTCAGAGAGTACGGTAACGCCGCATCTGCCGGCTCGCTGGAAGAGTAGCGGACCTCAGGCCGGCGCGGCCAGCCGCGGTTTTGACGGGGGAGCAGTGATGCCCGCACCTCCGCACAGAGTGAAACCTGAAAGAGTTTAAATAAGAAGCACCCGCCCTGGTTTTGCTCTGAGGACCTTTATGCGCCTGAAGACCAAACTCGTCCTCGCGATCACGGTGCTGGTCTTCGCCATTGTTGTTATCTTCTCGTGGATCTGGCTCAGCCAGCTGCTCCAGCAGCATATCGATCAGTCCTGGTTCGCCACCGATATCGAGGCCCACCAGGTTCTCTTCCAGGTGCAGCAGGCGCTGGACACCGGCCTGCGCCAGCGGCACTTCGACCCGCACGATCCCGTTGCGGTTCAGGCGGCCGTTGCCGATACCCTCCGCCAGGACGCCAGCCTGAATTCGCTCCTCACCTCCATCCTCAATTACTCGCCCACCGTGCTCGATATCGCTGTGACGGATGCGCATGGCCGCGCCATCCTCACCGCCCCCGATACCTCCCAGGAGGGCCAGATTCTGGCCGCCCGGCCGGACTTCTCCCTGCTCCGCCGCCAGCCGCTCATCCGCACCCTGCGCATCGTTTTCGGTCCGCCCCTGGTCTACAACGTTCCTCTCGGCCTCGATCTCGACAGCCGTCCATTTCTCACCGTCCGCATCGGCATCAGCACCACCTTCCTCAGCAGCGCCTTCCATCCATGGCTGGTGGAATCGATCACCCTGATGAGCATTGCGATGGTCATTTCCATCGTGGTGGCGGCCTTTCTTGCGAACCTGGCCCTGCATCCCCTTGAGCAGATCAGCCGCCGCCTCGACGCCCTCGCCGTGCAGGAGGCGCTCGCCGAGTCGTCCGCGCCCCCGGAGCTTCTGCGCGCCGCAGAGGCCGCGCCGTTGCCGCCCGAGGCAAATGGGGGCGAGGACAGCGGCGACGCCGTGGCTCAGGTTTCGGGCAAGATCGAGCGCCTCGGCCAGCGCATCCGCAACGTCGAAGAGGTCTTCTCCGCTCTGCGCGAAAACCTCGATCAGATCCTCTCCAATCTCCAGGACGGCGTGATGCTCTTTACGCGCGACGCGCGAGCCGTCATCGTATCCAGCTCGGTCGAGCGCTTCCTCAACATCGGCCGCGAGCGCATCTTCGGCGCCAGCGTTCGCGAAATCTTCGACCGCGGCACCCGCCTCGGCCGCGCCGTGCGCGATGCCTTCGAGGGAGGCATGTCCATCGTGCAGGAGGAGATCACCACCGAAACCGGCCGGCGCGTCGAAGTCTCCCTCGACTTCATCCACGACACCCACTCGCGCGACCGCCACTCCCTGGGCGCGCTGCTCACCCTGCACGATCTCGAGTCGGTGCGCGAAATCGAAAGCGAGCTCGAAGTCTCGCGCCGCATGGCCGCCATCGGACGCCTCACCGCCGGCGTGGGCCATGAAGTGAAGAACCCCATCAACGCGATCGTCGTGCACCTGGAGCTGCTCCGCAACAAGGTGCAGACCGGCGGCGATGCCCTGCGCCATCTCGACGTAATTCAGAGCGAGATTCGCCGCCTCGACCGGGTGGTGCAGACCCTGGTCGACTTCTCCCGCCCCGTGGAGCTGCAGCTGAAGGATCAGGATCTGCGCGGAGTTCTCTCCAAGGTGCTTGCGCTGGCTTCGGCCGAACTGCAGACCCGCGGCATCACCGTCGAGAGCCAGTCTCCGGCCTGGCCCGTCATCTCCCGCGTCGACGCCGATCTGCTGGAGCAGGCCCTGCTGAACGTGGTCATCAACGGCGCCCAGGCGATGGCTTCCGGCGGCGCGCTGGAGGTTCGCCTCAGCGAGGACACGCGCTGGGCCTCGATTCTGGTGAGGGACACCGGCGAAGGCATCCCGGATGAGATCCGCCCCCGCATCTTCGACCTGTATTTCACCACCAAGAAGGAGGGCAGCGGCATCGGCCTCGCTATGACCTATCGCATCGTGCAGATGCATCACGGTCAGATTGACGTAGAATCAAAGCCTGGGGGCGGAACTACATTTGTGCTGCGGCTCCCGCTGATTTCTGCCGGTTCGGGACAGCGCGTTCTCGCGGAAACTTCGGAACCCGCGATTCCCGGCGAGTTCGATCGCCAGGAAGGTGAGACCCAGCCAGAAAGGTCCGGACCATGAGATCCGGAAGAAGGAGCATCGCTGCTGTAACTCTGCTCCTGGCAGTGTGCGCGGGCTGTGCGCGCAAACACCCGGCGATCATCCAGCCGCAGGCCGCTCAGGCCCCCTCCTACCCGCCGCCGTCGCAAATGGCTCGGCTTATCCCTCCCATGCCGGCCATACCGCCGTACGAACCAACCACCATCGTCTTCGATGTTGCGGTGCCTCCCGAAGAAGCCAGCACCCACGAGCATCGTTCTTCCCGTCACCACCCCCGGCCTGCAGAAGCATCGCAGCCGGAAGCGAAACCCGCGACTCAGCCGGCGCAGACCGCCTCCGCTCCCACGCAGGAGGCCGTCATCGCGCCCTCGGATATGTCGCCGATCGGGCAGCTCTCCACCGCCAACGACAACGCCAATGCCGGCGACCGGCACGACATCCTCAACACAATCAATTCCACCGAGAACGATCTGAATGCGATCAAGCGGCCGCTCAGCTCCGATGAGCAAAAGACCGCGGCTCTGATCAGAACCTACATTCAGCACGCCCGCGATGCGCTCAAGACAGACGATCTCGATGGCGCCCGCACTCTCGCCAGCAAGGCCCAGCAGCTTCTGCAGGAACTTCAGAAACAGTAAGAGTTAGCGTTTAGGAATTAGGGATTAGCGTTTAGCGTTCACCTGCGCTTTGCGCTCTGAGCCCTTTTTTCTGAGCTCTGAGCTCTGCTCCCTGTACCCTGCTCTCCGCCCTACCGCTCTCCCCACTTCAACTTCGAGCGCAGCAGGTCAAAGAAGCGGTTGTCTCCGAGCCGGACCAGCTTCACCGCGCAGGCGGAGCGCCGGCAGCGCAGCTCATCGCCCACTTGCAGCGGGATCGCTTCCTGCCCGTCCACGGTCAGGTAGGTCTGATCCGGAATCCCCTCAATGCGTACCAGGATGCTCGACTGGCCGCGCACCACCATGGGCCGCAGCGTGAGCTGGTGCGGACAAATCGGCGTCACCATCAGCGCATCCACTCCGGGCACGAGCACCGGTCCGCCCGCGGCGAGCGAATAGGCGGTCGAGCCCGTGGGCGTGGACACAATCACGCCGTCGGCGCGGAACGATGCCGCCAGCTGCTCGTCCACCGCCACGCTGAAATGCCCCATGCGCGCGATCGTCCCCTTGGCCGCCACCACATCGTTCAGCGCGTCGTGCTCGCACAGCAGGCGGCCGTCGCGCCACAGCTCGCTGTGCAGCATGGCGCGCTCCTCCACACAGCAGCTCCCGATTTTCCATCCCTCCAGGTGCGAATAGAGATCCGCCAGCGCAACCTCCGTCAGGAAGCCCAGAGCGCCCAGGTTGACGCTGAGGATGGGCACACCGCTTCTGGCAAAGACGCGCGCCGCGGCCAGCAGCGTCCCGTCGCCGCCCAGCACGATCACCAGCTCCGGAGCCAGGGAGGGAAGCTCGGGCCGCGGGTGCACCGCTTCATCCGTCACGTAATTCGCGCTTACCGGATCCAGCAGCGGCTCGTAGCCGTGCGCCTTCAGCCACAGAACAAGTCCCGGCAGCAGCTGCCGTAACTCCTCCTTCTGCGGTTTGGAGATGATGGCGACGCGCTGCATCGGAATTAGTGTACCGCCCACAGACAAAACGGCCGGCTTGAGGGCCGGCCGCTGTGTCGTCGTTCTGTTGCCGACGGTTATGTAGTGGGCACGCTCTTCACAGCAAGGAACTGCGCCGGCACCGGCGTGCCGCTGGGGTTCACCAGCTTCGGATCGATCGACGGCAGCTGCGAGTAGATAATCGGCGTCCCTGTCGACGTATCCAGAACATGAATCAGATCGTCGCCGCTGGTGCTGACGAAGAACAGCGATCCATCCGGCGCGAAGATGCCCGCGACCGGCGACTGAGGCGCCGACGCCCCGGAGATGGTGGAGAGCTGAAACGCGCTCAGCGTCCCGGGAGTCAGCGAGGTGGTTGAGCTGGTCACCGGCGTGGGAACGTAATACGGCACCTCGCCCGTGGCGCCGGAGCCCTGATACGCCACAAAGGCCAGGTTCGAGTAGGGCGACGATACCACCTCATCGATCTCCGTGACGCCCGTGCTCGCCGCCAGGGGCAGCCCCTGCGACGCAAAGGTCGTTGGCAGCGTCAGCGGCCCGGAGGTGGAGTAATCCGGACACGCACCCACCGGCACGCCCGGTTGCCCGCCCGCGGTCTGCGACAGCAGGATGTCGGTGAACGTCGAATCATCCGCGCCGAGGATGTGATTGCCATCCGCGGTCGCCGTCAGCTGCGTGGTGGGCGCCGGCACATTGCCGGCGGGAGGATAGTACGGCGGCGACGAACTGGCGTTCGCGCAGAAGCTCCGTGCGGCCGTCGAAGTCCCGCTCAGAAACGCGGCCACGCTCGGCACCGTCAGCGTCAGCGACGGCCCGCAGTACGGATCCCACGACGGATTGTAGGCCGGCACGTCGGGGTTTCCGTTCGTCGGCGATGCATCCAGCGGGCAGCTGTAGGTGGGCTGGTTCGACAGCGCATAGCTCGACCATCCGGTCGCGTTGTTGTACACGAACATCGTGTTCTGCCCGTTCGTCGGATTCACCCCGGCGATATAGACCGTGGTTCCGTCGGGAGAAAACTGCGCGCGGCTCGCAAGGCCGGCAATGCTGGTTGCCGTCCCGGTGGACGGGAAGTAGAGATAGATCACCTGGCGCAACTGGTCGTTGACCACCACCGAGTTGTTCGTCGGCGACACCGCGAGCACGACGCCGGGCACGCTGGGGATCTCCTTGGAAACCGAATTGCTCGAAGCGCTCACTTCCATCAGCTCGATGTAGCTGCCGAAATAGAGCGTATCTCCGCCCTGATCCATCACCATCGAGTTGGGCAGGTACGGCAGCCGCACCGGCGCCGCGACCTGGCCGGTCTGCAGATCGACCTCAGAGAAATACTGCGATTGCGACGACCCCATCCAGATCTCATTGGTTACCCGCCCCGGCGAGTTGATGCTGACGCGATTGGCCGCCACCGGCATCCCGTTCCCATTTGCTCCTACCAGGTTCACCGGCGAGGGATTGCAGTTCGGTGGCGAGCACACCGCCGTGATCGTCGCCTGGCTGGGGAAGGTGCTGGTCACCAGCCCCGTGCTCGATGCGTTCACATTCTGCGGCTGCGTGGACGCGAAGTTCAGTGTCAGCCCGTTGATTCCAACCCCATTGTGATCCACCGCGCTGGCCACGATGGTCTGCGGAGAGTTGGGCGTTACCGTCGCCGAGGTTCCTCCGTTCACGCTCAGGTTGATCTGCGTCGGAGGACACGTCGAGAAATATCCCGCTGCCGAGGTTACGTCTGAGTCCGGTATGCTTGCGTCGATCACCGTGGACCCGGGCAGGTTCGCGGTCGCGATACCGTTCGGGTTCGACGCGGTCGAACACCCAGTTCCGGTGATCGGATTGCAGTTTGTAGGATTGCTGGTGTTGTTGATGGTGACGATACTGCTCGTAACCGGCGCAAAGGTGATCGTTCCCACGTTGGCCGCGGGCTGGGCGCACGAAGTCTGAGTCGCCGGGCAGGTGGTTCCGTCCGCCAGGATGGAGTTCGGCGGGCAGCATACCAGTACCCCGCCGGGGCCTCGCGCCGCCGTTTCCGCCAACAGAGATGTTGACAGGGTCTGTCCCTGCGAAACGCACGCTGTCTGCGTGGGGATCGTCACCGATGTAATAGGGGGGTGCACGTAAACGTCGATCGGGTTGCTGGTGACCGCTGCGCCCTGCGCCGTCACCTGGACGATGCCGCAGGTGGTCGAGGTGC